>Ga0075418_10006373_pt1 | contig 13308 bp, 10 predicted proteins | sample SoiMetdeltSBSDD2_FD_81776 | JGI IMG/M metagenome (GOLD analysis project Ga0075418, IMG submission 81776) | Bulk soil microbial communities from a Populus tree surrounding site in Tennessee, USA - Soil MetaG P. deltoides SBSDD2 | ecosystem: Environmental > Terrestrial > Soil > Tree plantation...
GAAGCCCCGCCGCTGGAGCCGAACGAGTCAGATGCATATCGGCATCCGTCCATTTCGAACGAAGCGACGTCGATTTTCGACCATTGCGTCCGCGCGATGGACCGCTCCATGAAATACGGGGCGCACGGCCTGCCCCTCATCGGCTCCGGCGACTGGAACGACGGCATGAACCGCGTCGGCCACGAGGGACGCGGTGAAAGCGTGTGGCTAGGATGGTTTCTCGTGGTCGTCCTGAACGACTTCGCCGCGCTCTGCGACAAGCGCAATCGCGGCGAGCTCGCGGTGCGCTACCGCAACGAGGGACGCTTGCTGACGGGGATGCTGGAGCTGGCCTGGGACGGCGATTGGTACCGGCGCGCGTACTTCGACGATGGGACGCCCCTTGGATCGGCGCAGAATGCAGAGTGCCGCATCGACTCCTTGACTCAGTCCTGGGCGGTCCTCGCAAACACGGCGCAACCGCGGCGTGCGGAGCGGGCGATGGAAGCGGTGCGGGCACATCTCGTCCGCCGTGACGCACAGCTCGTGCTGCTGCTGACACCGCCCTTCGATCGTGTTGCGCACGATCCCGGCTACATCAAGGGCTACCTCCCCGGCATTCGCGAGAACGGCGGTCAATACACGCACGCCGCGCTCTGGGCGGTCATCGCCCTCGCGCGCCTTGGGCTCGGCGACGAAGCGATGGAACTGTTCCACATGATCAATCCGATCAACCACGCGCGAACGCTCGAGAGTGTCGAGCGCTATCGCGTGGAACCTTACGCCGTCGCGGCTGACGTCTACGCCCACCCGATGCATCTCGGTCGCGGAGGCTGGACGTGGTACACGGGGTCGGCCGGCTGGATGTATCAGGCCGCGGTCGAAGCAATCCTCGGCCTGCGCCGAAACGGCGCGACATTCGCGCTCGATCCATGCATCCCGGCTATGTGGCCGAACTACTCCATCGAATGGAAGATCGGCGGCACCCGTTACAGGATCACGGTCACGAATCCCGAGCACCTCTGCCGCGGCGTCAGCTCGGTGGAGGTTGACGGAGTGCCGGTCGATCCGATGTCCATCCCACTGGAGAACGACGGCAACACCCACGAAGTTGCGGTGACTCTCGGCCGTGAGCTGACGCCAGTGCACGCTACGCCGGCTGCGACTCGCGAGAGCCGATAGCTGTCAGGCCGCGGACTCGTCAGCCGTCTCTCCCCTGCTCCGTTCGTCAGCGCACGTCGAGACGCGTCACACTCTTGTCACGCTTCTACCCTCCTCATGCCACGGAGAGATCGTTCAATAGCCTCAGGAGGAACGAAGTCAATGAAGGACGACAGGAACATCGACGTGATCCGCCGGCAGCTGGTGCAGGCGATGTTGACGCTTCCGGCCCTGACGTTGATCGGCTGCGGCGGCTCTTCCCTCGCAAGCAGCGCGTTGCCGTCGTCACCGACATCCCTGGAACCGACCCCTGCGTGCGACGATGGCGACGACGATCCGACGCCGGCGCAGACCGAGGGTCCGTATTTCAAGAGCAGCTCGCCGCAGCGCTCGTCGCTGCTCGAATCTGGAGTGACCGGCACATTGCTGACGATCACCGGGCGCGTGCTGTCGACGTCATGCCAGCCGATCTCCGCGGCGAAGCTCGATTTCTGGCAGGCGGATGACAGCGGCAACTACGACAACAGCGGCTTCCGCCTGCGCGGCCATCAGTTCACCGATGCCGATGGCCGTTACACGTTGCAGACAATCGTGCCGGGACTCTACCCGGGCCGGACGCGGCACATTCACGTCAAGGCGCAGGCGCCGAATCAATCGATCCTCACGACGCAGCTCTACTTTCCGAACGAAGCGCGCAATGCCACCGACGGCATCTTTTCCTCCGAGCTGCTGATGACGGTCAACGAGGTGGCCGGCGGCCGGGCAGCGACATTCGACTTCGTCCTCTGACCAGGGTTCACGACGAGGGTTTGTGGTCCGTGGTCCGTGGTTCGTAATCCGTCGCTCGTCGCTCGTAGAGCCCTCGCGGCGGTATGGGTTCTTCGAGCCACGAGCGACGAGCACCGAAACCACGGCCAGCGAACCCTCGTCGTGAACCCCCGTCGTGAACCCCCGTCGTGAACCCCCGTCGTGAACCCCCGTCGTGAACCCCCGTCCTGAACCCCCGTCTTGAACCCCCGTCTTGACCCTTGACCCGAGGAACTGACGAGATATAAACTGCCGTTTGTTTTTGATTGTTCAAAATTTAAGTTTGGCCCAATGGAACTAGTGCGAAAACTGGCGCGAATTGCCCTCTGCGCCGGCCTGAGCCTCGGTGCAGCCGCGTCTGTGGCTGGACAAACGGCCGCGCCGGCACAGCAGTCGGAAACCTCTGAATCGAAGACGGGGCCCTTCTCGGGCTACATGGATTTCCACTTCAACAAAGCAGAGGGTCAAGACGGCGTTCTCGACTTTCACCGGTTCGTGCTGATCTTCAATCACAGCTTTTCGCAACGCATCAGATTCGTCGGCGAGCTCGAGCTCGAACATGCTGTGGTCGAGGGGCTCGAGGAGAAAGGCGAACTGGAGCTCGAGCAGGCGTACGTCGACTTCCTGCTCAGGCGCTCGTTCAATGTCCGCGCGGGAATGCTGCTCATGCCGCTCGGCATCATCAACGAGCGTCACGAGCCACCCGTCTTCAACGGTGTCGAACGGCCGTTCGTCGATACGGTGATTATTCCGACGACGTGGTTCGATGTGGGTGCTGGCGTTCACGGCGAGATCGGCCGAGGAATTCGTTACCGCGCATTCGTCACCGCACCGCTCGACGCGCTGGAGTTCAGCGCGGACGAGGGCATCAGGGGCGGACGGCAGAAGGGCGCCGAGGCGAACGTCCGCAACTTCGCGTTCACGGGCCGCGCCGAATACGTCGCGATTCCCGACCTGACGCTGGGTGCCGGATTCTGGACGGGAGACTCGAGCTTCTCCGCGCCACGGCTCGACACCAGCGTGTGGGTTGCGGAAGCTGATGCGCGGTATCAGCGCGGACGGCTCGAGCTGCGCTGGCAGTTCGCCGACGTCGGCATCAGTGACGCGGGGCCACTCAACGACGCCATCGAGCGCCTGACCGGCGTCTCGCCCAACATCGCGCGCCGGCTGCGAGGGTTCTATGGCGAAGCCGGGTATCGCGTGTGGGACGCGGGCTCCCCGCGCGACCTCGTCGCCTTTCTGCGGTACGAGAACTTCGACACCCAATACCGGATGCCGGAAGGTTTTCTGCCGCTGAAGGAATTCGATCGTGACGCCTGGGTGCTCGGCGCGACCTATTACCCGGATCCGGATGTGGCCGTGAAGATCGACTACATCTGGTTACGCAACCAGAGCGACGTAATCGGAGCGCCAAACAGCTTCAACGTCGGTCTGGGTTGGTGGTTCTAGGGGCCGGGACTCGGGGCTCAGCGTCCCACAAAGCTCGGGCGGCAGTCGATTCAACAAATGGGAAACAGGAGAAGTCTCATGAAGGCGCGGTGGGCGCTCATAACAGTGCTGATGATGGCGTTGCCTGGCACCGCCTTCGAGGGACAGGACAAACGCGTCATCCGGGTCACCGCCGAGCGCTTCTCGTTTACACCCTCGCGGATCGAGATCGATCCTGGCGAGGATGTCGAGATCCGCATCAAGAGTGACGACACTGCGCATGGGTTCCGGATCGTCGGGACCGACACCGAGGTGACCATCCCCAAGCGCGGCAAGGGCGACATCGTCGTCCCCATCAAGTTCGACAAGCCGGGACGTTACGTCTTCGAGTGCAGCCGGATGTGCGGTGCCGGTCACAACTTCATGCGCGGCGAGCTGGTGGTTCGCGAACGGACCGGCGCGGGCGCGAGCCATGGGAAGGAAGCCGGACGATGAAGTGGAAGGCTGTCTTCGGCGTCGCATTACTCGTGTGGATCTCGAGCGTGGCGAGTCACCCCGTGCTCAGCGGTCAGGCGCCGACCGGTCAGCCCGGCGATCCACTCGCGGGACTCACGCCGCGGGAATTCACCGAGTTTCGCCTCGGCCTCGACGACTTCACCGAAGTCGAAACCGCTGAAGAGGGGCTCGGGCCGGCCTTCAACGGAACGAGCTGCGCAGTCTGTCACAGCGTGCCGGCGATCGGCGGCGCCGGCATCATTCTCGAAACGCGGGCGGGATATCGCAACGCCGACGGCTCGTTCCGAGGATTGAACGACGACGGCGATACGCTCGTTCACCTCTTTTCGGTCCCGACGCATGGATGCCAGCCGCAGATTCCGGACGATGTGACAGTGATTGCGCGGCGGGCGCCGATTCCGCTGTTTGGAGCCGGGCTCGTTGAAGCCATCCTTGACGATGCGATTCTGGCCCTGGAGGATCCGCAGGATCGGAATCGGGATGGTGTCAGCGGACGTGCCGCCATCATCACCGATACCGCCACCGGTGAGCGCCGGGTCGGGCGCTTCGGCTGGAAGGCGCAGCACGCGACGCTGCTGACGTTCGGCGCGGATGCGTATCGGAATGAAATGGGGATCACGAACGACGTGTTCCCGCGCGAATCGGTCTTCGCCGTCTCGGAGGATCAGATGCGGCGCTGCGATCCGTTGCCCGAGCCCGAGGACGTGCGCGAGCGCTCCACGGGACGGCGCGGCATCGATAACTTCGAGTCGTTCATGCGGTTCCTGGCGCCGGTCGCGCGCAGCCATTCGGACGAGAACACACGTGACGGTGAACGCCTCTTCTCGGCAATCGGTTGTGCCTCCTGTCACGTGCCGACACTGACGACCGGCCCGGCCACCAACCCTTTGTTCGATCGGCGGCCCGTGGCCCTCTTCTCCGATCTGCTGCTGCACGACATCGGGACCGGTGATGGGATCGTCCAGGCCGCGGCACAAGGGCTGGAGATTCGCACCCCTGCTTTGTGGGGCCTTCGGCTGCGCCGCCCGCTGCTGCACGATGGCAGCGCGGCCACGATCGCCGAAGCGATCGAGCGTCATCGGAACGAGGCCGATCTCGCCCGCCGCGGGTTTTCCGGCCTGACGCCCGGCGAGCGCGATCGTCTGCTCGCCTTTCTGCGTTCGCTCTAGCGGCCGCGTCCGAACCTCGTCCCGTTCTTGCGCGGACAGGGCGAACGGGACAGAATGCCAATAGGCGTTCTCGATACCCATGACAACCCACACGCGCAGACTGCTGCTCGCCTTCGCGCTGCTTGGCCTTGGTGCGTCGGTCATCTCGACCTACGTGCATCACACGCTGCTGACAGACCCGGCCTACACGAGTTTTTGCGATGTCAGCACGTCAGTGAGCTGCACGGAGGCTTATCTCAGCCAATACGGCAGCTTTCTCGGCGCACCGGTCGCAGTGCTCGGGGTGATCTTCTTCGCGGCCATCGTGCTGATGGTCGCTTCCGCGCCTCCGCCGCGTGTGATCCCGGCTGGCAAGAAGGTACGCGCGGCTGAGGCGGTGGGCGTCGCTGGCGAAAACGTCGCAGGCTACGTCTTCGCGCTGTCCCTCATCGGGCTCGCGTTCACGGGTTATCTGGCGTGGGCGTCGTTCTTTCAGCTGAAAGCCCTGTGCATCCTGTGCGTGACTACTTACGTCGCCGTCATCGGTCTGCTTGTTTTCTCTTACCGGGCCATGGCGCCTCTTGGATCGCTGCCGGAGCGGTTCCTGCGTGATGCGGGACTCCTGGTGAAGCGGCCCGCTGTCCTGGTGATCGTTGCAGCGCTGATCGGCGGTGGTTTTTTCACGATCGCGTCCTTCCCGGTTGACAGGGCCACGCAGTCCGAGCACAACCCTGCTCCGTACCAGCCGCTCACCGATCTGCAACGCGCGCAATTTGAGAAGTGGTACGACCTGCAGCCCGTGGTCAACGTTCCGATCGACAGGGCCAGCGCCAAGGTGCTGATCGTCAAGTTCAACGACTTCCAGTGTCCCCCGTGCCGTCGAAGCTACTACGACTTCAAAGGCATTCTGGCGAAGTACACCGCGACCGGCGACGTCAAGTACGTCTTGAGACACTTCCCGCTGGAGCTCGAGTGCAACACGAAGAACGCCGGGCACATGGCTGCCTGCGAAGCAGCGGCGGCCTTCAACATGGCGGGCAAGAAAGGCACTGCAGAGAAACTCGAAGCGTGGTTGTTCGCCAACCAGGGACCACCGTTCCTCACGCCGGACCAGGTTCGCAGGGCGGCTGAGACGGTCGGCGGCGTCACTGATTTCGCGGCGCAGTATCCGGCTGTTCTCGAAGAGGTCAAGGCCGACTCACAGCTCGGAGCGCAGCTGAACGTCCAGTCGACGCCAACGTTTTTCATCAACGGCCGGCGTATCGACGGCACTATCCCGGCGGCCGCGCTCGAGGCGGCTATTCAGCTCGAGCTGCAGCGCGTGAACGGCGGCAGTTAACTTCGAAACTCCATCCCGAGGACCGCGCTGCGTGCCCGTCGGCGCACGACGCGCTCGAGCCCGATCGTGACGGCGATGAGCAGGACCGCCAGAATGGCGATCGTGGCGAACCGTCGATAGAAGACACCGAGCAGGATCGGCGCAATGCTGCTGGCGATCGCGGCCAGAAAGAACAGGCCCATCACCTGCGACGACCGTTCCGCCTTCCGGGGTTCCGTGGCAAAAGGCAGCGCAGGGTGCAGGATGACCGCACCCTGCAACAGGAAGTGCGCCAGCAGACCGACGAAGGCGGCGTGCACGACAGCATGCCACACCCGCTCGAAGTAGAAGCTCCACACGATCGCGATCAGGACGATATAGCCGCCAAGAAAGAAGATCGCGACGAAGTTCTTGGCCGAGACGATCAGCTTGGCAGGATCGGCCGGCGTCGCGAAGAAGATCCAGGCCGAGCGCCAGCTGTCGCTGTACAACAGTGAGCCATGGAGCGTCATCGGCAGAAACGCCACCGCAAAGTACATCGGCGAGCCAAAGCTTCCCCACCGCGAGACGAAGGGATCGGTCATGGTCCCGCCGTTGATCCCCAGCATCATGTAGAAAGCCGTGATGGGGAGCACACCGAGGATCGCGAGGCGGAAGCGTGGATCGTACCGAAACTGCGCCCGGACCAGCGTCGCAATCGCAAACGCTTCGGCCGTCCCGAAGCCGGGCAGGATCCTGCGCCGCCGGGCCGGCGGTTCCGATGCCGACGCGATCTCCGACAATCGCTCGGCATAGTCGAGCGACAGCCGGCCGGCCGCGAGAGGCACGCAACAGGCGACACACACGATCGCAGCCGCAGATCCCGTCCATTCCGCCGCACCAGCCAGGCCGCCGGCAACCGGCACGAGCGACGCGAACCACGTGGAGGGGAGCGACCACAACCATCGGACGTTGCGTACGGACAGGTGGCGAAGTTGCGCAGACTGCGACACCTGGGCGACCAGATAGTACCCGGCGATGAAGGTCGTGGACGCCGTGAGCTGAAGGTAGCTGAGCGCTCGCGACAAACGGCTGGGATGCACGAACGACACGAGCTTCGCGTACGCCACGATGACGATCACCGCGGCGCAGGCGCAGCACAGGAGCGTCGCCAGCAGGGCTGCCAGAAAACCGAGCACGCCGAGCCCGTGCCAGAAGCCAAGGACGAGCGATGGCGGCAGCGCCATCACACCTGCAATGACGGCAACGTAGACGAGCACCGACGTCAGGCGAGCGGCCAGGTACGTTCGTGAGTCAACAGGACGACTGGCGAGAATGCGGTAGTCGTCCGGCGAAACCACGAGGCCCGTAAAGTCCACCAGCAGCAACAGCGAGGTATTCATCGCCGCATAGGTGGTCAGGACCACCGAAACGGTCAGCGGATCCTCGAGCACGACGGCGGCGATGGCCAGGAAGATGCCGCTGATCGAGGTCATGAGGATCAGGCCGCTGTAGGCGGCAAACACGTGATGGCCCGGTCTCTCTCCGGGCCGCGACGCCCCACCGGCGCGGCGCCCGTCCATGCGCAGGTAGGCCACGACGAGCGCCTGCCACTGGATCCGATCGATGCCGAGCCAGGAAAGGTTGCGCTCGGCCATCAGCGGCTCAGGGCGTTGATCAGGTCCTGGGTAACCTGCGCCGCGTCCCGCTGTCCGGTCAGCGACACAAAGGCGGATTCGAGCGACGCCGTGCCCGTCCGCGCAGCGATGTCGGCGGCCGTTCCGTCGGCGATCGCGCGGCCGCGATCGATGATCACGATGCGCGTACACACGCGTTCGACCACCTCGAGCACGTGCGAGCAGAAAAAGATCGTGCGCCCCTGCGCGGCGAGGCCGCGGATCAGCTCTTTGACGACGAGCGCCGCGTTCGCATCGAGACCGGTCAGCGGCTCGTCGAGGAACACGATCTCTGGCCCGTGCATGAGCGCAGCGGTGATCAGGACCTTCTGCTTCATTCCCTTGGAGAACTCGCTCAGCCGCTGGTCGCGTGCGTGCGAGAGATCGAACCGCTCGAGCAGTTCGTCGATGCGCGCCTGAGCCGTGGTCCTGGGCTGGTGATGAAGAGAGGCGACGAGCGCGAGATATTCGCGTGCGGTGAGCGTCTCGTAGAGAGCGGCCGTTTCAGGGACGTAGCCGATGCGGCGCTTGACTTCCAGCGGGTCGCGCGCCACGTCGAATCCGGCTACCCGGGCCGTGCCGGAGGACGGCTTGAGCATGCCCACCAGAATCTTGACCGTCGTGGACTTGCCGGCGGCGTTCGGCCCGAGGAATCCGAGAATCTCTCCCGGCTGGACTTCCAGATTGAGGTCGGTGAGGGCAAGACGGCCACCGTACTCGCGGGACAGGTTCTCAGTGTGAATGGACGCGGCCATCAATCGCGATCATACGGGAGCAGGACACCGGCACGAAATGACCCGGATTCAGAGACCGAGGGCCTTTTTGATGAGCGGATCGATATCGGCGTTTTCGAACCAGCCGTTCGGCTGCCGTCGCAGCTCGAAGGCAAACGCTCGCGCCGCTTCGTCAAGATCGCGCTCGTTGCACGACCACACCAGCGCCGACGTGCGATCGCACTGAACGAGCGTCTGCGCGCGCGGGATCCGCTTCTCCATCCGGGCGGACTCGTAGGAAGCCACGAACGCCAGGCGATCGCCGGCGGGTCGCTCGGCGAGGTGGGAGATGTTCCGGTCGAAGTCGTCCAGAGCACCGTAGGCAGACTGCTCGAATGCCCCTTTCTGAGAGGCCGACAACTTCTCGAAGGCCGTCAGAATCGATCGGCGATAGCTGGCGGCGACTACCGATTCCGCCTTGCCAGGGAAAATCTCGGCTTCGCTGCGAGTGCGAGGCTCGAACACCATCAGCCGCTCCTGATGCACCGGAGCAAAGTGCACCATGTTCGCGTGATACAGGATCGAGCCGGTGGATAGAAGACGCAGGCCGTATCCCGATAGCCGCGCCACAGTTCGCAGGTTCGTTCGATTCAGAAGAAGTCCAACACCAGCGGACGGATTGGCATGTCCCTCGATGAGGATGTAGCGATCACTGACGCTGACGCCGAGCACGGACCCAATCTGCTGGCGCAACGCTGCGGCGTGCCTCCATCGCCCGCTCGTCCGGTCGAACACGCTGACGTGAAGCCTGCCGAGCCCCTGGCCCAGCACCTCTTCCCTCAGGTAGTACGCGGCTGCGAACGTGCCGCCGCTGACGCCAAACTCCGAGCTGGTCAACGGCGCATCGACCTTGGGCATCTCAGGCGCACCGATGGCGGCGGCGGCGAATCCGTGGTGCAGGAGTGCGGCGCGCAGCGTCCCGGGCACTTGTCCCTGCTCTGACGGCCCGAGTCCGAACGCAGCTCCCGCAAGCACGATGACAAGGCTTGTTGCGTATCCCATCTAGTCTTATCTGTTGGCGTGATTCCCGTGAGTCTATCCGCAACGGCGTTCTTGCGAGCCGATCGGCTGACAACCGGCGCGCGCCCTTACAGATTTCGCGTGAGCCGCACCGAATTGTCACGCGATCTGCCAACGCTCAACCCCAACGCCCATGGTTATCCAAAGCAGGAGCCAGGCCCTGGGAGTTGGAGTTGGGGCGTTTGAGGTGTCAGCCCGGTAAGCAATCGCGCCGGCTTCAAGTGAAGCTCGACTGGCAGATGGACTCGAACGGTTCGCCGGTGGAAGAGTTTGGGCGGCGGGCGGATAATGAGATGTGCAGTCTAGCCGCGTGCTGCTGGCCGTAGCCGTGCTGGCCTTCGCGGGCGCTTGCGGGTCGAGCTCATCATCGCCGCAAACGCCGAACACTCCCTCTCCTTCCGCACCCTCCGGTCCGCCGATCCGGATCCTCATGATCACGACGACGCTGGGCTTCCGGCATGGGTCGATCGAGACCGCTCGTCAGGTCATGTCGAGCCTCGCTGGCGGGAGCGGCGGTGAGTTCACGGTTACGGCGACAGAAGACCTGTCCACGGTCAGCGCCTCGAACCTGGCCAATTACGAGGTGTTGTTCTTCGCGCTCACGACGGGCGAGTTGCCGTTCAGCGCGGATCAGAAGGCGGCGATTCTGGATTTCATGAATCGCGGCGGCGGGTTTCTCGGCACGCACAGCGCGACCGATACGCTGTACGAGTGGGCGGATTACGGAATGCTGGTGGGCGCGTACTTCAAAGAGCATCCCTGGACGCAACAGGCCACCGTGGTCGTCGAAGATCAGTCGCACCCGGCGGCGTCAGGGCTCGGCGAGCGCTATTCGACGTTCGAGGAGTTCTACACGTTTCGCGAGAATCCGCGCCCGCGGGTTCAAGTCCTGCTCCGTCTCGACGCGGCGTCCGTCGGCACGACTGGTGACTATCCGCTCGCGTGGACGCACGCGGTCGGCAACGGCCGCGCGTACTACAACGCCCTCGGTCACTTCGACGAAACGTGGCGCGACCCCCGCTTCCAACGCCAACTCACCGGCGCCATCCGGTGGGTCGCCCGGCGCTAGGGGTCAGGTCTTGAATTCCAACATTTTTCCGCGATTCGAGACCTGACCCCAACGGTCCGCCCGCCGCTAGACGGGGTCAGGTCTTGAATATCAGCGTTTTCCCGCGATTCAAGACCTGACCCCAGGAAGGCAATCACTATCCCGAACGCGATGATGGGGGGGCCTTCGAGGAGCAGCCACAGCAGGGGCATGCCGGCGTGCCAGTCGATGGCGACGATCATCAGGCCGAAGAGGACGTTCATGCACGCGACGAATCGTACGACCGTCAGGTGCTTGATCGGATCGCGGGAGATCAGCAGCAGGAGCGCGCCGTGGAAGCCGTAGAGCGCGGCGGCGGAGCGCGCCAGGTAGTCGACGACGGGCATCCGAGGAAATTCTCCCAGCCCGAGCCATCGATGTGTGGAGACCATCCACTCCACCGGCAGGAACATCGCCAGAAATGCCGCCGCGGTGACCGTACCGGCCAGGCGCAGCAGAAAAGTCAGGAGCCGCAGGCGAGTTTCGGTGCGCAACACCACTGATTCTAGCGTTGAATCTGCACTACTCGCGCCGCAGCGCGAGTACCGGCACGATCCGCGATGCTCGATGGGCCGGCACGTAGCAGGACAGGATGCCGACGACGATCAGCAAGAGTCCGGCAATGGCATAGGTCGACACGTCGGTTGGCGTGACTTGATAGAGCAGGTCACGCAGCATCATGGCAACGACCATGGCGATGGGTAGCCCAATCAGCAGGCTCAGACCAATTAACCCCAGCCCCTGGCGCATGATTAGGTTCCTGACGCGCGCGGGCGGCTCGCCCAACGCCAGCCGGATGCCGATCTCGCGCGTGCGCTGCGTCAGCGAATAGCTGATGACGCCATACATCCCGATGGCGGCGAGGACGACCGCGAGCGTGCCGAAGAGACTCATGAGCATCAGGCTGAATCTGGACTGTGCGAGTGCGTCACCGACGTAAGCGGTCATCGGCTGAAGGCGATCGATAGCCAGTTGTGGATCGAGTGAACGCACCGCGTCATGCACCGGACCAATGAGGGATTCGGGGGTGCCCTGAGTCCCGATTGTTACAGAGAACGTGGGCGGTCCGAACAGCGGCCTGAAGATCAAGCCGCGCACCGGCCGTCCGAGCTCGAGGATGCGCATGTGCTCGATCACTCCGACGACCTCCGAGTACATGTTCGGAGAACCCGTCGGGCTGACTTGCAGTTGCTGCCCCACGGCACTGCGGCCGGGAAACGCACGCGCCGCCAGTGTCTCGTCGATGATGATGACGTTCGGCCGGTCGTCCGCATTGAAGAAGCGTCCAGCCATCAGCCGAGTTCCCATGGATCGGAAATAATCCGGCGATGCAGCGCGGCCGTCCGCCGTCGCGCTTTCCCAGTTGCGCGCCGTGCTTTCGTCATACGCGTAGGGTGACAGCGGTCCGCTTCCGGTCAGCGGAAGCTGCGACACGAAGCCCACAGCTTCGACACCCGGCAGGGCGCGGAGCCGTTCCTCCAGGACGCGCGTGAACTGGCGGCGTGCGTCCGGATTCTGATACGCGACCCGTGGCAGCGCCAGCTGGAACGTCAGCACACGCTCGGGTTGAAACCCCGGCCGAACCCGCTGCAAACCGACGAAACTGCGGATCAGCAGGCCCGCCCCGACCACGAGCACGACTGACAACGCAATCTCGGCGATGACCAGCAGGTTGCGCACCCTGGCCTGCGCCGCGGTGGCTGACGACGATGTCGCTTTCAAGGCCTGACTGGGGTCCACGCGGTGCCAGTGAATCGCTGGTGCCACGCCGAAAAGCAGCGCCGTCACGGCGCCGATCGCGGCGGTGAAGGCGAGCACCGCCCCGTCGATCTGAATGCTCTCAGCGCGTGGAAGGCTGGCCGGAGCCAGGGCGCGCAGAACGGCCAGACACGCGGACGCGAGCGCCAGGCCGGCCGCGCTCCCTGCGATCGCCAGCAGAACGCTCTCGGTCGCATGCTGACGAACGATCCGCCATCGGCTGGCGCCGAGCGCCGTTCGCACCGCGACCTCACGCTCACGGCTGAGGCCACGCGCCAGCAGGAGCTGCGCGACGTTCGCGCACGCGATCAGCAGCACGAACGCGACCGTTCCCAGCAGCGCGAGCAACGCAGGCCGCGCCGCTTTGACCACATCGTGCTGCAGCGGAACGACGCGGATACGCATGTCAGATGATTCGTGAATTGGATGCTCTGCCCGGAGCTGGCTGGCAATCGACGTCATCTCCGCCTGGGCCTGCTCGAAGGTCGCATCCGATCGCAACCGGCCAAACACCGTGAAGAACGTGAAGTTGCGTGGCGGTGCCTGGGTGTAGTTGAACTGCAGCGGCTTCCAGATCTCGGAGTCCTGCACGAGGAAGGCTTCGGCGGGCAGCAGCAGCCTGAACTCCTGCGGCATCACACCAACGACAGCATGCGGC
>Ga0075418_10006374_pt1 | contig 13307 bp, 10 predicted proteins | sample SoiMetdeltSBSDD2_FD_81776 | JGI IMG/M metagenome (GOLD analysis project Ga0075418, IMG submission 81776) | Bulk soil microbial communities from a Populus tree surrounding site in Tennessee, USA - Soil MetaG P. deltoides SBSDD2 | ecosystem: Environmental > Terrestrial > Soil > Tree plantation...
AAGGGGCGGACCATTCCCGGTGAATACGGCGATTACGTGCACCTCGACGTGCGGCACCTGGGCGAAAAACGGATCAACCAGCGGCTGCCGTTCATCCGCGATTTGTGCCGCAACTACGTTGGCATCGATCCGGTCTGCGACCTGATCCCGGTGCGGCCGGTGGTGCACTACATGATGGGGGGCGTGGACACGAACATCGAAGGGGCCACTCGCCTGCCCGGGCTGTATGCGGCGGGCGAGTGCGCCTGCGTGAGCATCAACGGGGCGAATCGACTGGGCTCCAATTCGCTGCCGGAGCTGCTGGTGTTTGGCGCCCGGGCGGCGCGGGCGGCGGGAAAATTCGTCCAGCAAAACGGCGAATTGGCCAGCGACGTCCTGCGGCTACAAGCCGAATCGGCCCAGCGACGGATTCGCGAGCGGTTCTTTTCTCCGCGCCGGGAGCGCGGCGAAACGATTGCCGCACTGCGCGTGGCGCTGAACCAGACGCTGGAGGAAGGGGCCGGCATCGAGCGGAACGAGCCGTCGCTGCGCAGGGCCTGCGCCGCGATTGCCGAGTTGAAGGAGCGGCTGGCGCACCTGCAAATCACCGATCACAGCCTGACGTTCAACACAGAGCTGACGACGGCCCTGGAGCTGGACTTTATGGTGGACGTCGCGCAGGCGCTGGTTCACAGCGCCCTGTCGCGGACCGAGTCGCGCGGCGCGCATTATCGCACGGACTATCCAAAGCGCGACGACAAGGAATTTCTCAAGCATTCACTCGCATTCCGCACCGAGGGAGCGCCGCGGATCGAATACCAGGACGTGGTAATTACCCACTGGCCCCCGGCGGAGCGCATCTATGGCTCGGATTGAAACCACCAGCAAGGCGGTGCTGGACGTCTTTCGCTATCGGCCCGATGAAGATTCGGAGCCGAGATTCGAGCGGTTCGAGGTGCCGTTTCATGAGGACTGGGTCGTCCTCGACGCCCTGCATTACATCAAGGACCATCTGGACGGCACGCTCTCGTATCGCTGGTCGTGCCGGATGGGAATTTGCGGTAGCTGCGGCATGATGATCGACGGGGAGCCGAAGCTGTCCTGCTCGGTCTTCTTGCGGGACTACTATCCGCGGCCGATCCGCGTGGAACCGCTGGCGAATTTTCCCGTGGTCCGCGACCTGGTGATCAACCTGGAGGATTTTCTGGACAAGCTCGGCCAGGTGAAGGCCTGGCTGATTCCCAAGGAGCCTCGCGAAGCAGCCGACGGCGAATACAAACAGACTCCCGGCGAGCTGGCCCACTATCGGCAATACAGCATGTGCATCAACTGCATGCTCTGCTACTCCGCCTGCCCGGTCTATGCCAAGCATCCGGAGTTCGTCGGGCCGGCGGCCATCGCGCTGGCGCAGCGGTACAACCTCGACTCACGCGATGCTGGCTTCGATGAGCGGGCGGATGCGATCTTCAGCCACGAGGGGATCTGGGAATGCACGTTCGTGGGGGACTGCACCCGCGTCTGCCCCAAGCACGTCGATCCGGCGGGAGCCATTCAACAGGCGAAGGTCACTGCCACCAACGACTGGTTTTGGTCCCTACTGGTGCCGTGGGGAAAGCGGCGCTCCCGCGCGCCCGCCCACGAGCAGAACGGCGGCGCCGCCGCTGGACACCGCGATGCCCAGCAAGACCAGCTCGTTTCTTCGCAATCGAAATGAGGAGGCAACATGGCCGTTCATGCCACACACGACTTGACCCGCGAATATCGCCGCACCGTCCCCTCTACCTGGTGGCTGAAGCGGCGGACCTACTTCCTGTTCATGCTCCGCGAGCTGACCGCGCTGTTCGTCGGCGGATACGCGGCATTTCTGCTGGTACTTTTGTTGCTGGACCAGGCGACTTTCGCGAGCGTGCTGAAAAGCCCAGTCAGCCTCGTGCTGCACCTGATCGCGTTGCCGATGGTGATTTATCACAGCGTCACGTGGATCAACCTGACGCCGAAGGTGCTGGTCATCTGGCGGGGGGAGGAGCAGGTCAGTCCTACCCTGATCCTGCTGGTGCATTACGCCGCTTGGGGGGTCATCTCGCTGGCGATTCTCGGCCTGGCGATCTGGCTTTGCGGAGGTAAGACGATATGACACGCTCGAACGAACCGGCCGTCTGGTCGCTGTTTTCCGCCGGCGGGGTGGTGGCGGCATTCGTGTTCCCGGCGCTCATGATCGTGACCGGTCTAGCCGCCTTTTTCGGCTGGGTTGCGCCGGCGGAGTTGTATTCCGTATTGCAGCATCCGCTGACGCGCGTTTGCCTGTTTGTGTGCATTGCCCTGCCGCTGTTTCACTGGGCTCATCGCTTCCGTTATACGGTTGCCGATTTGGGACTGGAGGGGCACGACAAGTTGCTGTCGATCGTCTGTTACGGGCTGGCGAGTGTGGGCACTCTGCTGGCCGCCGTGCTGTTGATTTTTCGCTGACCCTGACCCCTGCCTCCTCTCTCTCCCACAAGGAGCTTTCCATGCTCGAGCTCAAACAGATTCCCCGGGAGTCGGTTGCCGCCGCCGTGGACAAAGCGCTCCGTTACCGGCTTCTCAACGAACCGCTGGAGGCGGAGAGCATCTGCCGCGATGTCCTGCGGATCGAGCCGGACAACCAGGAGGCGCTGGTCACGCTGCTCTTGTCGCTGACCGACCAGTTCGGCAATGAATTTAACGTGGCGCTCGACGAAGCCAAGCACGTGGTGCCGCTGCTCGAGAGCGAATACCAGCGCGCCTACTATGAGGGGATTATTTACGAGCGCTGGGGGAAGGCCGAGCACACGCGAGGAATGCCGGGGCAGGTGGCGCTCGGCTGGGTGCGGGCGGCGCTCCGCAGTTTCGAGAGGGCCAGGAGGCTGGCGTCCGAGGGCGATCCCGACGCGATCCTCCGCTGGAACGCCTGCGTGCGGTTCCTCGAGCAGCATCAGCAGGAAGAGACCAGTGAGTACGAAGTGGTGACGCGCGAAATGGCGTTTGAATTCGACGAGGAAATGCCGCCGCGGTAGACCACAGGCCCCAGTCCCAAGTCAGTTGGGCTGGCCATTCCGCTTTCAAGAAACGCCAGCGGCCCGGTTCTGTCGAACCGGGCCGCGTGGATTCCAGACGGATCGTCGAGCGAGCGAACTTACTTGCCGCAGCCGCAGTGCCGGCGGTGGCCGCAGCTATCGCAGGGGGGCGGGCAGCAGACGGTCACCGGCACCTCTTTGCAGACCACCCGCGGCACGCATTTGGTCACCGTGTAGGGGACTTCCTTGCAGACGCGATGCGGCACCTGAATGGTCTTGGTGTAGCAGACCGGCTTGCACACGGAATACGGCACCTGTTTGGTGACGCACTGCTTTTCCATGCGGCAAGTCGTATACGGCACCTGTTTGGTGACGCACTGCTTTTCCATGTGGCAGACCTTGTAGCAGACGGTCTTGGTCACCTTCTCGGGGACCATGTGGCAGACCTTATAGCAAACGGTCTTGTGGACCTTCTCAGGCACCATGTGGCAGACCCGGTAGGTCCGCGTGCAGACCTTGGTCTCGGGGACCATGTGGCACACGCGATAGCAGATCGTCCGCTTGCAGACTTCCGGCACCATATGGCAGACCCGGTAGGAGACGGTCTTGTGCACCTGCTCGGGCACCATGCGGCAAACCTTGTAGCAGATCGTCTTTTGCACCTTTTCCGGAACCATGTGGCAGACCTGGTAGGTCCGCGTGCAGGTCTTCTGCTCGGGAACCATGCGGCAGGTCGTGTAGGTTCGGGTGCACACCTTGGGCACGCTCTCATAGCGGCAGACGGTGTAGGGGACGACCTTCTTGACCACCTCCCGCTCGTAGCGGACGCAGGTGACGGTCTTGGTCTTCATTTCCGGGACCCAGGTCTTCTTGCAGCACGTCTTGGGCGGGCACTGCACACAGACGACCTTGCACTCGCCGGGCTGATAGACGCAGCGGCAGGTGCACGGGTCGTAGGTCCAGCAGCCGGGCTCGCGGACGCGCTTGCGGATCACTTCCCCCGGCACTTCGTAGGTTTGGGTCTCCCAGTGACCGCAGCAAACCTGAACTTCCTTGGTGTAGTGAACCGGCTTGCAGATCGTCTGGCAAACCTCGCGCTGGCAGGTCTCGTACACGGGCTTGCAGACGTTAACCGTATATTGGCAGGTCTTGGTCTCGTATACCGGCCGGCAGACCGTGTACGTCCGGGTGCAGGTCTTCGTTTCATAGACCGGCTTGCACACGGTATAGCAGACGTCCTTCGTCCGCGTCTCCCACACCGGCCGGCAGACCGTGTAGCAGACGTCCCTGGTCTTCGTCTCGTACACCGGCTTGCAAACCGTGTAACAGACTTCCCTGGTCTTCGTCTCGTAGACCGGTTTGCAAACCGTATAGCTGTAGTTGCAGGTCTTGGTCTCGTATACCGGTTTGCAGACCGTGTAGCAGACGTCCTTCGTCCGCGTCTCCCACACCGGCTTGCAAACGGTATAGCAGACGTCCTTGGTGCGGGATTCCCACACCGGCTTGCAGACCGTGTACGTGCAAGTCTTGTAGTTCGTCTCGTACACGGGCTTGCAGACCGTGTAGGTGCAATCGCGATAGTGCGTCTCGCGCATCATCTTCGTGCACTGCACCTCCTTGGGCGTGTACACCGTCTCGTAACACTTCCGATAGCACGTGTACTGCTGCTTCTCGTACACCACCTCACGGCATGTCTTCATCACCGTGTGGCACTGTTGTTTGGCGCACCCGTAGCTGACGGGATCCGCGCAGCCCACGTGTTTGTAGCTGGCGGCGCCGCAGCAGGCGGCAGCGCTGGGGCTGGCCGAAAGTGCCGCCAGCAGCAAGGCGGCGATCGGCACTCCCAAGAGGGTCTTCATCTTCCGCTCTCCTTCTCGCTCGATCAGTCCTGGAGGAATTTTCATCTGGTCCGCTAGCGTGGCCCCGTCCGTGGATCATCCGGCGCGTCCCGTCGCCCCATTCGCGAAACTTTGCCTTGGCCTGGGACCCCGACCCCCACGCGCGCAGCTAGCCGGAATGGTCCGGATGCATGCCTACATCGTCACACTGGGGGAACAGGCTGAAATGCAACGACAGCACAAAATGCGTGTTCTTAGAAGAGCGCGACGCGTGCGCAAAACAATGCGCAGGCGGAAGCGGCGATGGTTACACGACTTAGAGCTAGCAGGCGGCCTCAGATGCCGATTGCAGCGGCTGGGAGGAGACGTCGCATGGTGCCGAACGCGCCGGCCCGGTGAGCGCACGCGGCCTCGCTGAATCCAGCGGCTGCGGCGGAAAGCCGCAGCTAACGGCGAATTGGTTTGACGCACCTGCGGACGTGGCCTACGAAATCAGTAGCGTCCCAAGATGTGTCGGGGTTAGGCGGTGGCAGCGAGAAATTTCGGGCTTTGCCCGTGATTTTGGGCGCGGCATTCCACACGCCTCCTCGGCATCTGTCTGGACCGATGGTCTGGTCGGCAAAGCATTCACAACGTTTCGAGGACATTCCATGCATCGCAAGGCACGTCGGTCCGCTTTTACGTTGGTCGAAGTTCTGATCGTGGTGGTGATTCTGGCCATTCTGGCGGCCGCTGTGGTGCCGCAGTTTTCCAGCTCCACCCAGGACGCCAAGGTCAGCACCAGCGTCTTCAACCTCCAGACGCTGCGGGCGCAAGTCCAGGTCTACAAAGCTCAGCACAACGGCATTTATCCCGATCCGCTGAGCAAGCTCACGATTGCCACCAGCAAGTCGGGCGGCGCGCCGAGCGGCAATGACTCCTATGGGCCCTATCTGCTGGAAGTCCCCGAGTGCCCGATTGTCGGTAGCGAGGATGTAGCCACCTCGACGGCAACCACTCCGGCAGTCGTAGCGGGTGGCGCTGGCTGGGTCTACAACAGCACGACGGGCGCGATTTGGATCAACCACGCCGACTACCTGACCGAGTAGTCGCAATCATACATTCTTTGCGGCCCGTCACAGCTTGAGATGCCGAGCGGCCTTGTCCGATGGACAAGGCCGTTTTTGTTTTGCGCGAAAGCAAACTTAGCCGCCGGTCGCTGGCCGTGACCTAGTCTTACTCGTTGGCAAGCTGGGTGAGCGCGGCCTACGGTGCAGGCCCAGTCGGGCTACGGCCCTAGCCCCTCCAAAACGTAGGCACGGATACTAAAGCGGAGAAGTGATATGTCAGCGGTGCGCAAGACGGACCCCATGAGCCCTCTGCCGGGACCGAAAAACCGGATCCTGTCGATTTTCCTGATCAGCATCCTGGGACTCTTCCTCGAGCTGATGCTGATTCGCTGGATCGGCACCGAAGTGCGAATCTTTGCGTATCTGCAAAACACCGTGCTGATCGTCTGCTTCCTGGGACTGGGCATGGGCTGCTTCACCCACCAAAGGCCCATCGTCGTGCGAAACGTGTTGATCCCGCTTGTGGCGCTGGCGGTTCTGCTGGCTCTGCCGCCGACGCGAGCCGTGCTGGCCTATATCACCAACCTGCTCAGCGCGCTGGGCGATCTCCATATCTGGGAAGCGACGATCAGCCGCGACCTGGTGGGAACCGTGGCCCGCGTGGTCACCGGTCTGGCGTTGACGTTGGTGGTGATGCTGCTGATCTGGGAGACGTTCGTGCCCATCGGCCGGCTGCTGGGGCGTTTGATGGATAGCCAGGAACAGGTGATCTGGGCCTATTCAGTGAATGTCGGCGGCAGCCTGCTGGGAATCTGGCTCTTCGCCGGCTTAAGCGCGTTTTCCCTGCCGCCGCTGGCCTGGCTGGTGGTGGCCTGCGGGCTGCTCCTGCCGTTCGTCGGCGCGGGGCGCGTCCAGACAGTCAATTTGGGTTTGATTTCTGCGCTGCTGGTGGCCGGGATCTTCGTCGGCTACGACCCCAAGGCCATCGAGACGCACTGGTCGCCGTACCAAAAGCTGGTGCTCAAGGACGTGGCCCAAAACGACCTCGGCTGGGAGGGCAAGCTGATCACCGTGAATAACGTGGGCTATCAGGGGATGATCGATCTCGATTTCGATCGCCTGCGAAAGGATCCCAGGATCGACGCCGAGCTGATCGGTCTCAGCCAGTACGATTTGCCGCTGCGCATCAAGCCCAACCCGCAGCGCGTGCTGATTGTCGGCGCTGGCTCGGGCAACGATGTCGCCGGAGCGCTCCGCGGCGGCGCGGGGCACGTCACCGCCGTCGAGATCGACGGAGCGATTCTGGACATGGGGCGACGCCTCCATCCGGAGCGCCCGTACGATTCGCCGCGGGTCAAGGTCGCCGTGGACGACGCCCGCTCGTACTTTGCCACGACGACCGACAAGTACGACCTGATCATCTTCGGGCTGCTCGACTCGCATACCACCACGGCGATGACCAGCGCCCGGCTCGATCACTACGTCTACACTCGCGAAAGCATCGCCCGGGCGCGCGAGCTGCTCGCCCCCGGCGGCGTCATGGTCCTCAGCTTCGAGGCCTTCAAGCCCTTCATTGCCGACCGCATGGCCCGCTGCCTGCGGGACGTCTTTGGACAGGAGCCGCTGACGTTTCGCATGATTGCCGGCCGGACTGTCGGCTGGGGGGGCGTATTGTTCGTCGTCGGCGACCAGCCGAGCGTGCAGGCGGCACTGGCCAGCGACGAAAAACTGGCTGACTGGATCGCCCGCTGCCAGCAACAGCATCCGATCGAGCTAACGTATCAAACGGCGGTCTGCACCGACGACTGGCCTTACCTCTATTTGGAGCGGGCCCGCATTCCGACGCTGTATTTCCTTTTGGCCGGTTTGATGGGCGTGCTCGTTTACTACGGGCGGCGGCGGCTGGAGATTCCCCGCCTGCTCGGCGACTGGCAAGCGCTCGACTGGCACTTTTTCTTCATGGGTGCCGCCTTTCTGCTCCTGGAAGTGCAGAACATCAGCAAGGCCTCGGTGGTGCTGGGCAACACCTGGATCGTCAGTGCCGTCATCATTTCCGCCATTCTGTTGATGATCCTGCTGGCGAATCTTGTCGTCGCCAAACTTCCCAAGCTGCCGCCGGCGGCAGTTTGGGTGCCGCTGATCGGCTCCTGCCTGGCGATTTACCTGGTGGACTTGTCGAGCTTTGCGTTTTTGGCTTATCCGGTGAAGGCGGTCGTGGTCGGTGCTCTGACCACCCTCCCCATGTTGTTTGCCGGGATGATCTTCATCGAATCGTTCGGCCGCGTCGAGCACAAAGGCCGGGCGCTGGGGGCCAACCTGATTGGCTCGCTCGTCGGTGGAATGCTCCAGTCGCTGACGTTCTTGACCGGCATCAAGGCCCTGCTGCTGATCGTCGCGGCACTCTATCTGTGCGCGTGGCTGACCAGGCCCCGTCGTCTGTCGCGGCAGGCGGCACTGGGTGACGAGGGGACGGAAGAGGAGCCCCAGCAGCCGGAGCCCAGCCGGGAACTAGCCGAGGTCTAAAGCTGGTCGGCAGCGGCAATTGCGCTGCGCCAAGTGAAAACGTCCTTGTGCGACCACCGCCGCTCCGTTTACAGTGGGGGCCGCATTTTGCTGACGAATGCGGCTGGGTTTTCCCAGGCATCGTCCACACTCCCTCTACGTGCCGTGCATGTCTGGCCAGCAGGAAAAACCGCCCGAGCAGTCCGCTGACGGTCAGGTCCCCAAGGCGGTTGTCAGCCGGCTGAGTCTTTATCTGCGGGAACTTCAGCGGCTGCTGCGCGACGGACACGAAACGATCAGCTCCACGCAGCTCGGCAAGATGCTCGGCTTCACCGATGCGCAGGTCCGCAAGGACCTGGCCTACTTCGGGCAGTTCGGCTATCCGGGCATCGGTTATCGCTGTCCCGAGCTGGTCGCCAAGATCAAAGAGATTCTGGGCACGAATCACGCCTGGCCGCTGGCCATCGTCGGCCTGGGCAACCTCGGCCGCGCCCTGCTTGGCTACCGCGGCTTCACCCATCAGGGCTTTCGTGTGGCGGCGGCATTCGACGTGGACGCCGCCAAGGTCGGCCGCCAGTTCGAGGGCATCCCCGTCTACCACCTCGACCAGGTGGGGGAGATCATTCCCCAGCTTCAGATTCGCCTGGCGATCATCGCCGTCCCGGCCCCGGCCGCGCAGAAAGTTGCCGATGCCGTCGTGAGCGCCGGCGTGGACGGCATTCTCAATTTCGCGCCGGTGACGATTACCGTTCCCAAGCACGTGCAGCTCGAAGCGGTCGATCTGGCGATCGAGCTGGAGCAGCTTTCGTTCGCGGTGGTAAATAAGTTGTCGCGGGGAGAGTGACGGAGTTGGCTTTGCATTGTCGGCTTTCGCACCGCGAAAACACGTCCTCTCGCGGAGCGAGTGCGGGCGCTGGCCGCGAACCTGCATCCCGTTGGCGCGTCTGACCTGTTACGTAGAATACCGTGACGCTTTGGTAAGGGCTGCTTTTCGGGGATGGTGTAACGGTAGCACAGCAGATTTTGGTTCTGCTTGTCTAGGTTCGAATCCTAGTCCCCGAATTTGCAGGGGTCTTGAATGAACCGCGCGCTTCGCCAATGTTCAGCGCTGGCGAAAGGGGCGACTTTCCGCGGCGTTGGGCGGGAGAGCGTCCGCTAGCTTGTAGATACAGGGCAACGCGCGAGGTGATCTGAATTCGCTCACTGCCTTCCAGCGGCCCACGGCAGCGGCGCTGCCGGACGATACGCTTGGTTGAATTTCCGGCCGCGTGTTCCCGTTGGCGTCGTTCCTTTCTGGAGCTAACCGACGAGGATTGCCTGCGCAGTTCCCGGCCTGCGTTCGGCCTCGTACAGAAGCACGTGCGCGCCATGCTCGGTTCGCGCGTATGTGAAAGTGTGGCATCGCCTGGCCATAAGCTTGCATTTCCGTAAGCTATGTGCCCGCCAGGACGAAGGCCACCCGATAATACGATTCATCCGTCCCACGGGGCTCTCGTGTTAGACAAAATACGCCCATGCAAGCCACCTATGCGATTCGAGATGGTTCGCTTGTTCCAGAGGAGACCGGGAATGTTTGGATCGCCTGGAATCCGACCGAGGCGGAAACGCGGACCATCCGCGAAAAATGCGAGATTGACGAATACGACATGAATTCCGCCCTGGATGCCGACGAAGTCCCACGGTTGGAGGTGGACAGTGACAGCTACACGATCATCTGGAAAGTCCCCACGCAGGCGCAGCCCACTCAGACAAGCCTGTTCGCGGTGACGTCGCTCGGCCTGTTTTTCAACAAGAACCGTCTGGTGCTGATCGGCAGTCAGGAAATCAGCCTCATGGAGCGGAAGCACCAGCGTCGCATCGAGTCGCTGGAGGACATAGTGCTCTACCTGTTGTTCCACACCGTCCATCACTTCCAGGGGCACCTCAAGGTCATCAAGAGCATCTCCACGGAATTGGAACAGAAAATTAACCAATCGATGGATAACCAGCACTTACTCCAGATGTTCAGTTTGGGGGAGAGCCTGATCTACTATCAAAGCGCCATTTCAGGCAACGGATCGGTGCTCAACAAGCTACAAAGCTTTGTTCTCAAGTCCGGTCTGTTCGCCCGGCGGGGGGAGCTGTTTGAGGATCTGACGATCGACAACGCCCAATGTCTCAAGATCGCTGAGATTTACTCGCACGTCCTATCGGGTCTGATGGATGCTCGTGGAACGATCGTCAACAACAACATGAACGTGCTCATCAAGAACCTGACGATCATCAACGTCATTTTTCTGCCGCTGAACCTGATCGCCAGCGTTGGCGGGATGTCCGAGTTCAGCATGATGACCCAGGGTGTTCACTGGACGATTGCTTATACGATCTTCATGCTTGTCATGGTGATCGTTGCCGTGTTGACGTACCTTGCGCTCAAGTACGTGAATCTGGATGGTTGGCCTTCCGCCTGGAAGCTTCGCTTAAGGACGCGGAAATGATTCCGCGGCATTGCCATCGCTGATTACATTTTGTCGCTTGTGGCAACAGTAGCGGGACCGAGAACCGAATTCTCGACTCCTTCTTTTGGCTGGGCACGATTCGATAGTCGTATCGCCAGCGAGCCGTCCCCGAATTGGCTCGGCGCTCGCAGCCTACTTCTCGAACTCCGCTTTCACCGGGGCCGGCTGCGCATCGTAGGTTCGCATCACGGAGTAGCCAACCCCGGCCAGCACCAGGCCGCTGATGATGCCGAAGACAATCAGGAACCAAAGCTTGTACTTGAGCCCGCCGATCCCTTCCCCCTCTTTGGCTTTTTCGGCGACAAGCTGGATGAACGACTGCCGCAGCGACGGCTGAGCGGGAGCGGCAGCCTGGGACGCCGGCGCCAAGGTCGTAGCGGCGGCCAGCGTTTGCCGCGGGATGGACTGCGTCGTATCGAGCAGTCCGCTCATCGTATCGATTGGCGCGGGTGACAGCGGCGAGATCGGCTGTAGCACGGAGGTCCCCAAGGGCGCAAGATCGCCAGCGGCCAGCGGCACAAGCGGCGACAGTTGCGCACCGCCCGGCAGAGCCGGCGCTCCAAACGGATCGGGCGACTCGATGGGGGGCAGCGAAATCGCAGCCACCGACGAGCTGCCGCCACTGGGTTGACTTCCTGCCGATTCGGGCTCGGCGGATTTGGTGCTGGCGGCAGTCGCTGCCGGCAGCGGCGCAGCCTCTGGCGCTACCTCTGGCGCTACCTCTTTCTTGGGCGGAGGAACTGCTGTCTCATCCGCCAGATCGAGGCGCAACAGCTCGTCTTCGCCGCCAATCGCGGTCGGCTTGCCCGCCAGGAACGCCGCCAGGGCCTCTTGCACTTCCGCCGCCTTTTGAAACCGCCGTGCCCGCTCCTTGACCAGCATTTTCTGGCAGATGGCCGCCAGCGGCTGCGGAATGTCGGCGCGGATTGTGCGCAGATCCTCCGGCTGCGTGTTCTGGTGAGCCAAGAGCCGCTGCGGAATGGTTCCCTGGTCGAAGGGTGGATGAGACGTGAGCAGGAAATAGAGCGTGCAGCCCAGACTGTAGATGTCGGCCCGCGCATCGACGGTGTGACTATCGCGAGCCTGCTCCGGCGCCAGATAATCGACCGTCCCCAGCGCCCGCGAGTTGTGCATCATCGTCAGCGATGCTTCCTCACCCGCGTCCAGCCGCGCCAGTCCCAGGTCGAGGATATGAATCTCCCCTTTCTTGTCCAGCAGGATGTTCGAGGGCTTGATGTCGCGGTGAACGAGCCCCGACTGGTGCGCTGCCTCCAGCCCTTCGGCCGCCTTGCGAACGCACTCCGCCGCCGTCTGCGGCGACATCACGCCGTCGCGGAGCACGATTTTTTGCAGGTCGTCCCCTTCCACATATTCCATCACCAGGTACGGCGTGTCCCCCGACATCTCCACGTCGAACGCCCGCACGATCCGCGGATGATTCACGGCGGCCGTGGCCCGCGCTTCGCGCTCGAACCGCTCCAGGTGCCGCGTGCTTCCCTTGAGCCGGCTGGCCATGACCTTGATCGCCACGCGATGCCGCATCACGGTGTGCTCGGCCAGGTAGACCGCCCCCATGCTGCCCGCGCCGAGCTGGCCGAGGATCTTGAAGCGGCCGAGAAAGAACCCGCGATTTTTCCCTTCCAGGAGGTTGTCTCGCTGCCAGGGGGTGATCAGGCCGGCTTCGGTCAAGGCATCTGCCATCTGCTGGCTATCGGCGCAGGCGGCCCCATTCTGCGCATACCAGCGCTCCCAAGCCGCCTGTTCCACCAGGCCGCTGCTTGTCACCAGCTCGACGAATTCCTCAACAGACAGCATGTTCCAGGCCGCCAGGTTGGGGGGTCCGCGCCCGCTACCGGTGCCGCGTTCCGCAACGACACAAGTTGGCGCGATCGGATGAAGACGTCGCCAATCCGCAATAAGTTATGTAAGAATTCCCGCGAGCCGCGGATTTGCCGCCGTGATCGGTTCGACCCGGTGCACGGGATCAACCCGTGGCTCGCCAACGCACTGCGTGCCACAATGGTCACACGGAGAATACCGCGATGACCCTGGCTGCCCTCTGCCTCTCCCTTTGCGCCCTCACCACCGCGCCGAGCGAAATGCCGCTGGTCCTGGACGATCGGCTCCAGCTTCAGCTTGTCGCTGCGGAGCCCGACATCGTCACGCCCACCGGCATTGCCGTCGATGCGAAAGGTCGGGTGCTCGTCATTGAGAGCAACACGCACTTCCCACTCCCTGATTATAAGCGCGCCCCCCACGACCGAATACTAGTGCTGGAGGATTTTGGCACTGGTGGTAAAGCGGAAAAAATCGGCGTGTTCTTCGAGGGAACGAAGCACACGATGAACATGGCGATTCATCCAGGCGGCTCGATCTACGTCGCCACGCGCGGAGAAATCTTTCGGCTCA
>Ga0075418_10006378_pt1 | contig 13305 bp, 12 predicted proteins | sample SoiMetdeltSBSDD2_FD_81776 | JGI IMG/M metagenome (GOLD analysis project Ga0075418, IMG submission 81776) | Bulk soil microbial communities from a Populus tree surrounding site in Tennessee, USA - Soil MetaG P. deltoides SBSDD2 | ecosystem: Environmental > Terrestrial > Soil > Tree plantation...
TGGTTATGTATTGTTGCGCAAATGGCTTAAACATAAAAAAATTCAGCAGAAGTTTCCGCAGACAAAAGATTATTTGCGAGAAGTTAGTTACTCGATCATCACGATGCTGTTCTTTGCATTTATTCCTTTATTTCTTATCAAGAACCCTGCCATTGAGCCCTATACAACACACTATACAAAGATTGAAGAGCATGGCTGGTTTTATTTTTATGCTGCGTTTCCCTTAATGTTCATTATTCATGATACTTATTTTTATTGGACACACCGGTTGATGCATCATCCAAAAGTTTTTAAATTCTTTCATCTTGTTCATCACCAGTCAACCAATCCTTCACCATGGGCAGCTTATGCTTTTCATCCCCTGGAAGCAATAGTTGAGGTTGGCATCACTGCCGTTTTTCTTTTTACAATTCCAATTCATAGCCTGCATCTGCCGATCTTCTTTTTGTTTTCTATTATTTACAATGTGTATGGCCATACCGGTTATGAGATCTATCCAAAAGGCTTTAATAAAAATTGGTTCGGCAAATGGATAAATACGTCCGTAAATCATAACCTGCATCATCAGTATTTCAAAGGCAATTATGGCTTGTATTTTCTTTTCTGGGACAGAATGATGGGAACGATAAGAAGTGATTATGATGAAAGATTTGAAGAGGTGAAAACAAGAAACCGTATAGAATCGTTGTAATACAAGGGTGATCCTCCCAAAAGCTTCCCGACGTAATCGAAAGGCAATTGTTCAATGAACAACAGAAAGCTGAATGAAGCGTCGCAACAGTGGCTAAATAGTAGCATTACAGTTGGCTAACAAAAATTAATTTCCCTCTCCCGAAAAATTTCCTCAACTTGATGGTTCATCAAAAACTTTTGTATGGCCTTTATAAAAGTTTGTTCAATACGCGAATTGCCAAATGGTTCTCAGAAAATTGTGCAGCTTGGACCGCATAAAGTAGCATTGTTTCATTTTAACTATGAGATTTCTGCTATTGCCAATGCATGTTTACATAAGGCCGGACCGTTGGGATTAGGCTTGGTAGAAAATAAATATGATGGCACATATGTTACCTGTCCGTGGCATGGATGGGAATACAATATAAAAACCGGCAGTGCGCCGCCGGGTTATAAAGATCAGCAGGCAGTGTATGAAGTGAAAGTTGAAGGTGATGATGTATTGGTGAGCGAACAGCCAATTAAGAAAGCACATCGTGAATTACATGATCTGGAAGTGATCGAGGACCTGGTAAAGCTCCAATATCAAACAGCACCAGAATCAAAAAATATTTTAGGCATATCGACCACTAACATGAATAAGGCGTTGCCCCGGTACAGCACATCCGAAGCGGCACTGGAGCTGGCATTGAATTATGCAAAAGGACATCATGGAGCTGAAACAAAAATGCTGAAGCTTCGTGATCTTGGTTTTCGTGCATGTGAAGGATATTATTCACAACACATGAATGCGTGCACATGGCCATGCAGCATCACTGAAATGGAACCAAACGATGGAATGACTCCCGTTTATCGTGATATGATTTTGTGGGCCGATATTGTTTTGGTAGCAACTCCGATTCGCTGGGGCAATCCATCCTCACTTTATTTTCGAATGGCTGAACGATTGAATTGCGTGCAGAATCAAATTACCATTAAAGACAAAGTGCTTATTAAAAATAAAGTGGCTTCATTTATCATTACCGGCGGACAGGACAATATTCAGCAAGTAGCGGGACAGATGATGGTATTCTTTACTGACCTTGGATTTACGTTCCCACCATTTAGTTTTTTGGGCTGGAGTCGCGGCTGGACAGCCGAAGACATGGATAAAAACGTAATGCAGTTCAAGCGAAGTGAATATATTCAACGCACAGCAAAGGAATTGGTTGACAACTGCTTCGAAACGCTCTACCACATCAAGAATATGGATACAGAAACCCTGAAAGCGCCATTGCCGCACAAGCAGGATTCATTGACTGCTGATATGGTCAATCCGGATATGAATGTTTGATAATTATTTCATTAATTGTACCAGCGGTTAGCTTTAATTTTAATCATGTATTAGTTTGTAGTTAAAATAAAATTTATGAGAAGGACCCTCGCTCTTATCCCAATAGTTTTTTCTTTTATCGCCAATGCACAGTCTTCAGATAAGATGGATTTTGAAAAATATAATCCTACGTCAACTCTTGTTGTGCCGGAGCATAAACTGACAAAAGCAAAGTTTCCATTCATTGATGTGCATAATCACCAGTTTAATATGCCAACGATGGATCTGAATACCCTGATAAAAGAAATGGACAAGCTGAATATGAAAGTGATGGTAAACCTCAGTGGTCAAAGTGGAAACAGCATTGAGCGATCAGTAAAAAACATAAAAGATAATTTTCCCAAACGATTTATTGTATTTGCTAACGTCGATTTTTCAAAAGTTGGTGAGGCAGATTGGGGCGAAAAAGCAGCTAAACAATTAGAAGAAGATGTAAAGAATGGCGCCAATGGATTAAAGATCTATAAGAGTCTTGGTATGTCGTCAAAGGATATTAACGGTAAGCGCATTCCTGTTGATGACTCAAGACTTGACCCTGTTTGGAAAAAAGCTGGGGAATTAAAGATCCCTGTAATAATTCATACTGCGGACCCAAAATCTTTTTGGGATCCAATGGATGATAAAAATGAAAGATGGCTGGAATTGGCAACACATGACCGGCGTAAACGAAGCGATACAGACCCTGCGCCATGGCAGCAATTGATCGATGAACAGCATCGCATGTTCAGGAAACATCCAAACACGACTTTCATCAATGCACATTTTGGATGGTATCCCAATAACCTTCCAATGCTTGATAGTCTGCTTACTCAGATACCCAACATGTATGTGGAGTTTGGAGCAGTCATCGCTGAGCTTGGCAGGCAACCAAAAGCAGCAAAAAAGTTTTTTGAAAAGTACCAGGACAGGATTCTATTTGGAAAAGACAGTTGGGTGCCTGAAGAGTATGCCACCTATTTCCGTGTATTGGAAACAGAAGATGAATATTTCCCTTATCATAAAAAATATCATGCGTTCTGGGCAATGTATGGTATGGGACTGCCTGATCCTATTTTGAAAAAAATCTATTACAAAAATGCGCTTCGCATCATTCCGAATATTGATAAATCGCAGTTCCCTGATTAATCGAATGAACTCACTCTAAGCTTTTTTCCTTTTTCTGTAAACGAATTCCCTTTTTGTTTAAGTGTTTCTCGCTGCACGGTTTCATTGGTCAATAGATTATTTGCATATGCCCTGACGGTTGTTGCTGAAATATTTACCGGTTTTCCGGACACAATAGCCTCGGTAGTATAAGAATGAAGAAGACTTTCATATTGTTTGAGAAATAAATTATGCGTGGCAAACATATCGCAACCGATAACTTTATCGCCGGTGACAACTATTACTCCCACCACACTGCTGTCCTTATCAAATTTATTTTTGAAAAAGGAAATATATTGATCCAATTTTTTTGTGAAATCGGCAGACTGAGTCATCGCTGTGTATGTTTTTGTTGATGTAACTGTTTTATTTGCTGTATTCAGTTCATCAACCTTGCTCCAGACCTTGGATTGGTCTTTCTCTTTTTCAACCACTTTTCGTAAACTAACTGACCCTTTATTATGATATCCCTTGAATTCTGCCGGTTTATTATCGGCTGATGATACAGAATTACTCCGGATGTCAGCATTATTCGGGGCCGATGTCCATCGGCCGCTTTCGACGCAATAAACCGGGAGGCTTTTCTTACCAACTGAGGGTGATAAAACAACATCCTCGCTCACGATCCTGTCCTGTTTTCCACCTTTTATTACATCACCTGTTATGATGATGATTGTGTCCTTAGATGTATTTTCTACTGTAAGATTATTTACTGTGCCGCTGTTACTTGATTCTGTTATTTTGATTTTCCCTTTTTGGATCGCTTCCTGAAGGGTCATGTATTTTCCTATACTGGCAAATTCTTTTTTAAAACTCTCACGGGCTTTTATCGGATATATCCGCAAATTCCCATAAGTAAAAGCGGAAGCTTCATTTGCTTTTTCCAAAAAGTTTACATCAAGATTTTTATAGGTGTATTGAGCGTAGCAAAAAATAGGGAAGAGCAGGATAATCAATAATATCTTTTTCATATACAGAAGGTTTTACGTATAAATGGATGCCCGGTTGATTTAATTGCATACATAGAAATGAGAAAATATTGTTAATGCAGTTTTTTTAGTAAGCTCGAAATAAATCCTGTTTCCTTTTATGTAAACAAGGAGCCAAAAACATCATGAAGTAAATGAATGCTTATGCAGCGCCTATCATTTGCTTTGGACCCCAGGTATTTCCAGGTAATTTTCCAGGCTATCTTTCTCAGTTATGGTATTCTATTTCTTCATTGGAATGCTGATTGGCAGCATTATACAATCAGTATTGGCGGCTGCTTAACCTTTCAGTATGCCGCTGACTCAATAAGATCAAAAAGATTTTTAAAGCTCAATGAGTTTGACCGGTGGGGGTTTAGTGTGCTCATTAGCGCAATGAGCTTATGCCTTTTATTAAAAACAAATGATTGGTGGGTAAGCCTGCTTACTGCATTCTTAACCGTCGCTTCAAAATATGTTTTCCGCTTTAACAAGAAACACATATTCAATCCTTCGGCCTTTGGAATTGTCGCCACGATACTCCTCACAAAGGACGCATGGTTGAGTCCCGGACAATGGGGAAGCAATGCAGTTATCTTTTTCTTTGTTGTTACGCTCGGGACCATTGTAGTAACAAGGGTACAGAAGCTGGATGTGAGTCTTGCATTCCTTCTCACATTTGTTGGCTTGCTTTATTGGCGACAGGTTTATGTTCTTGGCTGGCCAATGGATCATTTCATTCATTCGGTAAGTACGGGAAGCCTCTTGCTGTTTACATTTTTTATGATCAGCGACCCGAGAACGTCGCCTAATCATCCCATGGCGAGGATAGCTTGGGCTATTCTTATTGCAGTGGTTTCATTTTATCTCGCGGCATTTAAATGGAAATACAATACGATCATCTGGGTGCTGGTTGCCGCTGCCCCTCTTGTTCCTTTGCTGGATAGAATTATCAAATCAAAACAATTTGAATGGAATCGAAATACAATTATTAACCGCCCCTTACTCCCCTTTAGGGGTTGGGGGTATAAAATAAAAAATATGGTCATGAAGCCAATTATGAAAAAAACTGCTGCGATAATTATACTCGCAGCTATGATAAGCAATGAAGCCGCTGCTTTTTGCGGATTTTATGTAAGCAAGGCAGACGGTACATTAAAGAATAAAACCTCACAGGTTATTCTTGTAAGAGATGGCAATCGTAATGTAATTACGATGTACAATGATTTTAAAGGCAACCTGAAAGATTTTGCCATGGTAGTGCCGGTACCGGTTGTCCTGGAAAAGAAAGATATCAAAGTTGTTGACCAGGCCATTTTCAATACCTTGAATGACTACAGTAAGCCAAGATTGGTTGAGTATTATGATCAGAATCCTTGTGCAAAATATGAATATGATAAAGCGTTGCAAGGAAGAGCATCTGGTGTAATGAATGAGGTTGTCGTAATGGGTTATGGCACTTCAAAACGAAAAGATCTAGGGGTGAAAGTTGAAGCCAAATATCTTGTTGGCGAATACGATATTCTCATTCTTTCTGCAAAAGAATCTTCAGGCTTAAAAACATGGCTTGAAGAAAATGATTATAAAATTCCGGCAGGTGCAGAAGAAGTGCTGGAGCCTTATATCAAAAGCAACCTGAAATTCTTTGTAGTAAAAGTAAATGAGAAAGAAAAGAAAAAGATGCCCGGGGATTTTTTACGCCCGATACAGATCAGTTTTTCCTCACCAAAATTTATGTTGCCGATCCGCCTCGGAATGGCCAATGCAGATGGTGACCAGGATATGATCGTATATGCGTTTACAAAGAAAGGAAGAATAGAAACCACTAACTATAGAACGTTATCATTACCTACGGGAAAGAATATCCCTTTGTTTGTAAAAAATAATTTTGGGAATTTCTATGCCAACCTTTTCCAAAATCAATGGGATAAAGAGGGTAAGGCCTTGGCTATGCTTGAATATGCATGGGATGTTAGTCCAAAAAATTTTGTGAAATGCGACCCTTGTGTAGCGACTGCTCCTTCGGCTCAGGATCTTGTGCAAGCTGGTGTATGGTGGCTCAATCGTGACTGGACAAACTATGATGATGTGTATGGTGAAGAGGAGTATTCTGACAATGTTTTCTTCACAAGATTGCATGTTCGCTACAATCGAAAATCATTTCCCCAGGACCTGATGTTCCAGATAACACCAAACAAGGATAGTTACCAGGCAAGATATGTGATCACTCATCCTGCCACCGGTGATTTTAATTGTGAAGCAGGGAAAAAATATTTAAAAGAATTAAAACAACGCCGTGCGGATGAGTTGGAAATGCTTACTTACCTGACGGGTAAAGGTTACAGCGATTGGGATGTCGTTTCAGAACAACCGGAAGAAAAATATGTGCCTGCAGAAGCCTCCTATGCGGCAATTGCTACTTTGGTTGAAAATAAACCCGGAAGAAGCAAGGGAGTTTTAGCAGCGACACTTGGTATAATGGGATTGGTTTTGTTAGGCAGTCTGAGACGAAAAAATAAAAGTAGCTAGATCAACTTTTATTTAAAGAAGAAATAGCAAGCTGAGACGCAGAGCATACAAAGTTTCTCCGGGCTCTGCGGCCTCAGCCTGGAAAGCTTTTATTCCTGATTATTCCAAAAACCATTTCTTTTAACGCCTCAGGGCTTCAACAAAATAATAACCGGCTTAAAGGGAACATCTATCTCTTATTTTGATCGAAATGTCGTGAAGGTCCGACCGCCCATTTTTCATTGGTGTTTTCGGGTTATCTTGCACTCCCAAATTTTAAACGTATATGGAGTATAGTAAACTTGTTGCGGTTACAGGACTTCCGGGTCTTTTCGAATTGATCAGCAGTCGCGGAGACGGAGCTGTTGTCCGTTCATTGGATGATAACAAAACCCAGTTTGTTTCAAGCAGGGTTCATAATTTCTCACACCTTGAAAGTATCGAAGTATATACACAAAGAGAAAATGTAAATCTCGTTGATGTTTTCAATGCAATGGATAAAGAAAGCGGTTCTCTACCAAATTCCAATGATAATGCAGCAGTAAAAAAATATTTTGAAAAAGTATATCCTGAAATGGATTTTGAAAAAGTATATCCAAGTGATATGAAGAAGATGGTGAAATGGTTTGACTCACTCAAAAAACACAAGGTAGAAATAAAGCTTACAGAACTTGCTGAGGAAACAGCAGAGCCTGTTGAAGAAGAAGTAAAAGAGGAAGCGGTGGCCGAAAAAACCCCAAAGAAAAAAACTACGCGAAAAAAGAAATCCGAATAAATATTTTTTGATCATTTTCTAATGTGCAAACGGAATGGTTCATTATTTGCACATTGGCATATTTGCAAATTGTTATGCTATGTATTCAGCCGAGATAAAAAAACTTCCACGTCATTTTTTGCCCAAAGATTTTGCAGTTACTACATGGGACAAGCTTGAACCCTTTTTTGTTGATCTTCTTGAAAGAAATATAGGTTCAAAACAAGATCTCGAAAAATGGTTGAAAGACATAAGTGAATTGGAGGCAGTTTTAAGTGAAGATGGTTGCTGGCGCCAGATCAGAATGACTTGCGATACAGAAAGTAAAGAGCTGGAAAATGCTTTCACATTTTTCATGATGGAGATCCAGCCAAAGGTTCAACCCTATGCAGATAAGCTTAACAGGAAGCTGATCGATTCCCCATTTACAAAAGAGCTTGATCAGAAAAGGTTTTTTACATACCTGCGCACTGTAAAGAAAAACATTGACCTGTTTCGTGAAGAAAATATTCCGATACTTGCTGAAATGAATGTAATGCAACAGCAATACGGAGTAATTGCCGGTAAAATGACCGTAGAAGTGGATGGAAAAGAATATACTTTACAACAGGCAGCAAAATTTCTAGAGAGTAATGATAGAACGCTGAGAGAATCTGTTTATAGAAAAGTTGGCGACCGGAGATTGACAGACAAAGAAGTTTTGAATAATCTTTTTTCATCGCTTATTGAAAAGCGTCATCGCATTGCGGTGAACGCCGGTTTTTCAAACTTTCGGGATTTCAAGTTTGTGGAAATGGGCAGGTTTGATTATAGACCTGAGGATTGTTTCCAGTTTCATCAGGCAGTGAAAGAAAAAATATTGCCCTTGGTGAATGCCATTTATGAAAGAAAAAAGAAAAGACTTGGTGTAGATACTTTACGGCCTTGGGATCTTGAAGCACATCCTGCAGATGAAAAAGCATTGAATCCATTTAAGACCGGTGACGAGCTTGTTGAAAAATCAATTGCCTGCTTTAATGAATTAAAACCATTTTTTGGAGATTGTTTAAACAAGATGAAAGCCATGGGACATCTTGATCTTGATAGTCGTAAAGGAAAAGCTCCTGGTGGATATAATTGTCCCTTAGCAGAAAGCGGCGCACCATTCATTTTTATGAATGCAGCCGGTCAGATGGATGATGTAACAACAATGGTGCATGAGGGTGGCCATGCCGTGCATTCATTTCTTGCACACAATCTTGAACTGACTTCTTTTAAAGAATATCCAATGGAGATCGCTGAAGTTGCAAGCATGGCAATGGAATTGTTTACGATGGATTATTGGCATGTATTTTTTAAATCTGAGGAAGAATTAAAACAGGCCAAAGAGCACCAGCTTGAAAGAGTGATCATCATTTTCCCATGGATCGCTACTATCGATAAATTCCAGCATTGGTTATATGAAAATCCAAATCATAGCCATGAAGAAAGATCGGATAAGTGGGTAGAAATTTTTAATGAATTTACGTCACCGGTTCTTGATGTTTCAGGACTTGAAGAGTATCGTCGCTATTTCTGGCAAAAGCAATTACATCTTTTTGAGGTGCCTTTTTATTACATAGAATATGGTATTGCCCAATTGGGGGCTATCGGGCTTTGGAAACAATTCAAGACAGATAAAGAACAGGCATTGAATAACTATATAGCCGCACTTGCACAGGGTGGTACTCAAACTTTACCTGATCTATTCCGCACGGCCGGCCTCCGTTTTGACTTCTCACCAACAGTTGTTGGTGATCTCATGGCGTTTGTTAATGCAGAAATGAAACAATTAACAAAAAAGTAATAGAAAATACCACAAAAGTGGTATGCCCCATATTTGGTGCGTAGTCATTTGTAATTTACTTTACATCAGAATAGAAAATGCAACATAAGCATTTCAACATAGCTACTAATCAGAGCCTTAACCTAAGTCCCCCTGTTTCCACACGGGGGCTTACTTTTTCCGGCAAACACCGCAGATCCCATTCACTACTATCTCCACATTATTGGCAAGATATTCTTTAGGAAGTTTTACGGAAGGAATAATAAATTCTTCAAGGCATTCTGTTTTACCACAAACAGAACAAATGAAGTGATAATGATTGTCGTGATGATGTCCTTCAAAACAATCATTCTTGCATAAAGCATATTTTACAGAATTATCAGCGGTAGGAATTGTATGTAGTATTCCTTTTTCAACAAATGTTTGCAATGTGCGGTAAACGGTTACTCGATCAAATCGCTCCCCTGCTTTATGTTCGATATCAGCATGAGCAAGTGCTCTTGTATTAGTTAAAAAAAGATTGAGGATTTTTTCTCTGCTGGCTGTTACACTAAGCTGGTTACGCCGAAGTATATCGTGAATCCTGCTGTCCATGATTTTATTACTCTTTAAGCAATTTCTCTATTTCCGTCATCATTTTTTCTACTTCACTAGGTTTAAGACCGTCATAAATATTTCTGACAACCCCTTTCTTATCCACTAAAGAAAAAAATTGCGAATGAATAAAATCCTGTTTTATATCAATAAGATTATTATTAGGATCATCAATTTTATAACTATACCTGGCCTGTTTATATAAGCTATCTTTTCTGCCGGTAAGAAAGATCCATTTTTGTGTGTTGACCTGAAGACTATCCGCATATCTTTTCAAAACAGTTACTGAATCTATTTCCGGAAAACTCGTATGTGAAAGAATTAGGAAATCTTTTTCGTTATTAAATCGATCATAAACCGTTTTCATGTTACCATTCATGACAGGACAAATGTTTTTACATGTGGTAAAAAAGTATTCAGCCACGAAAACTTTACCTGCCACATCATTTTCTGTTACCGTTTTACCGTCCTGGTTTGTAAAAGCAAAAGGAAGCACCCTGCCAATTGGTTCAAGTTTGGATTTTCCAAAGCCCGGTACCAGCTGGCTCATAGTAATGTAAAAGGCAATGACAAGCACAATAAAGAATACGATATAAAAAATAGTTTTCCTGTTCATAATCAAAGATCAAAATTACTCATGAATGCTTTTAAATCAACCTCGCACAAAAGTAACTTATATTTTGCAACTATGTTGCATAGGGTTATATTTGCATTCGATGAAACTTCAGATCAACTGGAATGCGATAGGTGTGTCCGCATCGGTTGCATGTGCTATTCATTGTGCATTGCTGCCGCTTTTTGCCAGCACTTTGCCTTTATTTGGTGTAAATATTTTTGATAATGTTTACTTTGAAATCGGCATGATCCTTATTGCCCTGGTAATCGGGGGTTTGACTTTACTGCATGGCTACCGAAAACATCACCATCATCTAACTCCCTTATTTCTTTTTATTGCTGGAATGCTTTTATTGATATCTAAGCATTTTTTTTCTGAAACAGCACTTTGGCTGATAATTCCCTCATCGATCCTTATTTTATTAGCTTATTACCTTAACTGGAAGTATTGCCGTATAGCAAAACATTGTCATACTACAGATTGTAATCATTAAGCACAGTTTCGATCCGTTTTTAACTCCGATATTGTTCATTGGCCAGCTTTGGCTATCTTGAATTTAAATAGTACTAAAATGAAATCATCGTTTCTTGTTTGTTTAACTATCATTTCGATTACATCATTTGGCCAAACAAAAGATGAAACTGAAGTCCGCAATCTACTGGCAAGACAAAATGCGGCATGGAACCGTGGCGATGTTGAGGCCTTTATGGTTGGCTATTGGGAAAACGACTCCTTGATGTTCATCGGAAAATCGGGTGTTACTTACGGATATAAAAACACATTAACAAATTATAAAAAGAATTACCCGGACACGACTGCAATGGGTAAGCTTACATTTACACTTATTCAGCTCAAACAACTTTCACCTGAGTATTTCCATGTTACCGGTAAATATTATTTGACAAGAACAATTGGAGATGCAAGCGGGCATTTTACTCTTGTATTCAGGAAAATAAGTGGGAATTGGGTGATCATTTCTGATCATAGTAGTTGATCTTACTTCGATTTAATAAATCTAAAACTAATATGTCATGGCACTCATCATTATAGGAATGATCGTACTTATTATTGGTTTCGTCATTGTTCGCAATCCAGGTCCTGTTCAGCGTTATGGCGGATCAGTAAAAATAGCCGGTATCGTAATCATGGTTATTGGCGTGTTGATCTCATCAATCGTTCAAATCGATGCAGGACAGGTTGGGGTAAAAAAACTCTTCGGCAAAGTGCAAAATGATGTGCTGCAAAGCGGGCTTCATATGGTCAATCCGTTAGTAGAAATAACTCGCCTGGATATTAAAACACAGAACTATACTATGAGTGGCGTCCATGATGAGGGAGCAAAAACAGGAGATGATGCTATCAGAGTATTGACAGCCGATGGCCTGGAAGTAACTATTGACCTCACAGTTTTGTTTCGCCTTACTGAATCAGATGCACCAAGACTGGTAAAAGAAACAGGAATAAATTACGTAGATAAGATTGTCAGACCATTAACGAGAACAAAGATCCGTGACAATTCGGTCTATTATGATGCCATATCGCTGTACTCTTCGAAGCGGGATGAATTTCAAAATAGGATCTTTAAAAGCATTGAAGAAGATTTTAGAAAAAGAGGATTATTCCTGGAACAATTACTCGTAAGAAATATAACACTGCCTCAATCAGTAAAAGCAACGATTGAAGGGAAAATCAACGCCGAACAAGAAGCACAGAAGATGCAATTCATTCTTCAAAAGGAAAAACAAGAAGCAGAGCGAAAAAGAGTAGAGGCACAAGGCATTGCAGATTACCAGCGCATAATAAACCAGGGATTAACTGATCAGCAATTACAATATGAGCAGATAAAGGCATTAAAAGAAATTGCAATTTCACCAAACGCCAAGATCGTAGTTATGGGAAAAGGAAATACACCGGTGATACTTGATACAAAGAATTAATGTAAAGAGTATCGAGGTAGCTGACTGTTATTTGCTCCAAACCTTATATAAATACCAAAGCAATAATGCAAGGCTTAGAACAAGCCATACAAAAAAAAGAATGTGAACAAGGGATGAATAGCTTTCACTATAAGCCAGTTGAAAATAAATACCTGCTGTAACATTAGTAAAGAGCCACATTAAGCCCGCAAAAAGTGAACGGAGTATCTTTCTGAAATACCTTGCTACTTCGGGATCCATTCCAAATGGCATATAATGCGGATTTGATGTGGACAAGGTAAGCCAATTACAAAAGGATGAAAAAAACTATTTAGCCATTAACAAGTTTCTGAATTGAAGTGAATCACCATTGAATACATTAAAATCAACCTTTGAAAGAATACCATTTACTCTTCCTTCTTCACTATGTTGCCAAAAATCCCAATTACGTTCAATACGTGGAGTCTTGTACTGATAATAATGCGCGGCCCACAATGGGTAACTGTTAAACTCTATGCCAAGATATCTCGAATAAAAATCAACACTGGTATAAATGATGGGTTTTACTCCATAATAATATTCTACTACATCAAGCCATTCCTTTAATTCCTTTTTCAATACGGTTGAGTTCACTCCATAGGTTTGTTCTATATCCACCACCGGAGGAAGATCTCCTTTCTCAAGATCAACTGAGCTGATAAAATTCTCGGCCTGTTCCCGCCCATCTTTTGTTGCCAGAAAAAAATGATACGCACCGCGGATCATTCCCGCCTGTTTTGATTTTTTCCAGTTCCGTTTAAATTGCGGATCAGTATTTATAATTCCTTCTGTAGCTTTTATAAAAACAAAACCAAGCTGTATCTCTTTTACTTTCATTTCTTTCACCGCATCCCATGAAATGGTCTGTTGATATTTTGAAACATCAATGCCATGAATTACATAATTTTCAGGAATTGAA
>Ga0075418_10006379_pt1 | contig 13305 bp, 17 predicted proteins | sample SoiMetdeltSBSDD2_FD_81776 | JGI IMG/M metagenome (GOLD analysis project Ga0075418, IMG submission 81776) | Bulk soil microbial communities from a Populus tree surrounding site in Tennessee, USA - Soil MetaG P. deltoides SBSDD2 | ecosystem: Environmental > Terrestrial > Soil > Tree plantation...
AACCATGCTGTCGAGATGGCGTTGCGGGATGATGCCGCGATAGGCGAACAGCCAGGAATCCTTGAAAACATTGGCGAGCGCCTTCGCATCGGCAGGCTTGCCGCCCCGCACCCGCACCTTTGCACCCGAGCCCAGCATAGCCACACTATAGCGCGGCCCGGATCGCTGTGATCCAGAAAATTTTCTCCCCCGCCTGTCAAATGAGGGCATCGAACATGCGGCGGTAGCCAAGCACCGAAGTGTCGAACAGGATATCCTCGCCGCGCAGCGGCCGCGCCAGCGCCAAACCGGCAAGCGAACGGCAGCGCGACAAGGCAACATAAGTCTGGCCGTGAGCAAAAGCGCCCCGCCCGAGATCGATGTACACATTGTCGAGCGTCAAGCCCTGGCTTTTGTGAATGGTCAAGGCCCAGGCCAGGCGCAGCGGAAACTGACGGAAGGTGCCGGCCACCGTCTCGACGATCTTTTCCTGCGCCTTGTCATAGGCATAACGCCGGCTTTCCCAGGAGACCTGCTCGACCTCGTGTTCGACGCCGTCAATCTCGATCCACACCCGCTCGTCCGCAAGCCGCGCGACCCGGGCAATCGAGCCGTTAACCCAACGTCGCTCCGGATCGTTGCGCAGCAGCATGACCTTGGCCCCAGGCTTGAGCACAAGCTTCTCCTCGGTCGGATGCGCCGAGGCGCTGAACTCACCCGTGACGCCCGCCGCATAGGCGCTGGCCCGCCCGGCCAAGGCGGCGAGGTAGGCCATGTTGATGCGGCTAGCGGCCGCGTTGGTGGGGGTGAGGATGACGTAGGATTCGCCTTCCGCCAAGGTGCGGATCGGACGCACCCGCGCGTTGAGCAGCGCCAGCTTGGCATCATCGATCGCCCCGTCGCGGACGCGATTGAGGATCTCGAGCAGGACCTCGTCGTTCTGACGGAAGACCTGCGTCAATTCGATCAGCGCCGTCCCGGCCCCTTCGCGCAACGCCGCCAGACTGAAAAAGAACGGCCCACCGTGCTGCGTTTCCAGATGCTCGGCGACGTCGGCCTCGTTGATCACGGGTGGCAGCTGATGCAAGTCGCCGAATAGCGCCAGGCGCACGCCGCCGAACGGTTCCCGCGGCCGCCCCCGATTGACTCGCAACGACTGGTCGATGGCCCACATCAGGTCGGAGCGAACCATGGAGACCTCGTCGATCACGAGAAACTTGAGCCTTCGCATCAGGCGGCCGTTGCGACTGCGGCGGATGTCATCTGGCCGGATCAGCCGCGGCGGAAAGCCGAAGAAGGAATGGATCGTCTGACCACCGACGTTAACGGCGGCGAGCCCGGTCGGTGCCACGATCACCATCTCCTCGGCGATCAGGTCCTTGAGGCAGCGCAGCAACGTCGATTTGCCCGTGCCGGCCCGACCCGTGACGAACAGATTGCCGCTTCCCTCACGCAAATAGTCATGGGCGGCGCGATGCTGCGCGGTCGGCTCGAAGCCGCCAGGCCAAGCGCTCGGTGTCGCTACAATCATGCGCTCGCTATCGCAACAATGCCGTTGGGTGTGGGGACAATCCAGGCCGAGCAACGCACACGCACGCGCACTATACGTGATTGGCACTTCCCGCAAGCCTTACAGGCCGCGACCACCGCTCACATCCAGCAGCACACCGGTGATGTAGCTCGCCTGGTCCGAGCACAGCCACAGCACCGCCTCTGCCACTTCCCCGGGCGTGCCGCCGCGCTTCATTGGCACCAGGTCCTTGTACTTGCCGACGCGATCGCCAATGCCAAAATCCTTCTGAATATCGGTTTCGATCAGGCCCGGTCTGACCGCGTTCACGCGGATGCCCTCGCTCGCTAGCTCCTTGGCAAGACCAACGGTCAACGTATCGATGGCGCCCTTTGAGAAGGCGTAATCGGTCGATTCGGCCGCGCCGCCCAGCTTGGCGGCAAGCGACGACATATTGACAATGACGCCGCCGTGGCCCCCCAACCGGATCGACATGCGCCGTACGGCTTCCTGCGCGGCGATGAAGGCCCCGGTGGTATTGACGGCCAAGATCTGCTGTAGCCGTGCCGGCGCGATGTCGACGAATTTGGCCGCCCGGCTCAGAATCCCGGCATTGTTGAAGAAGGCGTCAAGCCGTCCGAACTCCGAATCGATGGTCCGAAAGAGCCGCGCGATTTCGTCCGGCTTGCCGATATCGGCCTGGATGGTGAGGGCCTTGCGCCCGGCTTTGCGCACATCGGCGGCCACCGCCTCGGCGGCGTCCTTGCGCACGACGTAGTTGACCGCCACGGCATAGCCGCGTGCGGCCGCCAAGCGCGCCGTGGCGGCGCCGATGCCCCGGCTGGCACCGGTGATGAGCATCACCCTATCCGGCATTGTTGGTCCCTTTGTTTGCCCGACTGTTGCGGCGTCGTCCGCGACGTCGTGAGCCTTTGTCGGAAGCTTGCGATCTTGCGCCGATGCCCGCCAAGGCCTTCTCCTCACTGCAGGATCGGGCGGCCAAGGCCGTCCTTGCACCGACCGCAGCATTATCGAGGGCCGGGAGTGCCGACAAGGCTCAAACACCCGGGCCGCGAAAGGCGCACACCAGATATTCCCCGCCCGACCTGAGCTTGCGGATGCAAACGTGGATGCGACCGTCCGGCGACTTTCTCCACAGGGCATAGTCCGACGGGATCACGGCGGACAATCCACGCGAGGTCACAAGATAGCTGCCGTCGGCTCGGCGCTCGACCGTCTCGGCCGGACCGCAGTCCTGGCCGCTGCAGCATTCAAGGGGGTACCAATCATGCGCGGGCGCGTCAGTGCCAAGCCAGCTGAGGGCGGCGATCAGGAGCGCGACGCGATGGTGTCTCATGGCTCGTTTGCCCCACCACCGACCTGTCGCCTAGGCGCGCCTCGCCCAAGCGAGGTTCTGCCGCGACCAGCGAGCAACCCTGCCGAAACGCAACGCAATCCTTGAGTAGCTCGGCAAAACGGCCGGCGCAAGGCGGCAGCCGGGTCAGTCCTTGACCGGCCTCGGTTCCACCTTTTCGGCGTCCAGGCTGTAGCCCGCCTCGGCGAGGCCGGTAAACGCCGGGGTAACGGTCAACGTCCCGGTGACCCACACCGGATCGAAGGTCCCCTTCACGTCGACACCACCCTCGGCCTTGACGTAGACGATCTGGTTGGGGGGCGGCGGTGGCACGTGAATACACGCGCCCACGAAGGGCACCAGCAGGAATTCCTTCACCCGCGTCGCGTCGAAATCGAGCGGCACGACGTAGCCGCCGATCTGGACCCGCTTACCGTCGAGGCTTGCCACGACCGCAGGTGGGCTGCCGCTGGACTTGGCAGGCGCCGACATCCAGCGCCCTTCGGCAAGCGGTTGCGTCGCGGACGGCGCGTGCGCCGGCGCGCCGAAGGCACCCGGATCGGTCGGCCTGCCGCTGAAAAATGCCTGCGGCGGTTTCGGCGGCGCCGGCGGCACCAGCTGATCCCATTTGAGGCTCATGACCACGTCGGCGGCGGTCGCGGGCGGGACGGCCAACGGCCAGGCCGCGGCGCTCAGCGCACCGAGGAGGATTGCCAGATTGGATGCCGTGCGCATCGGGAACCTCTCTTCACGTCCTCACCGTCATTCCATCCGCCACCGAAAGGCGATAGGCGCGCCACGCTGGCAGCAGGCCCGCCAGGCAGCCGGCAACCGCGATGCTGACCAGGCTCAAGAGCTCGGCCGGCTTTGGCGCATCGATCGACAAATGCAGGCCGTAGCTCCTGTCCACATAGGGCTGCAAAGCCAATAAGCCGATGTAGAGAAGGACGATGCCGAGCGCAATTGCCGTCAGCGTGAGCACGCCGGCCTCGGCCATCAGCAATGCCAGAATGGTACGCGGCCGTGCCCCGACCGAGCGCAGGATGGCCATCTCGCGACGGCGCTCGTTCAAGGTGGTCAGGATCATGGTGACCATGCCGAGCAGGGCGGTCGCCACCACCATGGCGGACACCACCGTCAAAGCTGTCTCGGCGATGCCAACCAGCCCCCACAGTTCCTGCAAAGCGGCCCCCGGCAGGATGGCCGATAGCGGCTCAGCTCGATACTCGTTGATTTCCCGCTGCAGACGAAACGTCGCCAACTTCGACTTGAGACCAACGAGGGCGGCCGTGATCGCCTTCGGCGTCAAATCCATCCGGCGCACCTCGTCGGCCGATAGGCTTTGGCCGGGGATCCGCCCTCCGCTTTGCCAATCCGCGTGAATGGCTTCGATCGCCTCCAGACTGACGTGCACGGAGCGATCGACCGGCGTGCCGGTCTTTTCCAGGATGCCGGAGACGCGGAAGGGCTTGTCGTCGTGCTCGATGAAAGAGACCGAGCCCAATCCATGCGAGACAACGATTGGGTCACCAACCCTGTAACCCAGGGCCGCGGCGACATCGGCTCCGACCACGGCATCGAACAGGTCGCTGAAGGGCGCACCCGCGCGAAACCTGAGCCCTTGCGTTTGCCGAAAGCGGTAGTGGGTAAAGTAGTCACCCGTGGTGCCTAGCACGCGAAAGCCGTGGTGGCTGTCCCCGAGTGACAGCGGGACGGCCCAGGCCACCTCCGGTCGCGCCAGAATATCCTGATAGCTTTGCCAGGACACGTTGTTGGTGGCATTGCCGATGCGGAACACCGAATAAAGCAAGAGGTTGAGACTGCCGCTGCGCGCCCCGACGATCAAGTCGGTGCCGGAAATGGTGTCGGCGAAGCTCTGGCGCGCGCCGGTCCGGATCTTTTCGACGCCCAGCAACAGCACGACGCTGACCGCGATCGCCAGCACGGTGAGCAGCGCCGTGACCCAGCGATTGCGCAAAGACTGCAGCGCCAGTCGCAAGACGATCATGAGCTGTCCTTCTGCCCTGCAAGCGCGATTTCGTCGAGCCGCATCACCCTGTCGAAACGGGCGGCGAGGCTCTCGTCATGGCTTACCATGATGAGCGTCGCACCCGCCTCGCTGGTTTCGCTGAATAGGAGGTCGAGGAAGGCCAGCTGGCGATCTCGATCCAAGGCTGACGTTGGCTCATCGGCCACGATCAGCTCCGGCGCCCCGATCAGCGCACGGGCGGCCGCAACCCTTTGCTGCTGTCCGACACTGAGCTTGGCCGCCAATGGCCCGCGCACGAGGTCTGCCGCGAGGCCCAGCCGGCTCAACAGGCGCGCGGCTTCCTGTTCCGCCGCCCCCTTGGCGCTCACGCGGCGGCGACGCCCGGGTGCGAAGCTCAAGGGTAGCAGCACGTTGTCGATCACGGTCCCATAGGGCAACAGGTTGAACATTTGAAAAATGATGCCGAAGTGCTCGGCGCGGTAGGCATCGCGCGCCGCCGCCGACAGGCCGGCAATGTCGGTGCCAAGAATTTCGATGCGTCCCACCTGCGGTGTCAGGATGCCACAAATGAGGCCGAGGAAGGTCGATTTGCCGCTTCCCGACGGCCCGATCAGCAACAGCCGCTCGCGCGCGGGCAAAACGAAACGGTCGATGGCAAGCGCAAAGGCATTGCGGCCGGGCCAGGTAAAGCGCAGGTCGGACACGGCGATGACGGGCGACCTGGGGGCAGGCGAATCCACGCTGATGGCAACCATGCGGCAACCCGCAGCCTACATCATGCCGGCAAGATCGATGCGCGGCTTGGCCCGCGTCACTTCGAACGTGGTCTGCCCCTTCGCGGTGATCACATTGACCTCAAGCTTCTTGGCGCCAGCGAAAGCCTGAAAGTAGCCAAATTCGACGACGGTGATGCTGGCCGGGTCCTTGCAGTTGAATGCGTACTGGGCATGAAAATTCGAGTGGCTGCCCACTTGGGCGGCCTCGTGCTCCTTCGCGGTCGCGCTCCCGGCCTTGGCTTCCTCGTGCTCATGCTCGCCGCCGCCTTCGAGATCGACGCTGGCATCGGCAACCACACACCCCGCCGCGCCAGGAAACTTGAACAGGGCCTGTGGCGCAAGCAACTGTTTCTTGGCCTGCGTCACGGCGGCCTTCTGGCGCGCCGTCTTGGCGACGTGCTCGAAACCGACGATGTCGGCACCCGGTGCCTCAAGCTCGAGGCTGACGCGGTCGCCCTCGATGGCCATGTTGAGGCTACCACGTCCGTGCTCATGCGCGCCCAGTTGTCGCTGCTGCCCCAAGGCCGCGCCGGCGCCGAGGCTAAGACCGAGGCCAAAGGCCAGAAGGCTGATCGTGCGCATAGGGCTTTGCTTCCCCGACTGGTGCCGCGCGAGGGTCGCAACGGGGCTGCCCCCCGAAGTTTGCTGCGATGTTATAACGTATCAATACCCGCGCCGACAGGGGGCTCGCACGAACGTGACCAGGACCACGCCCGCAAGCGCGACCTTGGCCAGGGGGCCAAAAGGGCGCCGTCGCCCCCTCGAGGTCGCCGGCGCGCGGGGGTGCTAGGCGGTGGCCAGCCGCGGCTGCTCCGGCCGGCCCCGCACGTCAAAGAACAGGGCCTGGCTGATGATCGCCTTCACGTTGTCGGGGTGGAACGGCTTGGTAATCAGGAAGGTCGGTTCGGGACGCGTCCCCGTCAAGAGCCGCTGCGGATAGGCCGTAATGAAAATGACCGGCACGGAGAACTGACGCAGGATTTCGTTGACCGCATCGAGCCCCGAGCTTTCGTCGGCGAGCTGAATGTCGGCTAATATCAGGCCAGGGCGCGTGCGCGAGACGGCTTCGACGGCCTGGCGCTCGGTGCGGGCGATCTTGACCACCCGGTGGCCCAGGGAGGTGACGAGCCGCTCCAGGTCGAGGGCAATTAGGGGTTCGTCCTCGATAATCACCACATCGGTTGCAATCTGGCGTGCAATTTCGCGGCCGGCCTCATCGATCAGGCTCTGCACCTCCGCGGGCGACACGTTGAGCACCAACGCTGCATCCTGTGGGGAGAACTCCTCCACCGCGATCAGCAAGAACGCCTGTCGGGCCGGCGGCGTGAGCATGTCAAAGTTGCGTTTGGCCGCATCGAGGGCGTGAGAACCCGCATCCGTCGCCTGTGTGTTCAGGGCCACGGAATTGAAGATGCTGAGAAACGTCTGGTAGAGGGCGATGCGCGCCGGCAACTCGGGCTGGAAGATGGAAGGGTCGGCAAGAATGGCTTCGAGCGTGGAGGCCACGTAGGCATCGCCGCTCTTCTGACTGCCAGTCAGGGACCGCGCAAAACGCCGCAAATACGGCAGGTGCGCCGCCACCTTTTCCGCCAATGTCATACGAAAATCCCCTCCCTGGACGTTCATGGTGTCAAAGCCTGCAGTCGGCACAAAAACGCAACAGGCAGGACTTGAGTTCCCTGGGCGGAACTCTCCGGCCCCCCGGGCGTTTTTCGCTTGCGACGATTCAAGAGCAAGCAGAGCCTCTGATCGAAGGGGGAAACATGAATGGAAAGAATGGCTTCACTGGGCCGACGGGCCCCAGCGAAGCCCAGATGAAGGGGGAGAGCGGGGGCGGACGCCGTGTTCGCCAGCCCGTGGGTCGACGGCCCGCCGGTTGCGCAGAAGCAGGCCTGGAAATGGAGGCTAGACCCGATATGCAGGGGGCGCGGCGCCATGATAGCCAAGCTACAGGCATGATCGACCGCTCCTTGCAAGCGCAACTCGGCCGACAGCTGCGTGCCATCTTCGAAGGCATCGAAGAGGAGCCCGTGCCGGAGCGCTTCGTGAAATTGCTCGAGGCGCTCGAGGCGAGGGAGAAGTAACGGTGAACATTCACTCCGGTCCCCTCAAGCAGGCCCTCCTGGGGTTGATCCCCAATCTGCGCGCCTTCGCCGTTTCCCTGTGTGGGGACGTCGAGCGCGCCGACGATCTCGTCCAGGAAACCCTACTGAAAGCTTGGAACCATCTGGAAAGCTTCCAAGAGGGTACCAATCTGCGCGCCTGGCTCTTCACCATCCTGCGCAACACTTATTTTTCCGACTGCCGCCGACGGCGGCGCGAGGTCGAGGATCGCGAGGGCAAAAAGGCCGCGGAACTCGCCATCCATCCCGGGCAGCAGGGCCATTTGGATATGCAGGACTTCCGGCGGGCGCTCAATCTGCTCCCACCGGATCAGCGCGAGGCCTTGGTTTTGGTCGGCGCCGCCGGTTTTTCCTACGAAGAGGCGGCATCCGTATCGGGCTGCGCGGTGGGGACCATCAAAAGCCGCGTCAACCGTGCTCGCACCAAGCTGACCGAAATGCTGGGCGTGAACACGCCGCGAGAATTCGGACCGGATTCCTCTACCGAGGCGATCGTGGCGCGCACGGCGGGGGGAACGCGGTCGCCCTGAGGGGCCTTATAGGGCGGCGGACGGCCCCTTGTGACGCCGCCGCGCCTGCTGGTCGAAGAACAGCACTTGGCTGACAACCGCTTTGACGGCGTCCTCGCGGAACGGCTTGGTGATCAAAAACGTCGGCTCCGGCCGCTCGCCCGTCATTAGCTTGTCGGGGTAGGCCGTAATGAACACAACCGGCACGCTGAAACTGGAGAGGATATCATTCACGGCCTCGAGCCCCGAACTGCCGTCGGCCAGGCGGATATCGGCCAGCACCAATCCTGGCTTATGGGAAGAAGCTGCCCCCACCGCATCGTCGTGGGTGCGTGCAATCGCCGTCACACGGTGTCCGAGGCCTTCGAGCATCCGCTGAAGGTCGAGCGCGATCAACGGCTCGTCCTCGATAATCAGCACGTCAGTGGCAATCTGGCGGGTGATCTCTTCGCTCGCCTGGTTGAGCAATTCCTCGGCCCGGCGTTGGGATACTTCGAGCACCTCGGCGGCCTCGCGCGGTGCCAGTTCCTCTACCGATACGAGCAGGAAGGCTTGGCGGGCCTTGGGCGTCATCGCCGCCAGCGACCGCGCGGCGGTCTGGCCGATACCGGCCTCCTGCCGCGACGCATCCTCCGGAATGGCGGCCAGCGTCCCGAGAAAGAGCTGGTAGAGTTCGACCCGACTTGGCTTTTCCGGATAGGTGCCCGGATCGGCCACGATCGCCTGCAGCATACGCGAGACAGCTGCATCTCCGGCCTGCTGACTCCCGGTCAGCAGGCGCGCAAAGCGCCGCAGCTGTGGCAGGTGCGATGCGATGCTCTCAGCCAGCGTCGGCATGGCCCCCTTCTCGGTGCGAGGTCCCGCGGTCTAAAGGTTCGGTGCGGCCAGCAAACGATCGCGCGCCGGCCGAAAGTTTTCAACAGCGTCCTTGAGCGTTGCGTGCCGTTGCGCAATATGTAGGACGTTCGTGCACGATGTAAATGACCATGGCCAAACGAAACCCCGACCGGGAGCAGGAACACCCGCCGGCCGCCGATGACGCGCCAGCCGGCGGCGACTTCGCCGTCCACGAACACATCGGCCGGCAGCTCAGAGGTATCTTCGACGAGGTCGTCACCCAGCCGGTACCGGAGAAGTTCCGCAAACTCCTCGATGAGCTGGAGCGTAAGCAGACCGGCGCAAAGCGGAAGTGACGCCGCCCGAGCCTGGGAACGAAAAGGCTTCCCGTCAGGTTGACTAGCCAACGTGCTAGCCTGCGGGGAGCGAGCCCTCATGGAACTCTGGAAAGGCCTCGGCGAGGAAGTGCGGGAAATGATCTGGCTCGCCTCGCTGGTTGGCGCGCTCTCGGTGCTCGGCGTGGGCCTGGCCGTGATGGTGGCGCTCGCTCTCGACAACTGGCCGGTTTGGACGGCGGTCGCGAGAGCACTGAGCCAGTTGACGTAATTATTTGATATAAAAAGGGGAAAATTTGTCGCCTCCTCACCCGCCCCACGCGTCTCTCAAAAAACTTCTGGAGCGGGTGGAACGATTCCACGGGACCTGGGTTTTTTCCTCAGACGGGCGCGCAGACCCCCCCTTCCGCTTCCCTCACGCGCCAGTCGCGCATTGACCCGCGGTTCCCCCAAGCCGCGGGTCATTCTGTTGTGGCTCTGGCTTTGATGGTCCCGCAAAGAGCAAAGGGACACAGCACGGCCCAAGCTTGGAGTGGCCGGCGCCTGCCGAAGACGGCTTTTGCGTCCGTCGTCGCTTGCGGCACTTGGCTCCCGCAAGGACACCCTCGATCGTCTTCGCAGCGAAGAGAGACGGTGGGCGCGATTGACCGCGCGAACCGCCGACGTTGGCGCTCGGCCCGTTCCACCTCGATTGCGCGGCGACCCACTGGGCGAGCGCCGTTGCGCCCGCGCCTAGGCTGTGGGGCCACGCGGCAGCCGAAACGCGAGGCTTAGCGAACGCGGTAGAGCGCGTGCCGCCGATTGCACGTATGGGGTCGCACCTGCGCCGGCCAGCGACCGGCTTCGACCGCCTTCGCCCAGTCCGGGCTGATGAGCACGTGCGGGCCATCGATCTCATAAATGGCCGTATAGCGCGGGCCATCGTGGCTCAACGTCTTCTGTTCACCGCCGATGCTCATGGCAAAGGCCTCGCCGGCGATGCGCGTAACGGCGTGTACGCCGGGTACCTTGAGGAGGTTCGGCACATGCTCCTCGTCGTAGACTTCGTTGAACAAGGCCTCTTTATCGGCAGCCACATCCATGCTTGCCACGAACACGTACTTGGACTTGATTGGCATGATAGCTCGCTCGCTTGCTTGGGGTTCCCATCGCCTTTTCGTGCACCTGACAGCATGCCAAAGAGGCCGGCGATCCGGCGGCGCTCGTCAATCCTTAAGGAGTGTCCCGCAAATGTCCACCGCCACCCAACCCAGCGCAACCGCCGAGGACTACTATCTGCCGGTGCGCCCAGATTGGCTCGATCGTCGTCGCGAGCCAATTCTCGACGCCGATCTGGCGATCGTCGATCCGCACCACCACCTTTGGGACCGGCCCGGTTGGCGCTATCTCCTGGATGAATTGGTCGCTGACACGAACAGCGGCCACAATATCGTTGCCACCGTCTTCGTTCAGGCCCGCGCCATGCTTCGCGCCAGCGGCGCCGTCGAGATGAAACACGTGGGCGAAACCGAGTTCGTCAACGGCGCCGCGGCCATGAGCGCCAGCGGCATCTACGGCAAAACGCGTCATTGCGCCGGTATCGTCGGTCACGCCGACCTAAGCCTCGGCCGTCGGGTCGAGCCTGTGCTCGAAGCGCATTTGCGGGCCGGTGGCGATCGCTTCCGCGGCATACGTCACAGCAGCGCCTGGGATGACGACGCCAAGGTGCGCAACCCCGCCTATAACCCTCCGCCCGGCCTGCTCGGGGAAACGGCCTTTCGCGAGGGCTTCGCCGTCTTGGGCCGGCTCGGCCTCAGCTACGATGCCTGGCTTTATCACCCGCAAATCGACGAACTTGCCGATCTCGCACGGGCGTTTCCCGACAACAAGATCGTGCTCGATCACGTCGGTGGACCGATCGGGATTCGCGGCTATGCCGGCAAGCGGGACGAGGTGTTTGCCAACTGGAAGGCGTCGATCGAGGCGCTGGCCAGCTGTCCCAACGTCTACGTCAAGCTCGGTGGCCTTGGCATGCGCATCGGTGGCTTCGATTTCCAAGCGCACGCCGAGCCGCCCTCCTCCGAGACGCTGGCCGCGGCATGGCGTCCCTATCTTGAAACCTCAATCGAGGCGTTTGGGCCCTCGCGCGCGATGTTTGAGAGCAACTTTCCGGTCGACAAGGGGTCCTACAGCTACCCGGTGTTCTGGAACGCCTGCAAGCTTATCGCCAAAGGCGCCAGCGCCAGCGAGAAGGCGGATCTGTTTGCCGGTACGGCGGCGCGCTTCTACCGGCTCGACCTGGACCGCCTCGGCTAGCGCCCGGCCCGGGCCGGCCCGGAGTAGTGCGGGGCATCGACGGCGTGCTTGCGCCCGCCGAACGCCTTGATGACGGCATTGGCGATCACCGTGCCGACGACGGTGACGATGATGCCGATCACGATCTGGGAGGTCCAATATCGCATGGCAGCCTGTGCCGTGTTTCCTCGCGCGCTTGTAGTGGGCGCTGAGGGCAAAATTGCGGTCGCGGTGCAAAGGCAGGCGACACCGACAGGCGGCGCCGAGCCGCGGTTGCAGGACTAACGAGCTTGCCCGGTCGTCAGGCTTTGGCCTGGCGGCGCTTGCGACGCGGCGGCTTGCACACCATGCCCTCCAGCTTCAGGCCGTCGGGATCGGTGAAAAACACCGCATAGTAGCCGTCGCCATAGTCTGGATAGTCGGCGGGCGGATCGACCACATCGACCCCATGCCTTTGCAAGAGCGCGTAGAGGTCATCGACGTCTTGGCGTTTGCCGAGTTCAAAGGCGTAGTGGTGGAAGCCGATATTGCCGATGCGGTGTGGGTGTTTTTTGCCTTCGGCATCCGCCTCGCCGATCCAGAGTAGCGTCTTGCCGTTGCTCCAGCCGGCGGTCTTGGCGAAATTGTACTTGCGCTTGAAGCCGACAAAGCCCAGCACCAAATCGTAGAACCGCCGCGAGCGCTCGAACTCCTTGACGCGGAGGACGAGGTGATCAATGCCGACGACGCGAGCCATGCGCGCCCTTTCCTAACGTGCAGCGAGCCGCGGGGTCCGCGTTCGGCCGCATCAAGCGATCTGGAGCCCGCGGGCCACGCGGCAAAGGGGAGACCGGTCCCGGGCTCGGCTCATTCCGCCGCCTCCTGCCGTTCTTGCGCCGCCGTCCACCTCAATCTCGGTTCCCGCGCCGCCTTGGTCTCGTCCAGGCGCCGGCGTGGAGCGAAGCGTGGTGCCTCACGAAAGCGTGCCACGTCTCCGCCGCGCGCGGCCGCGGCCAACTTGCGCAGGCTGGCGATGAACCGATCGAGGCTTTCTTTCGATTCCGATTCCGTGGGCTCGATCAGCATGGCGCCGTGCACGACCAGCGGGAAGTAGACGGTCATCGGATGATAACCTTCATCGATCATTGCCTTGGCAAAATCGAGGGTCGTGATGCCGGTCCCCTCGAGCCAATGATCATCGAACAGCGCCTCGTGCATGCACAGCTGGTCGCCGAACGGTGCCGACATGAGATCGGCGAGAGAGCTGCGGATATAGTTGGCATTGAGCACCGCATCCTCCGATGCCTGGCGCATGCCGTCCGATCCATGACTGAGCATGTAGGCGAGCGCGCGCACGTACATGCCCATCTGACCGTGGAAGGCGCACATGCGCCCGAGCGGCTTTGCTCCCGCGTCCGCGCGGTCGCCCGCCTGCGGGGCTGGCAGCAAAATTCCGGGCGCGTTGCCGGCATCGCCGCTGCGGTCCGCGCGCGCGGCGCTCGGTGACCAGGCCATCGACAGGTCGGCGACGGGTTGGGCCGGTCGGCCGGCGTGCTCGACGTAGCCAATGCCGTGGGCGTCGACGATGGTGTAGGGCAGGGGCACGAACGGAGCCAGCGCCGCCGACAGCGCCACCGGA
>Ga0075418_10006381_pt1 | contig 13303 bp, 11 predicted proteins | sample SoiMetdeltSBSDD2_FD_81776 | JGI IMG/M metagenome (GOLD analysis project Ga0075418, IMG submission 81776) | Bulk soil microbial communities from a Populus tree surrounding site in Tennessee, USA - Soil MetaG P. deltoides SBSDD2 | ecosystem: Environmental > Terrestrial > Soil > Tree plantation...
TTCGTGATGGTGATCTTGTGCGGCAGCATCACGCCGTCCACCGCCTTGTAGTTCTCGAGGACGTACTGGGCCGGCACATCGCCCGCCATGGCCTCGCTGTCGGTCGTCTCGAATCCGACGAGCAGCTTCGACTGAGGATCGAAATAGAGGCCGACGTCCTCGCCCGATTTGCTCCTCACGTGGACGTGCTTCGCCATTCTGCCGGCGAAGGTCTCGTCGCTGGCAGCATCGGCCGACCCCGAATCGGCCGCTGCCTGCAGAATGCCGACGACATTGCGTCGGAGCAGAATCTCGGGGTTGTTCTGAGTGCCCCAGCTGAAGAGCCCGCCGACCGACGTGGCGACAACGGGTCGCGTGCCCACGTAGTCGAGTCCGACGAGCGCGTCGCCGCGCTTCGTGAGCACCTCGTGACGGTCCTGCATGAACCCGGCGTTGTCGATGACGTAGTGCATCGACGCACGGCCGTTGGCAAGGTCGACAACCTCTGTCACCTTGCTGAGCCTGGCCGGCGGCTCAACCTCGCCGACGTGCCTCGCCTCGAGAAGCTGCTCGCGCGTACCAGCGCCGTCTTTCATCGTGATCGTCTTGATCGCCGCGACCTTGTCGGCGCCGCCCATTGCACCGAGCGCCTCCGCGGTCAGGGACTTCACGGTCGGCCTCGAACAGGCCGCTGCGACAACCGCCAGTACTGCTGCCAAAAGCGCCGGGCATCGTAACGCCATGACATCGACTCCTTCCGAAAGCGGCCGTATTCTATGCGCCTTCACGCCGCACCGACCACAGTGCTTCTCCTGAGCCATACCGGAACTGATAGCAACGCGCTCCGCACTCCGCCGGTGTACCAGGGAATCCTGTACATCCGCATTAGCCCGCAGCTCGACCGCACGTCGACGGTCGCGAGTGGCGGCAGAGCTGTCCGCGAGGCCACGTTCAAGTTCTCCGAAATCATGCGACCCGTCGCGTTGGCTTGTCGTAGATCCGCCGCTTCGAAGCTCGCCCCGAGGGCATCAGCCTCCGTCCCCAGCACTCATCGCATTGCTCCGGCGTTATGATGGCGCACCGCGGCGCGTCGGGATGGGGGCCTGACGATCGCCAGCGGACTCTCACTCTTTTTCCGAGTCCGAGTTGGTAGCGCGATACCACGGTGAGCATGGGCCAGCAGGTTCAGGATCGCGCACCCATCTCCCGCCCGGTGATTTCAACCGGGATACTGTCATTCCAGGCGACACGAGTCTGGCGTCAATCGCGTGGCATCCGAAATGCACAACTGACAGCTTTCACAAGGAGACCTTGGGGCAACGCCAACGGTATGCGACGTGAACCGACTCTCTACTGGGTGCTCTGATTGCGCCGAGAGGACCCACCGCTCGGAAGTCGCCACAGACGTCAGGCTCTCGAAGCACACACCTGAACCATTACGACCTTGTGGACGTGGAATGTAAGACGCGAGCCAGTCGCCAAATACCCGCGCCATCCATACGCGGTTACGCAACGCACGCAACACGAAGGGGTAACGACGATGCCTAGCAACAGCGGCTCATCGGGAGAAGCCACGACCGAGAGAATCACCTCTAGAGACGACCCGTCGAACCCGGTGGCACGGGCGACAAATGCGGTATCGGACGCCGCGCGCACCGCGGTCACTCAGGCAGCTCAGATGAAAGACAGAGCTTCGGACTTGGCGCGCACCGTGGTCGACACGATCGACGGGAGCCGTTCGATGACTGCGGACGGACTTGAAACGGCCGCGTCCTCCTTGCGTGGCCGGGCGGATCGACTCCCTGGGGGCGACAAGGTGACCGAGTTCGCCCAGACGGCAGCCGACCGATTGAAGACAACAGCCGACTACGTTCGCACGCACGATGTGAAGCGGATGATGAAGGAAATGAAAACGCTGGTGAAAGACAACCCCGGTCCGTCCTTGGTGGTAGCGGCTGTGTTCGGGTTCTTAGTCGGGCGAGCTCTCACCCGCGATTGAAGGTCCAGCGACAAGCCTTAGCACCGGCAGCGCCCGGACGGTTCCGTTCGCCGCCGCGAAGGTCTCGGCGGGCTTCTCAGCTACTACTATCGCGCAGCTGCGGAGCCCTCGTCACCGCCGGCGACAGCTCCGCGCGTGTCCGAATCGCGGAGACAGAGCACTGCCCCCTGTCAGCTTGTCCGTTTCGGAGGGTTCTGGGGTGGTAGTGCGGCTTCCAAATGCTCCGCGAGTTGCCCCACATCGATCCTCCGAGTGAGCTCTTGATACTTCGGAGACGACATCGTCGTTTGTAGCTCGAAATGCTGGCAGAGCTCGCCAAGCATGCGCAGCACCATTGTCATTTCCTGCTCGGAGAGCAGATTCACCTGCAGATCCAGATGCGCGCGTCGATCGGCTTCGTGGGTCAAGCGATTCTGGCTGGCCAGGACGAAGAGCGTGAGAAAGATCGCTTCAAGACTCACAATGGTCGTGAGCAGCGTGAACGGGAAAGGGTCGAACGGCTGTATGGATCCGAGGTGTCCGGTGTTGAGCAGGATCCAGGCGGCAAACCAGGCGACGTGAAAGGCGACGGTGCCTTCTCGGGCAGCCATTGCCGAGACCGCATCCCCCAAGCGCTCCACACGCGAGCGTTGTCGACCGGCCCGTTCCTGTAAGCGGGCGACGGCGCGAATGTTCTCGTCGGCAACCCGCGTCGCGGCTGCTGTCGGCGCGTCCTGTTTCATCGTGTCACCGGCCCCCCTCGTATCACTCGTGAAACGGTCCCCGTCGTGTCATGCGTTGTCGCGCCGCACGATGAACTCATCGCATCAATAAGTGTTCCGTCCTACACGATGCTCATCGCGAAGTGCTCGACAGTGTGATGGTTTCGACCTCGTCCGCCGCGGAAGACGCAATTCGTCGCGATGCGTTCCGGTGAATCTCCGTGGGTCTCTTCCTTGCAGCGTCGCGAACGCGTGGCCACGACGCCACGAGGCCAAGAGGCTAAGGAGAATCCATGGCTGACAATCAGCAAGATCAGACACAGGACCCAAAGAACCCGAGTCGCCAACAGGGCAATCCCGGTGGCGGTCAGGGTAATCAGGGTTCACAGAGTGGTCAGAAGCTTCCCGGCGACCGTGACCGCGCCGACGATCGCGAACGTCAGGGTGACTCGTCCCGACAGGGTGGGTCTCAGCCGGGCGGCGAGCAGCGAGGCAGCCAGCCTGGTCAGGGACCGGGGGGCAGCCGCGAGCCGAACCGCTAGCCGTTCTCGGACGGATCGGGAAGGTCTCGATCCGTCCGATCCGTTCGACGCCGATGCCCTGATTACCAATGTGACTGCTGACCCCAAAAATCACGCCGGGTAGCGGACCTGTCGCGCGCCACATCGCCATCTTTCGACCTACTGAACCGTAAACCTCGAGTCACTAGGAGATCCGCAATGTCCGAAACAGGCACCCTTCACGATGCATTCATAGACGAGCTCCGAGATACATACGACGCGGAGCGCCAGCTCACGAAGGCCTTGGCCAGGCTGGCGAAAGCGTCCACCTCACCCCAGCTCCGCGAGGCCTTCGAAGGTCATCTCGAGGAAACGCAGGGCCAGATCGAGCGGTTGGAACGAGTCTTCGAGACCCTCGAGGAGAGAGTCCGGGGCAAGCACTGCGATGGCATCGCGGGCATCATCGAAGAAGGCAAGTCCATCATGGAAGAGGACTTTGATGACAGCACGATGGACGCGTGCCTCATTGCGGCCGGCCAGCGCGCCGAACACTATGAAATGGCGGCGTACGGCACCTTAGTCGCGTGGGCCCGCGCCATGGGGCGCACCGACGCCGCCGCCCTGCTACAGGAGACCCTCGATGAGGAAAAGTCGGCTGATGAAAAATTGTCCAGCCTTGCCGAGGGAGGGATCAATCAGGAAGCCGCGGACGCAGCGCATCCCGAGGGGGATGATGAGAAATCCGAACCCGTGAGTGCGGGTACGAGCGTAAGACGGCGGGCGGTCAAGCCGGCCGCATCGCGGCGATAACTCCGGCGGCAAATGGTGTTGATTCCGCTGCTCCCGCCGACGCGCTCCTGAGGTCGGTGAGCGGATGGATCATCTGGCTCTGCTTCACGCTCGACGTTACTCAGCGATCGCGTTGTTGAGCGCTCGCCACAACGGTGACGAACGCAAAGGCGGTCCACTCCTTGCTCCGTTCGCTCGTCGAGTCGAAGAAAGGACGTGTGTGATGAATTGGGATCAGATCCAAGGGAATTGGAAGCAACTGAAGGGCAAGGCCAAGCAGCAGTGGGGCAAGCTGACCGATGACGAGTTGGATCAGCTGGACGGCAAGCGAGACGAGCTGATCGGCAAGGTCCAGGCGCACTACGGCTACGCGCGCGACCAGGCCGTGCGCGAAGTAGACGATGCCGTCCGAGGTTGGTGAGTGTCGCGGATGCCCAGCAAGCGGCTCCCGATATACATCGGCAAGCAGAAGGAGGAAGGAGTGACCTATGGCTACCGACCTCGTCGCATATGGCCTATTTCCGGATAGGGGACATTTCGAGGAAGCGCTGGAGGCTCTTCGGGCGGCGGGATTCCGGAACAGTGACATCTCCGCCATCATTCCGGAGCGGGATCGCACGACCAAGGACCTGGCGCACGAGATCAATACCAAGGCGCCCGAGGGAGCGGCAACAGGCGCCGGCGCTGGGGCTGCCGCGGGCGGCGTACTCGGGTGGCTCGTCGGCATCGGGGCGCTGGCCATTCCCGGGATCGGCCCTCTCGTCGCAGCCGGGCCGATCGTGGCAGCGCTGGCGGGTGCCGGAGCAGGGGGCGCAACCGGTGGGCTTGTCGGCGGCCTCATTGGCGCCGGTATTCCGGAAATCGAAGCCAAGCGATATGCGGGACGTATTCGCGAGGGCGGTTACCTGATTTCCGTCCACTGTGACGAGCGCGACTGGGGCAAGCGCGCCAAGGAGATCCTTGAAGGCACCAGTGGTCAGGACGTCGTCACTACGTCGGAGGCAGCCGCGGACTATCGTCCGTAGCGCTGAAGCATCGCTGGTAGCTGGCGATCTCACCGGCCAACGTGCGGACGCGGCTCGGCTCGACGGCCGCGTCCGCATATAGCCGGCCGCGAACTTCGACTGCGGCTCGATCGCGATGCGGACCATCCGTAGGCCTCCTTGAGATCAATCGTTCCGAAACGCAACCACAGGATCGACCTGGCTCGCTCGCAGCGCCGGGATGGCCGAGGCGATTGTCGCCGTGGCACCCAGCACTGCCATCACGCCGGCAAACGTCAGGGGATCCAGCGGCCGCACACCGAACAAGAACGTTGAGATCGACTGCGCGAACACGGCCGCCAGCACGAGTCCGACGAGCGCTCCGGTCCCAATCAAACGTCCTGCACTGGCGAGGACGAGCCGCAGCACGGAAGCCGTACTGGCGCCGAGCGCTATGCGGACGCCGAACTCGCGCCGGCGCTGCTGGACAGAGTACGCGAGCACACCGAACACACCAACCATCGCCAGCACCAGCGCAAGTGCTGCAAACGTCGTCACCATCATGGCGCGAAAGCGCGGCGCTGTCGTGAACGTTCGCATGACGTCGTCCAGCGTGGCCTGCGCGAGCGGCACGCGCCTGTCAACGCGCGCGACGGCGGCGCGCACCGCCGGCGCCAGCCATTCGGCTCGCCCATGGGCCGGTTTGACCAGCAGCAACACGAAGCTCCAGGGGTTCTGCGCGATCGGCACGTAGATCGAGCGAGACTCGTCGACCTCGCCGAGATCTCGGCGAACGTTGGCGGCGACCCCCACGATTTCGCGGACGACTGGCCGTGTGGGCCCGAGATGCAGCTGCGGCACCGAGAGGCGCATCCCGATCGGATCCCGGCCGCCGAAGTGCTGCTGCGCCAGTGCCTCGCTGATGATACAGACCGGTGGGCTGTTGGCCGTATCCTCTTCAGTGAACCCTCGGCCGGCCAGGATCGGCACACCCAACGTCGGTAGATACCCAGAGCTCACGAGCTGACGATCGGCGAGTACGCCTCTACCTGACGACTCGGCCTGGTCCCCGACGATTTCGACCGGCAATGGGCTGAAGCCTGCGAGCGGCAGCGACGTACCCCATCCAGCGCTGTCGACGCCGGGCAGACTGGTCACCTCCCGTTCGGTGCGTTCGAGGAACTGGCGTAACGCGTCTTCGCTGCCAAACATCGCCGTCGGCGCTCCGTAGTCGAGGCTCGGCTGCACCGTGAGCAGATCGTTGGCGCGATACCCGGCGTCGACGCTGCCGAGCGCCACGAGCGTCCGCAGCAGGAGTCCTGCGCCGCAGAGCAGGAGCACGGCCGTTGCCACTTCGCCGATGACCAGCAGGCTGCGCAATCGACCGCCAGCTTTCGTTGTCCCTCGGCCTTCGGATGTCAACACCTCGACGACCGACGTTCCGGTGGCTTGCCACGCAGGCGCCACGCCAAACACGATTCCTACTGCGAAGGCGATCAAGGCGCAGAACCACGCGACGCGAACGTCGAAGCTCAACACGACGACCGGCGGCAGGAAGTCCTGCGGTATCACCGACGGAGCGATGCGCAGGATGACGACGCCGACGACGAGTCCCAGCACGCCACCGATTGCCGCGAGGACCACGCTTTCGGTCAGCAGCAGCCGCACAATTCGTGACCGCCCGGCCCCCAGCGCGGCACGAACGGCGAGTTCACGTGCGCGGCCAGCGGTACGAGCCAGCAGGAGATTGGCGACGTTCACGCAGCACATCAGCAACACGAAACCCACCACACCGAGAAACAACATCGACGTCGATTGGATATCGCGTCCGACCAGCGCATCCCGGAGCGGATCGACGGTGACGCTCGTCTCCTTGTTGGTGGCTGGATACTCGCGCGCGAGTTCCGCGGCCACGCGTTCGAGGTCGCTCTGCGCCGTTGTCAGTGGCACGCTCGGCTTCAGGCGTCCGATCACGCGCATGAAACGGACGGCGCGTGCGTCCATGCCAGGGAGCTCCGCCCAGACCGTCCACAGTCTGGCGGGAGGAATGCCCTGAAAGTTCGCCGCGACGACGCCGACCACGGTAAACGGCTGTGCATCGAGCTGAATGGTCTGCCCTACGACAGCAGGATCGCCACCGAAGCGGTCTCTCCAGAGGCCTTCGCTGAGAATGACGACATTCGGGGGCACGGCGACATCGGAAGGCAAGAACGTGCGGCCGACGACGAAGCGAGCGCCGAGCAGATCGAAAAAACGAGGTGTGACCTGCTGGGCCGGGATCTGCTCGACGGTTCCGTCCGGTGTGCTCAACCGACGTGCGTAGTTGAACACGCCGGCCATGACGTCGAACGACCGGTTCCGGGTCTGCCAGTCGTCGAAGTCGCGCGACGACACCACGCCGCGCGGGAACCTCGCCGTGCGTTCCCAGACCATCACGAGACGATCGGGGTCGGGAAACGGAAGTGGCCGAAGCAACGCGGCATCGACAAGTGCGAAGATGGCGCTGTTCGCGCCGATCCCCAGCGCCAGAGTGATCGCGGCCAGTGCCGTGAAGCCCGGAGACACTCGCAGCTGGCGTATCGCGACGCGGATATCGCGGCAGAACTCCTCGAACCACCTGACGCCGTTCATGTTGTGGATCTCCTCCCTGACGAGCAGGGAGTTTCCCAGCTGCCGGCGGGCGGCGTTGCGGGCGTCGTCCAGCGTCATGCCAAGGCCGACGTACCGGTCGATCAGGAGGTCGAGATGCGCCTTGAGTTCCCGCTGCGCCTCCTCGTCCACGCGTCGACGCACGAGCGCGAAGCGGAGACGGGAGAGGAGTGCAACCAGGCGACTCCACACCTCAGTGATGCTCCGCGCCGCGGAGGAGCCGCGCCATCACCGCGGCGATCCGCTCCCAGTTTTCGGTTTCGGCCGTCAACTGCCGGCGTCCGGCTTTCGTGATGCCGTAGAAGCGTGCCCGGCGATTGTTCTCGGAGGTGCCCCAGCTTGCGGAAATCCAGCGACGTTGCAGCAGTCGCATGAGCGACGCGTACACCGTGCCCTCGTTCAGCTTCAGGGCCTCTTCGCTGATTTGCTCGATCCGTCGGGCGATCCCGTACCCGTGTTGAGGTCCCATCGTGTCGAGCGTCTGCAACACCATGAGGTCGAGAGTGCCCTGCAGCACGTCGATCCGGGAGGGCGCGGCGGCTTGTCCTTTGGGCACGACAAAGGAGTATGGCTGCGCACCTTTGCGATGTCAATAGGAAGAGCGTGATGGGGTCCGTCTTGGCTTCGGCCTCCATCGGGGCTTACTCGTAGCGAAGGGCCTCGATTGGATCGAGCGACGCCGCTTTGTGCGCGGGATAGTAGCCGAAGAAGATTCCTGTGCCGGCGGAGAACAGGAACGCGATGCCGGCGGCTTGCGGCGAAACGTAGCTGGGCCAACCCATCAGGCGTGCGATGCCAAGAGACAGGCCGACGCCGAAGAGCACACCGATCAGGCCGCCCACCATGCAGAGAATCACCGACTCTGCCAGAAATTGCATGCGGATGTAACTGCCGCGTGAGCCGATCGCCATCCGGATGCCGATCTCTCGAGTTCTTTCCGTCACCGACACCAGCATGATGTTCATGATGCCGATGCCGCCCACGAGCAGCGAGACGGCGGCGATGCTGCCGAGCAGCATCGTCATCACCTGGGTTGTTGCTTCGGCGGCTTCCGCCACTTCGGTGAGGTTGTTCACGCGGAAGTCGTCCGCCTGTCCAGGCCGTATCTGGTGGCGCTCCCGAAGAAGGGATGTGATCTGATCTTTCGCGGGGCCCGTCGCTTCCGCACTGATGGCAGACACGCTGATCTGCTGGATGCGGGGAAGCGCCTGGCCCAGCATCTTCTTCTGGATCGTGGTGTACGGCATCATCGCGGTATCGTCCTGATCCTGGCCGTTCGCGGATTGTCCCTTCGGCGCGAGCACGCCGATGACGCGATAGGGCAGGTTCCGGATTCGAATCATCTGCCCGACGGCATCGCCGCCGGGGAACAGGTTGTCGGCAATCGTCTTTCCCAGGACGACCACGCGAGCCGCGGTACGAACGTCGTTTTCGGTGTAGAAGTCGCCCTCCGCCATCTTCCATCCGCGAATCTCGAGATAGTGTTCGTTCGATCCCTGAATGCGGCTTGACCAATTCTGGTTTCCGAAGACGAATTGCCCCTGCGCCTGAACGTTGGGTGCGGCCTTGGCGACGGCAGGCACCTCCCTGTGGATCGCCTCAACGTCGGCTTCGGTCAGCACCTGGCTCTGATCCGAGGCCCCGCGAGCCCCGCCGCCGGCCCATTGGTTCTGTCCTTGAATCTGGAGGACGTTTTGCCCCATGCCGGCAACCTGGTCCTGCACGAGCTTCTGCGCCCCCTGTCCGAGCGATACCATGGCGATCACGGCTGACACACCGATGACAATGCCGAGCATGGTCAGCGCCGTCTGGACTTTGTTCTTCCCGAGCGCATGGAGCGCCATGTGTTGAATATCGATGGGTCTCACGGATCACATCCCTGTCTGTGCGTGGAGTACCAGCTCGTCATCTTCGTGCTTGATAGGCCGGTCTTCCAGGATCTCACCGTCGCGGAAGCGGACCAGACGCTTGGCATGAAGAGCGATATCCGGTTCGTGCGTGACGAGCACGATAGTCATATGCCGTTCGTCGTTCAGTTGGCGGAAGATCCTCATGATCTCGTCGGCAGTCTTCGAATCCAGCGCGCCCGTGGGTTCGTCGGCAAGAATGATCGCCGGGTTGTTTGCGAGGGCGCGCGCCAGGGCCACCCGCTGCTGTTGGCCGCCTGACAATTGATTCGGGAGGCTCCGTTCCTTTGCCTCGAGACCGACACTTGCCATCGCCTTGCGCGCTCGCTCTCGCCGCTCGGCCGGCGCCATTCCGGCGTACACCATGGGAAGCTCCACATTTTCAACTGCCGACGTGCGAGGAATCAGGTTGAACGACTGAAAGACGAATCCGATCTTCGCATTGCGCGTATCGGCCCTCTGGTTTTTCGACATCGTGGAGACATCGACACCGTCGAGGATATAGCTGCCGCTCGTGGGTCGATCGAGACACCCGATGAGGTTCATCATCGTGGATTTGCCCGATCCCGAAGGCCCCATCACGGCAATGAATTCGCCTTTTCTGACTTCCAGCGACACGCCGCGCAGGGCGTGGACCTCGATCTCTCCCGTGCGGTAGATCTTGTGCACGTCCTTCAGCGAAATGACGGGTGCGCGCGACGCGTCCGTCATCAGAATCCACCTCTGCCGCGGCCTCCTCCGAGGTTTGGAACCAGCGGGTTGTTGGCAGGACGCGGTTGCGTCGGCGCGGTGCGCTGGGTGAGATCGCCAACGATGATCTCCATGCCTTCTTTCACGTCCGGCCCTGATACTTCGGTGCGTGTGCCGTCGCCTATTCCAAGTCGTACCCGCACTGGCGTGAATGCCAACGTGGTCGGATCCTGAGTCCACAGGACCGAGCGCTGATTTCGTCCGCCGCCCCCGCCTCGGCCACCGCCGCCCTGACCGCCGCCGCTTCCGTCCTGACCTCTGCGGCCTCGACGTCCGATGCCACCTTGACCCTCTTCACCACCCGATCCCGAAGCCCGCGGTCCGGGCTGGCCAGGCGTCGCCCCCTCTGGCAGCGCTGCCGGGCGCAAAGGAGGCGGAAGTTGGGGAAGGTCCTGAATCATCTTCGCGATCTGCTCGGCGGTCAGCCCGGGAGGAGTGAAGCGAAGAGCGGTGTTGGGTACCGTGAGCACGTCGGTGTGTTCATCGACAACGAGCGTGAGATTCGTGGTCATGCCCGGCTTCAGTTTGAGCTGGGCATTGTCGACGTCGATGATCACACCATACGTCACGACGTTCTGCACGGTAGAAGGCTCGAGCCGGACTTCGGAGATGTGTCCAACGAAGACATCGTTCGGATACGCATCGACCGTGAAGCTGGCGCGTACGTCTGGCGTGATTTTTCCGATATCGGCCTCGTCGATGTTGGCCTTCACGTGCATGCGCGTGAGGTCCTCTGCGATGAGGAACAAGACGGGCGCTGACAGGCTTGCCGCGACGGTCTGTCCCAGATCGACGCTTCGCGAAATCACGACGCCATCGACGGGCGAGTAAATTCTTGTCAGGTCCAGGTTGATCTGGGCGCGATCGAGTTGTGCTTTCGCTCCGGCAATCTCCGATTTCACTCCCTCGACTGCAGCCTTCCTCGATCCGATCTGCGCCTCGGCCTGCTGGACAGCCGCTTGCGCCTGTTCGACCTTGGCGGAGGAAGACTCGGCATTCGTTCGCGCGACGTCCAGTTCGGCTTGAGAGAGCAGCCCCTTCGCCATCAGTTGTTTCGCTCTGTCATAAAGGATTCTGTTGTTCTCGTCCGCGACTTGAGCCACTTTGAGATTCGCTTGCACCTGCACCAGATTCGCTTGCTGGTTGATGAGGTCGGCCTGAGTGGATAGCAGCTTTGCATCGACGGAAGCGGCGCTCGCTTGTTCGCCCAACAGCTGCGACTTGAGCGTGCGGGGATCGATTTCCGCGAGCAACTGGCCTTTCTTGACCCTGGAGTTAAAGTCGGCATGGAGCGCGGAAATCTGGCCGGATATCTGGCTGCCCACCTGAACGGTGTGGACAGCTTCGAGCGTCCCTGTGGCGGTCACGCTGATGCGGACGCTACCGCGATCGACCTTCCCCTTGATTACCTCCGTGGCCGGCGACTTCTCGCGACTCACAGTCCAGTAGGTTACCCCTCCGCCGAATCCGATAATTATGAGGACTCCGACCAGAGCGTTCGTTTTGAATCCCATCAAGTGAACCCCTCAATCCAGCGCTCCCGCCGTATGCCGTTCCACCACGCTCAACGTCTCGGTAAGTGTGACAGGACCTTCCTTTGTGCCGAGAGTCCCAGGGAGAAGATGCAAACAGGGGAGATCGGCGTGCCTCGCCTGTTGCGCGAGGCGCTCAATTGGAGAAAGCCTTCGTTGCCGTCGGAGACTCGCAGACGAGCGTCGCTTGACGCCCCTGGTCGGTGCGCCGCGGCTCCACCACGCGATACGGCATCCGAGCCCCCTCGGAACCAGCACTGTCACATCTCGCCCCGATCCTACATCGAGTGCTTCGCCAGGGTGTGCCGGCGCTCACACCGCAAGGCTCTCGTGCCGGAGAGATCGACTGGATCGTTGGAGCGACCCGTGGTGCTCGCGGAGCCAGGCCCGATGCGGGTCATTAACAGTGTGAGAACAGTGCTCCATTACATCGAGGCGCGGCTGCACAGCACCGCCTCGGCGTGACGATCATGTTGATCCTGCGGGCGACCTGGGATCCGGCTCGAGCGCCAGCCGGACATCGGCGCCAGGTTCCGTTGCGTGGTGCCGCGGCGAACTGGCGCGGGAGGGCACGGCGACTGGGGCTGCTTCAGCGGGCTGCAACAGATCGGCAACCAGGCCCTCGCTGCCGCGGTACTCCAGCCAATGCCGATAACTCACCGACAGCACGGCGACGAGCGGAATCGCGAGAAAGATCCCGACGATCCCTGCGATCTCGGCCCCGCAGAGAATCGCCAGAATCACCCCCAGCGGGTGCATATGGATCCCGCGGCGCACGAGACGCGGAAAGATCACGTAGTCCTGCGCGACGCGCAGCACGCCCAGGAACAGCAGCACCATCACGGCCTGGTTGAGGGAATGAAAGCCGGCGATCAGCGTGGTCCCCAGGGCGACGACGAGTGGACCGACCAGGGGAATGAATTCCAGCAGACCTGCGAAGACGCCGAGGAGAAGTGCGTAGGGCACGCCGATCACGATGAATCCAATCGTGCAGATGACGGTGATCAGAAGACATCCCAGCACCGCCGCGCGCATGTAGGCCGCCATGGTGGCGTTGATGTCTTCGACCAGGTCCGCACCGCGCCAACGAAGCCGCCCACGCGGGAGCGCTCGAAGTAGGCCTTGGCGGAACCCCTCGGCGTCCTTGAGGAGGAAGAACGCCACAATGGGAATCAGGATGAGCCAGGGAAGATAGCCCAGGAGCGGGAGCAGGCTCGCGACGCTGGCGCTGAGATAGTCCGCCGCGGCGTCAGTCGTGCGGGCCGCGGCCCTGTCCACGCTCTGGCTGATGGAGGAGGGAACATGCTCGGAGTCGATGAAGTGCCGCCACGCGTCGAGGCGCCCGCGCGCCTGGGCGATATAGACGGGGACCTGGCCCCCGAACTCCGTCGCCTGCGTGCTGAGGCGCGGCAGCAAGACATAACCAGCGATGCCCAGGGACGTCAACAGCGTGAGGTAGACAATCGCGATCGCGAACACGCGGCGGATGACCCATTGCCGTCGGGCCACGACAA
>Ga0075418_10006382_pt1 | contig 13302 bp, 8 predicted proteins | sample SoiMetdeltSBSDD2_FD_81776 | JGI IMG/M metagenome (GOLD analysis project Ga0075418, IMG submission 81776) | Bulk soil microbial communities from a Populus tree surrounding site in Tennessee, USA - Soil MetaG P. deltoides SBSDD2 | ecosystem: Environmental > Terrestrial > Soil > Tree plantation...
CCAAACGAGAGCTACATCATGCCGAAACGGCTGCCAGACAAGATTGATGCGCATCACAGTACCAAGCCTGGCAGGCGGCACTTCGCGGCACCCCCTAACGCTCGCCAAATCGCCTTTATTATTCGGTTTGGCTATGACATTTCCCCAGCCTCAATTTAACTTCTTGTGAAAATGAAGATGCGGACCAGCCGCATTACCTGAATTTCCAAGCAAACCGATGACCTGACCTCTGCGGACTTTATCACCCACTTTACGCGAACGGTGCCCGGTTGAAATGTGCATAAATGGTCACCCCAGATGTGGCTGTAATCCGAAATATAACGGACTTACGTTTACTTGTTCTGTGCGGTCTTTGCCTTATTGGCTGATTGTGCGGGCAAGGCCGCGCGCCACCCGGCTTGCAATTGCGCGCTCAAGCGGGCCACAAGTTCTTTGTGTTCAGGCCGCCCGGCGATGTTGACGTTCTCTTGCGGGTCTTCCTTGTGATCGTAAAGCTCGCGGGCGATGACCTCGCCACCTTCTCGCTGCCATTCGGTGTAGCGGTAACGTGCGGTCTTCATTGTGTAGCCCATCGCATTCCGCCCGGGGCGCGGGTACTGGCTGAACGCCGCCTGCTTGAACTGCAGCCTCGGATCGTCGAGCAACCGTGCGAAGCTCGCGCCTTCCAGCCCTTGCGGCAACGGCAGTCCTGCCAGTTCGCACAAGCTGGGGTAGATGTCCACGAACTCGGTCAGCCCGTCGGTCTTCGCGTTCATCTTCTTCTGCCCGGGCGCGCTCACGACCAGCAGCGAGCGCGTAGCCACTTCAAAGTTAGTGTGCTTGCTCCACAGTCCGTGCTCGCCGAGTTGCCAGCCGTGGTCTCCCCAGAGCACGACGATGGTGTTATCGCGCAAGCCCAGGCGGTCAAGCTCCGCCAATATGCGACCGATCTGCGCATCGATGTAGCTGGTCGCGGCATAATAGCCTCGGATCAACTCGCGCGCTTTGGCATCGGGGATCGGGCCTTCTTTGGGAATGTCCGAGTAGCCGCGCAGCTCGCCCCAATTGGTAAGCGCCAGTGGCGGCGCGTCTTTCGGCGCGAACGGGTTGGACGCGAGCCGCATCTTCTCCAGCGGGTAAAGATCGAAATAAATCTTCGGCGCGACAAAGGGCAGATGCGGATTCAGGAAGCCGACCGTGAGGAAGAACGGCTTGTCCTTCACAGCACGCAGCGTCTCAATGGCCTTATCCGCCGTCTCGCCGTCGGGCAGCGCGTTGGCGGCCACGTCCGGGTCTTCCCACGAGGGGCCGCGCACGACATTGTTCGGCGGCGGAATCTTTAGTACGGCGCCAGTCTTCGGGTCGCGCTCTGTCGGTGCTGCGACAGGCAGTCTGCCGTCAGCGCGGGCGCGCTCACGTTGGCGTTGCAGGTCAGCGAGTGTTTTCGGCTTGCCGTAACGCGGCTGCTTAGGCGTCCAATGCGGCACGCTCCAGGAGGCCGGGTCGTCCAAACCCTCGTGATAAATCTTGCTGAAGCCCTCCGTGTGGTAGCCGTGATTTTTGAAGTGCTGCGGCAGCGTCACCACGTCTGGGATGGTCGCGCGGAAATGCGTCTGCAACTCATAAATCTTCGTCGTGTCGGGGCGGCGTCCGGTCAGCAAGCTGGTGCGCGACGGCGAGCAGACGGCCTGCTGGCAGTAAGCTCGCATGAAGACCGTGCCGCGCCGGGCAAGCGCGTCGATGTTGGGAGTTTGGATGAGCGGCACGCCATAACAACCGGCTTCGGGGCGCAAGTCATCCACAGCGATCATCAGAACGTTGAGCCTGCGCGGCGTTGCCACCGGCTTCGTTTGCGCGCGCGCGCGAAATTGCCAAACCATCAGCGCGAGCATTGGGAGCGCCAGCGCCATCAGCAGCCAGTGCAGGGCAATTCTGTTTCGGGTCTTCAATGTGTTCTCCTTTAATTGAGAAACAACTTGCTGATCACCGACATCGATAGCAGCAGAATGATACTACAGGTGGGACAGGGGAAAGGACGCAAAGATCGCTTCGTATTGCTGTCGCCCAATCTGCTGACTCTGTTGCGTGAGTATTGGAAAGCCTATCATCCCGACACTGGCTATTGAGAAGAGCCAACGCGCAATTTATAGGTGACGTTCCCTTCGAATGCGCTAACATCGAGAGTCCTAAAAGCACACACTCCCAGAAATCCAACGACGCTTACGCCTCATTGCTGCTTCAGACTTCAAGGCGAAGTGCGATTGGTGGAGTGAGACTTATCATAAGTATCCCTGCTGTTGAATGTCTCGCGCGTGATACCATTCGCAGATCTGAGAACGCACGACACTGGCGGATCAACGGTCTGAACAGCGACGGAGGCAACAATGCAGCAAGAGCAGCATGGGGGCCTACCCAAGAGAGTGACCAATGCAACGCCACCGCTGGGCCGCTACTACGACGTAGACGGTCGGCGGTTGCTTGTGCATCTATCGGGCAGCGGGGAACCGCCTGTGGTGTTTCTGGCGGGAGCCGGCACAGTGGGTCTGGACTATCTGATAGCCCAGGAGAAGGCTGCCCAGCTCTCCACAAGCGTGCTCTACGACCGCGCCGGCAGCGGGTGGAGTGACCCAATCAAGCTCCCCCGCACTTTGACTCAAGTGACCGATGAGCTCCGCGAACTGTTACGCGTCGTTGGCGTTCCTTCGCCCTATCTGTTGGTCGGCCACTCCCTCGGCGGCCTGTACGCCCGGCACTACGGGGTGCGCTTTCCCGACGAAGTAGCGGCGCTGCTGCTGCTGGACCCCGCGCACGAGGACTACAATGCCTACATGCCGGAGGAACTGACGAAAATGTGGGAGGGGTGGAGCAAGAAGCAACTCGGTCGACTGATGAACCTTGCAATCGCCGGTGCTTCCCGCACTGCTCTCGGCCGCGGTTTGCTACTGCGCGTGCCCGCTATCAAGCACTACCGCAAGCTCTACCGCGACCTGTTTGCGCAGGAGATGGCCGAGTGGCCTGCGGAGATCCGCGAGGTGCTCATAGAACGCCACGTCAGCCTGGAGTGGCTGTTGACCGGCGTGCATGAGTCCAGAAACGTCGATGAGCTCTATGATGAGATTCGCCACGCGGGACCGATGCCCGATGTGCCGCTGATCGTCCTCTGCTCCATGGGAACCGATGGCTTCAAAGAGGCGGTGTCCGCGGGCGTGTCCGAGTCACTGCTGCGCGAGGAAATCGACGGCAAGCGGCGTCTCTACACGGCGATGGTCGAATCAGTCCCCCGCGGCGAGATCCGATTAGTCGACGGCGGACACGTCACCATGCACTTCCGCCATCCCGAAGCTGTGGCCGAAGCGATCCAGGACTTGCTTCGCATAAACTCGCGACGTGACTCTTAATCAGCCGGCTGTTAGAGCGGCTTTTCTTTCATCTACTGGCTGCCGTTCCAAGCTTAATGATTCCTGCGCCGATGATTCCCAGAACTGCCGGCTTATGCCGGAATCAGAGCGCTCCTTTGACGCTTTTTGGTTCTTAGATCAGCGATTGGATGCTCGAACTTCACATCTGATGAACAAAGCCACGCAGTTCATATCTAACAGCCGGGCGTTTTGCGGATTGCAGGTGCAGACGGCGAGGTTGCTGGCCGCCCTCCTGATCGTCTTTTTATCCGGTGATAGTAGCCCAGCTTTTCAAGCAGACGCAGGCTCCCTGGGAGACAGGCGAGCAATAGTCGTGCAAGCGAGGTCTCGAATAGCGGTTGATGGACTCCTCAACGAACCTGACTGGCTCGAAACACCTTCAGTCGGCGAGATCGTCCAGCGTGAGCCCAAACCGGGTGAGAAGGCTAGCGAGCCGACTGAAGTCAAACTCCTGTACGATAGCGCAAACCTGTACATTGGCGTGACATGCTACGACTCGGAGCCGTCGCGCGTAGTCGCTACGCAGATGGCGCGCGACGCCGACCTCTCAGTAGACGACCACATAGACATTGTGATTGATACCTACCGGGACCGCCGCAACGGGTTTTACTTTGCGACCAATCCGCTGGGAGCGCTGGTGGATGGACTGATCATTGAGAATGGTCAGCTCAACATAGAGTGGGACGCGATTTGGGAAGCGCGGACTCGCAGGTTCGATCGCGGATGGACTGCTGAGTTTGCGATTCCGTTCAAGAGCCTGGGTTTCAATAAGGGGCAACAAGAATGGGGGTTTAACTTCTCTCGCACAATTAAGCGCAAGATCGAAGAAGATAGATGGGCATCGGCGCGCTTGGACGTGAGGTTCTTTCAGGTATCTGAGGCGGGGGAGATTTCGGGTTTCAACGAAGTCAAACAAGGACGCGGACTCGATATCCGACCGTTTGTGTCCGGCAAAGCGCTCGACAGCGACGCACTCGGAAACGACGTGAGCAGTAAAGCCGGCGTCGACATCTTCTACAACATCACCCCAAGCCTGAAGTGGACGACCACGCTCAACACCGACTTCGCCGAAACAGAGGTCGACAACCGGCAGATCAATCTCACACGCTTTCCGCTATTCTTCCCAGAAAAGCGCGCGTTCTTCCTCGAGAATACTGGCGTGTTCAGCTTTGGCAACGGGAGCTCCGACCTAATCCCGTTTTTCAGCCGCAGAATCGGCTTGCTCGAAGGACAGGAAGTGCCAATACTCGCCGGCACGAAACTAACCGGCACGGCTGGCCCCTACAACCTCGGCGTGCTCGCGGTGCGCACTCGCGACAGCGATCTGGTTGACGCCAAGAGCTTCTTCGTCGGACGCGTCAAGCGCAGCATATTCAAGCAGTCATACATCGGCGGCATCTATACCGAGGGCAACCCGGCAAACGATGGTTCGAGCCGGACCTTTGGCGGCGACCTGCGGTTGTTTACATCCAGCTTTCTCAAAAGGGATCAGAACTTCGGCGTTGAAGCTTTTGCGCTCAAGACCAACAACGAAGCGGCGAGCGGTAAAGACTCGTCTTACGGATTCGCGGTCAGCTATCCCAACGATCTGTGGAGCCTCCGCTTAGACTGGCGACACATCGGCGAGAACTTCCGGCCAGCGCTTGGATTCGTGCCGAGGGCGGGTGTCAACAGTCTCAACATCGCGGCTGAATTCGATCCGCGTCCCAAAAACTTTCTTAACGTAAGGCAGATGTTTCACGAGTTTTTCTTTACTCGCTTCACCCGTCTGGACAAAGGGCAAACCGAAAGCTGGCGATTGTTTACCGCACCAATCAACTACTCTTTGAATTCAGGAGAGCATATTGAGTTCAACTACGCACCTCAATTCGAAAGGTTGTTTGAACCATTTGAGATCGCGAGAGGCGTAGTGCTGCCTCCGGGGGACTATCGATTCACAAGATGGCGCGCAGAAGTTTTCACGGCTTCGAAGCGGCCGTGGAAGGTTGATGCGACGTGGTGGTTCGGCAGCTATTGGTCAGGCCATGCCGACGAAGTGAATACTGCTTTTCAGTACAAACTAGCGCCGCACTTTCAAGCGATCCTGAGTCTGCGACAGACATTTGCGCGATTGAAAGAAGGAAACTTTGTCGCCCGTATCTACAGCCTGCGCGTGAATTACTCCGTCTCTCCGTACCTGACGTTCTTCAACCTTGTGCAATTCGACAACGAGTCGCGGAACGTGGGCTGGCAGAGCCGGGTGCGATGGATTCTGAGACCGGGTAACGAAGTATTTCTGGTTTTCAATCAGGGTTGGCTGCAGGAGGAAGTCGGCGGGTTCAGGTTCCGACCCGTCGAGACTCGGCTTTCGGGGAAGTTTCAGTACACGTTGCGCTTCTAACAGGAGTAGACATGAAACCAGACAGCACTTTGTTACTCAAGCGTAACGAGATTTCAGCCCTGCTCAACATTGAAGAATGCATGCAGGCGGTCGAACAAGCGTTCAAGCTATACGCTGAAGGCAAGACCGCGACGCCGGGCGTGCTTGGAATACCGGCGGTTGATGGAGGGTTCCACATCAAGGCCGGAATGTTGGAGCTTGACAGGACATACTTCGCTTGCAAGACCAACGCAAACTTTCCGCAAAACATGAAGCGCTTCGGATTACCGCTCATCCAGGGAGTCATCGTGCTTTGCGACGGCGAGAACGGTTATCCGCTCGCCCTGATGGACTCGATGGAGACTACGATAATTCGAACTGGGGCGGCGACGGGCGTCGCGGCAAAGTATCTCGCTCGAACTGATGCGAGAGTGGCGACTAGACGTGGCGGCGGCGGCAATTGTCTATGAGAAAGCTGTGAGCGCGAGGATAGGTTCGGTGATAAACCTGGCAGAATAGCTGCCGCCAGCATCCCTTTCTTTGCAGTGAAAGACGACCCAATAACGTCCTTGGTAGTGTGGCGGGTCAGGATCAACGCTGCTGATTCGGAGTTTAGTGGTTCCTCAAACGACGCCGGTCAGTTCGCCATTTTCGAAACACGATCGCTCAAACTGGAGGCCGATTATGGACCATTATAGAGCGGTAGTTATTGGGACTGGATTCGGCGGCACGATGACCGCCCTCCCATTAGCAAAGAAATTCCTCGAGCGCGGTCAAGGCGAAACCATCCTAATGATCGAGCGCGGGACATGGTGGACGACACCCGTCAGCACAGTTCAAGACAAAGAAGTAAAGACCCGTGACTTTCTCGCCAGAAAAGGGCAGCCGGTTCAGTACTGGTCATCCCTTAATCGCTTCAGGGGTTTCATCGACATCTTCACTCGATGCCTACGCCGCAAGAATAATGAAGACGGCCTTTATGATATGACGAGCCTGGGAAAGCCTGGTTTTCTTGGCTTGTTCGGAGGCCAGAACGACGGAGTCAGTATTGTTCGCGCGAGTGGCGTTGGGGGCGGGTCTTTGGTCTACTCCAACATTACTATACGTCCACCTGATCTAATTTTTGATGACGCCCGTTGGCCGCTCTCTTGGACTCCGCAGCAGCGCGGCGAATACTACGAGTTCGCGCGACATGCCATTGGCTATGGAGTGTTATCGGCTTTGGCTGCTCGAGATGCCAACAACCTTCCATTCAAGGGCACAGCGTTACCGGCCGGAAACATTAACCCAGGCCTGAGCAACATCGTGGCGCGAACGGCCCGCCTGAATCCTCACTTGGATGTGGTCGCAGATCCGAATAACAGCCGGGGCATAAAGCGGATTCACCTTGCGCCTGGTGTACCTCCAGAGCAACAACTCGGGCAAACTCCCGCGAACAGATACTGGCTGGATCGCGCGCGAGTGTTTCAGACCGCGATGAGCCAGGTCACCAGCGACTTTGGAACGGTTGATTTGGCAATTGGAGACATTACCCCTGAAGACACGCCGGTCGGCCCAAATGAATTCCCGGCAAACTATCCGACTGCCAATCCGAGGAATTACTGTGAACGCCAGGGACGGTGCAATGTCGGTTGTCTTCCGGGCGCGCGGCACACTCTGAATAAGCAATTGATGCGCGCACTTCTTGGAACATTTGATCCCGCTGCCCCCGATGATCCAACCAAAGACAAGAAACCCGACTTACCGAACGTAAGCCTTGAGACTCTATCCGAGGTCGATGTAGTACGCGCCCTTCCTGGAGGAGGATACGAGGTTCAATACATCCAGCGGCAGGAAGGCGATCTCTCAAAAACAACCAAGAAGACTGTGACGGCAGACATCATTATCGTTGCCGCTGGCTGCGTCGGCAGCAGCGAGATCTTGCTGAGGTCAAAAGAACGAGGCACCCTTCCGAACTTGAGCGATAAGGTTGGATTCGGTTTTTCAACCAACGGCGATTACATTGCCTTCCTGGAAAAAACGAAAGAGCGAGTGAGTCTGATCCGTGGTCCAGTCACTACCTCGTACGGCCACTTCAACACAGACGATCCGGCTACAGGCGGCAACGCTGCTATGTTCCACACGCTTGAGGATCAAGGCATACCGCCAGCGCTAGCTTCAGTGGCGGGACAAGGAGTTCCCCTCATCCGCTCACTGGGCAAGGGCAGTAAAGGTCGACTGTTCATTCTCCACGCTATCCTGAGGTTTTTATGGAAGCGGCTGCTGCAATCGGTTCACGCCTTCTTCACAAATTATCGCGAAAGAGGAGACATCTTTCGTTCGGAAGAAGAGATCACTGCCAATATGATGTGCGTAGTTGGCATGGGGCGCGAAGCGTCGGTCGGCCAGTTCCGTTTAGGGAAATCTGGCGAGAGCTCATTGCGGCTTTCCAGAACCGACGGCAAGAAGTTTTACGATGACCCGATTTATGATTCGATTCGCCAATCGCTTGCTCGCGTGGCTGACAAGCTGAGAGATCCCAATGACCCGACGAGTGAATTCGTGAATCCCTTCCTCACCAACACCGCAGGCGCTTTCGATGCAACTTCAATCGGAGTAAGCCATCCGCTGGGCGGCTGCATTATGGGTGCGGACGCGACCAAGGGCACGGTTGATGAATTCGGCCGCGTATTTGACAAGTCAAAGACTGGAGCGCGGCCGTTTTACGAGAAACTATACATTGCAGATGCTTCGGTGATTCCAACTGCGCTTGGCGTGAATCCTACTTTGACGATTTCAGCGCTGGCGCTGCGGATTGGCGATCAGATCATCAAAGAACTCTAGCCGGCTTCTGTTTTCGAAGGCGCGCCCGAATTGCAACTATGCAAGCGTGCCATCATTCACGTCTTGGAAATCTTGCTTTCTACTGTCGTGATGTCGGGAACAACAAATGCAGTTTCTGGCCATCCTCCACATTGAGATTCCTTGACTTGCATTCGCGCCGAGCAATAGCATCGCCACTCCTGAACTCCTCTGACAGGCAGCGCGATGCACTTAACAACAAGGCAAACCAAAGTTGTTCCCTCAATCCTAGTGGTCGCGCTGGTGTTTATCGCGACCGAAGCTGCCAGGGCTGAACGATCTTCGGTAAGAACCTACACGACGGTCGATGGCCTCGCGCATAATCGAGTCTCAGGGATAACTCGCGACTCGCGTGGATTCCTGTGGTTCTGCACAGGTGATGGGCTCAGTCGCTTTGACGGCAGTCGCTTCACCAACTACAACGTGGAAGACGGACTCCCGATTACTTCCATCAACTACCTGCTCGAGGCTCGCAACGGCGTCTACTGGATAGCTACCAACGGCGGCGGTATCGCTCGTCTTAACGCGAGCATTGGATCTCGCGCAGTCACTCAGGGTCAATCCCAGCCCCGATTCACAGTCTACTCAATGGGCGATAACGCTGTGACTGATCGGGTCAACGTTATGTTTGAAGACAGCACTGGAGCTCTGTGGGCTGGAACCGACGGCGGTCTCTTTCGCATGGATGAAGCGAAAGGCGAGCAAGAGTTTCACAGAGTCGAGCTCAAGATTCCGTCCCGTCCGGATCTCTCTGTTCAAGTATGGGCGTTTGTCGAGGAAAACGACGGCAGCCTTTGGATCGGCACCAAGTTTGGTTTAGTGCATCGGCTGACCGACGGAAGAATGATCCACTACCAGGTTCAGCCTGGAACGACGGATACGGTATTGTCTCTGCTCAGAGACGACGAAGGCAATATACTGCTTACCCACGAGACGGGGATCATAGCGTTCAAGCCTAAACCGCAAATGGAGTTGAAGACTGAGGGTCGGTCTTTGACGGTTACCCCTGCTCGCCGATTCTCGCCAAGCAACAGGCCAGATATTCGCGTGAGAAGGTTGTTTCGATCATCGAGCGGGCGAATCTGGGCGGCAGAAGCAGGCTACGGTTTAAGCGTATTCGATGGCAAAGATTTTCAACCTTACCCGGTAGACCAGGCTCGCGATTTGGCTGGTCCAATAGGTGAAGATAGTGACGGCAATCTGTGGCTGGGGCTCGACAGCGGAGTGATGAGGATCGCCATGCAGGGCTTCAGCACGTATGACGAGAATGATGGCCTGGGACCGGCTGTCAGCTCAGTGTTTGAAAGCCCTTCAGGTGAATTGTTTGTTAGCGGCAAATGGCAAGTCAGTCGACTGGATGGAAATAGGTTTGTCACCGTCAAGTTCAATCTGCCCAAGTCTGTCACCGACACGTTCTGGCGCATTTCTGGCAACCTCGTGCTTCAGGACAGCGCGGGCGAATGGTGGGTGGGCACCCGCGCGGGTTTGTACAGGTTTGCCAAAGTCAGCCGGCTGGAGGAACTTGCAACGGCGCGTCCCAAGGCCGTCTATACCACAAAAAATGGCCTGGCGGACGATGACTTGACTCGTCTGTTTGAAGACTCCCGCGGCGACATCTGGATTGCAGGCTTTTCGACTGTGCGCGAAGTACTCACCAGATGGGAGCGAGCGACCGAGAGCTTTCACCGTTACTCGGAAGCCGATGGCTTGCGTCCATTCACCCGGGCCAACGATTTTTGTGAAGACCGAGCAGGAAATCTGTGGATTCCATTTAGCGAAGGCGGGCTGGCGCGTTACCGTGCGGGCCGTTTCACGCTGTTCACCGAAAGTGCCGGCATCCCGACCGGCGCGATTATGGACCTGTACCTCGACAGGTCAGCTCGTCTTTGGTTCAGCAACCCTCAAGGCTCTCTATGTCGAATTGATGATACAGGAGCGGCGCAGCCAAGCTTTGTTGCTTATACGAAGGATGATGGATTGATTAGCCATCGTCTTTCATACATCACCGGGGACAACGACGGCGGGATATACGTCATCACCAGTCGTGGCATTGACCGGCTCGATTCATCCGGACACATCAGGCATTACACGGCCTCTGACGGCTTAGGCATGGGCCAGATGATTTACGCGTTTGGTGACCGGAATGGAAACTTGTGGTTCACCACTACAAAAGGTCTTCTGCGATATAGGCCCCGTCATAACTCCGACCTGCCGGCGCCAACCATTCTGATCGATTCATTACGAATTGCGGGCAACGTCCACCATCTCTCCGAATTAGGTGAAAATGAGATCCTGGGACTCGAGATGGGTCCGAACCAGAATCAAATCACGATTGATTTCTTCGCGCTGAGTTTTGGTTCGGGTGAGTCGCTGCGCTATCAGTACAAGCTCGAAGGCTCGTATTCTGACTGGAGTCCGCCGGGAGATCAGCGAACAGTAAACTACGCGAACCTCGCACCTGGCTCTTATCGCTTCCTTGTCCGGGCGATCGGCGCAAACGGAGCGACGAGCGAACATCCTGCGGTTGTTGCGTTCAGGGTATTGCCTCCGGTGTGGAGAAGATGGTGGTTTCTTGCCCTGGCCGCGACGCTCGTTTTATCGGTAGTGTTCGCGTTTGCACGCTCGCGAATCGCACGGTTGAGGGCAGCGCGCGAAAGCGACCGGCGATTTCGCACGCTTGCTGAAACAGCCTCGGACGCAATCATAACCATTGATGCCGACAGTCATATTGTTCTGGTCAACGAGGCAGCGGAGCGCATATTCGGCTACACAACCTCCGAGATGCTGGGAAAAGAACTGACTATGCTGATGCCTGAATACTTGCGGCATCTTCATCGGGCCGGGTTGTCGCGATACCGCGAGACAGGCAAGCGACACATTTCCTGGCAGGCCGTAGAGCTGCCGGGGCTGCACAAGACCGGCAAGGAGATTCCGCTCGAGCTGTCATTCGGCGAGTTCACCAAAGATGACCGGCGGTTCTTCACCGGCATCGCGCGGGACATCACTGAACGGAAGCGGGTAGAAGAAGAGCGCAAGGAAGCCGAAGACGCTCTGCGGCGCAGCCGCGAAGAGCGCCTTGCCGAACTCGAAAGGGTTCGGCGGCGAATAGCGACCGATCTGCACGACGACATTGGTTCAAGCCTTACACAGATTTCGTTGCTTAGCGAAGTTATGCGAACACAGGTTGACGGCGAAGGATCTGCATTGTCTGAACCACTCCGGATGATCGGCCGCGCATCGCGCGAACTCGTAGATGCGATGAGCGACATAGTGTGGGCGATCAATCCTCAAAAAGACCATCTCAGCGATCTCACGCTGCGGATGCGGCGCTTCGCGAGCGATGTCTTCACCGCTCGAAACATAAAATTCCGGCTTAGCGAGCCCGACGAAGAAGAGGACATTCGGCTTGGAGCAAATATCCGCCGCGAGGTTTTTTTGATATTTAAGGAAAGCATAAATAACGCGGTGCGTCACTCGGGCTGCACTGAGGCAGCGATTGAGTTTCAGCTGGCGTATGGGCGGCTGGTGCTGGAAGTCAGAGACAACGGTAAGGGGTTTGATCCTTCGCTGGACGCAGAGGGTCACGGCTTGATGAGTATGCGCGCGCGGGCTAAGGACATTGGGGGACAGCTTGAGATTATCTCGAACTTCAATTCGGGCACGACCGTTTCTCTGAAGGTTCTTCTTGATCGGCAGGACTGATGCAGAGAAGCTGCGGATTACCTACGAGGTTCCGTAGTGATCCTGCGACGCGGTCGTTGTAAGCTACTGCTGCTGAAGGAAATGATCGAGGAGAAAGATGGGAATAGAAGACAAATCTCCGGCAGCCCCTAGTGTAACGCCCACCCCTGCCACAATTAGAGTTGCGATCATCGAAGACCGGCGCGAGATTCGCGAGTCTCTGGCGACGTTGATTCGTGGGACAGAGGGCTTTACCTGCACCGGTAGTTACCGTTCGATGGAAGAAGCACTGGCGAAGATAGGCAGTCAGCTGCCGGACCTGGCACTCGTGGATATTGGGTTACCGGGGATGAGTGGTATTGAAGGCATTCGCATTTTGAAGGAACAATATCCCGAGATGCTGTTGCTCATGCTGACGATCTACGACGACGATGAGCGGATTTTCGATGCTATGTGCGCCGGAGCATCCGGATATCTATTGAAGAAGACGACCCCAGCGCGATTATTGGAGAGTCTCAAAGAAGCTGTCGGCGGCGGTGCTCCAATGTCCCCGGAGGTTGCGCGAAGGGTGATCTCTTTGTTCCGGGAGATACGCCCGCCAGAGAGAGCAGATTATGATCTCACGCCACACGAAACGCGGCTTTTGAAACTATTTGCGCGGGGGCACAACTACAAGACCGCTGCAGCCGAACTGGGCGTAAGCATTCACACCATCGATTTCCACCTTCGAAGCATCTACGGCAAGCTGCAGGTACATTCGAAGACCGAAGCAGTAGCGATCGCCCTCCGCAACAGGCTCGTTTGAACGAACCGTCACAAAGATAAGCGCGCACAGATTGAGGTGTCCCGCCGTTAGGATGGCCATGTTTGTGGCCGGTGAACGAAAACTCGGTCGCCCTCCGTCAGGAGGGGCCATGTTTATAGGCGGTGAACGAAAACGCGGTCGCCCTCCGTCAGGAGGGCCATGTTTATAGGCGGTGAACGAAAACGCGGTCGCCCTCCGTCAGGAGGGCCATGTTTATA
>Ga0075418_10006388_pt1 | contig 13296 bp, 10 predicted proteins | sample SoiMetdeltSBSDD2_FD_81776 | JGI IMG/M metagenome (GOLD analysis project Ga0075418, IMG submission 81776) | Bulk soil microbial communities from a Populus tree surrounding site in Tennessee, USA - Soil MetaG P. deltoides SBSDD2 | ecosystem: Environmental > Terrestrial > Soil > Tree plantation...
CCAACGCGAACTTCCCGCAGAACGGCGCACGGCACGGGCTGCCGACGATACAGGGCGTCGTCGTGCTGTGCGAGGCCATCACCGGTGCGCCATTGGCGGTGATGGATTCAATGGCGATCACCGCGCTGCGCACGGCAGCGGCGACCGCCGTGGCGGCTCGGTATCTGGCGCGGGAGAACTGCCATACGGCGTTGATCTGCGGCTGCGGCGGACAGGCCCCCGCACAGTTGCGCGCCTTGCTCCGGGTGCGCAGCCCCAGGCGCGTCTACTTCTACGATCAGGACCGGGGAAAGGCGCAGTCCTTCGCGGCGGCGCTCGGAACCGAGATCGGGCTGCCCATGGAGCCGGTTGCGGATCTCGCCCAGGCGGTTGCCGCGAGCGACATCGTCATCACGTGCACGACGGCGCGCCGTTATTTCATCGAGCGCGGGATGGTCCGTCCGGGAACGTTCGTCGCCGGCGTGGGCGCCGACAACGAAAACAAGCAGGAGCTCGATCCGTTACTGCTCGCGCATGGCAAGCTCGTCACCGACTTGACCGACCAGTGCTGCGCCATCGGCGATCTGCACCACGCGGTCGACGCCAAGGTCATGTCGCGTGAGGACGTGCACGCCGAGCTCGGCGAGATCATCGCGGGCCGCAAGCCCGGGCGCGCGAGCGACGAGGAAATCATCGTCTTCGATTCGAGCGGCACGGCGCTGCAGGACGTCGCAGCGGCGGTCGCCGTCTACCGGCGGGCGCTCGCGGATGGCGAGGGTACCCGCTTTTCGCTCAATGCCTGATTTTTCACGGAGAACTCATGCGTTACCAGCTCACACCCATATATTGCCGTCCCTGGCTTCTGAACGGGTTATCGACGCGACTCCTCGAAAGCCACTATGAAAACAACTATGGCGGAGCGCTGCGGCGCTTGAACGCCATCACGGAGAAGCTGGAGTCCGTCGACTTCGCGAAGACGCCGGGCTACGTGATCAACGGCCTGAAGCGCGAGGAAGTGATCGCGCTCAATTCCACGCTGCTGCACGAGCTGTATTTCGCGAGCCTGGGCGTAGCCCCGGTCGCCAAGGGCCGCAATATCCCCCGGCCGGCGGGGGTGCTCGCCGAGGCCCTGACGCGCGACTTCGGCTCGTTCGAGCGCTGGCGTGACGAGTTCGCCGCCATGGGCAACGCGCTTGCAGGGGGCGCCGGGTGGGTGCTGCTCGTCTACGTTCCGCGCGCCCGACGGTTGATCAATCAGTATGCGTCAGAGCACACGCCGTCTATCGCGGGCGGCATTCCCGTCCTGGCGCTCGATATGTACGAGCACGCGTACCACATCGACTTTGGCGCGAACGCGCGCGCCTACATCAATGCGTTCATAAAAAACATTGACTGGAAGGCGGCAGAAGGCCGCCACGAGGATGCAGCCAAAGTCGAGCCGCCGCGGCCGCTGGTGCAGGAGGAATTCGGCGACTTGCCCGGCGTCAGCGTAGAGGAAGTGAAGGCGATGCTCGAGGCCGGCAAGCCGGTACAGATTATCGACGCTCGCCCGCGGCACACCATGTCGCGGCAGCAGGACATCATGGACGGTGCGACTTGGCGCGACCCGGACCTCGTGCAGGAATGGTCCGGCGAGCTGTCGAAGTCCGACCCGGTGGTGGTGTTCTGCGTATACGGCTTCCATGTCGGCTGCAAGACCGCGATCGTGCTGCGGGAGGCCGGCTTCGACGCGAAGTACATGTTGGGTGGCCATTCGGCCTGGAAGGCGCTTGGAGGCGCGATCAAACCCATCCCGGAGGAATCGCCGGAGATCGAAGCGTAAGCACGCCGCCGCATCCGCCAATGGAAAGGATATCTGCATGAGCATGCTCAAAGAGTACTATCTGCAGCCCGATGCGCCCGACCCGGCTCTACCGGAGGCCGAGGTACTGCGCTGCGTGCGCCGTTTCGTGCCAACGGCAAAAGCCATGACGGGCGTCGATGAATCGGGCGGCGAGGCGCGGACCTACATCGTAGATGAGGTCCTCGTGCTCAAGGTACAGCGGCCACAACAAGTGCGCGTCGGCACCAGCCTGGCCCGCGAAGTGTTTTTTCTCAACCAGCTGGCGGCGGCCGCGCCCGACCTGCCCGTGCCGCGCGTCTTGGGCTACAACCGCGAGACCAATTTATTGGAGTACAACATCCAGACCCGGATGCCGGGGGTGGCCTACGCCGACGCCACCCTTACGCCCGACGTGCGGCACGACGTCATCTTCAGCGTGGGGCGGTTGCTGCGCCGCCTCCATGCCATCCCGCAGCAGCCATTTCACGACAGCGCTCACTTCCCTACCGACCGCACCCCGGCCGACTTCAAAAGGCGCCTGTCCGAATATTTCGACGTAGTCGCCAGGCGACTTGAAGAGAAGGGGCGGGCGTGGCCGCTGGAGATTCCATTTGAAACGGTGCGAGAACGCACGTTGGCGGCCCTGCCTGAAACGCAGGAGTTCCTGGCTTTGCACTCCAACCCCGGTCCGCCTCACACCTTTGTTGACCGGAGCACCGGGCGTTTCCAGGGCCTGATTGATTTTGGCGACGCTTACATCAGTCATCCTGCTTTGGATGTGTGGCGCTGGCGCTGGCCCGTCGAACGCGCCGCCGCGCTGGCGGGCTACACCGCCGACGCGCCGGTGAGCGATGACTTCATGCGGACGTGGAAAGCCGTCACGGTTGCCGCCTCCGCCATCCTCGTAGCATTTTTCCCGGACCGTGAGGACGAAGCGACCAGGGATTTGCGACGGTCCTTGAGCGACTTGTGATCAAAACGACAGGAAATTCAATCCGCTTTTCATTCAATGCCTGACTTCATGGAGGCTCACGTGCGTTACCAGCTCACACCCATTCACTGCCGCCCCTGGACCTTGAGCTACTTGTCCGTCAAGCTCATCGAAAGCCACTACGAGAACAACTACGGCGGCGCGCTCCGGCGTCTCAACGCGATCACCGAGCAGCTCGAAAACCTCGATTGGGCGAACACGCCCGCCCACGTCATCGGCGGCCTGAAGCGCGACGAGCTGGCCGCCCTCAATTCCATGCAGCTGCACGAGCTCTACTTCGCGAGCATGGGCGGCGACGGCCAGCCCACCGAAGCGATGTCGGCCGTGCTGGCGCGGGACTTCGGTTCAGCGCTCCGGTGGAAAGACCAGTTCGTCGCGATGGGCAACGCTCTCGCCGGCGGCTCCGGCTGGGTCGTGCTCGTCTACCTGCCGCGCAACCGGCGGCTCGTCAACCAGTACGCGACCGAGCACAGCCAGGCTGTGGCGGGAGGCATTCCGATCCTGGCGCTCGACATGTACGAGCACGCCTATCACCTGGATTACGGCGCCAACGCGAAGGCGTACGTCGACATCTTCATGCGCAACGTCGACTGGAAGGCACTTTACACGCGGTACGGGGACGCGGCGAAGGTCGGCGGCTTGCGGCCGCTGGAGCAGCCGGAATTCGGCGACGTGCCCTCGGTCGGGGTCGAGGAGGTGAAGTCCATGCTGGATACCGGCAAGCCGGTCCAGGTCGTCGATGCCCGTCCGCGGGCTTCCGTTTCCTGGACACACGAAGTCATGCAAGGCGCCACGTGGCGCGATCCGGAGCGCGTGCAGGAATGGGTTGGCGAGCTGTCGAAGTCGGACCCCGTGGTCGTGTACTGCGCCTACGGCTTCCACGTCGGATGCAAGACCGCCATCAAGCTGCGGGATCTCGGCTTCGATGCGAAGTTCATGCAAGGCGGGCATTCCGCCTGGAAGGCGATCGGAGAGGCGATGAAGCCGCACGGCTGATCGTTGCAGACGACCGAAAGGAACGCAGGCGCTGTGCGGCCGCAGCTGGCGGCCGGGGCGCCTGGCCGGGTCCGATGCAGACACCCGGTAAGGACTTTTGTCCCAAGCGCTGCTCCTGCCTCTTGCGAGGAGTGTGTATCCACTCTTCCAGGCAATTCTGAAGGAGCCCTCGATCATGAACACGACCGCACGAAGAACCGAAGCACCCGGGCAACTCGAGCAGAACACGATAAGACGCCGCGGCGTCGGCCTCCGCGGCTACGACCGGGCGCGGGCCTTTCACGGCTTCACGCTCTTCGCGCCCGACGGCAAGCCCGACAACAAGACGGTTTACCTCATCGACATGGAGGGCAACGCCGTCCACACCTGGGAGATGCCGTACGCGGCGGGCCTGACCGCATACCTGACGGACCGGGGCACTCTTTTCTACAACGGAAACGTTCCCAAACCCACCACCGCAACCTACATCGGCGGAGTCGTGATGGAGGTCGACTGGAAGGGCCGTGTGCTATGGGAGCTCAAGCATCCCGACCACCATCACGACGGCGTACGGCTCCGCAACGGCAACGTGCTCCTCATCTGCGCAAAGGCGCTGGCGCCGGAGATCGTTTCCCGCGTTCGGGGCGGGCGCGCCGGCACCGAGCAGGAGAACGGCAGGATGGACGGCGACTATCTCGTCGAGATGACGCTTGGCGGCAAGGTTGTGTGGGTGTGGCGAAGCTGGGAGCAACTCGATCCCGTTGCCGACGGCATCACGGCGGTTCAGGACAATCGCGACGCGTGGCCCCTCGGCAACGGAATCTCCGAAATGCCCGATGGAAACATCCTGCTCAGCTTCCGCAATAACTCGACCGTGGTCATGATCGAACGTCAGAGCGGAGCGATCTACTGGAAGCTCGGTGCGCCCCCGCTCTCGGGCCAGCATGCGCCGCACCTGCTTCCGAACGGGAACCTCCTGCTCTTCGACAACGGGCCGCACCGGCTGGACCATACGTTCCCCTACTCGCGCGTGCTCGAGATCGACCCGGCGACGCAAAAGATCGTATGGAAATACGAGGACAACCCGGCCTGGAATTTCTACAGCCCGAGGATCTCGAATGCCCAGCGCCTGCCGAACGGCAACACCCTCATCAACGAGGGTTCCTTCGGGCGGTTCTTCGAGGTGACGTCCGGAGGCGACGTGGTCTGGGAGTACGTCAACCCGTACTTCACCGGACCGCCCAAAGCGCAACACAACCGGGTGGCACGCGCCTACCGCTACACGGCCGAAGAGATCGCCAGGGCGCGGGCGGCGACAGGATAGAACGCGGCACCTGGAATCCGGTGACGTACCGCTGAGCTTGGTATCGACGAAAAGTCCCGCACGGAGAGCGCATGGACGACCTTGCAACGTTGCAGCTCGCAATCTTCCTGGCGGGCGTATTCGTGGCGGCCTTTGTCACCGCGCTCGCCGGCTTCGCCTTCGGCATGGTCGCTGCGGCGATATGGCTGCACGCCCTTACGCCCCTGCAGGCGGCGGCTTTGATCGCCTCCTATGCGCTGCTGGTGCAAAGCTATGCGGTCTGGAAGCTCCGGCGGTCCGTGAATGTCTGGCGGGTACTACCGTTCGTCGTAGGTACGGCTGCGGGCATTCCCGCGGGTATTTTCGTTCTGAACTGGGCATCGCCGACTTCCATTCGAATCGCGATCGGCGTGCTTCTCGTCGCGTTCAGCGTCTACAACCTCGTGGACCCGCGGTTGCCCCAATTCAGGCAGGCAGGCCCCCTTCCCGACGGCGCCGTCGCAGTAGCCAACGGCGTCCTGGGCGCGTCGACCGGTCTCGGCGGTACCTTGCCTGCGATCTGGTGCAGCATGCGCGGATGGACCAAGGACGAGCAGCGCGCCGTCTTTCAGCCCGCCGCGGTCGCAACCTTCCTGATGATCATGGCATGGTACGGCGCCGGGGGCATCCTCAGCGCCGATATCGGCTGGCTGTTTGCGATCGGCCTGCCGGCGCTGCTTGCCGGCACCTGGCTCGGCTGGAGGCTCTACGGGCGGCTCGACGAGGCCGCCTTTCGTAAGGTCGTTCTCTACGTGCTGCTCGTCTCGGGCCTGGCTCTGGTCACGACAGCATACCGCGCCGGCTCCTCGGTTCAGTGACCGGCCCGGGCCGTCCTTCAAGAGATAGAATCGTGGCACCGTGAATTATCTCTGGAACCTGCGACCCTACTTCCGGCAGACGGCGGGCGAGCTTATTCTCGGCTCGCTCGCAGGCATCGTGATGAATACGGCCGTGGTCCTTCCGGCCATCCTGCTGGGCGCGGCGATCGACAAGGCGCTCGCGCTGGAGCGGGGCGAGGCGACGCCGGCCGACGTGACGCTCGCCGCCCTGCTGCTGGTAGCCGGGACGCTTCTCACGGAAGGGCCGCGCGTGCTGAAGCGCTGGTGGCTGATGACCGCCAACGCGCGCATCCGCGCCAACCTGCGCGCCGATGCGTTGCGCGGGACCCTCTCGCGACCCCTGGCTGACCTGCACAGGTCCTCTATCGGCGACCAGATGGCGCGCATCGTCGGCGACGTCGAAGTGCTCGGCGTCGGGGTGCGGGAGTTCACCATCGAGACATGGGATACCGTCCTCTTCTCGCTCTCGTTCGTCGTTGCGATGCTCGTCATCGACGCGCATCTGTCGCTCCTCGCGCTGGCTCCCGTTCCGGTCGCGATGCTGATCGCCCACGCATCCGGCCGCTGGGTGGCGGCGCGAACGGCCGGCGCAAGAGAGGCGAACGCCGCGCTGACCGCGAGCGTTCAGGAGCTGCTCGCCGGATTCCGCGTGCTGCGCTTCTTCGGCCGCGCCCCGGCCGCGACGGCTGAGGTGGAGACGTTCTCCCGGACGTTCGCGGAACGCAATCTGAGCGCAACCCGCCTCCGCCTCGGTCTGCCGCCGCTCTACGGCACGCTGATGATGTCCGGCGTGCTGTTCGTCATCTGGCAGGGCGGCGAGCGCGTGATCGACGGCGCGATGAGCGTAGGCGCCTTCGTCGGATACCTCGCGTTGTACATCCGCTTCGTTGAGCGCGGCTTCCGCATCCCGCAGATGGTCAACTCGATCCAGAGCGGCGGCGCAGCGTACGCGCGGCTCGAGCCCATGCTGGCGCCGGCTCTTGCCATGGCGGGCGAGCCTCCCTTGTCCTCCTTCAAGGCGGGCCACGTTGCCGGCTCCGGGCGCCAGGAACGGATTTCGATGCGCCGCCCACCCGGTCCGATCGGCGTCTCGCTGCGGAAGGTCGGCTTTACCTACCCAGGTGCGACGCGGCCGGCGCTCGTCGACTTCACGCTCGAGGTCGCACCGGGCAGCATCGTGGCTGTGACCGGTGCGGTGGGATCCGGCAAGAGCACGCTGGCGCGTGCCCTGCTGGGCATTTATCCCATCGAGTCGGGCACGCTGCGGCTGTCCGCATCGAACGGCTCGACGCTGGACTGCGGCGCCGGCAGCGCCGGCTACCTGCCCCAGGACGCGCAACTCTTCTCCGGATCGGTCCGCGAAAACGTGCTCATGGCTGAAGCATCCGGTCATCCGGAGCTTGCCGCGTGGGCGGTGCGGCTCGCGGCCATCGACGCGGACATTGCCGGGTTTCCCCTCGGCGCGGACACGCAGATCGGCGAGCTTGGCGTGCGCATTTCCGGTGGCCAGCGACAGCGCCTCGGGCTGGCGCGGGCGATCGCGGCCTACGCTCCCGACTTTCCCGGATTGCTGGTACTGGACGACCCTTTCTCGGCGGTCGACGTCGAGACGGAGGCGCGGATCGTCACGGCGCTCCGCGAGGCCTTTGGACCGCAGCAGCCGGAGAGCAGGCGCGCAACGATACTCCTTTGCTCCCAACGCCTCGCGGCTTTCCCCCAGGCCGACCGGGTCGTCGTGCTCGAAAACGGGCGCATCGAGGAGGAAGGGACCCACGCCGAGCTGCTGGCGAGAAGCGGCCTGTACTCGCGCATCTACCGGGCGCAGATGCGCAGCGATCTCGCACTGGCGGAGCGTGCGGCATGAACGTAGCCGCGCTCGGTGTTTCCCCTCCACGCCAGGGTCCCGGCAGGCAACTCGCCCGCCTCGTGCGACCCTGGCAGCGCACGCTCACGGTCATCACGCTGCTCGTGCTGGGCGGCGCGCTCTTCGAGCTCGTGCCGCCGCTCATCATCCGCTCGATCGTCGACGACCACCTGGCAGTGGGAAGGAGCGAAGGCCTGCTCGTGCTGGGGCTCCTGTACCTGGGCGCGACCGCGCTCGGGCAATCCCTCGCGTTCGTCTACGGCTACCTGGCGGCGACCGTGGCACAGGGCGTCTTGAGCGATCTGCGCGTGCGGCTGTTTGCGCATCTGCAGCGCCTGCCGGCGGGCTACTTCGACCGGACTCCCGTCGGTGACGCCATCAGCCGCTGCACGGCGGACGTGGACACCCTGGATACGGTATTCACCAGCGGCGTTGCCACGCTGGTGGCGAATCTCGTTCGCCTGGTCACGATCGCTGCGGCGATGGTGATCCTGAGCCCGATGTTGTCGCTGGCAGCAGCGATCGTGCTGCCGCCGCTCGTCGTGGTGACGCGCTTCTTCCAGGTGCGCATACGCAGCGCGGAGCGCGCCAACCGGCGGGCCGTGAGTGAGATGAACACCCACCTCCAGGAAACGCTGCGCGGCGTCGAGGTGATCCAGGCATTCAAGCGCGAGGCAGGCTTCGTCGACCGCTTCAGGGGGGTGCTGCAGCGAGTGCTGGAAGCCTCGAACCGCGCCACGGCTTATTCTTCCTTCTATCCGCCGATGACCGCACTGATGACCTACAGCGCCATCGCCTTCCTGCTGTGGGCGGGCACGCGCGATGGCTTTGGCGCGCTCGACATATCGATCGGCACTCTGACCGCGTTCGCGCTCCTCCTGCAGCGCTTTTTCACGCCGGTGACCGCGCTGGGCGACGAGTGGCAGACGATACAGGGCGCCCTGTCGGGGGCGGAGCGCATTTTCGAAGTGCTGGGCCTGCCCGCCGCCGAGGGCCCGCCGCCCAGCCCGCACAGCGGGCGGCGAGACGGTCTGGCATGCGAAGACGTCGTCTTCGGCTACGTACCCGAAACAACGGTGCTGCGCGGCGTAACCCTGCACGTTGCTCCCGGGGAACACGTCGCGCTCGTGGGGCGCACGGGAGCGGGAAAGACCAGCATCGTGCACCTCCTCGCCGGTCTGTACCAGCCGGTGCGAGGCACGGTGCGCGTTGCAGGACGCGATCCCAGCGCGTTATCGGACGAAGAGAAACGCCGGGTCTTCGGCATCGTGCCGCAGGCGTCGCAATTGTTCCACGGCACGGTCCTCGCGAATCTCGCGCTCAAGGATGCGACGGTGCCGGAGGCGGCCGTGATCGAGGCCGCGAAGATCAGCGGCGCCGACGCGTTCATCCGCGCTCTCCCGAACGGCTACCAGACGGTGTTGAGGGGCTCCGGTCGTGGCGTGGGCGTGCAATTGTCCGCCGGCCAGGAGCAGCTCCTGACGCTCACCCGCGCCCTGGTCTCGCGGCCCCCGGTCCTGCTGTTCGACGAGGCGACGTCTTTCGTGGACGGCGCCACGGAAGCAGCGCTGCGCGATGCGCTGCGCTCGACCGTCCTCTCCCGGGGCACGGCGGTCCTGACCGTCGCGCACAGACTGGCGACAGCGAGGGAGGCGGACCGGGTGGTCGTCATCGACCACGGCCGTATCATCGAGGACGGCGCGCCGGCGGATCTCGTTGCACGCGGAGGGCGCTTCGCCGCCCTGCTGGAGCTCGAGGCCGCCGGATGGGACTGGCGCTCGCCAGTTGCACTTTGAGGACGCTTTCTCGCAACCAGCGTCATAGTTACGGTCTAACGCGCAGGAGCCGGGTGCATGAGCAACTGGCGGCATCGCGGAATCGTGGCGGCGTTGGGGGCGGCCCTCCTGTTCGGGGCGGGCACCCCCTTTGCCAAGCTGCTGCTCGACTCGATGAGTCCCTGGCTGCTCGCGGGCATACTCTATCTGGGCTCGGGCATCGGGCTCGCGGCACTTCGTTGGACCCGGCGGGCCCGTCGTCCGGTCAAGCTTGCCGCGCGCGATATCGGCTGGCTGGCCGGGGCGATCGCAGCGGGCGGAATAGCCGCTCCTGTCTTGCTGATGTGGGGACTCTCCCGCAGTCCCGCCTCGACGGCGTCGCTCCTGTTGAACGCCGAGGGCGTTTTCACCGCGCTCATCGCCTGGTTCGTGTTCCGCGAGAACTTCGACCGCCGCATTGCGCTCGGCATGGCGTGCATCGTCGCAGGCGCGCTGGTTCTCGCCTGGCCGCACGACGGTCTTGCCGGGGAGCCCGGAACCGCTGTTTTGCCGGCGCTCGCCATCGTCGGCGCCTGCCTCGCGTGGGGACTGGACAACAACCTCACCCGCCAGGTCTCGCTGGCCGATGCGACCTTCATTGCCATGGTCAAGGGGCTCGCGGCCGGCGTGACCAACGTGGCGCTCGCCGCTGCAATGGGGGCAGCGCTGCCGCCGCCCGGGGTCGCGCTCGCAGGCGCGGCGCTCGGTTTCCTGAGCTACGGAATCAGCCTGGTGCTGTTCGTGGTCGGGTTGCGACACCTGGGAACGGCGCGCACCGGCGCCTACTTCTCGACCGCTCCCTTCGTGGGTGCGCTGGTCGCCGTAGCGTTCGTGGGCGAGCCCGTGAATATTGCGCTCGTGCTGGCAGGGCTGCTGATGGGCGCCGGCGTCTGGTTGCATCTGTCGGAGCGACATACGCACGCGCATACGCACGCGGATATCGAGCACGAGCACGAGCACGGGCACGACGAGCACCACCAGCACGCCCACGACGAGCCGGTCGCCCCGGACACGCGGCACAGCCACCGGCACCGGCACGAGGCCATGACGCACTCGCATCCGCACTATCCCGACGCGCATCACACGCATCGGCATTGAACGGGGCGGCCTCCCCTTGACAAGGCCATGCGCGCGAACGAACATGGGTTCCAGCGGGGGACTGCAGACTCCCCGTTTCCATTCAAGACGCCCGGCGTCCAAGTTCTGCTTCTGTTCGGCTTTGCCGGAGCAGGAGATACGGACGCGCCCGTTCATCTTTCTACCTTCGATCGACCATCCGCGGCAGCTCCGCCACGCGTGACCGGCGTACGGCGCGCGCCGCATACCGCCTGGACCGGAACTAAGGAGATCTCTCATGGACGATCTGTCCCGCCGCGATACCTTGAAGATGCTTACGGCCGGCATGGCCGGACTCTCTCTTGCAGCAGCAACAGGAGGCAATGTGGAAGCACAGGATAAATCTCTGGCTCCGGCTTTTCGCGGCCAGCATCAACCAAAACCACTCGGTTTCGACCCGTCGAAGCTGAAGGGGCTGTCGGAAAAACTCATCCGTTCGCACTGGGAGAACAATTACGGCGGCGCGGTGCGCGCCCTGAACGGGATCGAGCAGCGGCTGGACGCCATGATGAAGGACAAGGACCTGCCACCGTTCATCTACGGACCCATCAAGCGCGAGGAGCTCAACCGCACGGGCTCGATGGTTCTCCACGAGCACTATTTCGACAACCTCGGCGGCGAGGGCAAGGTGGCGGGCGCCGTCCTCGACGCAATCAAGCAGTGGTTCGGCGGCTACGACGCGTGGGCGGCGGAGTTCAACCGCACCGCCATGTCGCTTGCCGGCGGCTCGGGCTGGGCGATGCTGAGCTACAACCTGCACACCGGCGAGCTGCACAACTACTGGGCGTGGGATCATATGCACAACGCGCCGACCGGCTCGCCGCTCCTGGTGCTCGACATGTACGAGCACGCGTTCCACATGGATTACGGCGCTGCCGCCGCGAAATACGTCGAGGCGTTCATGCAGAACGTGCAGTGGGAGGAAGTGAACCGGCGTTACGTTGCTGCCCAACGCGCCGCTGCCGCTCTCCGCGGCTGATCCTGGAGACGAGAACATGTCCGAATCGACCGACCCCGCGCCGGGTCCGACATATACGCTGACCCAGCTCGTTCTCTACGCGCTCAAGCTGGGAACCATCGGCTTCGGCGGCCCCGTGGCGCTGGTGGGCTACATGCACCGCGATCTCGTCGAGGCGCGCAAGTGGATCACGGAGCAGGATTACAAGGAAGGCCTGACGCTCTCGCAGCTGATGCCCGGACCGCTCGCCGCGCAGTTGATGATCTACCTGGGCTACGTCCACTACGGCAACCTCGGCGCCACGCTCGCGGGAATCGCGTTCGTCGTTCCGTCCTTTCTCATGGTCGTAGGGATAGGGGCAGCCTACATCGAGTACGGCGGGATCACGTGGATGCAGGCGGTCTTCTACGGTGTCGGCTCGTGCGTCATCGGCATCATCGCGATCAGCGCGTACAAGCTCACCACCAGAAGCATCGGCAAGGACCGGCTCTTGTGGGCCATCTTCGCCGTCAGCGCGGCGGTGACGATCCTCACGGAATCGGAGTGGGTGCTCCTCTTCCTGGCGGCGGGCGTGCTGGTCTGGCTCGTCAAGGCGCCGCCGAAGAAATGGTCTGGCGCGAATCGGGTCAACAGCGTGGCCGCCGCAGCGTTGCTGGTGCCCGCGTCCGTCGCTGCGGCTGCGGCGGCAGCAGTGGACTGGCCGGTGCTGGCGAAGATAGGCGTCTTCTTTGCCGAGGCCGGCGCGTTCGTATTCGGCAGCGGACTGGCAATCGTCCCATTCCTGTACGGCGGCGTGGTCAACGAGTACCAGTGGCTGAACGAAAGGCAGTTCGTCGATGCGGTCGCGGTGGCGATGATCACGCCCGGGCCGGTGGTCATCACGGTGGGCTTCATCGGCTATCTCGTCGCGGGATTTCCCGGCGCGGTAGTCGCCTCGCTCGCCACGTTCCTGCCGTGCTATTTCTTCACGATCATTCCCGCTCCTTATTTCAGGAGGCACGGCAAGCACCCGGGTATCGTCGCGTTCGTGGACGGCGTTACCGCCGCCGCAATAGGCACCATCGCGGGGGCCGTGGTCGTGCTCGGAAAGCGCGCGATCATCGATCTGCCGACGCTGCTCTTTGCTGTCGTCACGGTGATCCTGCTCCTCAGATTCAAGAAGCTGACCGAGCCGCCGGTGGTGGCCGCGGCCGCCGTGCTTGGTTTGCTTGTCTATCCTCTGGTGAAGAGCTGAGAAGGCGCCCAGAGATGAAACATGTCGTAACGGTCGTCGAGTGGATTCTGGGAAGCTAACGGCAAACGGCCAGGGCCTGACCTAGCATACGAGGACGTATGCGGGTTAATGAAGTTCGCGAATCCCCTCTTCAAGGTCGCTCGCTCCGCATCGTTTCCTTACACGAAACTTTCACGGGCGTCGCGGAAAACGCGTTCAGATTCCGTTTTCGAACGTACGGTGCGCGGGCTGTCGAAACGAAAGGGGGGATGTTCCTTTCAGGAGGCCCCGATGAATCTGTCCTGCGTTCTGAAGTCCCGGCTGGTGATCATTTCGGCTGCATTGTCGCTGTTGACGGCGTCAGGTGGACAAGCGGCGCTGGC
>Ga0075418_10006389_pt1 | contig 13292 bp, 15 predicted proteins | sample SoiMetdeltSBSDD2_FD_81776 | JGI IMG/M metagenome (GOLD analysis project Ga0075418, IMG submission 81776) | Bulk soil microbial communities from a Populus tree surrounding site in Tennessee, USA - Soil MetaG P. deltoides SBSDD2 | ecosystem: Environmental > Terrestrial > Soil > Tree plantation...
CCCGTGATGGGTTCAAAATCTGCAGAAGCCCTTGTCACTACATCACCTTCAATCGGTGCCTTATCTGAACCGTAAGTTCTGATTGCATAAAGTCCGACAAAATCATTTTTCTTTCCTGTCGCCGGATCTGTTTCAACTATTCCGTAAAGAAGTCTTGCATCAGCCGGCAATTGCAACACCAGGTTCAGGTTCTCTCTTACAGTTCCTGTATCTCTTATTCTTACATACCCGATCTGGGCTGGCCATCTTTGCTGGTTAGTTTGCGGATCAACATACGGTTGTGCAAACTGAATATATTCCAAAAGGCTTTTTCTTTGATCGCCGGATACAGGTGCTGTTCCCGTCGATTCAGCGGGAGTTTTACCGCCGAGGATATCTTCCAGTTTCTGGCCTTTATCGGAAGTATCTATAACCGGTTTTAAAGTATCTGCAGCTGTTTTTCCTGAAGTATCAGCAGTTGAAGGCTTAACCGTAGAAGTATCGCCCGTGCTCATCAAATTATTGAAAGCCTTTTCCGCTGCAATAAATTCATCTTGTAATTCGCCAGCATTATAAACTTCCCAGAATTGGAGATTGGCAGTAGCCTGTAAAAATCTTCTTACCCTGTCCTTGTCATCTACACCCGGTAGCTCGGCAGTGATGATGCCTTTTCCGGCTTCAAGATTAAGTGTGGGCTGGGCAACACCAAATCTGTCAATACGACTTTGAAGTATTTGGTAAGTACGGTTAATCGCTTTACCAGCTTCGGCACGTATCACTTCAAGTACTTTATTGTCGCTTGAATTCCTGGGAATATCATCTGGGTTTGCTGGTGAAAAAATGGCCGCCATTTTTCCTTCGCCTGCTATACGTTTATACTCGTTGGCGAATAATGTGATGAAGTCTGCATTACTGTTAGCTTTTTGTTTGGTTGCTTCATCAAGCGCTTTTAAAAATTGCGGGTCTCTTGAACGATTACTCATTGAACGAAGCAACTCTGTTAACTCTACTTCCATGGTAACACTCATACCACCCTGAAGATCGAGACCAAGATTCAATTCCTTTTTTCTTGCATAGTCATATGTATTCCCGAACCATGTGATCTTATCTTCTTTGGTGCTATCAAGAATCTTATTAAGCCTGTTGCGATAAAGTGTTTTAAGTGTATCGGTATACTCGGAAGGCTTTGCAAATTTTCTTGCTTCAGGATAATTGGCTTTCATATAGGCCTGTGCACGGTCGGCCATTTTGTTTTCATGTTTGTTTACAAACCATGTAAAAGAAAGAAGCCAAACAGAATAAAGTATAAGCAGCACTGCAAAGACCGCTACTAAACCTCTTAATTGCATACGGGATAGATTTACATTAATGCCTCATTGCCATTTCCTCGTGGTTCGGGCAAGCGGCCGGAATTTTTTTTAGGTTGGCAAAGATAGGGGTTTAGTTCAGAAAAAAAGAGCGAAAACATGACTGAACCTAAGTGGTTTTCAACAGCTAATCAGCATTTGATATGGTTAATTTGGATTAAGTTTAAGGCATGAATTTACCCCACAGGTTTTTACTTGTGATCACCGTAATGATGCTGGCCTGCAGGGCCCCCATCAAACTTGGTCAAACCCAGGTAATGGACCCTAAAGTTGATTCATCAATTAACCCGCATGGCATGACGCACACGGTGATATATGAACTTTTAAAAAAATATCCGACCTATTTCGAAACGGTGACCTCGAATCCGGAAAACAGGGTACAAATTATTTACTCTCAGATTGATAGACGAAAGAACGGAAGACCGGAATTTACCGATCATTATTTCAACATTGACGACTCAGCATATTTCTATCCGGCATCGACAGTAAAGCTTCCGGTCGCCATCCTGGCTTTGCAAAAACTTAATGAGCTAAAAATAAAAGGACTTGATAAAAGCGCTACGATGATAACGGAGGCGGCTCATAGTGGTCAAACAGAAGTTTATAACGACCCGTCAGCGCCTGATGGCCGACCAACAATTGAACATTACATAAAAAAAATACTGTTGGTCAGTGACAATGATGCCTTCAACAGGTTGTACGAGTTTTTAGGACAAGAATATATCAATACTACGCTTCATAAAATGGGTTACACCGATGTACAGATCATCCACCGACTGGACATCAGTTTAACAGAAGATGAGAACAGGCATACAAATCCCGTAAGATTTTTTGCAGCCCCTTCGGCAAGCCTTCGGCCAGCGAAGGATACCAGCGGAAAAGTAATTTATGAAAAGCCATTGAAAGAAAGTAAGCTGGCATATGCCCAACGCGATACTAAAATGGGTAAAGGTTTTTACAGGAGCGGTGAGTTGGTAAGCGGACCGTTTGATTTTTCAAAGAAGAACAGGATGACCTTAAAGACCCTTCATAACATTGTCCGAAGTGTGATGTTTCCAAAAGCTGTTTCAAAAAAGCAACGGTTTAAACTCACTAAAGAAGATTATAATTTTCTTCGTAAGTACATGTCGATGACTCCTCCGGAATCGCAGATAGGACTTTATCAAACTCAAGAATACTGGGATAACTACGTAAAATTTCTTTACTATGGCGCTGAAAAAGACAGTTCGCAGGATGGCCTGCGGATCTTTAATAAAGTGGGAGATGCTTATGGATTTTTAACTGATGCTGCCTATATCATTGATCCGAAAAATGGAGTTGAATTCATGTTAAGCGCGGTCATCCATTGCAATAGCGACGAAGTATTTAATGACGATAAATATGATTATGAAACAGTTGGTTTTCCATTTATGAAATATCTCGGACGATTTATTTATCAACATGAAGTAAACAGGAAAAAACAGAACTTGCCTGATTTAACGAAATTCAGGTTTGATTATTAATTACTAATAATTGATTATTGAGATGAGACGGTTACAACAGCAGGAACAATAATAAATAATCAATAATCAATCCTATTCAGAACACATGTTAGTCCGATAAATAGGTATTTTCGCCTGATAAATATTTTACATTCATGCAAGCAATCGCAGAATCAGTGCAACTATCCTCTTTATTAGATCGTTTTGCCGAACCGGAAACTTTAAAGATGGCCAAGCTAGGCCGTGAGTTAAGAGCAAAAGGAATTGATATTATCGATCTTAGTTTGGGTGAACCGGACTTTGACACACCGCAACACATTAAAGAAGCTGCTAAAAAAGCAATCGATGATAACTGGAGCCATTATCCTCCGGTAGCTGGTTATCCTGATCTGCGTGAAGCGATCTGTCAGAAATTTAGAAGAGATAACAATCTTGATTATAAGCCCGAGAACATAGTTGTTTCTACCGGAGCCAAGCAAAGTTTAGCTAATGCAATACTTGCGTTGGTTGATGTTGGTGATGAAGTGATCATTCCGGCCCCATTCTGGGTTACCTATTCAGAGCTGGTAAAAATTGCCGGCGGGATCCCTGTAATCGTTAAAACGGCAATCGAAAATAAATACAAGATCAGTCCGCAACAGTTAGAAGAGAGTATTACTGAAAGATCAAGAGTGTTTTTATTCTCATCTCCATGCAATCCAAGCGGTGCAGTTTATTCAAAAGATGAATTAAAACAGCTTGCAGATATCTTTGAAAATAATCCCAACATCTATATTATCTCCGACGAGATCTATGAGTACATCAATTTCGTTGGACATCATGAAAGCATTGCACAGTTTAATAATATAAAGGATCGTGTGATCATTATAAACGGGTTGAGTAAAGGCTTTGCCATGACAGGGTATCGCCTGGGATATATTGCAGCTAATGCCACTGTGGCCAAAGGATGTGAAAAGATCCAGGGACAATTTACGAGTGGTGCCAACGCGGTAACGCAAAGAGCCGCGATCACCGCGTTAACGACAGATCTTCGGCCTTCGATGGAAATGACGAAAGAGTTTACCCGCCGTCGCAAACGCATTCTTGAATTATTAAAGGAGATCCCCGGTGCACACAGTGCTGAACCCGATGGTGCATTTTATATTTTCCCTGTGGTAAAAGAATTCTTTGGTAAATCAGACGGTGAAACGGCTGTGAATGGCGCCGATGATCTTTGTATGTATTTGTTGAATAAAGCAAATGTTTCTACAGTAACCGGTCGTGCGTTCGGCGAACCTGATTGTATCCGCATTTCATTTGCCAACAGCATGGAAAAGATAGAAACTGCCATGGCAAGGATAAAGGATGCGTTAAATAAATTGAAGTAAAAATCAATAATTATTAATGAATAATTATTGATTATTTACGGGTTCAACCTTCGCTATCGCTTTTGCTTTTAATTCCTCAATTGATTTCTTTATCCAGAAACCTGTACTTACAGCAAAGCCGGAGGAGTGAAAGTATACCTTGCCTTCAGGATCCACTACAACATTTGTAGGATAACTATTAATGCGATACTGGTCCGCAATATATCTTCCTTTATTAACTATTGTGTAGGCAAACCTGGTTGTTTTGAAGAATTGTTCTAATTCATATTTCTCATCCAACGCTATACCAATAAAAACAATACTGCTGTCACCTTTGTAAGTATCAACAAGAGCATTCAGATCGGGCATTTCCCTTACACATGGCGGGCATTTGATAAACCAGAAATTCAAAACAATGATCTTGCCGGCAAGACTTTTGGTATTTATTTTATTCCCATTGATATCGGTGGTTTTAAAATGAGCAAATTTGCCGCCTGTTCTAAAATATATTGACTCTTTCGGTTTTGGGGCATTCTCAAGTGTTTTTTCATATTCGGCTTCTGATACCGGGAATAAAACAAATTCGGGGTTATCTTTTTTTTCCGACTTTAATTTATAACGCCCGGTTGATAACAGTTGCGCCCAAACCGGGTAAGGAACTGTGTTACCTGATGTATCTTTTACAACCGAATGCTGATCCAGCTTTGGTGGTTGCTGGGCAATGCACGGATGGATTGAAATCATAATTGCAAACAAGGCAAATACAATTCTTCTCATTAGAATAAGTTTATTCAAATGTAAAAATTAAAAATCAAAAAATTAAAAGCAGGGAAGAGTATCACTGTTTTGTTTGCTGAAGAATAAATGATTTGATAAGGGCATTTTCGTCGCCTTTTATTCTTTTCAATATCCCTTTTTCATGATTAATGATGGTGGTGTCTTTATCGAAAGGCAGCTTATCATACATTTTGCCACCGGTGAAATGACAAGGCGAGCAGTTTTTTACAAGTATCGGTTGTATCTGGTTTGCAAAATCGATCGTATCTGTTATTGGTATTGCCGGTTTAGCTGCAGAAGTTGCAGGTTTTTTAATATCGCTTCCGAATATGGCGAATACAAGAATGAAACCCAAAAGCAAAAAAAGTTTCATGGCGATAATGATGTTATTTTAAAGTTACGATGAATAAGAGCCCTTCCCATTGCCATTCAACACAATTATTTAAATTAGAGAACCAAAACATTTATCATGAAATACTTATCGGTCCTGTTTTTATTTGCTGTTATAGCGTGCTCAGACAAAGAAGAGTTAAATGAATCAATATCAGAGGAGCTAGAGGAAAGCAACTGGGTAGATCTTAGTTATGACTTTTCTGACAAAACTCTTTACTGGCCGACTGCAAATACATTTAAGTTAGATACGGCATTCAATGGGGTGACCCCCGGAGGTTTTTATTATGAAGCGTATAATTATTGCGGAGCTGAACATGGTGGTACCCATCTTGATGCGCCGGTTCATTTTGCAAAAGGAAAGTGGAGTGCTGATCAAATTCCTTTACATAAGCTGACCGGCGAAGCTGTTGTCATAGATGTTTCTGTAAAAGCACTTAAGAATCCCGATTATCAAATCACGACTGCAGATATAGAAGATTGGGAAAAGGCAAATGGAAAGCTGGTTGATGACATTATTGTTTTGTTCCGTACCGGATTTGGTTCATTTTATCCTGATGCTAAAAAATATTTAGGTACCGATGAAAGGGGAGCAGACGCTGTCGCCAAACTCCATTTCCCGGGAATTCATCCGGATCTTGCCAGCTGGTTTGTAAAGAACAGGAAGATCAAAGCTGTTGGTCTTGATGTGGCGAGTGTTGATTATGGGCAATCAACAGATTTTAAAACGCACCAGGTTTTATATGAACAAAATATTTCAGGATTTGAAAATGTGGCGAATCTCGACAAACTACCTGTAAAGGGGGCATTTATCATTGCGTTGCCAATGAAAATTAAGCATGGGAGCGGGGCGCCATTACGAATCGTTGCTATTGTTCCGGGCAAATGACCTAAAAGAAATTATTTTCCTCACCGATTTGTTCATCGTCTACTTTCAGGTATTTCATTGTCAGCAACCCACCAATTGCATCGACAAGAAAATGGAGTATCATAACAACTAACAATGAGCCGGAATAAACAAAGAGATAGCCAAAGAAAATGGCGAGCACAAAAATTTTAACTACAGCCTTTGCCCCCTGGTAAAAATGGGCGATGCTGAAAAAGAATGCAGGGATCACGATGCTTAATAGTTGTTGATATTGGTAGCCATCAAAAAGATACCAGCAATATGTGACAAGGTATCCGCGATAAACGATCTCTTCAAATACGCCGGCGCTGAAGCATAAAAGGAAATATTCAGGTAGTTCACTCTTTTTTGTCGGCAAAAATGGAGTTCGTTTTTTCCAATTGTCAACCGTTTCGTCAAACCGGCTTTTTGACGAAAGTGTTATTACGGAATCAGCCAAATAGATAAAGACAAAAAGGATCACCATCCACCACCATGATCGGACAGCCGTCGGCTGTGTTAATCCAATTTCATTTATCGGTCTGTTGAATAATATCCATACAAGCATTACAACCAAGCCCATCAAAAACAGGGAAAAGCTGCCTGATATATAGATCCGTTTTTTCTGCTCACTGCTAAAAGAAACTCCGGGAAACCCAACTCTTCTTTGCACAGCACCGTAAAGTGGAATTGCAATACATAATATAAATGCAAGTAAGTGATCGATCCAGAGCGGGAACTTATCCATTATGATTCTTTTGGTTTGTCAATTGGATAAGTTTTTCATGAAGGGCTAAGACCTGGGGAATCAATAGTTGTTGTTCGTCGTTGATAAGTATAAAGTCACACCTGCTTATTTTCGTTTCTACATCAAGCTGCTTATTCATCCTTTCTAATACTTCTTCACGGCTTACATTGTCTCGTTGCATCGCCCTTTTTATCCTTAGTTCCATGGGAGAAGAAACACCGATCACATAATCAAGCCGTTCATTCACGTTTGCTTCAAATATCAATGCTGCTTCATGAATTGCATAAGGAGTTATTTGATGGTGCATCCAGGTTTCTCCATCTTTCTTTGTTGCGGGATGGACGATCGAATTTAACAGGTCAAGTTTTGCACGATCAGAAAAAACAATTGAAGAAATATATTTTCGATTAAGTGTATTCTCATGGTATGCTTGTTTCCCAAAAGCTTCGACGATCGCTGATCTTAATTCAGGATCCTCGTTCATTAATCTTTTCGCTTCAACATCGGCATAGTAAACAGGAATACCAAGCACTTCGAATATTTGTGCAACAGTGCTTTTGCCACTGCCAATACCACCTGTAAGACCAACCTTTAGAACCATGATTTACATGATTTGTTTGGGATTATGAGGAAAGTTAGGAAGTTGTTTGTTAAATGACATAAACAAAGAGGAAACTGGTTTCCCAATTTCCTCTTTAATCATTTCAATCCTGATCCCGATGGCTATCGGGACTGGTTTATTTTTTTTCTGTGGTTTGTGGCGGCTTATTAATCGCATTTGTCATTTCCATGCTGATCGATGCCTTTTCCATTTTTATATAACTACCGGGGCTTACTTCGAGACTAACCGTACCGTCTTCATTTATCTTGTTTACGGTTCCATGAATACCTGCGATAGTAACAACCTTAGTTCCTTTTTGCAGGTCTTCAATAAACTTCTTTTGGTCCTTTTGTTTTTTTGTTTGAGGTCTTATAAAGAACAACCAGAAAACGAGAATGATCATTCCCATGAAAATGAGTGTGCTGGTGCCGCCGCCAAAAAGACCGCCGGGTGGTGGGTCAGCTAAAAGATAACTGTACATTATTTATTGTTTTAAGATCAACTTTTGGGTTTTACTTCGACGCTGAATGTTAAGGTCGTCATAGGTGGGTCTACATTGGCGAACACGTTCACAGATTTTGAATTGCTTCCGACTTGTCCGCGGTTACTGTCAAAGGATGCCTTAATCTCACCTGTTTGACCCGGAGCAAATGGTTGCTTTGGCTTTTCAGGAATGGTACATCCGCAGCCGGCAGTAACATCGGAAATAACCAATGGCTTTTTGCCTGTATTTTTAAAACGGAACGTTACGTTAAGCGTTTCACCTTGTTTCATGGTGCCAAAATCTCTCTTCGTTCCATCAAGCCACTCGATTGTGGTCTGGCTGGCATCTGTGGGTGCAGTAGAAGTTGAAGGGCCTGGCTGATTTGCAGCATTTGACGTTTTATTCAATTTGTCAAGACTGTCCTGTGAAATAGAAGTATTAGCCGCTGTTGCCGACCCGGCATCAGCTTTTTTATCTGTCTCATTGCATGATACACATGCAATAGCAGTTGCAAATACAAAAAATACTTTTTTCATTTTTATTTATTTGGGTTTGCAAATGTAAGCGAAAGATATGAGTGTTCTAAGTCACCCATAAAATATGACCGGGATTAAACTTTTTTGTAGTCAACCTTTTGCATTTTTCCCTGGGTGACAAGCTCCTTATGAATATTATCAAGAATACCATTTACAAACTGACCGCTTTGCGGGGTGCTGTAGTCTTTTGCCAGGTCGATGTATTCATTAATAGTAACTTTTGGAGGTATTGTTTCAAAATATAAAAATTCAGACACGCCCATCTTCATAAGGATCATGTCAAGTAATGCAATTCTCTCGGGGTCCCAGTTTTTTAATTTTGGAATGATAAGTGATTGCAGGTATTCGCTTTTCTCAAGAACAGTTTTTAGAAGGTTCGAAGCAAATTCTTTTTTCTCACCACTGATCATTTCCTTAAAATCAGGACTACCGGGTTTTTGTAAAATATTTGCCAAAAGTTGAATCACCATTTCGCCATCATCTTCCCAGTTCGAAAAATTTTCTTCCATGTAAGAAGTAAAATTTTCTTCTGCCAGCATCATTTTGTCCAATACAAACTCAAGCATATCTCTTTCGTCTTTACCATCTCGTCCTTGCTTGCTGAGGTATGATTTGTATTCCGTGGTGTCCACAAGCTTCACGTAGATCTTTTTTACCAACTCTTTATTGATGATTTGCTGAGGTTTTGTTTTTGTCAAGGCTTCTTTAAAGGAAACCTCATCTAATATCTTCCACAGTATTTTGTTGCCGGCTAATTTCGTATTTACATGAAGATCTTCAAATGTAGGAAGATGTTTACCTGCACGATGATGAGCATCGGTTTCGGCATAGCGACAAACTTCAGTTAAAAAATATGTGAGATGAACAAAAAGCTGGCGGGTTTGGTCAAAATGGTTTTGGAGGATCTTTTGAGGTTCTCCTGGCTTTACTTCAGATTCAAGGGTAGTTACGTTGTACAGCGTCTGCATCACTTTTACCCGGATATTTCTTCTGCTGATCATCTTTTAAGAACTGTTTGGAGGGCGAAGATAAGCCGGGTATTTAAGCCATGAGTAATTTGTTATAATACATTTTTTTCCACCGCACTTATATTTATACACAACATCTGTTTGAAATTTGAAAAATGAAGGGATACGTTGCAACAATAACTCGTCAAAAGAATTTTCAAAAAAGCTTCCAATAATTCCTTCATTGACCCTATCTTTGCCGCCCCAATTAGTTCTTTAGCATCCCGCTTTGCCGGGAGAGGAATCCGATAGCTATCGGATTGGGAGACTCAGTAATCCGCGTTTGTTGGACGAACGGTCGCTATTACCAAAAAATTAAAAAGAAATGGCAAAAGAAGTTTCCGGCTTTGTTAAGCTTCAGTGCAAGGGTGGCCAGGCCAATCCTGCACCTCCGATCGGTCCTGCATTGGGTTCCAAGGGTATCAATATCATGGAATTCTGCAAACAATTCAATGCTCGTACCCAGGACAAAATGGGTAAAGTGCTTCCCGTATTAATTACTGTTTATTCTGACAAAAGTTTTGATTTTATCATCAAGACACCTCCTGCATCGGTTCAACTGCTTGAGGCTGCAAAATTGCAAAGTGGTTCAAAGGAATCCAACCGTACCAAAGTGGGTAAGGTAACATGGAACCAGGTAGAGGCAATTGCAAAAGACAAAATGCCTGACCTGAACTGCTTTACAATTGAAAGCGCCATGAAAATGGTTGCCGGCACAGCACGCAGCATGGGCATCAACGTAGAAGGTAAAGCTCCCTGGAAAAATTAACTTGCCCGCCAAAGCATTAGCGAAGGCGGATTGATGACAAAAAATTAAAACGATTCACAATGGCATTTATCAGTAAAAAAAGGAAAACGGCTCTGTCAAAAGTTGACGCAGCTAAACAATATAGCCTGAAGGACGCATCTGCATTGGTAAAGCAGGTGACCACCTGCAAATTCGATGCTTCAGTCGATCTTCATATCCGTTTGGGAGTAGATCCAAAAAAAGCCGACCAGGCAATTCGCGGTACTGTGACTCTTCCTCATGGTACAGGTAAAACAAAAAAAGTATTGGTGCTTTGCACACCCGATAAAGAAGAGGCGGCAAGAGCTGCCGGCGCAGATTATGTAGGTCTTGATGAATATGTAACAAAGATCGAAGGCGGTTGGGTTGATGTTGATGTTATCATTGCAACGCCGCAAGTGATGCCGAAGATCGGTAAGCTCGGTAAAGTATTAGGTCCAAGAAATCTGATGCCAAACCCAAAGACCGGTACAGTTAGCAATGATGTTGCCGCCGCAGTAAATGAAGTAAAAGGTGGTAAGATCGCATTCAAGATCGACAAAGCAGGAATTATTCATGCTTCTATCGGCAGGGTAAGTTTTACTCCTGAAAAAATTGCAGAGAACAGCCAGGAATTGCTGAATGCAATTATCAAGGCAAAACCATCCTCAGCAAAAGGCACTTACCTGAAAGGTATCAGCATGGCAAGTACAATGAGTCCCGGTATTTCAATTGATACTAAAGGATTCGTTCATTAAGGCCCCCTAAACCTCCGCCATAGGCGGAGACTTTAGAAGAAACTAAAATTCGAACAAGTCAAAATTTAATAAAATGACTAAAGAACAAAAAAATGAAATCATAGAACTGCTGAAAGGTAAGTTCTCTCAATACAATAACTTTTATGTTACAGATACCGAATCGTTGTCTGTGGCCCAGGTTGGTAAACTTCGTCGTGCTTGTTTTAATAAGCATGTAGAAATGAAAGTGGCTAAAAATACATTGATCAAAAAAGCATTAGAAGCGATCGATGCAGAACGTTATTCCGGTGTTTATGATTCATTGCATAAAGTAACCGCATTGATGTTCTCAGAGAATCCAAAAGATCCTGCTTTGATCATTAGCTCTTTCAGAACCGAAAGCAAAGGTGAGATGCCAGTGTTAAAAGCTGCTTTCATCAATGGTGAGGTGTACATGGGCAATGATCAGTTGACAGCTTTAACAAAGATCAAAACAAAGAACGAATTGATCGGTGAAGTAATCGGATTGTTGCAATCACCGGCGAAAAGAGTTATTGCTGCGCTGTTACATAATGCGGAGAAGAAAGGTGAAGCGGCACCTGTTGAGTAATTAACAATTGGTAATAAGCAACCGGCAACGATTGCAAATTGCCTATTGCATATTGAATAAAAAGCCCAGGCCTGAGGGATATAATCAAAGGCAAAGTTTTTTTAATCATCCGTCGGATTCGCAAAAACGAAAATGAAGGCGGGAAAAATTTAAATCAAATGGCAGACGTAAAAGCATTAGCAGAAGGCCTTGTAGCCTTAACAGTAAAAGAAGTACAGGAATTAGCTGACTTCTTAAAATCAGAATACGGAATTGAACCAGCTGCAGCAGCAGTAGTTGTTAGCGGTGGTGGTGAAGGTGCAGGCGCAGCAGCCGTAGAAGAAAAAACAGCATTCAATGTAGTGTTGAAACACGGTGGTGCATCTAAACTTAACGTTGTTAAGATCGTTAAAGATCTTACAGGCTTAGGATTGAAAGAAGCAAAAGACCTTGTTGATGGTGCTCCTAAGAATATTAAGGAAGGCATTTCTAAAGCTGAAGCTGAAGAAATTGCTGCTAAGCTGAAAGATGCAGGTGCTGATGTTGAGATTGCATAATTCTTTTCTGATAACAATCTTCGAACCCTTCGGATTCCGGAGGGTTTTTTTATTTAAATTAGATATTAAACATATCCAGATGAAAATATTCCTTGTGGCTCTATTAGTATTTTTCTTCGAAAAAGCATTAGCACAATCCTCTGGAGACACTTTAACCCGATATGATAAGTCAATTAAATACTTAACTGAGCATAACAGTGAATTAAAAAATAAATGGTTATCCCTTTTTAGTGGTTCAAATAAACGCGATTACAAAAAGAAAATAGGAAAAGAGTTCAAATACAAAATCTCATCGATAATCTGCTTTCTGCCACTTCTAATATTTAAAGATGAAATAAATAATTTGGATTCTATCACTGGTCATCAGATTTTAGAGGTAAAGGAACCAAGTATTTACTTAACTAGATTTGGTTTCAATTCTTTTACTTCAAATTATTTGTTAGATAAAAGATTTACTGATACAATTACCTCTGTAGAGGAGGGAATGTTTATAATTAGTTTGTCTAAACCAATTAATAATTATCTTATCGCTGAAATATCAGGTCACGTTGCAAGACTAAAACGCTGCGACGTTAAGATAATGGGAAGGACAATGTGGATGCTGTTTATATTTTCAAAGGAAGAACAATTAATACGTGTTTATTATAGTTATTTTGATCGTTGAATCTATTTAATCTAAGGAATTATTGAGAAGTCAAATATGGCGAAATCTTCTTATAAATCTCATCCGTCACCGCCATCACTTTTTTAATATCTTCTACTTTGGCAAATGGGCCATGTTCATTCCGGTATGCAACAATTGGATTCGCTAAACTGAATTTGAAATAAGGGTGTGCTTTTAATTCATCAATAGTTCCTGTATTGATATTTATCTTTTTTACTGCAGGATCATCAAGTTTTAAATATTGTTTTATTTTATGAAAAGTTGAATCAGGTAGTCCATAAGTTTCGGCAACCTGATCAATGGAATAGAAACCTCCAAGCTTATCCCTGAAGGTTATAATTCGTGATGCAAGTTTGCTTCCGATACCAGGCAAAGAA
>Ga0075418_10006398_pt1 | contig 13281 bp, 10 predicted proteins | sample SoiMetdeltSBSDD2_FD_81776 | JGI IMG/M metagenome (GOLD analysis project Ga0075418, IMG submission 81776) | Bulk soil microbial communities from a Populus tree surrounding site in Tennessee, USA - Soil MetaG P. deltoides SBSDD2 | ecosystem: Environmental > Terrestrial > Soil > Tree plantation...
CGGTCGCCGCCGCAGCAGCGCCGTTGACCGTGACGTTGTAGGTGATTTGCCGCGTCGTCGCGTCAACTACGCTGTAGCCCGTCACCTCGGTAGCTTTGACGTGCAGGCTGTCGCCGTGGCCGACATAATTGAGGTGGCCCCAGAGTCGTCCGTTTTGCATTCCACCGCCGACGCCGAAGTTGGCGCGACCGCCATCTTCCGTGCAGATCCATCCGCCGCCAGTGACCTTGTCCGAGCACTCACATTCTTCATCCGTCTCGACGTGGCAATCGATATCGGCGTGCGCAAGGCCGATGGGACCTTCCATGCAACCATCGTTGTGAATGTAGAGCCCGGATACGGTGATCTCACCGTAGCTACCTTCGACGCGGCTGGTTTGCCTGTTCACCAGAATGTGACCACCGTCGTAGCCGATCCGTTGATTGGGCTCGCCGGTGATGGTGATCGCCTGGCCGTCGACCTTCAGCCCCGTGATGCCAACCGAGGCGCTCACATTCGGACCATTCGATTCACACACCGCCGCCGCGACCACCTGCATCGCATCAAACTCTATTGTGTGCAGGGTGCCGTTGGTGGCCACGATGCGCAACGTGAAGCCGCCGATAGCCACTTCCGAAACAGCCTCGTTGCTCACGCCCGAGGTGATGGCCGCGGCCATGTCGATCAGCAGGAAGTCCTGCACGTTTGTGCCGGGCACGTCTGCTTCGCGCACGCCACCGCTGTAGGGGAGGGGACCGGTGTCGCCGATCAGGATTTCGGGCGGGCCGTGGAGCAAATTGGTCACGTGAACAACAATCGCCCGGCCGCTGTAGGACTCGACTTCCATGCGCGGCTGGCAGTCTTCGTGTCCGCGATCGTGCTTGCGGCACTTATTGTGAGGGACGCAGCGGTCTTTGCAGCGGTCGACCTTCGGCGAGCACTTGTCGTGACCCTTGTCGTGCTCACGGCATTTATCATGTTCCTTGCACCTGTCGTGGTCTTTGCATTTGTCGACCTTTGGCGTGCACTTTTGGTGCCCCTTGTCGTGTTGCCTGCATTTGTCGTGTTCTTTGCAACGGTCGTGATCTTTGCACTTGTCAACCCTGGGGGTGCACTTTTCGTGTCCCTTGTCGTGTTGGCGACATTTATCGTGCTCCTTGCACTTGTCGTGGTCTTTGCATTTGTCCACTTTTGGACTGCATTTGCTGTGTCCCTTTTCGTGTTCTCGACACTTGTCGTGTTCCCGGCATTTGTCGTGACCCTTGCATTTATCGGGTCCGCGATTGTCTTTGCTTGTTGCAAGGGATTGTTGTGCTCCGATGAGGCCGCAACTGATTACGGCAACGATTGAGAAGAGAAGGGATCGTTCGATCCAGCCACCAGCTTTCGTTTTCATGGTACTTCGTCTGTTCGGGGTTTTTTAGTTCATACACACTTCCAATTTGTCCGGACCTGCTTTCGCAGTTCCCAGCGGGGAAGATAATTGAGATTACACGAATCACGGCTTCGAAATGCAACTGGGGTGTACACCCCTTACCGGAGGAGCCTATTTTCAATGGCTTCGCTCGGCATTCCGCCGCTGCTCTCGGGGCGGTGCCCCGCTACTGGACAGCGTGTCTCGACGCAGGCCGATTCCCCGAAAAAGCGGATTTGTTTCAGCCTGAGTCTGTGGTCTGCAAGCTGCTCATAAGGAACTTACTAAGACGTAGTCTTATGAGGCTGCATAGTCGCAATACCTGTCAGGGTGGGATGCTTGTCGTCACCATCGTGATTTGTGCGCTGGTGGGCCTGATGTTGTCGGCCTACCTGTCGATGGTCTCGGCGCAGTTCAGCTTTACCCAGCGTTCGCAGATCTGGAACAACTGTATTCCGTTGTGCGAAGCCGGCGTGGAGGAAGCGCTGGCGCATTTGAATCACAGCAGCACCATCAGTAATTTCGCGATCAACGGCTGGCAAGAGGACCGCGGTTTGTACCACAAGAACCGCGAACTCAACGGTGGCGTATGCCAGATGCGTATCGACGGCAGTTACCCGCCGATCATCACCGTCGTTGGCCAGATGCCTGGTTCGCTTGGCCAAGGCACCATTTCACGAGTGGTGCGGGTGCGCACGCGACTGAACCAGCGTTTCCCGAGCACTATCCTTGCGCGAGGCGGTATTAACATGGGGGGCGGGGCGCGCGTGGACAGTTTCAATTCGACGAACGTGCTGGAAAGCACAAATGGCCGTTACGATGCGGCTAAGGCGACCGATCACGCAACCATCACGACTGTCTCCCGGACACCCGGGGATCTTAATTTGGGTAATGCCGACATTTACGGGAGTGTGGCGACGGGACCGGGCGGCACCGTCCAGGTTGGTCCCAACGGCGGCGTTGGCAGTGAGGATTATCTCGCCGCGAACCGTGGCGGCGTGGAAGAGGGCCATTATATGGACGATGCCAACATGCAGATTGACGATGGCGAACTGCCGAAGCCGTTCGGCCCCGCGTTCACGCCTCCTCGCGGCACCAATTCCGCCTACGCGTATGTCCTCGGCAGTGAAGATTACCAGATAGACAGCATCACCCTGACGGGTTCCAAGAAGATACTCGTCAACGGGAAGGCCCGTATTTATGTCCTGGGCCAAACGTTTGTTGGCGGACAGGCCCAGATCGAAATTGCACCCGGCGCCAGTGTCGAGTGGTACGCGGGCGGACCGGTTAATCTCGGTGGCGGCGGCGTAATGAACAAAGGCTATGCGAAAAACTTTTCGCTGGTCGGACTGAACACGTGCACGGACATCAAGTACGCAGGCAATTCAGAATTCACAGGCACGATTTACGCGCCGCAAGCCAACATCACCATGATCGGCACTTCCGACGCGTACGGGGCGTTCGTCGGCAAGACCTTCAAAATCAATGGCACGATGGACCTTCACTACGACGAAGCGCTGCGCGAAGTTCCGAACCGCGGTAAATTCCTGGCGGATTCCTGGGAAGAAACAAAGTTCGATCCGACCTGGGAAGAACTCTAAGCTTCACTGACTCGCTGCGACGACGAGGAGACCGACACTCCTCGTCGTTTTGTTTTAGACCCGTATCCGGCTTTCGCTCGTTCGTGTCGTCCAGTACGCTGATCGCACGAATGAAAACGTTGGAACTGAACCACGCGGCGATCCGCGTGAGCGACCTGGAAAAGAGCTGCCAATTTTATCGCGAGGTGCTGCGCCTCGAACAAATTCCGCGGCCCGCCTTTGATTTTCCGGGGGCCTGGTTTCGCCTGGGCGCCGCGCAGGAACTCCACATCATCGCCGGCAATAACGTGGCGCCGGCCACGCCGCATTCGCGTGGCAACCACTTCGCGCTGCGCGTGGATGATCTCGAGGCGTGGCAGAAATATCTCGAACCCCTGAGCGTCATTTTTCGCGGACCGATCAAGCGGCCTGACGGCGCGCTCCAATTATTCATCGGCGACCCGGACGGGCACACCATTGAACTCTTCACCGGCCCTTAAACTGACCAAGCCTTCGTGCATCGTTCGCTCTTGAAGGGGTTCTTTTGCTTGGCCTAGAGTCGCTTCGTGGACGTTGGCGCATATGTGTTCACCGCGGTCGCTGGCTATTTGCTGGGGTCGATCCCAACCGGCTACATTGTCGGGAAGGCCAGGGGGGTCGATTTGCGTATGGTGGGCAGCGGGAACATCGGCGCGACGAACGTGTTTCGCACGCTGGGCAAGCGGCTTGGCATCCTTGTGCTCGTGATCGACGGGTTGAAAGGCTACGCGGCGTGCGCGTGGGTGCCCGACCTGGTGATTCGTTATCTGACCAACAAGTATGGCCCGGGCGACCCGCGGATGTACGATGCGCTCAGGATCGCGGGCGGCCTCAGCGCGGTGCTGGGCCATAATTACACCTGCTGGCTGAAGTTCAAAGGCGGCAAAGGCATTGCCACATCCGCGGGCATGCTTGCGGCGCTGGTGCCGCTGGCGTTCATCATCGTCCTGGCGATTTGGATCGTGATGTTCGCGGTGACGCGCTACGTCTCAGTGGCGTCGATTGTCGGTGCAGTCGCCCTGCCGTTCGCTGCGTACCTCACGCGCAACAGCGCGACGATTGTCATGGTGACCGCCTTGATGGCCGCGCTGGCCGTTTACAAGCATCGTTCGAACATTCAGCGATTGCTCAACGGCACGGAGAGCCGGTTCGTGCGCAAGCCAAAGGAACAGCACTCGTGAAAATCACCGTGCTCGGCGCGGGCGCGTGGGGAACCGCTCTGGCGCGCTTGCTCCAGGAAGCAGGGACGAACCGCGTGACGCTTTGGGCGCACGATCCCGCGCGCCTGGAACAGATCGCGGAGGCTGGAGCGAACGAGCTCTATCTGCCGGGCATCGCTTTGCCGCGGGGATGGGTCCTTGAACCCGACCTCGCAAAGGCGGTGGTCAATTGCGAGTGCGTGGTCGTGGCGGTGCCTTCCAAGGTGTTCCGCGAAGTCACGACGGTGCTGCGCGATTTCGGAGGCCTGGTGGTGAGTGTTACCAAGGGCATTGAATACGAGACGGGCCTCACGATGTCCGGCGTCCTTTGCGAAACGGCTCCGCGCGCATCGGTGGCCGCGCTCTCGGGCCCGACACTGGCGCTGGAAGTGGCAAAGGGCGTGCCCAGCGCGATCGTGGTGGCGAGCCGCAGCGCCTCGGCAGCGCACACTGTGCAGGCGTTGTTTCATCGACCCACGTTTCGCGTTTACACCAGTGGCGACGTGCTCGGCGTCGAACTCGGCGGGGCGCTGAAGAACGTGGTCGCGATTGCTGCGGGCGTGGGAGACGGACTTGGTTTCGGGGACAATTCGAAGGCGGCGCTTATCACGCGCGGAATCGTCGAAATGCGCCGACTGGGCGTGGCCTGCGGCGCAAAGGCGGACACGTTTTCGGGCTTGAGCGGCCTCGGCGATCTGGCCGTGACTTGCTATTCGCGATTGAGCCGCAATCGCGGGCTGGGCGAACGGCTCGGACGCGGCGAGGATGTCGCGAGGGTGATCGCGAACTCGATCACGGTGGCCGAAGGCTATCCCACCTCGCGATCGGCGTATCGTCTCGCGCAGCAACTTAAAGTGACGACACCGATCATCGATGAAGTGCACGCAGTGCTTTACGAAGGCAAGAACGTCGCCAAAGCATTGCTGGATTTGACGAATCGGGAATCCAAAGCCGAAACGTAAGTCACTCAACCGCCATGCCGTGAACCTGAAGCGTCACGTTTTCGTGTCTTTCCTTCACCTTGCGAACGAACCGCGCCGCCTGGGCGACAAAGTTGCTCCGTTCCTGTTCGTTACGCGTCGCATTGGCCAGACGCGAAGACGCGGCATGAACGCGATTGGAAATTACATCGAGCTTAAAGAAGTTGGTGTATAATGCTGCGAGGCGTTCCTTGTAGCGGGCCAATCCTTCCGACGGCTCCAGCACCGCGCGCGTCAAGATACGTGTTGGCGGCGGCACCAAAGGGATCATGTTCTGCGTGAAGGAGCCGTCGATTCCGTGCGGAATCATGGTGAAACGCGGGGAGTCCGGCTCGCGATAAATGCGGTAATTGTTCCGGTTGAGCGCGTAGCTGTCGTGTTGCGCGATGAGCATGCAAATCGCGAGCGATGAAAGAAAGTTGTCCACGTCCAGCACCTCATCGAGGGCGGCCATGCGTGATTCAACGGGAGATCGCGTTGCGGCAACAAGGCGCTTCACGTCCGACTGGTCGCTGGGGGGGCCGCTGTCCTGATCGAGCGAGCGGTCTATATCTTTGGCGTAGGCTTCGTAGAGCGGGCCGTTCGGATTGCGAAAATGCTGGCGCAGGAAGGCTTTGTTCATCGCTTCGATCAGCACATAAAAACCGAGATCGCGCCCGTTGAGTTCCACGATCGCAAACGTCACGCGACCAACAGGCACTCCGGCGTCTCGATAGAGGCTGGTGCAAATGTATTCCGAGAGATAACTCCGATCCTGGCTCGAATTGTTGAGCATGATCTTGGTGAGGCCGCAGAACTTTTGGTCCTGGACGAACTCGTCGAACTTGAGGGCGAGACTTGGCCGATCTTCGAGAGGCCGAAAGCTTCCTTGCCCTTTAAGGCGGATGCCCACGTGCCTGAACGTGTCGCTATTCACGGTAACCGATGCACGCACATAGGTGCGGTTATCGTTCTTCAAATTTTGCCACTCGATCGGATCGATCTGTATTTTGAAGTGCCGCACCGCGCCCTCGGTGAACAGCTCGTGACCGGGCGCGTTGGTATCGGCCACCGCGACGGAATGTCCTGTCGCGATCGCGATGATGACGGCGGCAAGATGTTTTGATCTACAGTTCAAAATGTCGGTATGTCGAGCGCGAGCCTTTTGGAGCCAATTACTGCAAGCACAAGCAGGAACGTTCCCAGCAAGCAGCCTATCACGTGGCCCGCCGTCACGCGCGAATAGTGAGAGCCGCGAACCCCGCGCGCGCGATTCAATTCGTGGATGAGTTTCACCGGGTAGAGAAGAGGAACGAAGTTGCCGAATGTGATGAGCCAATAGGGGTCGGGAAGCCTCCACAGGATTGAGATCAGGAAATAGGCACCGGCCACGAGGACGACGACACCCAGTCTCGCGCCGCCGCGGGCAGCCGCGATGTCCTTCGTGAGAGAGTAACACCACAGTGGCAAGAAAACCGAACGCCAGAACGGCATGATCCTGCTGGCATCCCGGGCTTTGATGAACTTCCAATTTTTGTAGGCCCAGAAAAGGCCGTAAATGCCGCAAGAGCAAATCGAGTAAATGATGAACTTGGCCATGGAGACGTGGTGATAGAGGGGCGCTTCCTGCACCGGCTCAGGCGCGCTCGCTACTTCGATGGAAGTCGAGGGCGAACTGGGGCGCAGACCCGGCAGTTCTGATAAGGGAATCCAGTTGCTGAGGCCGGGGTGCCAGGCCCAGTCGGTCGGCAAGACCTGGCCGCTGGCAAGGTATTGGCGCACCTCACTAAAGGTATAGGGTCCCAGCGTTTGGCCCGCGCGGGCGAGGTGAACTCGGAGTCCTTCACTCATAACATGCGTGGCCGTTACCGGGAAACTTCGCATAAACGGCGAAGGTCGCACAATGCAAAACCCGTTGAATCCGTTCTGGTCATTCGCAAATAACGGAGTAGTTTCGCCGCGCATGAAACGTCGCCAGGCTCTCGTCGCGCTGCTCTCTACGATCATTTTTGTCACGGCCCCGCACAGCGCCTTGCGCGCGCAACAGGCGGCCAAACCACAAACCAAACTTTCGCTGTGGAAGGTCGAAGGCAAAACCAATGCCCTTTATCTTTTTGGGTCGATCCACTTTTTGAAGAAGGATTTTTATCCGCTGCCTCAACCCATTGAAGACGCTTACAAACAATCGCAGGTGGTGGTCTTCGAAGCCGATCTGGGCGAAATGGAGTCGCCCGAGATGCAGGTCAAAATGCTCCAGGCAGGCCGCTGCCCCGAAGGCCAGACTTTGAAGGAGAGCGTGTCGAAAGAAACCTACGCCAAACTCGAGTCCTACTTGACGGAAGCCGGGCTCCCGGCGGTGGTGTTCGATCAACTTCGCCCGTGGATGGTCGCCGTGGCGCTAGTCAGTTCGGAGATAATGAAGATGGGCTATAACCCCGAAGACGGCGTGGACAAATATTTTTACGGCAAAGCGAAGAAGGACAAAAAGGAAGTCGTGCCCCTGGAAACGGTTGATTTTCAGCTCGGCCTGTTCAGCGGTCTGACCAAACAGGAGGAGGACGCGATGTTGCAGGAAACGCTGCAGGAAATTTCCAACTTCAAGAAGGACTTGCAGGGCATTATTGATGCGTGGAAGACCGGCGACTCAAAAGCACTGGAGAAGTTCATGCTCGACTCCATGAAGGACTACCCGGCGCTACACAAGAAGCTCCTCATCGACCGCAACAAACAATGGGTGGACAAACTGCAAAAACTTCACGCGAGCGGAAAAACGGTTTTCGTGGTCGTCGGCACCGGCCATCTCGTGGGCAAAGACAGCCTTGTGGACCTGTTGAGCGCGAAAGGGTTGAAAGTTCGGCAATTCTAAGAGAAGAGAGAATAATCTTCTTCTCTGCGGCGTCGAACATTCAACCATGAAGATCAAAGCGAGCACTCGAAAACTTCCCCGTCGTGACTTTCTCCGCCGCGCCGGTTTTGCCGTGGCGGCGTTCAACATTGTTCCTGGCGCCGTCCTCGGCTTGCGCGGCCAGACTCCGGCCAACGAGAAGTTGAACATCGCGGGCATCGGCGTCGCCGGCCAGGGCGGGAGCGACCTGAACCAGTTTCCCGATCACAACATCGTCGCGTTGTGCGACGTCGACTGGCGGCATGCCGCGGGGACTTTCAAGAAGTTTCCGAAGGCGCGCCAATGGAAGGACTGCCGCGAGATGCTCGACCAGCAAAAGGACATCGACGCGGTGGTCGTGGCGACGCCCGATCACATGCACGCTTTCGCGTCGATCCTCGCGATGAAGCACGGCAAGCCCGTGTATTGCGAGAAGCCGCTGACGCACTCGATTTGGGAGGCGCGCCAGGTCGCGACTTTTGCGCGCCAAAAGAAGCTGGCCACGCAAATGGGCAACCAGGGCCAGGCTTCGGATGGTACGCGCCGCCTCTGCGAACTGGTTTGGAGCGGCGTGCTCGGGCCGATCCGCGAAGCGCATATCTGGACCGACCGGCCATCCAACGGCCTGCTCGATGAGTATTGGCCGCAAGGTGTCGCGCGCCCGAGCGACGCGCCCCCAGTGCCGGAGACTTTCGCGTGGGACCTTTGGCTCGGACCGGCTCCGGAACGGCCTTATCATCCCGCTTACGCGCCGTTCAAATGGCGGGGCTGGTGGGACTTTGGCACCGGCGCGCTGGGAGACATCGGATGCCACTCCTTCGACCCGGTGTTTCGCGCGCTTAAGCTCGGCCATCCGATCAGCGTCGAAGCCAGCTCCACGCGCGTGAACAATGAGACCTACCCGCTCGCGTCGATGGTCACGTATCATTTTCCCGCGCGTGGGGCTGAAGCGCAGAAGAACAATGTTCACCTCACGACCGCCGAGGCCCAGTCCGCGGCGCGCGTGGAAATGCCGCCACTGAAATTGGTGTGGTACGACGGTGGGTTGCGCCCGCCGCGTCCCGCTGAGCTCGAGGAGGATGAGCAAATGGGCGCGATGGGTTCGTTGCTCATCGGCGAACGCGGGAAGTTACTCACCAATTTGGGCCGTGGCGGCCAGCGTTTGCTGCCCAAAAAATTGCAGGAGGATTTCGGCACGCGCGAACCAATCATCCCGCGGTCGCCAGGCCATTACAAAGAATGGGCTGAAGCCTGCAAGGGCGGCAAGCCGGCCGGCTCGAATTTCGACTGGGCGGGGCCGCTGGCGGAAGTCGTGCTGCTGGGGAATGTCGCCTTGCGTCCGCAACTGCGCGAACAACTCGTCAAGCACAAGCTGCTATGGGACCCGGAAAAGCTTCAGATCACGAACCTGCCCGACGCGAATAAATTCCTTCGCCGCGAATACCGAAAAGGCTGGGAGATCGAAATCTAACCCGCTCTGCGCGCCGCGTATGGGTGGGGCAGCCCATTTGCGCCCGGTGCTGCCCGGCGCCTAGTTTGCCCGACAGGAGAAGGGTTTATGGCGGGAGCAGATCGCGGGGACGCATACATCGAGGAACACCGGCGCGCGCTGGATTTCAAAGCGGCCATGAGCGCGGGATTGCTGATTGGATTGCTCGTCGCGCTGTTCCCTCGGGGAAGTCCATGGAGCGGTATGACTTTCTTTTCGCCGACAGTGATGGGGCGAACCGTGACGGAGCCCGATGGCTCCTTCCTTTTGTCTCTGGGCGCTCACCTGGCTCTTTCCGTCGGTTACGCGATCATCATCGGTCTGGTGGTCGATAAACTCCGGCGCGTCAAAGCGGTGATCGCCGGCGGCATCGTCGGAGCTGTACTCTCCCTGGTCAACTGGGCGGTGTTCCACTTTCTCGTGACGGACGGCGCCGGTCGCGAGTCCGTCGTGCTTTTCACTCACATCGCGTTCGGACTGATCACAGCCGGCGCTTACAAAGGCCTATCCAAGCCCGCTGTCGCGCGCATTCCTGACGAGGCTCCCTAGCCGGTGCTTCAGCAACGGGGCTTCGACATAACGACTTCTTCCGGCTAGACTACGGCCGTTGATGTCGCGTCGCATCGAGAAAACCTGGAAGCAACGTTTGAAGTCGGCCGTACCGTTTGGGCTGGGCCAAACCAAGCCGCAGCACTTCCGCGACATGGCGAAAATTGCGTGGAAAAACCGCGACAATCTTGGTTATGCCTGGAAGGTCTTGAGCAAAGGGGTGTGCGACGGCTGCGCGTTGGGTGTGGCCGGTTTTCACGACTGGACCATCGACGGCGTGCACTTGTGCATGACGCGGTTGAACCTGCTGCGGCTTAACACCATGCCGGCGCTCGATGAACGCGCGCTGGGCAATGTCAGTTCGCTGAAGAAGCTTTCGAACGCGGAATTGCGCGAACTGGGACGGCTGCCGTACCCAATGTTGCGCGAACGCAACGCGAAAGGATTTCGCCGCATTTCCTGGGATCAAGCGTACACGCGGCTCGCGCACAGGATTCGCGCGACCGATCCGCGACGTCTTGCGTTCTTCGTCACCTCGCGCGGTGTCACCAATGAGGTCTATTACATGGCACAAAAGGTCGCGCGCTTTCTCGGCACCAACAGTGTCGACAACGCAGCTCGTCTCTGTCATTCCCCTTCGACGGGAGCAATGAAGTATGCGCTGGGCGTCGCCGCGACGACCTGTAGTTACAAAGACTGGTGGGGCACCGATCTCATTATTTTCTTCGGCGCGAACCCTGCGAACGATCAACCGGTCACGACAAAATATTTGCACGAAGCGAAGGGGCAGGGCACGAAAATCGTCGTGGTGAATCCCTATCGCGAGCCCGGCATGGAACGCTATTGGGTGCCATCTTCGGCGAAGAGCGCCGTGTTCGGGACCGCCCTGATGGACTATTGGTTTCCCGTCGCGCAGGGAGGCGACATCGCGTTTCTTTACGGCGTGCTCAAGGCGCTGATCGCCAGCGATTGGCTCAATCACGAGTTCATTCGCGAACACACGGTTGATCTCGCGAAACTAAAGGAGCGCGTCAACGAACTGCCGTTTGAGTTGCTCGAAAGGCAATCGGGCCTGTCGCGCGCGGACATGCAGGAATTCGCCGAACTCATCCGCGACGCAAAGAACGCCGTGCTCGTTTGGAGCATGGGTATTACTCAACACGCGTTCGGGGGCGATGCAGTGTCGATGATCCTTAACCTCGGGCTCGCGCGCGGCTACGTCGGTCGGGACAAAAATGGACTGATGCCCATTCGCGGCCACTCCAGCGTGCAGGGCGGCGCGGAGATGGGCGCGTATTCGACTGCGTTGCCCGGTGGCAAGCCTATCACGCCTGAAAACGTCGATGCGCTTTCCAAGGCTTACGGATTTCGCGTTCCCAATACGCCCGGCCTCACCGCGACCGAGATGGTCGAGGCTTGCGCGCGCGGCGATCTCGATCTGCTCTACTGTCTCGGCGGCAACTTCCTTCGCACGCTCCCCGAGCCTGATTACGTTTCGCGCGCCATGGCCAACGTGCCTGTACGCGTGCATCAGGACATCATCCTCACCGACCAGATGTTTATCGAAGCGAAAGAGGAGGTGTTGCTGCTACCGGCGAAGACCCGTTACGAGCAGGATGATGGCGGCATCGAGACCACCACCGAACGCCGCGTCGCGTTCAGCCCTGAAATCCCGCGGCAGGTCGGCGAAGCCAAGGCGGAATGGAAAATTCTTCGCGAACTCGCTGCCGCGACTTATCCGGATCGCGCGCACTTGCTTGGTTGCGAGACTGGCTGGGCCATGCGCGAGGAAATCGCGCGTATCGTTCCCTTCTACGACGGCATCCAAACACTGCGTGACACCGGCGATGCCATTCAATATGGCGGTGCTCATTTGTGCGCGGATGGCAAATTTCCCACTGCCGATGGCAAGGCACACTTCCGCGTTGTTGATTTGCCAAAGCAACCGGCTGTGGGCCTGAAGAGAAACGGTGGCAAACGCACGTTCGTTGTTTCGACCCGGCGCGGAAAGCAATTCAACACGCTAATCTACGATGAGATCGACCCCTTGACTGGGGCAGCTCGCGACGCCGTCTTCATCAACCCGGATGACGCCGCCTCATTGCACTTGTCCCGCAATGATTCCATCGCGCTGGTAAACGATCTAGGCAGGTTCGAGGGCCGGGTTTTCCTGGCGCCCATTGCCCGTGGGAATCTCCAGGTTCATTGGCCGGAAGCGAACCACATCATCCACCGTGGAATCAAAGACGCGCTGGGCGGCGTGCCGGACTACAATGCGGTCGTGACTATCGAGAAGCGGTAGCGCCCTGTAACTTTGCTCGCACCTGCTTAACGATCGCGGCTGGCTCAGGAAATTTTCCGGTCTCCTTTTTCGAGTAAATCTTTTCGCCGTTCACGACAACTTCAAAGACCCCGCCGCCGGCGGGAATCAGCGTCAGTGAACGAATGTCCTGTTTGAGCCGGAGAAGTTTTTCCGCCAGACCGACGGCTTGCGGCTCGTAGTTTCACATGCTGCAATATTCGATCGAAATCTCGAGTCCCATACGCCGCACGGTTACACGCGATTGCGAACACGTCAAGGCGCGCTGGTCACTTTCGCGATTTTCGCTTCGATTTGAATTCCGACCCTTCCTTCCACTCCGGAACCGTCTCGCCCTTCGCGATGGCCAGCCCCACTTCCACGAGCAACCGCAAATCCTGGACTGCTCCCGAAAAATCCCAGTCCGGTTTGATCTCATCGGTCAATTTGTGGTAATCGCGTTCGGTATATTCATCGAGCTTCTGTTTGCCGTAATCGTCGGGTTTGCCGATCACGTCCACGCCGCCTTTGATGTAAAGCGCCGGCACGCCGACTTTCGCGAGCTCAAAATGATCGGAGCGATAAAACCGCCCCTTCTGCGGTTCGGAGTCAGGCCGAATAACACGGCCCTGCGCCGCCGCCGCTTTCGCAAGGTCATCCTCCAGTGTCGTTTGACCGAACCCCACGACCTCGATGTCGCGCGTCGCTCCCCATGGATTCAATCCGTCCATGTTGATGTTCGCCAGAGTGCCGGCGAGCGGGTAAAGCGGGTGCTCCGCGTAGTATTTCGACCCGAGCAGGCCTTTCTCCTCTGCCGTGACGCACAAAAAGATAACCGTTCGCGCAGGCGCCGGCCTGAGTGTCGTAAACGCCTGCGCAATCTCCAGCAA
>Ga0075418_10006399_pt1 | contig 13281 bp, 20 predicted proteins | sample SoiMetdeltSBSDD2_FD_81776 | JGI IMG/M metagenome (GOLD analysis project Ga0075418, IMG submission 81776) | Bulk soil microbial communities from a Populus tree surrounding site in Tennessee, USA - Soil MetaG P. deltoides SBSDD2 | ecosystem: Environmental > Terrestrial > Soil > Tree plantation...
GGCTGATTCTCCTTGGGTTGCGGACGGTTTTCTGTGTTTCTGGGATCAGATTGCCGCCGGTGCCTGGCGGTGGGTCAGGGTTGGAGGTCACCAGTCCCAAGGCCCAAAGTCCCATCACGACAACCGGGCCACGTGTCCCGTCGGGAACTGCGGCGGCGAAAGGCTTTCAAGCCTGCGGTTGGCGGCGTTGACGAGGCCGTCTTCGACCTGGACATGATGGCCTACGGCTTCCAGCTTTTCACCGACGTCATGTCCGGTGTGGACAGCGTCGTCTACCGGGACGGCTTGAACGGGTACCGTATAAGCAGTTCGGATGGCAATGCGGCGCCCAACGGCCGCTACGGGCTGATCACCCCGAGCGATTAGCGGCCTGCTCGGGTCCAAAGGCTCTACGGCCGCGGGTCTGCCGTCCGTTACCGGTGCGCGCATCGCCGCCTAGCGTTGGGGTATGGACGAGATCCTCGCCGACTATCGCGGCAGCGGCCGTTTCGATCTGCACATCCGTGACCACAAGGTGACGGTGGACCAACCGGTTGGCGAGGGCGGCGCTGACGCGGGCCCGACGCCCACGGAGCTGTTCGTGGCCAGCCTGGCCGGCTGCGTCGGGTACTACGCGAGTCGTTATCTGCAACGTCACCTGCTGGCTACGGCGGGTCTGGCGGTGACCGCGTCGTACGAGATGAGCACCGACCGTCCGCATCGGGTCGCGTCGATCGATATCAAGGTGCGCCCGCCGGCATCCGTGCCGGCGGAACGGCTGCCGGCCCTGATGGCCGTGGTCTCCAACTGTACCGTGCACAACTCGATCGAGCATGCGCCCATCATCGACATCGGGCTGGCCGAACCCACGACCCCGGAGTGGCTGGCGGCATGAGAAACCTTGTGGTGCTGGGAGCCGGGACCGCCGGCACGATTGTGGTCAACAAGCTGCGCCGCAGGCTCCCGGCGAGCCAGTGGCGCATCACCGTGGTGGAGCGTGAAGACTGGCACATCTACCAACCCGGCCTGCTTTTCGTGCCCTTCGGCGCGACCTGCTCACGCAAGCCGGTGCTTTCGCTCATCACGGCGGGCGTCGACGTGGTCCTGGGTGAGGTCCATCGCGTGGACACCGCAACGCGCACGGTGCTACTCAAGGACGAACGGTCACTTCCCTACGACGAACTGGTCATCGCCACAGGCATGCAGCCGCGCCCGGACCAGACACCGGGGATGCTGGGATCTGAGTGGGGCGTGAGCATCTTCGATTTCTCCACACGGGACGGCGCAGAGGCACTGTCCCGGGCGTTGCCCGGTTTTCGCGGTGGCAAGCTGGTGGTGCACATCAGCGAGATGCCTATCAAGTGTCCCATGGCGCCGCTGGAGTTCAGCTTCCTCGCCGACACCGAATTGCGGCGCAAGGGGATCAGGGACAAGGTCGAGCTGACCTATGTCACGCCGTTGTCCGGCGCGTTCAGCAAACCCGTTGCCGCGCTTAGGCTCGAACGGATGCTCCAAGAACGCGGGATCACCCTGGAGACCGGCTTCGTCGTGGAGCGCATCGACGGCAAAACCCTCGTCTCCTATGACGAGCGTACGATCCCGTTCGATCTGCTGGTCACGGTGCCGGTCAACATGGGCGCGGACTTCCTGGCCCGCTCGGGCCTGGGCGATGAGCTCAACTGCGTGCCGGTCAACCGCCACACATTCGTGGCCGTGGGACACGACAACATCTTCGCCTTGGGCGACGCGGCGAGCCTGCCGATGTCGAAGGCGGGTTCGGTGGCCCACTTCGCCGCCGAGGTGTTCGTGGAGAATTTTGTCGAGCACGCGGCCGGGCGGCCGATGCGGCGCCGTTTCGACGGGCATGCCAACTGCTTCGTCGAGGCCGGGCAGGGCCGGGCCTTGCTCCTGGACTTCGACTACGACCGCGAGCCGATGCCGGGGCGGATCGGACCGCTTCCGCTGCTGCGCGAGTCCGCCGTCAACCACTGGGGCAATGTCGCCTTCCGCTGGCTTTACTGGAACGTCCTGCTGCCGGGCAAGCGCATCCCCATGCCGACAAGGAGAGACCGATGGCCGTCGACATCAATACCGCATCGGCTGAGAAGGTCCTACAACGAGCCCGGGGGATAGGCATCGAGCTGACAGAGGAGCATTGGAAGGCGATCCGCTTTCTGTTCGACGACTTCCGGGTCCGCGGTGAGACGCCGAACCTGCGGCGGGTGGCCGTCGTGGGTGGAGTCCCGATCAAGCGACTGCTCCAGCTGTTCCCCGGGGAGCCGGGCCGCAAGATGGCCTACATCGCCGGCCTGCCCGCTCCGAGGTGGTGTGCTTAGCCGTGCCGGCCCTAAGCCAGGTCCTAAGCCATGCGGGAGTTGGGCCTCGCGCCTCTGACCGGTTGTCGTCGGCGGTCCTATGTTGGGCGTGGGAGTTCCACGATACCAACGTCTCCCCTACCACTGAACTATGAGAAAGGAGGTGAGCAACAAATGCTGCTGACCCGCTTGCGCCCGCTCGCGTGGCAGGACTTGGCGGACATGGCCTGGCTGCCGTTCCTCGAGCCGGTGATCCGGATTGAGGCGTACCGCAAGGAAGACGTCTACTTTGTCCGAGCCGAACTGCCCGGGATCGACCCCGCCAAGGAGGTCGAGATCACCGCGGACGATGGCTACCTTCGCCTGACCGTGGTGCGTCAGGACGTGACCGAAAACGAGCAGGACGCGCGGTCGGAGTTCCGCTACGGGACCTTCCACCGCACCATCGCCCTGCCGCCGGGCACCAAGGAGGAGAGCATCTCCGCCAAGTACACCGATGGGATCCTCGAGATCACGATGACGGTCGGCGAGCCGATCCACGTCAGTAAGACCATCCCGATCGCGATCGGTAACGGGCAGCCCAAGCCGGTGAAGAAGGCCTGAGCACCCGGGAAAAGCCAGGGGCCGGAGCACGTAAACCGGCCCCTCGAACGTCTACCCCGGTCACCAGTGAAGTTTCGCGATCGCTTCGAGGATTGTGTCGTACCGGTAGCGAGTGGTGTTGGTCATGGAGAACCACAGATAGGGTGTGCACGGCTGGGCGGGCGTCCGTGAGGCCAGGTCGCAGGCTCCGAACCCGGCCAGCCACCGTGCTTGCCGGTCGTTGACGACCGCCACCGACAGACCGGGTATGTGGTCGGCCTTTAGCCGCGAGCGGACCAACGCCGCCACGGGTTCGACGTCAACAATCTTGTCAGGCATTATCAGGTCACCTTGGCGCGGCCGCGGGCCAGCGCCGGGTGGCGCATCCGCGTCAACGGCACACCCACTCCGTAGGTGACGAACTCGCCTTGCGGCACGATCTCGATGACGACGCTGGAGTTGAGCCGCTCCGCCGGGATGAGCTTGCCCAGCCTGGCCGCCAGCGGGCTGCCGGCCAGCGAGTCCGCGACGCGCACGCCGGCCCGGGCGTGGAAGCTGATGGTAGCCGGCGGAATGGGTACCAGCAGGGACATGATCCCGCCGCGGCGCACCGGCACGGTCACTGCCACCTGCCCACCGGTCCTGATGTGGCGGGCCTTCCAGCTGTCGGCGGCCACGACCACATACATCCGCCGGCCGACCACCGTATAAACAACTCCACTGGATCGGGGCTGTCCAGCCGGAGTGACATATCCGATGACCGCGAACGACGCCCGGGACAGTTCATCCCAGACGCGGTGGCAGGTTACGGCAGCGACGTTCTGCTGTGCCCTCACTTGCGATCGACCGAGCAATGTAGACATTGTGACACCTCCCATTGGCCGCCTTCGGCCACTTCTTCATCGTCGCGCCGAGACAGCGCTTCGGGGCAGGGGCTTACGACCCGCCAAGACCGGTGGGAACCGGACCAAAGGCCCAGCCTGACGCCGGACAGCTTTGGAGCCCCATGAAACAAAAAGGGGCGTTCCCGGACGCCACGCGATGCGTGGGCACCAGGGCTGCGGCACGGCCGCAATCAGAGCCGTTGCGCCCACCACAGCTGGGTCGCCAGGCTCTGAAGGAAACTACGGTCGCTGCGACATCGTCAAGGTATGATCATCGCAGCAGACCCGTGCACGGTGGACAGCTGTCCACAGTGGACTCGCTGCTGGGTGAGGCCGCCAAGTACCGTCGGTTCATCGCCGAGGTCCTGCCGTTTCGCCGCCTCGGCGCGCACAAATACGCCCAGCTGAACCTGACCTTCCCGGCCGAACGCAGCTGCTGCTTACCGTTGGAGTTTGATGACGACGAGTCGGTCACCAGGCTCGAAGGACATGTCGCGGAAGCGGCGGGTGTAGAGGCTCAGCCCCCAGGCGAACTCGTCGCTGCCGGCGCGGGCCAGCACGGCGGTGCCGTGATGGGTGGCTGCCTTGATGCGCACATCGACCGGCCTCGGCAGGGAGAAATTGCGCCACCACGTCTTGTGTCCGGCATCGCCGACCAGAACGGCCACCGTGCCGTCATCTTGGGCGTAGATGACCGGGAGGCGAATCGTTTTGCCGGTTCTCTTTCCGGTGTACGACAGCTCGCAGATGCCGGGGTCGAGCAGGAACCGAAGGGGCGTGTGCAGCACAGCCAGCACGATCCGGTTCACCGCCGCCATTCTGTGCTTGCGTGGGTGAGCCATCTGATCCTCCCGTTCGTCGCAGTCTCGATGAGCAACGCGGCAATGTCATTGCGGGCTACGCCGGTCGGCGACCTCGCTCCAGGTCTGCTTGAATTCGCTCATCGTGGTTCTCCTTTGGCCACGGAATGCCGTACCAGCAAGACAATGTTGACGATCATCGCCACGACGGTGCCGAGGATGGCCACGACGAGGACGGCGTGGATCAGCAGGACCGGCCGGCCGGTGAAGGTGAACGGGAAGACCCGCCAGATGCGCTCCAGGACCGCCAGGCCGATCGCGGCCAGGATGAACTCGCCCAACGCTTTGCACCAGGGCGCGTCGTAGAGGAGATAGCCGGTGTTGACAAGGATCGCCGCTAACAGGGAGAAGTTGAGCACGCCGAGCACCTGCGGGGTCTCGGGGGTCAGGAACGGCAACACCTGCCAGCCCGGGCGGACGTTGACGAGATAGTAGAAGACCGCGTTCAAGGTGATCGCGACGACGTATCCGAACTTGTGTGCGGCCGTATGTGGGCGTAAGTGTGTGCGATGCGCCGGTCCGGTGAGGGCCATGATGACGACCTCCTTTGCGCTCCTCCAAGGTAGGCACGCTCATCGTTGGCCGGTCAGGGGCCAAAGTCCCGCATCAGCGCTCGACGCACTGCTGAGCGCCCGGTGACACCTTTTATGGCGGTCCGCGTCGGGCCTGAGGCCAGGACCGGATCGGGACCTATGGCACTGATCGCTTGAGGCGTGGCGTGCCACGGTCAAAACATGACCACCATCGACATCTGGCGGAGGGAGAAGCACTCCGCCGCAACGCGTTTCCGGCGGGCCATGCCGGCGTCGGGGGTCAGCTATCGCCTTTCGGCGGCGCTGGCGGGGGTCTCGGCGGTGGCCGCGCTGCTGACCTACTTCGTGCCTGGCATCTTGACCGGGCCGGCGGCGATGAACGGTTCGGCTCGGGGGACCGCCCTGGTGGTCTTCGGCGTCGCGGTCCCGCTGCTGGTGTGGTCGATGCGGGCCGCGTCGCGGGGAAGCGTGCGCGCCGTCGTGGCGTGGCTGGGGGCGGTGGCGTACCTGCTCTACAACGCGGTCATGTTCGTGTTCGCCACACCGTTCAACCGGCTGTTCCTGCTTTATGTGGCGATGCTCTCGCTGGCGATTTGGGCGGTGGTGACGATGCTGCGCCGGCTGGATATCGGCGTGGTACGAAGCGGCACCATGCCCGGGCGGGGGATCGCGATCTACCTATGGGTTGTGGTGACGCTCAACGCCGTCGCCTGGCTGTCGGCGATCGTACCGGCGCTGTTCGCGCGGACACCGGCCGGGTTGCTGGAGGGCAGCGGGCTGACCACCAACCCGGTCTATGCGCAGGACCTCGCTTTCTGGCTGCCGCTGGCGGCGGTGGCCGGGGTGTGGCTGTGGCATCGCCGTCCATGGGGGTATCTGATCGGCGGCGCGGTGCTGACGATGTGGGTCCTGGAAAGCATCAGCATCGCCGTCGACCAGTGGTACGGCCACGCGGCCGACCCGGCTTCGCCGGTGGTCTCGGCCGGCATGGTGTGGGTCTTCGCCGCGCTCGCCGCGATCGGCTGTGTCCCTATCTACTTCTACTACCGGAGGCTGGCAAAGTGAACACCAGTCAGCTCACTCGCGTCGAGGTGACCTTGCGTGGCTCGATTCCCGAGCGGGCCAAGAGTTACGCGATCGAGAAGATCTCCGCTTTGATGCACCTTTCACCCGCGCCGGTGCTGCGGGCCCGGGTCAGGTTGACCCGCACGCACCACCGCGCCGCCGACCAGCGCGTGATCGCCGAGGCGAGCCTGGACCTCAACGGCCGCCCGGTCCGCGTGCAGGTCGCCGCGGCCAGCAGCCACGAGGCGATCGATCTCGTCCGGGATCGGTTGCGGCGCAAGCTGAGCCAGCTCGGCCAGCACCCGGCCGGCCTGGGCGGCCGCACGCGCTACCACAAGCCCGCATACTTGTCCGTGTCACCGGGTGAGCGAGAAGTGCTGCGGCACAAGGCGTATCAGCCGGCGGTGGCCACGCCTGAGGAGGCCGCGTCCGACATGGAATTGATGGACTACGATTTCCAGCTGTTCACCGACGCTGTTTCCGGATGGGATGCCGTCGTCTATCGACGCCACGACGGGTACGAGGTCTCGTACCTGCCCGACCAGCCGACCCTCACGCTTAGGGCCGCGGTTGACGCCCTCGACGCGACCGACCTGGCCCACCTGTTCTATCGGGACGCCGGCAGTGACCGCGGCAACGTGTTGTACCGCCGTCACGACGGCAACTATGGGCTCATCACCCCGGCCAAGTGAAGGCCAAACCGTAAAGCGGGACGGGAGGGGTATCCCCTCCCGTCCCGCTTTGCGTGTGCGCGCGGTCAGGAGTCGGGGGCGGTCAGTTCTCGGTGGGGTGGATGACGGCCACCGATCCGGCGGCGTGGTGGATCAGCGTCTTGCTCACCGAGCCGATCAGCAGGCCGGCGAAGCCGCCCCGGCCGCGGCTGCCGACCACGGTCAGCCCGGCGTGGGCCGACTCCTCGACCAGGCTGTGCGCCGGGTTGAGACTGTGGATGGTGCGGATGTCGTAGTGCAGCTCCGGGTGTTCCTCGCCCGGCAGCTCCATCGCATCGGTGATCATCTGCTCGGCCCGGTGCCGTGCGATGATCACCGGGTCGATGGCGGGTTGCTGGTGCCAGCGCCAGGGCTGCTCCCAGTACACGTTGGCCACGACCAGAGGCACTTTGCGCGACAACGCTTCCTGCACGCCGAACTGCAGGGCCGCGTTGGCCCCGGGGGAGCCGTCGAAGCCGACCAGCACCGGCCCATCCGGTGTCGCCGCCGGGCGGACCACGATGATCGGGCCGTATCCGTACGTGGCCACGTGTGTCGAGATGGAGCCGAGCATGAGACTGGCGAACCCGCCCATGCCCCGCGATCCGAGCACGGTCATCTGCGCGTCTTCGGACTGCTCGATGAGCCGCTCGGCCACGCCGCCGGTTTCCAGACGCGATTCGACTTTCACTGCGGGATGAGACGATTCGATGTCGTCGACCGTTTCCCGCAGCAGCAGCTCGGCCGCCTCGCGCAGCCGCTCTTCGGAGATGGCGTAGCCGCCGCCCGGCCCCACCGGCCCGTAGCCGTAGAAGAGCGTTTCGAAGACGTGAACAAGTGTGAGCGTGGCGTGGCGCCGTCCCGCGATCGCCGCGGCGTAATGCGCCGCCGCGCGCGCGCCGGACGACCCATCCACGCCGACGACGATAGATCTGGTCATACTCCCAGCGTGGAGGCCGGCCGCGGGTACAGGTAGAGCCATAGGACCCGGACGGCGCCCGCGGTCACGATCGCGCGGCCAGGCCCAAAGTCCTTGCTACTGGGGGCTCGGGGACCCTTCCGAAGCGCCTCGCCGCTGACGACCCTTGAATTGTGAACCAGATCCGCCGCATCGTGGTTGGCGTGGGCGATGTGTCGGATGGCGCCCGCCCGCTGGCGTGGGCCTTGGCTGAGGCGCGCCGCCGCGGTAGGCCGGTGCTGGCTGTGCGGGCCTGGCGTGACAGCAGCCCACCGGGCCCGCTGCGGGTCGAGCGGCTCCAGGTCTTTGAGCGCGCGGCGGCCGAGATCCTCGCCGAGGCGTTCCATATCGCCGATCGGGATGACGACCTGTTGGTGGTGGGGCCAGCCGGCACGGTTCATGGTGGCCGTTCGGGCAGACCGTGTCCCGATGCGCGAACAAAGCCGGGTGCGTGGTCGTGGTGGTTCCCCGGTCCGCGCTCGCGAGGTCGGCTCCGCCCCGCAAGCTCGTACGCGAGCTGCACCGCGAACTCGACCAGATGGGAAGATCCGCGCCGTGACCGAGTGAAAGCCTCACGGAAAGGGTCTTTTGTCCCTGGCCGCCACCGGCGATACCGGAGGAGCGTGATAGTTGTGGGAAGGAGGGCGCCATGAAGGCGCTGTATGTGTCAGCACGCGATCCGGTCGGCCCGGTGCGCTTGGCCCGCAAGCGGATCGTTGAAGTGATGAGCAAGCCGGTCGTGACGATACCGGTTGGCGTCACGCTCGATGAGGCGCTGACCACGATGGTGCGCACGGGGCTTCGGCACTTGGCGGTGGTCGATATAGGCGGACACTGTATCGGGGTGTTGTCCGACCGGGTGATCGCGGCGGTCTGGGCCGCTGACCACACGGCGCTGGCCTACCGCACCGTCGCCTCCACCCTCGCCCCCGAGCCGGCAGTGCTGAGTCTGCGGGACACGGTCGCCGACGCCGCCCGCCTCATGGGCGCCAGTGGCGTCGACGCCGTCGCGGTCGTCGATGACCACGGGGACCCGGTGGGCCTGGTGACCGGCGGCGACCTCGTCTGGCTCCTGGCCAAATGAACTATTACCGCGAACGCGACGAGTCAGCCTCGGCCGATCGTCCATCACAACTCCTTCACCGACACCAACGGCTGCGCCACGTCGTATCCGGTGACCGGACCATCACGGCACAGCAGCAGCGGCCCGAGCTGGCAGTGACCGCATTCGCCTATGCCGCACCGCATGTTTCGCTCGAGCGAAACCTGCACCGCCCCGGGCGGCACGCCCTGGTCCATCAAGGCCCGGGCGGCGAAGCGCATCATCACCTCCGGCCCGCACAGCATCGCCGCGGTGGCGGCCGGTTCGTCAACCAGCCCAGGCAGCAGCGTGGTCACCACGCCCACATTCCCCTGCCAGCCGGGGCCGGCGGCGTCCACAGTGGACCGGACCTCGATCCCGCCGGCCTCCCAACGCGGATACTCCCGAACGTAGAGCAGATCGGCCGGAGAGCGGGCGCCGATCACCACGGTCACCCGGCCGTAAAGGCCGCGGTTGGCCACGGCGTGCTGGATGACCGGGCGCAGCGGCGCCAGCCCTATCCCACCGGCGACGATGACCACATCCGATCCTTGCGCAGGCGGTGCCCAGCCTCGACCGAACGGGCCGCGCACGCCGAGGATGGTTCCGGCCGTGGCGTCAAATAGCGCCTTGGTGACCGCGCCGACCGCCCGCAGCGTGTGCTGGTGAACGGTGCGGCTGAGCCGGCCGCTCACCGAGATGGGTACCTCGCCCACGCCGAACGCGTACAGCATATGGAATTGCCCGGGCTGCGCCTCGGGCAGCGGCCGGTCAAGCGGGGTCAGGGCGAAGGTGACCGTGTCGGCGGTCTCCTCCACCCGCCGGCCGATCTGGTACCGGGAAGGGATCATGGCTGGTACCCGTACAGGTCCAGCAGCCGTATCCGGGTGGCCTGGAGCCGGTCCACGACAACGCCCATGAAGCGCCGCATGAGCTCCATGCCACCGGCCGGGTCGTCGCGGCACAGGCTCATCACCTGTACCCCGCTGAACTGCACCGCGTGCACCGTGCTCGCGGCCACCGCGCCGAAATGCCACCGGTAGGGCGGGAACAGCCACGACCAGCCGAGCACGGAGCCCGGATGGACGGTGTCGATGAGCACATCGCCTCGCCCCGGCACGTGCAGGTCCAACCCGACGGCGCCGCCGCTGATGAGCCAGAAGTGCTCGGCGTGGCCACCCTCCGAGAACAACCGCAGGCCGGCCGGGTAGCTGACCCGGTGGCCCAGATCCGCCAGCCGGTCCAGCCACAGCTCCGGTAACTCGTCCAGGAACGGGTACTCACCAAGCGATTCACGCACGCTGGTCATCACTGTTCACCTCCTGTGCCAGTGCTTGGGTTTCCACGGTGATGTCGATGCCCACCGGGCACCAGACAATGCACCGTCCACAGCCGACACACCCGGACTCGCCGAACTGGTCGTGCCAGGTGCTCAGCTTGTGCGACAGCCACTGGCGATACCGCGAGCGCGTGGAGGTGCGCACCGGCCCGCCGTGCAGGTAGGAGAAGTCCAGATCGAAGCAGGAGTCCCAGGTCTGCCAGCGTTGCGCGACCTGTCCGGTCAGATCGGAGGTGTCGGTGACCGTGGTGCAGAAGCACGTGGGGCACACCATGGTGCAGTTGCCGCACGACAGGCAGCGCTGGGCGATGTCGTCCCAGTGCGCGGCCTCACGGGTACCCTCGAAAAATTCAAGCGATGGCAGTTGCCGGCCCATCTTGCCGGCGGCCGATGCCACCGCATCGCGGCCTTCACGGATCTCGCCGTCGGTGGCGTGTCGTTGCGGGTGCAGGTATGTCTTCCACGACTGGGGTCCGGTCGAGTGTCCAAACGCGAGATTGTCGTCGCGCCGGCGCAGGCGGTAGGAGCCCGCTTCCGTGGCGACGCCCCAACCATGGGGCAGGTCGCCGACCGAGTCGAGCTCGGTCAGCACGATCGCCTCGCCGCGTCTGGCCGGCCCGATCACCGTGTAACCGTCGGCCTTGAGCGCCGCGATCAGCGGTGTCAACGTCGGCAGCAAGGCGGCCATGTCGCTTCCTTCCGGGTCGGGCCGGCAGCTTGTGTGGGGGTGGCTAGTGCTTCTTGATCGGTTCGGGTTGACCGTTGGGGACCGTGACGGGGATGGTGCGCCTGCCAGGCTCCGGCTCGCCGACGGTCATCGTGATCTCAAGGATCCCGTTGGTGTAACTGGCGCGGATGGTGTCCTCCTTGGTGCCCGGGGGAAGCAGGATCGTGCGGTAGAAGGTGCCGTAGTGGAACTCCGAGTGGCCAACCTCATCGATCTCCTTCAGCCGGACCGCGACGACGCGAAGCACACCGTCTTGGGCCGTGACGGACACGTCCTTGGCCGGGTCGATGCCGGGCATCTCGGCCAGCACCACGAGCTTGTCGTCCTTGCGGTACTTCTCGAGGCGGATCACCGGATCGAGGAAGGGAAGCCAGGACAGCTCGCTCAGGCTGCCGGGAAAGGCAGGCGTGCCGCGGCTGCGGGTCAGCAACATGATGTTCGCCTCCTTTCTCAAGTCTCACTTCAGATGAGTACGCGTTCGGCGTGCCGTGGCACAGCGGCGCACCAACCCAGTTGTTGGTGGATGCGATGCGCCAAGGCCTTACTGGCGCCGGGTTCGCCGTGCACCACGAAGCAGGTTCGCGGTGGTGTGGGCGCGGTCCACAACCAGTCGATCAGGTCGTTGGAGTCGGCATGGGCGGAAAACTCCGTGATGCCCACCACTTCGGCGCGGACCGGAATGTAGCCGCCGAACATCTTCAACGACGTGGCACCGTCCAGAAGGGACCGTCCACGGGTGCCGGGCATTTGATAGCCGGGCAGCATGATCAGGTGGCGCGGATCGGGTGCCATGTGGGCCAGGTGGTGCACCGCCCGCCCGCCGGTGGCCATCCCAGCCGCCGAGATGATGATGCACGGCCGGTGCGGGTCGTTGAGCCGCTTGGACTCCTCCTGGCTGGGCACGAGGTGCAGCTCGCCCGGGTCGAACGGGTCGAACGGTCGAACGGCAGGTCGCGCACCCGGACGCGGATGTCGCGCCCACCCTCACGGACGGCCTCGCGGTAGACCTCAAGCGCGGCCAGGGCCATCGGACTGTCCACATAGACCGGTACCGGCGGGATGTCGCCGGTGCGCATCAGCTCGCGCAGGGTCATCAGCAGCACCGGGGTACGGTCGACGGCGAAGGCTGGGATGAGCACGCTCCCACCGCGGCCGAACGCTTGCCTGATCGGCGCGGCGATGACGTCGGCGTGGCGCGACCCGTGAACCTCGTCGCCGTAGGTGGATTCGATGACGACGTAGTCCGTCTCCGGCAACGGATCGGGCGGGTTGAGCAGCGGATGCGATTCCCGGCCCAGGTCGCCGGAGAAGACCACGGTGCGCTCACCCACGACAAACTCCAATGTGGACGACCCCAGGATGTGCCCGGCCCGGTGCGCCCGCACCGACATGTCGTCGGTCAGCCACGCTGTGGCGCCATGCTCCAGGTCGCGGAACAACGAGATCGCCTTCTCCGCGTCGGCCGTATCGAACAAGGGCAGCGGTGGGTGGTGCCTGCTGTACCCGCGAGTCGCGGCGAACTCGGCGTCCTCCTCCTGCAGGCGCGCCGTGTCGCGCAGCACGATCGCCGCCACCTCGGCCGTCCATGGGGAGCAGTAGACCGGGCCGGAATACCCGCGCCGCACCAGCCGAGGCAGCCACCCGCAGTGGTCCAGGTGCGCGTGACTGATGACCACCGCGTCGATGTCGTGTGACGGCACCGGGAAGGCGGCCCAGTTACGCTGGCGCAACTCCCGATCGCCCTGATACATCCCGCAGTCGACCAGCACCTTGCCGCCAGGTGTGGAAAGCAGGAATCTGCTGCCGGTCACGGTGCCGGCCGCGCCGAGAAACCTTAGCTCTTGCATGACTTCCCTCAATCTTGCCGCGCTGCCACGGTTTGCGGCGTCTGCTCGGCGGAGGCGCCGTGGGTCACCAGGCGGGCGATACCGCCGGCGATAGCTTCGGCCACCAGGATCGTGTTGCCAAACATCGACTCGTACACAACCTGTGCCTTCATGAGCGAACACCTCCACGGGTTCCTACTGACAGCATGTATCCGGGTCAGCCGACCCATTAGAGGCCAAAGTCCCTCGGGCCAATCCCTATGGCAGTCCGTATGGCAATCGGAATGCGGCGGGTAAATGTTAGGCGCGGCCGCTTTCGCGGCCGCGCGCCTTGGTTGGGGTTGGGGGTTAGGCGGTGGCGGGTTTGCCTAGGGGTTGTTTTTTGGGTTCGACGGCGGCGAAGGGGACGCTGGCTGGGGTGA
>Ga0075418_10006400_pt1 | contig 13278 bp, 8 predicted proteins | sample SoiMetdeltSBSDD2_FD_81776 | JGI IMG/M metagenome (GOLD analysis project Ga0075418, IMG submission 81776) | Bulk soil microbial communities from a Populus tree surrounding site in Tennessee, USA - Soil MetaG P. deltoides SBSDD2 | ecosystem: Environmental > Terrestrial > Soil > Tree plantation...
AAAGATGAGGCTGAGCGTCAGCGCCAGGCTGCCCCACGGCAGGGTCGATTGACGGTGGAGCGCCGCGGGGGCCGCGGCGAGGACCGCGGAGACGGCTCCCGCAAGCAGGCCCGCAGCGAGGAGGAAGGCGGTCTCGCTGAAAACGAGCCCTGCGAGGTCGCGCTGCGAGTAGCCGACGGCCCGCAACAGCGCGAGCTCTCCCCGCCGCTCGTCCACGCTCCGCGACAGCGCCACGCCGAGCCCGATCGTCCCGAGGAGTAAGCCGAGCCCGCCGAGCACCTGGAACGTCGAGAGGTAAGTGTTCTCGACGGCCTGGTAGCCGGCCAGGATCTCACCGGTCGTCCGCGCGCTGAACCCGGAGTCGGCCAGGTCTTTCTCCAGCGCTCTGCCGAGCGCTACGGCGTCGACTTCGGGCGGGGTCTCGAAGAGGAACCACGGGTGGCCCGAGGTGCTCGGGAAAGCTTCGAGGAAGCGGCCCTCCGCCACGACGAGCTCCCCCTGGAACAGACCGTGCGCGAGCAGGCCGACGATACGCAGCCGGAGCGTTCGGCCGAGGCCGTCCGTGGTGACGATGTCCTCGAGGAGCCCCGAGTGCAGGATCCAGCGGACGCTGTTCGCGTCGCCGATGGCGGGCACGGCGCCGTCCGAGAGTTTTTGTTCAAGGCAGAGCCAGGGATTCCCCCGCTCGGCCTCGTTCTGGGCGGCCGACGACTCCCAGGCAAAACCGCCACGCGCGATGAACTGCGGCGTTGCTCCCAGAATTCTCGGGGCGCGGGGACGGTGGAGGTTGAGGCAGCTCGCTTCGTCGCCTGGACGAACCCGGAAAGGGAACACTTCCGAATGCTCGAGGTCGCGGGCCGCTTCCGCGGAGACGCCGAGCGCGCTTCTACCGCTCGGTGTCGAGAGGCTTTGGAGCAAGGGGAGCGCCGTGGTCCCGACGAGCGAGAACCCGCCGTTCCCGGAGCTCTTGCGTGGCTCCATGGATTCCGGATCTCTCCGCATCGCTGCCACGCTGATGATGATGAACGTCGCGCTCGCGAGCACGCCCACGACGAGCAGGCTCCGGCCCGGTGATCGAGCCGCGCCCCGAATCCCCAATGCGGCGACCCCGCGCAGACGCCCGGCGCCGGCCCCGCCCCGCCGCCGGACGAGGACGTGGCGGAAGTACGCAAGGCTCGCGACGAGGAGCGCGGCGCCCGCCGAGAAAAAAGAAGGCTCGAGCTCGAGCCCGCCCGTGAGCCCGGCCACGATCGCACCGACCGCCAGCGCCAGCGCCGTTGCTGCAAGCCCGAGCGGCCAGAACGCGCGTAAGCCGCGCGGCCGGACGAGCGTGGGCGCTCCTCGGCCTCCCGCGAGCAGGCGCACCGGGGAGGCACGAGCCATGACGGCCGCCACGGTCACCACCGTGACCGCTGCGATGAAGATCGTCGAGACGAGCCCGATGCACAGGCTCGAAGCGCTCGCGTGGAGCGCGAGGAATGGAGCGTTGATCGCCTCGGCCCACACGGTCCGCAGCCCGTAAATCAGCGCCGCCGCGTACCCGAGCGCGCCGGCCGTCCCGACGAGCGCCCCGGCGAGCGTTGCGACCATGCCCTCGCGGAAAAGCAGGCCCGTCAAGATCGACGGCCCGTAGCCGCAGGCCGAGAGCGTGCCCAGCTCCCGCGACCTTCGCTCGCAGGCCAGCCGCCAGAGCATGGCCGCGAGCACGATCGACGCCACGATCAAAAAGAAGCTGAAACCGACGAAGAGTCCCCCGAAATCCGTGCTCGCCCGGGCCCCCTCGAGCGCTTCCTCTTTCACGGGCGCGAGGACGAGCCCCGCGGCTGCCGGGTCGAGCGCCCGGAGCAGACCCGCGCGCAAGGCGGCGGCCGCCGCGTCGAGAGACGTGTCGCCGATCGGATCAAGTCGGATCGCCGTCGCGCCGCCAAAGCGGCTCGACCAGAGCCGCCGCCCATCCTCGAGAGCGACGAACGCTTTGGGCGTCGTGCGGCGCTCTCTCCAGTACTCCTCATCCTTTTTCCGCACGCGGCTCGAGTCGACGGGGAACGGCGGATCCCATTCCCTCAGGCTCCTCGCGTCGGACACGCCGGGATACTCCGGCGTCCAGTCGCTGTCGTCGGCCTCGCCGCCGGGGGGCAGCACACGCGCCACGCGGAAAGCGGCTTCCTTCTCCGCGAGTTGCTGACCGCTTTCGAGGGCGTAATAGCGGATGCGCACTTCGTCGCCCGGCCCGGCGCCGAGGTCGTCCGCCGCCCACCGGCTGAGGACCACCGTCCCCGGCTCGATCACGGCGCCTTCGAGGCGGCTCACGGCAGAGACCGTGGAGTAAGGAATCTCTTTCCCATGCGCCGCGATCGTGTTGGCCAGATACGTCATGACGCTGCGAGGCTCGAAGCCGGCGGCGCGCGCGGCCTGGGAGCCCACCTCTTCGACCTGCGGTGGGATCACCAGGGACTCCGCCTCGAGAATCGCGCGTCGCTTCTCGCTCCGCACGAGCAGCCGCAGCCCTGCGTCCTCGAGCGCCCAGGCCGAGCCCAGAATCGACGATCGCGCCGAAGGCTCCGGCAGGCTTTCGAGGAGCACGCGGTTCGCGCGGCCCGGCTTCTCGAGCGACCGCTGCAGCAGATCCAACGGCACGAAGACGTTGCGCACCGACTGCTGGCCATTCTCGAGGCTGAAGTCGGCGCCCGGATCCGTTGGGCCGAGTACAACGCGGACGTCGAGGCGGAGCTTGCGGGACGTGTCGGCGCGCCGACCTAGCGCGTGCTCGGCAGGAATCGCCGAGTCGCGAGGGAAGCTGAGGAGGATCGAGTCCCCCGCGCGTGCTCCGAGCGCTTCCGCCAGAATGTGGTTCAGCGCCGCCTGCCGGCCGCGCGGCGACTGAATAGCTCCCGTCGGCGGCACTCCCCAGACGTGCACGTCGGACGCGTGAGTGCCGGTACCGACGAGGCTGGCCGCTCCAAGAAGCTCGATCGCCGCCGTGCCCGAGAGCCGGGCACCGGAAGCTGCAGCGGCCTGTTCGACGTCGCGGGCAAGTCCCTCGCGGAAGTAGCCCGCACCCGTGAGAACGCCGTCGATGGGGCCGAGGCGCAGCAGCACTCGCTCTACCAAGCTTCCCCGCACCGAGTCCCCCACGAGCAGAGCGCCGGTGATGACGGCGGAGGTCACTGCCGTCGCGGCGACGAGATGCAGCAAGGCTCGCCGGTGATGGCGGAAATTTCGAGCGAAGAACCGCCCGCGCGAGAAAAGCACCGCCCGCGGCGGCGGACCAGCCTCTCTCTCGCCCACTTCCACCTCACGCGCTCCCCGGAGCGGCGAGGCGTCCATTTCGCAGCTCCGCGGTGCGATCGAACCGCGCCGCGACCTCCTTCGAGTGGGTCACGAGGACGAGCGCTTTCCCATCCTGCCGATGTACTTCCAAAAACAGGTCCACGACGCCCGCCGCGGAGCGAGCGTCGAGGTTTCCCGTCGGCTCATCGCAGAGGAGCAGCATCGGCTGCGTCACAAGAGCGCGCGCAATCGCCACGCGCTGCCGCTCCCCGCCGCTCAGCTCGGCGGGGAAATGCTCCAGGCGGTTCTCGAGGCCGACGCGGGCGAGCAGCGCGCGGGCTCGGCCTTCCCCCTCGGACGTGGCGGCTCCGCGGGGCAGGAGAGGCACGAGCACGTTTTCGAGGGCCGTGAGCTGCGGCAGCAGGTGGTGGTCCTGGAAAACGAAGCCCACGCGGCGGCCACGGAACGCGGCCAGCTGGCCGGCCGGCAGCGCGAACGGGTCTTCTCCCCCCAGCTCAACGCGGCCCGAGGACGGGCGCTCGAGAGTCCCCAGGATGTGAAGGAGCGTGCTTTTCCCCGATCCGGACGGCCCCATGATTGCCAGCGACCCTCCCGCGGGCACCTCGAAGCTCACGTCGTCGAGGACCACAAGGTCCTCCGCAGGGGTCGGGAATCGTTTGCGAAGCCCCTCGACGCGCAGTGGCGCGCTCATCGAAATTCCAGAGGTGGGTAAGGCGCCTCCTCGATCTGCGCGGAGAGCTCGGCGGGCAACGGCACCGCTTCGAGCCGTCCATCCGCCAGCGTGCGCGAGCTCCCCACGGCGATTTCGCCTTTCGCGACGAGCTCGTCGGCCCGGCGCATCTCGAGCTGGTACACGATCGATCGCCGGCCTTTTCTCCGGACCCAGAGGTGGACTTCGACGACGTCCTCACAACGCAGAGGGCGGAGGAACTCGAGACGCGCGCCGAGGCGGGGCATGCCCCACGGCTCCGTGTCGCCCCGGCGATGGATGCTGAACCCCATCGACCGATAGAAATCGTGCTCAGCCTCCTCGACGTAGCGGAAAAACCAGGAGAAATGCACGATTCCTGCCATGTCGGTGTCGGCGAACTGCACCGTGCGCCGGTAGCGATGCTCGAACGGCATGGCGGTCAACTTACTCGAAGGAGCCGGAGCTTGCGATAGATCGCCAGGACGTCCTCCGCCATTCGTCGAGATGTGAATCGAGCCTCGACCGAGGCGCGGCCACGCTGGCCGAGCTCGACGCGGCGCACGGGGTCGCGCAGCAGCTCCGCGAGCTTCAACGCAAGGTCCTCCGCGTTTCCCGGCTCGTGCAGGAGGCCGGCGCCGGTAGCTTCGAGGAGCTCGGGGAAGGATCCGTGATTCGGCTGCACGACGGCGAGGCCGGACGCCCACGCCTCGAGGAGGAAAATCCCCTTCGGCTCGGGAAACGTGGTCGGGACGCTGAGGACGTCGACCTCGCGCAGGAACTTCAATTTGTCGGCACGCTCGAGGGTGCCGAGGATCTCCACGTCATCGCCCGCCCGCCGCGCGGCCACGCGGCGCCGCACGAGCGCGGCGTACCGGCGCTCTCTCGCGCCGAGGAATCCTGCAGCGCGCAGGCGAATCCCGGGAAATTCGCCCGACTCGCGGAGTAGGAGGAACGCCTCCGCCAGCACGTGGAAGCCTTTCTCGGGCGCGATGCGCGCGAAGTAGCCGATCGTCGGGGGGCGGGAGTCTGTGCCCGCTGGACCGAAATCCTGCACTCGGATTCCGGGCAGGACGACGTCGATCTGGGAGCGATCGAGCCCGATCCACCCCGCGAGGTGATCCGCTTCGTAGGCGCTCGACGCCGTGAGGCGGTCGACGTCCGCGCACCGTTCGCGGATGAGTCGCAAGGCCTCGCCGCGGTGAGGCTCCGGCAGGCCTTCGAGGAAAAGGGCCTCGCCCTGCAGACTGAGGACGACGGGCACTTGCAGCTTGCGGCGGATCTCGCGAGCCAGCCCGCTGAGGAGGCTGTTCGGCAAGTGGACGACGTCCGGGCGGATCTCCGTCGCGAGCCAGTCGACCATCTCCTCGACGAGGCGCCGCTGGTTCCCCTCTTCGCCGCGCAGCATCGACGTCGTCAGGCTGCCCAGGGCCGCAGGGCTCGTGCCGAGACCGAGCCGCGTGACCCACTCGAGGAGCTTCTGCCCTCCGATGATGCGGCGCACGATGCCGCGGGGCCCTCGAAGCCACGCCAGCTTCTGCTGCGAATACACTTCGAGAGCGTTGAGGACGACGCGGCGGCCGCTGATCGTCGGCTCGTCGACCCGGAGCGGCGTGTACGCCGGGATCAGGATGACCTCTTCTCCCAGCTCGAGGAGCGCCGATGCCAGCGCGTTGTCGCGCAAGCAGCTCCCGCAATACGCTCCGGCGGCGCCCGCGGCGATGAACGCGATCCTCATCCCGGCCCCTTTCTTCGCGCCCGGGCGGCGCGGACCGCATCAGCTCGGGGGGCGCACATCGAAGCAGTGGACGAGGCCTTCATCCGTCGTGATCACGAGACGCCCTTCTCCGACCGCCGGCGACGCCGCGAAGCCGGCGCCCGCCTCGTACTTCCAGATCTCTTTGCCGGTCTCGAGGTCGAGGAGGTACACGTTGCCGTCGTTCCCGGCGGCGAACACGCGCGACCCCACGACGACCGGCGAGGCGTCGACTTTCGCGCGCGTGGCAAATGTCCAGACGCTCTTGCCGTCGGCTGCACGCAGCGCGTGCACCATCTTGTCGCGCCCCCCGATCAGGACGACGGCGTCCCCGTTCGCCAAGACTCCGAGAGCCGGCGAGGACGCGTAGGGGAACTTGCGGTCGGGGTGCTCGTAAGTCCAGCGGATCTTGGGGGCCTTCCAGTCGACGCCGTGCACCTGGCAGCCGGACGTGCCCAGGAACAGCTGCTCGCCGTACACGAGCGGTGCGCCAGCGCTGTACCCGTCCATCTCGAGCTCTCCCATCTCTTTCCCGGCGGTGATGTCGACCGTGCGGAGGTGCTCGTCACAGCCCGCCACGAAAGTCTTTCCTTCCGCCACGGCGGGTGTCGCGTGGATCGGCGCCTGCGTCTTCAGCTTCCAGACGAGCTTGCCGTCGGCAGCCGCGAGGCAGTAGAGGAACTCGTCGTAGCAGCCGAAGAGCACGCGATCCTGCCAGAAGCTCGCCGAGGAGATGATCTCGGCGCCTCCGCCCTCGTCGTCTTTGGTGTCGAACTTCCAGATCTCCTTGCCCGACGCCGCATCGTGCACGTGGAAGACTCCGGAGGTGTCTCCGAAGTAGACGCGCCCCTCGCGCACCGTGGGCGAAGACTCGATCCGAGCGTCCACCGGCGCTTTCCAGACCTCTTTCCCGGCCTTCTCGGGGGCGTTGAGGTCGAGGCAGCGCAGCCCGCCTTCCGACGCGCCCACGTAGACCTTTCCGCTGGCGATGGCCGCGGTCGAGAGCACCTCGCAGCCGACGTCGAGCGTCCAGACGAGCTTGGGCGCATCGCTGACTTTGCCGGCGCGCCTCCCGTGGTGCAGATCGTCTCCGCGGAAGCACGGCCAGGGGGCGGTGAAGTCGGGCGGTGTCGGCGCGGGCGGATCGGCGGCGGCCCATACACTGGGCTGCGAGTCACAGCGAGCAGGACGAAGGCCCACGTCAGAGCACGCATCGGTAGATCTCCACGAAGTCTTCCTCCCGAACCTCTCTCGGGTTGAACCGCGCCGTCCACTGCACCGCGGCTTCTTTCGCGAGGACGCCGAGGTCCGATTCGCGCACGCCTTTCGACGAGAGCCGGGGAGGCAGTCCGCTCGCGGCGAAGAGCGCGTCGAGGCGATCTGCCAGAGCGCCGGCCGACGGCGCCACGCAGCACATCTCGTGCTCGGCTTCGGGCAAGGCAGCGTTGAATCGCACGACGTGCGGCAGGAGCATCCCCACCGCGTGCCCATGGACAAACCCGAACCGAGCCGTCAGCGGGTTGGCGGCGGCGTGGGCTGCTCCGAGCATGGAGCTTTCGATGGCGGCCCCTCCGAGCGTGGCGCCGAGCAGCATTCGCCCCCGAGCTTCGCGGTCGCCGGGTTCCTCGAGGACGCGCTCGTAACTCGGCTCGAGCAGCCTCCAGGCCTCGATCGAGAAGAGCCGCGAAAGGCTGTTCCTGCGCCGCGTCACGAGCGTCTCCATGGCGTGGCTGATGGCGTCAATGCCCGTCGCCGCAGCAACGGCCCTCGGCTGCGTCAGCGTGAGATCGGGGTCGAGGATCGCCGCGCGCGCGGCCGCTTTCTTGTCGCCGCAGGCCATTTTTTCGTGCGTGACAGGGTCCGAGATGAGCGCGAAGGACTGCGATTCGCTGCCGGTGCCCGCCGTCGTCGGCACCGCGATGAACGGCAGCATGGGGCGGAACGCCCGCCCCACACCTCGGTAGTCTTTCATCTCCCCGCCCTGGGTCACGATGAAATTGATGCCTTTTGCGCAGTCCATCGAGCTGCCCCCGCCCAGGCCGACGATGAAGTCGGCCCCGAAATCCCGCGCGACGGCGACTCCCGCGTCGACATGCTGCGTCGTCGGGTTCTCTCCGACCTTGTCGAAAATCGTGCACATGAGCCCGACCCCGCGCAGCGAGCCGACACCTCGGTCCACGTGGCCTGCGGCGCGGATGCCCGGGTCCGTCACGAGCAGTACGCGCTTCGCGCCGTACTCGCGTGACAGCTCGCCGAGGCGGTCGAGGGTCCCGGGCCCGAAGACGAGGCGCGTCCGGAGGTCGTGATCGAAGGAGGCGAGAGCCATGCTCGAGGTCGTTCGTCTTCCTCAGTAGACGCCTTCGACCACGTTCGTCTCGAGCCCGGCGTACGGCCGGACGTCTCCAACGCCGTCCCAGGGATAGCGCTGGATCGGCGGCGTGCGAGTCGCTTCGTCCCGCTCGAGGAAGCCCGGGAGGAAGAGCTCGCGGGTGAGGGTGGTCAACCGCACGCGCCCTCGCTGGTTGTAGGGAACGACCTGATCGGGGTGTGCCGGGTCCACGACTTCGAGCACGGCGCGGGGCTGCGGAGCATGGTAGATGATCGAGTCGCCGTCCACGGGGTCGTAGGGCTTGTGGCAGGCGAGGCCCATCAACGTGTTCCCGTACGTCGGCACGAAAGCGACGCCGTCGCCGCAGAGCTCCTCGCGCGCGAGGCGGTGGAACTTCGGCGTCATCTGCGTGCCTCCGCAGAAGACGCCCGTAATCCCCACCTGGCGGAGCGAGACTTTCTCGCAGAACGCCTCGAGGAGCTTTGGCGTCGTGAAGAGGCAGCGGATGTTCGGATGGGCGCGCAGAAGCGTCAGCGCCTGGTCCACGACGTGCCACTTGTAAGCCTCCGCGGCCTCGAATGCGCCGCGTTTCATGCATTTGATGACCCACCGCGGGTCGAGGTCCAGGCCGAAGCAAATCCCGCCCCGGTGTTGAGCCAAGTGCTCGATGGCGAGGCGGAGGCGGCGCGGTCCCGTGGGCCCAATCGAGATCCAGTCCGAGCCCCGCGGGAACGCGGCGTCGTCGAGCGTGTCGCTGAACGCCTCGTAGTCGATCCGGAAGTCCTCGATGTTGACGCGACTCTTGGGGACACCGGTCGAGCCCCCCGTCTCGAAGACGAAAACCGGCCGGTCCGCGTAAGCTTTCGGCACCCAGCGCGCGACGGGACCGCCGCGGAGCCACTCGTCCTGGAAGGGCTCGAAGCGACGGAGGTCTTCGAAGCGCTGGACTTCGCGGCGCGGGTCCCAGTTCAGCTTCGAAGCGCGCTCGAGCCAGAAGGGCGAACCGGTGCGCGGGTCGAAATGCCACGCGACGACCTCCCGAACCCAGGCGTCGAGGCGGTCGCGCGCAGCCTGTGCGGCGGCGGGCGTAGCAGCGGCGGTGGGGGCAGAATCCTGGGACACTATTTCATTTCCTCCTGGATCGCGAAAAGGTGGGTTCGGCTGGCGATGTAGAGGATGCCACCCGCAGCCACGGGAGTCGAGTGGACGGAGCTGCCCATGCTGATCTCGGCGATCACTTTGAGCTCCTTGCCCGCCTGCAGAATCGCCACGTCGCCGTCCTCGTCGCCGAGATAGATCTTGTCGTCGACCCACAGCGGCGAGCCCCGCACTGCGGCGAGCATGTCGTGCGTCCAGTACGAGGTGCCGTTGGCCTGGTCGAAGCACTGCAGGAACCCCGAGAGGTCCACGGCGTAGACGAGCCCTCCGATCACCGCGACCGTGGAGACGGTGCGGCGAAAATCTTTGTAGCCAACGTGCCAGGTCCGGCCGCTCTCGGTCACGTCCCCGGTTTTCGAAGCGTCAATGGAGTAGAGATGGCCGAGGCCTTCGCCGTACTCGGGGTCCTGCCCCACGCCGACGTACACGTGCCCGTCCGCGCACGCTGCCGTCGCCACGATCGCGTTCCGCGTGCCCTTGCCCCCCGGCTCGGAGATGGTGTCTTTCGGGTTGCCGTCGAACGACCAGATGGGCTCGCCGTGGAGCGGCTCGAATGCCCGGACCCAGCCGTCGACGCCGGGGAAAATGATCTGCGGGCGGCCGCCCACCGCCGTGAAGCTCGGGGACGAGGCCGGACTGGGCAGGATCTTGTCGCCGGGGTCGTTCCGGGACCAGACGACTTCTCCGGTGAGTTTGTGGACGGCGATGAAGCTCGGAGCATTGGGCGCGGGGATCGTGACGCGGTCCTTGTCGGCGCCGTTCGACGTGAGCACGTAGACGAGATCGTTGACGATGAGCGGTGACGAAGCTCCGGCGGCGTTCGGGAAAACCCCCAGGTCCTCCATCATGTCGAGGACCCAAATGAAGTCGGCGTCCGTCGGGCTCGAGTACTTCTCTTTCGTGTAGGGGCCGTCGTTCTCGCCGTCGGAGTAGCCGTCGATGTCGGCGCAAATCAGCTCGGCGCGGTTCGAGACGTAGTACACGCGGTTCTGCTCCACGCAGGGTGACGAGCAGATGCCTTGCTCGGGCCGATCGTTCACCGCCCCCGTCTCGAGCTTGTCGTGCACCGCCTGCCATAGGAGCTGGCCGTCGCTCGCGTCCAGGCAGAGCAGGATGCCCTTGTCCCCGAGGACCTTGGGATCCCGCGGCGCCGCGTTGTTCGTTCCCACAAAGACTTTGCCGCCGCTCACGACGGGGTTGCCATGGGACCGGGAGCCGAGAGGCGCCGACCACCGGATGTTCTTTCGTGTCGCGACGTCCCAGGACGTCGGCGCGGCCATGGCGAGCGGGCACACCATATTGCGGGCCGGAGTGCCCCCCCACATCGGCCAGTCCGCCTCTTTTCGCTGGAACACGCCGGTGGCCTCGGCCTGCGGCGTCACGGCGCCCGAAGGTTGGCTCGCGGGAGCTGCTGCAGGGGGAGCGCTCGAGGCGGTGCTGGCCACTTCCGGAGCCGTAGGGGCCGCGCTCGGGACCGAAGCTTTTGAGGTTTCGGGAGGATTGGCGCGCGGCGTGTCAGCTGCCGCGCCACCTGCTTCGGAGGGCGCGCCTGCCGCCGAAGTGCGCGGCTCGTCCTGCGCATGCCGCTTTTTCGGCGGGGTGCAGGAGAGCGGGACCAGCGCGAAGCCGGCGAGCGCGAGAATTGCGACAGCGCTCCGCCGCGGGCGCGGTGAGCTGCGCGCGCGCCGGGCGCCTTCAGAGGTCATTGGCGATCACCTGGATGTTGTCGAAGTAGATCTCCGCCCCGGATGAGCGTGCGGTCTGGCCCGCAGAGTAGGCCTGGATGCCCGGACCGCCGGATGGCAGCGGCGCCGGGTCCTGGATCTCCAGCGCCCAGGAATCGGGCTCGGCCTCGCTTCTCGGCCAGACTTTGCCGCGCACGATGCCTTTCTGAGGATCGTGGGAAAGCTTCATCGTGTACCAGACTTCCGGCCTCCAAGGAAACGAGATCGCCTGATCGATGCGGGCGCGAGGGATCCAGCTCACGAGCCGCACTTTCTGCGCGTTGCCGAGCAGCATGAGCTGGTAGCCGGAGTTGATCAGCGTGATGTTCGGAAGGTTACGGCGCCGCTCGACGCCGAGCACATCCGCCTGCATCGTGTAGTTTTTCCACGTCGGCAAGCCGAAAAACGTCTCGGCGTGGAGTAGCTTGGCGTCGCCCGTCACTTTCCGCAGCACTTTCTCGCCGCCGAGCACCGCGCCGACGAATCGGCCGCCCGCCCCGACCCACCCCATGGGCGCCTTGCCTTCGTCGACCTCATTGAAATCGAGGTGAAGGGGGGGAGCCGGGACGACCCTCACCCTCGCTTCTCCGGTCAGGTTCTCGAAGCGCGCCTCGACGGTCCCCGCGCCGAAAGCCACGTCCTGCGCGACGATGAGCTTCCCAGCGTCGCTCACGGTCCCTTTCAGCCCCCGCGCGGCCCACGAGGCTTTGGCGTCGCGATCGCGAAGAAATCGGCCTCGCGCATCGAAGAGCCGCGCGCTGAAAATCACGGCCTGGCCGGGCTGCAGGACGACGTCGCCCGGAGTGACCTGCAGAAACGAAGGCGCTTCGCTCGAAGCGCCCTGATCGTCCTCGACGGCGGTCTCGGGCAGAGCGCCGCGGCCCCCGGACCAGCTCCGGAAACCGATACAGTAGAGCTCGTCCCGCGTCGCGAAGTAGATCCTGCCGTTGGCGATAGCAGCGCTGCCGTTCAGGTCCACGACGGTCCCATCCTGCGACGGAAAAGTGACCTCGCAGACGACTTCGCAGCCGGAATCCGAAGGCTGGAGGATGCAGAAGCGGGAGTTCAAAATGCCGAGGAAGATTTTCCCGTCGACCACGACGGGTGACGCCTTGAGCGCGGTGCCGACCGAGTGGCGCCAGAGAACGCGGCCCGTGGCGGCGTCGATCGCGTGGAGCTTGGCCGCGTTGTCGGCGACGTACAGCCGCCCGTCGAGCATCGCCGGCGACGAGCTACCGGCGAGCACCCCATCGACGCGCCACACTTCGTTCGTCTTCGTCACGTCGCCCGTGCCCGTCGCGTCGATGCAGACAACGCGGCCGCAGGAGGCGGAGTCCAGGTTCTCCTCGCCGTGAACGGCGATCACGAAAGTCTTCCAGACGACGATGGACGCGCTCAGAGCCCGCCGTGAGAGCTGGAAGTCCCAGACTTTCTCTCCCGTTCTTACTTTGATGGCGTGGACGGCGCCATCCGCCCCCGCATCGATCAGGAGCCGCTGGCCGTTGATCGTCGCGATCACGGGAGTCGCCGCGGGAGGCTCGTAAGCCTTCCCGCCAGGCTCGGACCACCACACCACGGCGCCGGTCCGCTTCTCGAACGCTGCGTAGCGGTGCCCGATCTTCCCCTGCGTCGCCCCCCAGCTCGCGCCCAGGAAGCTGGCGATCACGAGGGCTCCGTCGACGACCGGCGAGCAAGTCCTCCCCCGGTGATCGGACAACATGCCGTACTCTTCGTGGAGAGCGCGCTGCCAGAGCAGCTTTCCGTCGCGGTCGACACAGATGAAAGTGCCCTGCACGCCTAGAGCATAGACGTGGCCCGTCTCCGGGTCGGCCGTGGGGCTCGCCCAGCCGACGCAGCTCGGGGGAACGTCCGTGAGAAAGACTCCGAACCGATATTCCCAGTGGACGTGACCGGACTCGGCGTCGATGCAGAGGAGTCGCTCCTGCTCCGTTTTTCCCGAGCCGACGCGGTTGAGCAGGTAGACGCGGCCGTTCATCACGACTGGCGTGGAGCGCCCGCCATACGCCGCTTTCCAAAGGACGTTCTCCCCGCTCGGCGACCATTTCGCAGGGAGGCCGCTCTCGCGGGAGGCGCCGTTCTGCTCCGGCCCCCGCCAGCTGGGCCAGTCGCCTGCGTGCAGGACCGGCAGCGCGGCAGCGACGAGAGCGGCGGCCGAGACCCAGCTCCACGCGTTCGACGCCCTGCCCATTTCAGAACCCCTCCTTGAAGAAGCGCTGGCCTTTCAGCTCGAAGCGCGGCAGCGCGCCGGACGGGACGGCGCGTACGCGGGCGCGGAAAAGGAGGTCGCGTTCGATCGTGCCTGCCACCTGCG
>Ga0075418_10006401_pt1 | contig 13277 bp, 12 predicted proteins | sample SoiMetdeltSBSDD2_FD_81776 | JGI IMG/M metagenome (GOLD analysis project Ga0075418, IMG submission 81776) | Bulk soil microbial communities from a Populus tree surrounding site in Tennessee, USA - Soil MetaG P. deltoides SBSDD2 | ecosystem: Environmental > Terrestrial > Soil > Tree plantation...
CAAGTTGATTGAGCTCGCTCCCAATGCTTTTCACTCGATCTCCTGATTGATGCTGTCCCCGGAACCGCCACACTGGTCCATGCGCCGGCCCAACTCGGCCCGCCCACGAATGCCGAGTTTGCGGTAGATCCGGCTCAGGTTGTGCTCGACCGTCTTGGGGCTGATGAACAGCGTGGCCCCGATGTCACGGTTGGTCATGCCCGAGGCCGCGAGTTCGGCCACCCGTTGTTCGGAGGGTGTCAGCGCCAGGTGTCGACTCGGTCCGACATTGGTGCGCGCGAGCTCGGCGCGGGCGCGTTCGGCCCACAACGGGGTACCCATGTCCTCGAACGCATGCAACGCCTCGCTGAGAGTTGCCGCTGCGGATTCTTTACGACGTTGTCGACGCTGTAGTTGGCCCAGTAACAGCTGGGTGCGGGCGCGTTCGAAGGGCATCGGCAACCGCTCGTGTTCGGTCATTGCCTGACGTGCCATGAGCTCGGCCGCCGCGACGTCACCCCGGGCGGCCAACAACATACCGCGACAGCGGGCGCCGGTCGCCAGCATCCACGAGCGGTCGCGTTGTGCACCGTTACGTTCGAGCGCCCCGATCAACCGCTCGGCGTCATCGAGGCGGCCTACCGCTACCAGAGCCTCCGCCGCATCGGGGATGTACCACGAGGTCATGATTTCGGTCGCTGGGATCTGATCAAGGGTCGATAGCAGCGGCTGCAAGAGCGCCAGCGCCTCGGCGTAGTTTCCGCGCGAAACCTCCAGGAACCCCAAAGTCATTGTTGGCCACTCGGCCATCCGCGGTAAGCGGAACCACTGGGCACGGTCGATGGCCGCACGAGCGTCGGCTCGGGCTTCGCGCTCGCGCCCGGCGTATGCGTTGACCTTTGACCGTATTGTCAGCGGGATGATGAGGATGTGTTCACCGCCGAGCTGTTCGGCAAGCTCCACCGCATGCTCGGCGTTCTGTCCGGCCTCGTTGAAACGACCCCGCCAGATGTCGATCAGCGCACTAAAACCCGCGATCGAACTTAAGTCGCGCTCGGCGCCGCGCTCGATGCAGCGGTGCCGCACGGCCAACATCCAAGTGTTGCCTTCCTCCAGTCTTCCCGTCCAGGCGAGGATCAGGCCGTAAATCACGCTGGCACGAAAGCTAATTGGGACATCGATGTCGTGATCTTCCAGGTCCAAAGAGCGTCGCAGACCGGATTCATCCAGTCCGGGTCCGTAAAGGAAGCTGACGTTCACCCACCAAGCGAGCGCCTGACTGAGAAGGGCTGGAACTCCGAGTTCCTCAGCAAGGCTTACCGCTTGCCGCGCGTAGCGCAACGATTCATCGAACCCACGCGCGGTGGCCTGCGCCACGAAGGACAACATCACTAGATTAGGCACCTGTATCACAGGGTTGTCCTTGGCATCGTCGAGCGCACGTTTCAGCAGATCGTCAGCCTCGGTAAACCTGTTGTCGTAGACATGCATCCCGGCAGCCAGGTTCAAGGCGAGCGCCCGCAGTGTGCCGGGCTGTAGCCGCTCCATGGCCGGCTCAAGCATCGCGCGCGCCTGTGCGGTCTCACCGGCCTCGAAATGGTGCGCAGCCGAACGGATGCGGCGCGACGGCGAATCACCGCCGAGTCCGATTGCGAGGTCGACCAACTCGGCCGCGGCCGCCGGAGCTCCTCGCGCACGTGCCGCTTCCGCGGCGGCGTCGAGGGCCTGCAAGATCGACGGATCCTCGTTGGCGGTACCCAAGGCCAGATGCCGGGCTTTCAGCTCGGGCAACGGGATTACGTCGGCCAGTGCCCGATGCATGTGCCGGCGACGCGCCGGACTGGCCTCGGTGTAAACCCCTCTGGCGAGCAGTGGATGCGAAAACCGCACCCGGTTGCCGTCGATCGCGACGATGCCGTTGCTCTCGACCCCCTCGAGCAGCTCCACGGTCCGTTCGACACCAGTGCCGGTTGCCTGCGCCAGCAGCTCGACCGTGGCATCCGCCACGCACGCGGCGGCCAACAACATGTCGCGGACATCATCATCGAGACGCCCAATCCGGGTACGCACCAGTTCAGTGAGCGTGGCCGGCAATACTGGCTCGGCGCTGGGCGACTGAGCGTCCATTGCGCGTGCCAGTTCCAGCGCGTAAAACGGGTTCCCGCCAGAGATTTCAGCGATGCGCACCATTGTTGGCCGCGGAAGGACTCGGCCGAGTCTCTCGGAGATCAGCCTTTGCAATCCGCCCATGCTTAACGGCTGCAGTCGAATTCGGGCAATTCGATCCGTTGTGGCCAGCTGCAGCCACGACGCCACGGTCCCGGTGCCGGGATCAGATCGTTCGGCGATCAGTACCCCGACGCGTCCCTTCAACCGTCGCGCGGCGAACGTCACCACCGCTTTGCTGGACGGATCAAGCCACTGCACATCGTCGATCGCCGCCAGCACCGGCGTATCCGCGGCAAGGTGTTCGACGACCGACAGGAACGCCGCGGCTACCACTCGCTGGTCGGTGGCCGGGCCCTCGCCGTCGGCCCGCAACAGTACCCGGTCCAGCGCAATGCGCTGGAGGTCGGGCAACTTGGCGAGCACAGTGGATTCCACATCGCGCAGCAGGTCAGCCACCGCCGCGTAGGCCAGCACCGACTCGGCCTGCCCTACGCGCGCGCAAAGGACCCGAAAGCCTTGTTCCTGGGCGTGCTCCAGCCCGGCCGACCATAGCGTGGTCTTCCCGATTCCGGCTTCGCCCTCAATGATCAGGCCCGACGGCTGCACGCTCGCCGACAGCAGGAAGTCGGCGACCGCTTGAGACTCCACCGAACGGCTCACCACCCCGGCCGACACAGCCCCAATCATTGCAGCCAGCAAACCGCAGGAGGCCAGAATGCGCGAAAAGCAGCTGCGGTGCCAGGTCGCAACGCGGGGGCCCTGCCGCGGGAACGATAGGGAACTCCCCGATTCCTCACCGGCCGCCCCCGCCATACCTTGGGTGCGACGGTCAGGCAGAAGGACAGAAGATCTGCGGCGAACTGAATCGCCCGGCTCTTCGGAACGAAAGGTAACCGCAATGTTGCACATTGCCGTCGCCATGGGCACCGGCATTGCCACGATGTTGGTCGTCCACGACTTGCAGGCGTTCGCCGAACGATACGTTGCACGCAAGCACGAGAACGATTGAAACTCGCAGTCCTCGTGCACGTTTCAGTCATGGGATGTGGTGATTCTCGGGCCCACCGCCGCCCCCAGTTCGGCGCGGGCGCGGGTCGCCCTGCTCAAACTGTCGTGCGCCGCGAATGTCCACGTTTATACGCAATTCCTCGGCGTGTCGCGGACAAACACGCGCGCTCGCGCTAAATGGGTAAGACCCCGTGCTTGTACTGCAAATGAAGCGAGATCGTCCGCTGGCGATTCATGATTTGCACTTTCGGTGCCCAGCAGCTCCTTGCGCAGCCAACCCGACTTCCGGCTCACACCCAAGTGGGGCTGATCCAGTGGATCGAATCGGACAACGCTGTTCGGCGGAAGGAGCAGCTTATTGATGAGGCAATGCGAGAGTTGGGCTTTCAGCGGCGCGGAGAGAAGATCGTTGCGGCGATCGAGCAGCGATCGACGCGGCGTTCCATGAGGACCAAGAGATTGGGGGAGGGGGACTGCCGCGGATCACGGATGAAGCGCTGGCCGCACGAAATTCATGGATAACAGCAGTTATCCATGAATAATTGCTCCCTTTCATCAGACGAATCACGAAAGCGGTGTCGGCTGACGTTCGTGACCAATGTGCTCGAATGATGAAACGTAGTGTTGATGTGGGGATTGGGCTCACTTGCGACCAGCTCCCGGGGGCCCTCGCACAGAAGTGCTGCCGACACGCACGGTCACCGCAGGTCAGAGCGAATTTTCACCAGATTTCTGACTCCACGTCAATACCCAGGTTGGCGAGAGTAGGCATTACTACGCGGGACTGTTCGCGGTGTTCGCCGTGGCGGACTATTGCCCGGCGCACCAAGCCGACAACGGATTCAACGGGAGCTATTAGGGGGACGCAGCCGCAAGAACAACCTGCTGATCGTCTACTTGGAAGGCAATGACGGCGTTACCCTCGCCTCAGGTAGAGCATCACGAGGGAATCGCGAATGATTCGTCGGCTGCTCGCCTCCGCCGCCGCAATCCTGCTTTCCACCGCTCCACTAGCGGTAGATCTTGCCTCAGCGGCTGGGCCCCGCGCCCGCCAGTCAATTGCGCCCACGAACGCCGGTAGCTCTGATGACATGAGCACCGCCGCTAATGCTCGGGGGTGCTCGGGTGACTGTCAGTATTGAGAAAACGCGGAGCTCACGGGCCGGCCCATTGTTTTTTGGTAAGGGATCGGGCGGCCAGTGACCTGGCCCGGCTAGCGCCCCGCAAAAAAGGTTATACGCCTAGGCGATCAAACACTTCGAGGATTTGTTCGTTGGAGGCACGGCTCTCGCACAGGCAGCGCACTTCGTTTACGGCTGTTTCTAGGGCGTCGAGACGCGTGGACGCTTCCGTGAGGGAATCTAGCCAGCGGTCGTAATCGCGGTCGTCAATCTCAGATTCGGTGAAGTCAATACAGCCCTTCATGATCCCTCCCCAAAGTTCAGGTGCCCGTTCGACAAACCCCATCCTTGGTATGGTTAGCCCCTTCATCAGGCGTGTAAACCGAAAATCTCGTTAAGCTCAGCTCATCACCCCGTTCTATCTACCCGGCCATCAGCGGCCTGTTCCTGAGCGTGCTGGACCATACGCTCGCTCAGCCGAATGAGTGCGTCCTCGTGCCCGGCGGGCATGGTATAGGCCAACTTCCGTAACTCGATAGCGAACCCCCACAGATCCCGGCGTTGCGACGCCACACTCATCGGACGACTCCCTCGTCAAGGACTTAGTAGTAATCAATATCCCCGCTCTTCAACAGCGAGCGCAAGCATTTTGTGGGGTCCGATGGCAGCCCAATGCTATTGACGCAGTGGAAAATTCAAGTCATTGCAGGGCTGCTCCCATTTCTATTGATGTAACAGATAGTTCCTACCTGCCCAGGCCGAATTCAGCCCAATCCTATTAACGCAGCAGAAAATTCCGTATTCGCCTGCGACCTAATGCATACGGCCTCGACTGGGTTATCATCAGCGTTTCGCGAAAACGCCTGCGCCGCATCGTTTTACGGTCCAGCACCGTCCCTTAGCGCCCGTTGTCAGCACCGTCCAATCAATCGTTGGCGAGCCCATGTGACGACGGAGTCGGTGTAGAGATTCGCCCGTGCCGTCGGCGCATCCCGGCCAGCAAGTGCGACATTCACCGCACCCACCACACCGGGCACCTACCCATTTCACTGCTTCCGGATTTCCGAGCCCTCAGCTCCGATCGGGGCCGCGAAGCACGTCTTGCCCCGGTCAGGGTTGCCGGACAACAGCCCCTCATCCATTTCAACCATCCGCTAGCTTTCATATCTGACGCTGAGGACAGCGTGCCCACCCACGCTCCAAGCAACCACGTCTGCCAGCCGCACCCGTACGACGGTCTGCGGGTCTACACCGGGAGTCAGCGACAGCTCTCGGACGATCAGGTGCACGTATTCCGGGTCTGCTGTCGGTGCGACGACACAGCCGGTGTCGGAGTTCTGCTGAAGTTGGAAGGTGGAGAACCCGACCGAAGTTGCTCAGCGGCGTGTCACATCGGCCGAGCGGTGATCGCGGCGAGGCGTTCGTCCAGCAGTTCGGTCAGAGTCGCACAGATTTGCGACTTGGCGACTAGGGTCTATTTCGCGACTTTTGCTGTCGAAAGAGCGCAGGCAGATGAGCGGAGGCGGGATGGCCCAATTTGGGCCAAACACGTCGCCTTACCGCCTCGCCTTCAACCAGGGCCATCCCCCGCTCACGCGTTGGTCACCCCTCCTGGGCCGCCGCCCAAGCTACGCGTTAGGTTTGCCATCCGTACTGTTACATAGGCGTGCACTACTGTAAAAGCTCTGAAAGCGCGTAGCACCGTAAAGAATCTTGGAGGGGCCCGCGCCTCACAGCCCGTCGTTGCCCGATGTCATAGTTTGCTCTCGATCGTCATTTCATTTTTCTGGTCTGTCGTAGGCCGCCTCGATCGACCTGCGCGCCCAGCGCCACGGCCGCGGGATGTCGTGCGGGATCATCACATAGGTCGTGGTGCTCTCCGTGTAGGCCTTGCGGCCCGGATCGTCGAGGTTCGCGCCCAGGTAGCCGACGAGGTGCACCGTCACCCCGAGCAGGGTGGACCGCGCCATCACCCTGGCGAGACCCGCCGTTTGCGCGGGCCAGTCACACCAGCTGTCGTACTGCAGCTTGACGTCGGTGACCCGGAAGCGGGAATCATTGCGCGTTCGATCCTTGGCCATCCACGGCACTCCGCCGTATTTGCGTTCCGGATTGCCGCAGCACAGGAAAGTCACCCGGTCAGGGTCGGGGGCATCGGGGGCGTCGGCGTAGCGGGCCAACCACCGGCCGATGATCTGGGCACCCCGGCTGTAGCCGAAGACGATGACCTCGTCATCCGGGTTGGCGGCCAAGGCGTCGACCAGCTCCTGCAAACCGCCGTCGATGGAGTCCGGGCCCTTGGTCACCTCAACCACGGTCGCGGCGGCGCACACCTTGCGCTCAAACAGCTTCTTTGTCACGCCGCGGCCCGGCCACCACGGCTCCAGCGTCAGAACTGTCGTCATTGCACACCTTCCACTTCTCGGACGACCTCCAACAACTCTGCGAAATCATCGAGGGACAGCAACCCAGACATGCATAGTGGTGGCTTGTCGCCTAGACGTGCATCCTGACATGACCTCATGCGTTGGCATCTCTCGACAAGACGTAAGTGGGGCAATGAATGACCGGCGATGTTACGGATACCTTCAGAGACGAATGACCCGCGTATCAAGGCGGAAGCACAGGGTGTTGACGGCGTCAACACCGTTCGGCGTATCCGCAGGTCGCGTGACGTTATTTCGCGTCGTTTCGCGTATTAAAATTCAACGTTTCCGCAGGTTACGCCGTTTATGCCGAGGGGTTCGAGTCCCCTTAGCTCCACTCAAAAACCGCAGGTCAGACGATGTGAATCTTAAAGAATCATGGTCCCGCGGATCGCGTCGGCGATTATGATGACCTCGTGGCGGAGGCCGTCGTCTGCGGCGGGGGTGCGGCGGGGCTGGCAGCCGCGGCAGCCCTGAGCCGTGTAGGCGTTGGAGCGAGTGTGCTCGAACGGAGCGACGCGGTCGGCGCGAGCTGGCGAGCACGTTACGACGGGTTGCGGCTCAACACGCCGGCGTGGATGTCGACGCTGCCCGGGTATCGTGCGAGCCACCGTCGTTACGGAGAATATCCGGCCCGTGACGACTGGGTCCGGTACCTCCAGGACTACGTAGACCATCATCGGATCGATGTGCGGTTCGGCACGCCGGTTCACAAGGTGAATGCGTCGCATGGTGGCTGGCGAGTGGAAACCAGTGACGATGCGCTACAGGCACGCTTCGTCGTCATCGCGACCGGCTACGACCACGACCCTGACCTCCCGGACTGGTCGGGGCGGCAGGGATACGCGGGTGAGCTGATTCATTCCAGCGCCTACCGCAACCCGAGGCCGTACCGTGGGCGCGACGTGCTGGTGGTTGGGCCCAATGTGACAGGCTGCGAGGTTGCGAACCAGCTAGCCAGGGGTGGCGCGGCGCGCGTTCGCGTCGCGTGCCGGACCGTGCCGAACCTTGTTACCCGCAAGTTCCTGGGCGTGACTGTCAATGTCCCCGGGCTCGCCTTGAACCACCTCCCCTTACGCGTAGCCGACGAGGTCGCATGGCTGATGCAGCGAATCTTGTTCGGCCACCTGGACCGGTACGGGCTCCCACGGTCGCCCGAAGGGGTCGCGACCACGATGGTGCGCCGGCAACAAGCACCGGCGTACGACGACGGATTCGTCGAGGAGCTCAGGGCCGGGCGCATCGAGATTGTCGCCGCGGTCGTCGGGTTCGACCAAAGTGATGTCGTGCTGGCGGACGGTTCCCGCATACAGCCCGATGCGGTGATCGCGGCGACCGGCTACCGCCGTGGCCTCGACGAGTTGGTCGGCCACCTGGGTATCCTCGATTCCAACGGTGTTCCCCTGGTGAGTGGGGGCCAGGAGCATCCGTCGGCAGCGGGCCTCTTCTTCATTGGTTACCGAGTCGACCTCAGCGGTCAGCTGCGACTCATGCGCATCGATGCTCGTGCGATCGCCAAAGCGGTTCGACGCAAGCGTGCCGCCTGAGGCGTAGTTGTGGAGTGGCTCAACGGTTTTACGCTTTGATGACGGCGTCCGTCAGCGCGTCCATCCCGGCCAGTCTGTCTGTCAGATCGTCGCTCAGCCTGTAGTGGGCAGCGAGCCCACGCGGCGCGGTGTAGCTGATCTTCGTCGTGGATCGTCGGCCCAGACGATGACCTTGGGCGGCAGATCGAGTGCCGCGAGCGGCGCGGCCACCATCACCGGGGTTCCTGCCGTGGGGCTGCCGAAGATGACGAACTTCGTATCGCGCAGCGCGAGCCCTTCGTTCGTGGCCTCACCGCCGATCACGGCGAACATCTTCATCTTCCTCGCGTCGACAACGGCTGCGAGCCGGGTGACGCTGTCCGCAACCGACCAGACGTCACCTTGGTGACGACACCCTCCTCATATCCCATTCGACTCCGCCGACGCCGCACGCTAACACCAACTGCCGACGTCTTTTTCATCCATGCTGGATGCTGACGTGGGGCTCCGAGCCCAAGGTCCCGGCGTGTGAATGGCGTCCGCGTATGGCCAGCGAGACCACCGCTGCCGAGCAGGAGGCAAAGGCCGCCGGTCGGGAATGTGGAGGCCGCCATGCTTCGGCGAAACGACCTCAGTACCAGAATGATTCGTCGAGGTAGCCCGCGGCTCCAGTCGCCACCGGCGATGCGATCAGCGCCTACTGCCCAGAGCGGGCCACCATTGTGCATGGCCAGAACTGAGACGAGGTGAGCTTGGGAGTGCTAATCCCGATCGTTGTGCGCCCCGGCACTTGGCAGCCGTGGGACGCCAAGTACACGAAAGTACCGCAAAAACACGGGAATTAGAGTCCAAATTGAATTGCTTGTCATTCTGCTGTACTCAGATTTTAGGTGTTTCCTTGTCGTGCAACAGGTCTCATTTGTGGGAGAATGAAACGTAGATCATCGTGCGCGCTCGCAGGATCGAAGGGGAGGAGGGGCCATGTCGGTGTCCGAGGCGTTCCGCGGCGTTGTCGACGAGTCCGTGGCGTCGATGGCGTCGGCCCCAGCCATCAATAGGTTCCACCTGGAGCCCCGCTGCCGAATATAAGCCCGCGACGAGGGGTTCTGCGATTCAGTTCAATGGGCACGTCGGCTTGGACTAGCGTCAATTTCATGGCACTTCCGCCGCCGTCGGCAGGGTCGGTCGCCGTGGTCACCGGCGCATCGTCAGGCATTGGCGAACAATTCGCTCGTCAACTCGTGGCGCGTGGTTACCGTGTCGTCGTCACTGCCCGCCGGGCGGACCGGCTGCAGAAGTTGTGTGCGCAGTTGGGCGGCGACGAGCACGCCATCGCCGTTGGCGCCGATCTCGCAGTTGCGGAGGACCGTGACCGGCTGGCCGCACGGATCGACGAACTGGATGCAGAGGTCGACATCCTCGTGAACAACGCTGGGTTGGGCATCTACACAAAGTTTGGCGCCGAAGGTCGCGACAAGGAACTGCAGATGCTGCGCGTGGATGTCGAGGCAGTGGTGGATCTGATGGCCCGCTACCTGCCGGGCATGGCCGAGCGTGGTCGCGGCGCGATCATCAACATGTCGTCGGTGTCGGGGTTCCAGCCCGGCCCGTACAACGCGGGCTACGCCGCGGCGAAGGCGTACGTGCTGTGGTTGTCGGAGGCGGTGCACGCCGAAGTGGCCGCCAAAGGTGTAACAGTAACGGCGGTCTGCCCTGGTCCGGTGCCGACGGAGTTTCAGGCCACCAACGACGCCGACTACCTGGTCGACCGGCTACCGTCCTTCACCCACGTGCCCGCCGAGCGGGTGGCCGCCGACGCCTTGCAGGCAGCTGAGCGTGGTCGTGCATCGGTGGTCCCGGGCGGACCGCTCGTGCAGTTCGCGTTGGGGTCCTCCCGGTTCGTGCCGACTCCATTGGTCCTGCCGGTGCTCGCGCGAATGCTGAAACGCTAGCGAGACCCGGGAGTCGACAGGCGCTGCGCCGCACCGTGCCTCGGGGTGCAGGTGTCATGCGCCCGTCTACGAATCGCTAGCCCGCAAGGGTGAAAGGATGACGATTGTCGACATGACGACTTACGCCTACGGCCAAATCGACCAGGCCCGAGCAGAACTGAACGTGGTCCCGAAATAGACGAGTTACGAGAGTCTGAGAAGCCCGTCTTACCCCGTGCCGGAGGACGAAAAGCCCCGACTATGTGCGTACGGGACCTGTAGCGTGCGTTACGCGCGGTCGGAGACGTAGGCGCAGACGGATGTCCGCTCGCGGAGGAGGTCGGTAGTGGTCGCTTCTGCCCTGCCTTCACCCGTGCGGGGAGGATGGCTATGGATCCCGACTGTCGGCGCCATTCTTGGCGTTGCCTTACTTGTCGGCGCGTGCAGCGCGGAGCCGTCGCCGAGCCCATCCTCGTCGGCCAGCTCGACCGCTGGGTTTACGCCGATCAATCAGATGAGGCTGCGGATGCGGGTCGCCTCGATGGCCCGGGAGATGCTCGTCCCGGGGGCGGTCGCGTTAGTGCGCTCACCCGCCGGTGAGATCAGCACGACGTACGGCACCACCACAGTGGGTGGCAGAGTTCCGGTGTCGTTGGCGGATCACGTCCGGATTGGATCCATCACCAAGACGTGGACCGGCACCGTGATCCTGCAGCAGGCCCAGGAGGGCAAGCTCAGCCTAGATGACCCGGTATCGAAGTTCCGCCCCGATGTTCCGGACGGTGACCACATCACCATCGCCGAGTTGCTGAACATGCGGAGCGGTCTTTATAACTACAGCGAGACGCGCGAACTAAACGAAATGGGCGACAGCAATCCACAGAAAGTGTGGAACCCCGACGAATTGCTCGCGCTGGCCTATAGCCATCGGCCCTACTTCGCACCCGGAACGGGCTACCACTATTCGAACACCAACACGGTATTGCTGGGGCTCATCGCCGAGACGCTTGACGCTAAGCCGCTGTCGCAAGTGTTCCAGGATAGGTTGTTCACCCCACTCGGGCTCAAGGACACGCTGTTTCCGGCCAGTACCTCGAGCGCCATCCCGGACCCGCATCCCCAGGGGTATATGTATGGCAACAACGTGCTGACCATGGGCTCACCAGCGGCCGTACCGCCCGACATGCAGGCGGCAGCAAAGGCCGGTACGCTGCAGCCCAGTGATCAGACATCCCTGAACCCGTCGTGGGCCTGGGCGGCAGGCGCCGGCATCTCCACCGTGGCGGACCTGGCTTCCTGGGTTGAGACGTTGGCCGAAGGGAAACTGCTCGATCCCGACATGCAAGCCAAGCGGATCGCCAGCCTGCAATCAACGGACCTGGCACAACCCGGTGCGCCACAATACGGGTTAGCCATTGCGAAATTCGGTGCGCTGTATGGGCATACCGGTGAAGTTCCGGGCTTCAATACCTTCGCCGGCACCGACCCCCAAAATAAAGTGACGATCGTAGTCTGGGTCAACCTGGACCCGACCGCCGATGGTCGAGCAGCGGCCACGCTCATCGCCAAAGGTCTGATCGACGAGATGTACGGGTCATCGACTCCGACACCCACCCGCTAGTGCGCTGATTCTCGATGAACGGCTTCATAGTTGACGTTCGTCAACGAGCAGTGCAACGCGTCGCGCGCGGCGACACGGCTCTACACCCACACCGCCAATACACCTCGCGTTCCCGCATGTAAATCGGCGTCGTTTCGCGTGCTTTCCTGTAGACGCTCGAAAGCTTTTGCGCAGTACAGCCCCTATTTCCGGCCTCCGGAGGCAAGCATTTCGATGTCTTGCGGCAGAGGATGCCCCCGCTGGTCGCGGCGGCTATCCAGCCCCATGATGAGGATGTTTTGTATCCACCCCAATTGAGGGGGGTGCACGTCCAACGCTGCAGACGCGATGATTCCAGTGGACACATCGTGGTAGGTGATCCACGCGATGCCCGTGAGAACGACGAACACGCTCGACATCAAGGCGCCGAACACCTTGCCGCGTACTCGCGACGAATGGCCGGCTGACCGGCCATCGACTTCGGGCAGCGGCAACTGGGGTTCTGCGTGCCGGCGACTTCCTTCATCACAGAACTGCCTGGCCAGACGACACTATTCCACCCTTATCGCGGCGGCTGGCTCGCGTCCCTTCGGCTGCCGCCCGGCGCTGGCAGGCACCAATCGCGGGACCGCTAGCGCAGTGCTCGACGCACCAATCGTTATCAAGAAACACCGTTCATCGTTATCAGGAAACACCGTTCAACCTTATGTAGCCGTAGGCGGCATTACTGGACTATTTCTTCACGTGCCGCGCTATGGGGATATCGCGCCACGCTGATCGGTTGGGCACGGCTGGAATGGGGAGGAACATATGCGCCAACCAACGGCCGCACTTGCGGTTGCGGTCATCTGCGTTCTGATCGCCGGATGCGGCAGCTCGAAAGGCAATGCCGAGTCGACGACGACCACCCGATCGATGATTCCGCGTCCTCTCGTTGAGCGTGAGCTGGTCGGGTTGCTGCTCAGCCCAGAACAGGTGAACGTCGCTATGGGGACAGCCGGAATGACGGTCACGAATAACCAGACCTCGATGTCTGACAACAGCGCCACTATGGCGCCCCAGGAGTGCCTCGCCATCGACGGCGCGGCCGAGGCCCCGGTCTATGCCGACAGCGGTTACTGGGCCGAGCGCGATCAGAGCCTCAACAACGGCGATAACTTCACGCACTATCTCAAGCAGGCAGTGGTGTTGTTTCCTACCGTGGAAAAGGCCGGTGTGTTCTTCGATGCCTCCGCCCAGCGGTGGCCGGTTTGCCGCCAGTACACCCACACGCAGAGCGAGTCGCAGTGGTCCGTCGGGCAGATCTCCAACGCTAACGTCACACTGAGTACCACCGCGACTCAACAGAACGCCAGTGCCCCAGGCTGGGCCTGTGGACGCGCGCTAGCGCTCAGAAACAATGTCATGATCGACATCAACACGTGCAGCGCTAACCCCGCTGACTCGGCGTCGAAGATTGCCAACCAGATCGCTGCCAATGTAACAGCGCGGTGGTAGCGCTGCCGAACTAGCCGACA
>Ga0075418_10006403_pt1 | contig 13275 bp, 10 predicted proteins | sample SoiMetdeltSBSDD2_FD_81776 | JGI IMG/M metagenome (GOLD analysis project Ga0075418, IMG submission 81776) | Bulk soil microbial communities from a Populus tree surrounding site in Tennessee, USA - Soil MetaG P. deltoides SBSDD2 | ecosystem: Environmental > Terrestrial > Soil > Tree plantation...
ACTCTTCAAGTCAAAGAGCTGCGTGCGATCGACATGCGGATAATGAATAAGCTTCCACCGCTCGGTGCGAACCATGCGTTGCACGTCGCCGTAAGCACCGAAAATCTCTTCGCGTTCACTCGCCCCGCCGCCGTGCATGAGGGGCACGAGGCCGCGACCTTCGACGGTCTGCGGCACCACAACGCCGGACAGCCCGCACACCGTCGGGAACACATCGTATAAATAACAGAGCGCATCGGAACTGCGTCCGCGTGGAGCGCCCGGACCGTTGAAGACCAGCGGCACTCGCACGCTGTGGTCATAGAGGTTTTGTTTCCCAAGAAGCCCATGGCTGCCGAGGGCCAGACCGTTATCGCCCGCAAACACTATGATCGTGTTGCCACGTTTCCCCGTATCGTCCAGCGCGGTGATGATGCGTCCAATTTGATGATCCAGGTGCGTAATCATCGCATAGTACGCCGCGATCTCCTTGCGCACCGCCTCTTCGGTGCGCGGCCATGGAATCAGTTTTTCGTCTCGCACTTCCATTTCCCCATTGTCGAACGGATGCTGTGGTCGAAAATTTTTCGGCAGCGGAATTTTCGCCGGATCGTAAAGCGCCGCGAAATCCGCCGGAGGCGTTCGCGGATCGTGCGGCGAGGTGAACGCAACGTAGAGCAGAAATGGTTAGTGGTGCTTTGCGTTCGTATGAAGCTGATCGCCGCGTTCGCAAACAACTCCGACGCGTTCACGCTGGCGACGCGTTGCTGGTTTGTGGAATATCGCCCGCTCGGATCGTAGTTGTAAACCGGCAGCTTGTTGTGGTTGCTGCTCATCCCGCCGAAAAAAATCGGCCCACCCGCAGTGAAGCAGCGCGCATACGACGCCCGGTCGTTGTGCCACTTGCCGATCCCCGCTGTGGCGTAGCCCGCTTTGCGGAACTCCTCGGGCCAAAGCGCCGCGCGGCGTGGAATGACGTTGTTCGTGATCGGCGCCAACGAACGATACAGGCTTCTTCCCGTCAGCAGCATCGCGCGACTCGGCACGCAAACCGCCGGCACCGCCGACCCCATGTTGAACGCGTGCGTGAAGGTGAAACCACGGTTGACGAGACGATCGAGGTTCGGAGTTCTAATGTGCCGGTTTCCCAGCGCGCCAATCGTATCGGCCCGCTGATCGTCGCTCAACAGAAACGCCACATTGGGCGGGCGGCCCAACAGATCGCGGTCCGCGGCGCTCGCCGAAAATAGCGACGCGAACAGAAATGTTGCGCAAACGAATTTAAATATCGGCGCCGTACGCGCCAGGCCCTTTGTCCACGGCCGTAACCTCCGGCGAAAGCGGTTCATCTTCACCACGCAGTATTCGATAACTGCGAATAAGAATGGAGACCTTCTGTCCCTCGTGCAACCCAAGTTGCGCGTATTCCTCCTTGGTCATCCGCGCGCGGATGATCAAGCCGGAAGGAAGCTCGATTTCCACACGCATAAGAATGCCCAGGAAAAACGTGTGCCGAATGATTCCGGGATAACGATATGTTGTCGGGTCGGGCGCCACCTGCACCGCAAACGGTCGGAACCCAATGCGCAGTTGCTGGCCATCGCGGCGTTCGGGTGCGGGAAACTCCAACTCGTCGACGCGGGCCACGCCGCCCTTGACCGTCGCGTCGAGCACGTTCATCACTCCGATGAAACGCGCCACAAACTCATTCGCCGGCTCCTCGTACACCTCGCGCGGCGTCCCAATCTGCTCGAGATTGCCGCGCGAAAAAATCACGATACGGTTCGACACCTCCATCGCTTCCTCCTGGTCGTGTGTCACGAACAGCGTCGTCACGTTGAGATCGCTGTGCAACCGCACCAGCCACTCGCGCAATTCCTGGCGAATCTTCGCGTCCACCGCGCCGAACGGCTCGTCCAGCAACAGCACGCTTGGCTGCGGCGCCAGCGCGCGCGCGATCGCGACGCGCTGCCGTTGCCCGCCGGAGAGTTGATGCGGGAAGCGCTTTTCCAGTCCCGTCAAGCCAAGCAATTCAAGCAGCTCCGCCACTCGATTCTTAATGTCCCTCCTCTTCCACTTTTTGATCTTCAGCCCGAACGCGACGTTCTTGAACACGTTCATGCTCTTGAACAGCGCATAATTCTGAAACACAAACCCGATGTTCCTCTGCTGCACCGAAATGTCATTCACCCGCTGGCCGCGAATCAGAATGTCCCCCGAGGTGGGCAGTTCCAGCCCGGAGATCATCCGCAGCACCGTCGTTTTTCCTCCGCCACTCGGCCCCAAAAGTCCGAGCAATTCGCCTTCCTGCACCGTGAACGACACGTTGTTGACGGCGACCACGTCCCCGAACTGTTTGCTGACGTTGTTCAGTTGAATACTCATGACGATCGGGACGAAATCTGTATGCTCGGCGCCAACACTGGAGCTTCAGGAACGGCGCGCTGCGCCAGATCAAATTCGCGCTGCGTGCGCCACTCCAGGAACGTCTTGATCACCAGCGTGACGAGCGCCAACAGCGCCAGCAGACTGGCCACGGCGAACGCCGCGGTCATCGAAGCGGCGGACGCGCTCTGGTAAAGTTTCTCGACGCGCAACGGCATCGTATCCGTCTGTCCCGTGATGTGCCCCGACACCACAGACACCGCCCCAAATTCGCCCATGGCGCGCGCGTTGCACAAAATCAGTCCGTAGAGCAGTCCCCACCGAACCGACGGCAGCGTGACATACCAAAACGTCTGCCAACCGCTCGCGCCCAGCGTCAACGCGGCCTGCTCCTGTTCCGTGCCCGTCGCTTCCATTACCGGGATGAGTTCGCGCGCCACGAACGGAAACGTGATGAAAATCGTCGCCAAAACCATGCCCGGAACGGCAAAAATGATATTGATGTTTCTGTCGGCCAGCCACTCGCCAAAAAAACCCTGCCGCCCAAACAGCACCACAAACAATAATCCTGCCACTACCGGTGACACGGCAAAGGGCAGGTCGATCAGGCTGATCAGGATCGGCTTGCCCTTGAAATTGAATTTCGCCGTCGCCCACGCCGCCGCCAGACCAAAAACCAGGTTCAACGGCACCGCGATGCCCGCGATCAGCAACGTCAACTTGATCGCCGACCTCGTATCCGGATCCACGAAAGACTCCCAGTAGACGCGCACACCGCGCGAGAGCGATTGCCAGAAAACGTTCATCAGCGGCAACAGCAGGAACACCACCACAAAACTCAGCGCGATAGTGATCAGCACGCCCTTCACGAACGGCGACTCCTCCGTGCCGCGTTGCGACTTCGTGTCGCCGCCTCGCCGTAAAAGTTTTGTGTCCGTTTCCATCATGAGTGCTGATGATACCGACTCGCCCAGCGTTCCAGCAGGTTGATCGCGATGAGCAACGTAAACGAAATGATCAGCAGCACCACCGCCAGCGCCATCGCCCCCGTGTACTCATACTGTTCGAGCAAGGTAATGATCACCAGCGGCGCGATCTCGGTCTTCCGCGGAATATTGCTCGAAATGAAAATCACAGACCCATATTCGCCGACTGCTCGCGCGAACGACAGCGCGAACCCCGTGATGACCGTCGGAAAAAGCGTGGGCGCAACCACACTGATAAAGGTTCGAAATCGGCCGGCGCCAAGCGTCGCGGCGACTTCCTCAACTTCCCGCTCCATCCCTTCAAGCACGGGCTGAAGCGTGCGCACCACGAACGGCAACCCCACAAACGTCAGTGCGATCACCACGCCGAGTTGGCTATACGCTCCCTTGATCCCCATCGGCACCAGCCACTGCCCAAGCCATCCGTTGGGCGAATAAAGATTCGCCAGCGTCAGCCCAGCCACGGCCGTTGGCAAGGCAAACGGTATGTCCACCAGCGCGTCAACGAACCGTCGCCCGGGAAAATGATACCGCACCAGCACCCATGCCAGGATCGTTCCGAAAATCGCGTTCATGAACGCAGCGATAAACGACGCACCAAACGTCAGCCGATACGCAGCCATTGCGCGCTCCGTCGTCGCCAGCCTCCAAAGCTCCGCCCACGACATCCCCAGCGCCTTGAAAATCAACCCGCCAATCGGAATCAAAACAATCACGCTGAGGTACACAATCGTGAACCCCATCGTCAGGCCAAAGCCTGGAAGTGCGTTGAATTTTCTGGCCGCCATTCCGGCGTTTACTTGCCGCAGATTTATTCGACCACAACTATTTTCCGTAAATCTGGTCGAAAATAGCGCCTTCGGCGAAGTGGGCTGTGTGCGCCTTCTGCCAGCCTCCGAAGACTTCGTCAATCGTAAAAAGCTTTACCTCCGCGAATCCCACCCCGCTCTCCGCTTTCACCGCTTCGTTGCGCGGACGAAAATAATGCTTCGCCGCAAGTTTTTGCCCTGCGTCGCTGTATAGAAATTGCAGATACTCTTGCGCCACCTTCGTCGTCCCGCGACGCTTCGACACTTTATCGACCACCGCCACCGGCGGCTCCGCCAGAATGCTCGTCGAAGGCGTGATGATCTCAACCTGCCCTTTGGCAAGTTGATTCGCCGCCAGCAATGCTTCGTTCTCCCAGGCGATCAGCACGTCCCCAATGCTCCGTTGCAGAAACGTCACCGTCGATCCACGCGCGCCCGAATCCAGCACGGCCACGTTCTTGAATATCTGCCCCACGAACTGTCGCGCCTTGCTCGCGTCGTTGTTCGAGCGCTTTAATTCATATCCATACGCCGCCAGATAATTCCAGCGCGCCCCGCCCGATGTTTTCGGGTTCGGCGTCACGATCGATACTCCCGGCTTGGCGAGATCATCCCAATCCTTGATCCCCTTCGGATTCCCCTTCCGCACCAGGAACACGATCGTCGAAGTGTACGGCGAGCTGTTGTTCGGCAACCTCTTCTGCCAGTCCTTCGGCAGCAACTTGCCATTCTGCGCGATCGCATCGATATCGTACGCCAGCGCCAGCGTCACCACGTCCGCCTCCAGACCATCGATTACGGAACGTGCCTGCTTGCCCGACCCGCCGTGCGATTGCTTCACAATCACGTCTCCCCCACCCTTGCCTTTCCAATCCTTCGCAAACGCGGCATTGAATTCCTCATAAAACTCCCGAGTCGGGTCGTACGACACGTTCAGGAACGTCACGGGCTTTTTTTGCGCGGACGAAGCGTCATTGCCAATGATGATTGCGATTGTCGCAACCACCGCCGCCATGGTTATCGCCGCTGTATGTCGAATGGTCATATCAAAATTTCCCTTGTCGCCCAGAAATCCCTATAGTTTCGATAGAGTATTAACGGTTTCGGTGCTTGTCAACAGAGATTATTCAGATTTTGCTTCGATTATTGTCCGTTTTTTAATCTTTACCTCAATGCTAAACATTATAGACTCCACACAATGAAACTTTCAGTCCGGGGCGAGTATGCGCTACGCGCTTTGATCGTCCTCGGATTGAACTACGCTCAGCCCGTCGTTCCCATCCAAACCATCGCGCGCCTTCAAAACATCCCGCGCAAATTCCTCGAACAGATTCTCAACGAACTCCGCGCCGGCGGCATTCTTGAAAGCCGCCGAGGTGTCGCGGGCGGCTATCGTCTGGCGCGCCATCCAGAGAAGATTACCTTGGCCGAAGTAATCCGTTACATCGAGGGACCACTCGCGCCGGTGAGCTGCGTCAGCGAACGCTTCTACGAGCGCTGCACTTGTCCCGATGAAAACCAGTGCGGCATTCGCAGCATCATGAAAGAAGTCCGCGAAGCCATCGTCAAAATCCTCGAATCCGTCACCCTCGCCCAACTCTGCGACCGCGTCCGCAAACTCCAGGGCGAACATTCCAACCCCCTCGACTACGTTATCTAACCCCTTGGCACGCCATCCACCCATGGCCACGTCATCTATCCCTTGGCCACGTCCCCTGATTCCACTCGTCGCCTGCCCCGCAGCTAGTCCTCCCCGACGAGACGCTATGTCAAACAAATGTTGCGATTGTAGCACAGATTTGAAAAGCAATTTTTTATCGAACGAGTAATGCACTTGTATTACTTATTTGATAATAGGTCATTCCTCGCTCCGCAAGGCGCGGTCACTGATTCTCAACCCGCGCCACCCTCCCTGCACCGCCGCGCTCCTGAGATACGTCGGATGGATGCTCCAGAAAGGCCAGCCGTTCGCGCCGACGAGCGAGCGAATAAAAAACCGATGCCAGCACCGCCCCAGCCAGATTATTCAACAGGTCCTTCTGAGTATCGAAAGGATCGTTGGGATCCAGTTTCAGCATGCCGCGCTCCGGGCCCATCATCAGTGTCGTGCTCCACTCCACCAGTTCGTGTACACCGCCGATGCCGAGAGTGAGCAAAAGGACGGCGACCCAAAGTCTCCAGCCGGCAAGCCCGTAGAAGTGCCCCAGAGCACGATACAAAACAAAACCCGCCACCACCCCGAAGTAAAAGTGCACAAACAAATCGAATTCGAACCCGAAGAATTTCTGGCGATAGAAGCCAAAGGACCCAAGGTCGTGCAGCAGGAGAGCAACGGCAAAGAGCGCGAAGTGAAACGGGTGCAGCGCGAAGCGACGACGGAGAAAGTACACCAGCCACAGCATCGGTGAGAGCACAGCAAAGGAGAACTTGTAAGTGCTGCCCGCAGGCGCAGCCCACAGACTCAGCGAAATCATCACCGCCGTGGCCACCCATCCGATAACGATGAAGGCCCGTGTGCACCGCCGCTCCTGCTGTTCTTCGATAGACCATCTTCCGCCATCTCAAAAACCCGGGTGAATAGGGTCCTCGCCTATGACCGCCTTGACGTAGCGCAGCGTGGTACGCTGCTGTATCGCCGAATGGCTTACGGCAACCACCCAAAAACTCCGTAGTCCTACGTACTTAAGCTTAAAAATCGCACTTTTTCATCCGCGGAGATGGACTCGCGCGCTCGCTTCAGAGTAAATAGCTCGAAAGACCTAATTTGTGCCCGACGGTCGCGCGCCAATCATATTACTCGCCGAAGACAGCGAATCGGATGTACTCCTGCTGAAGCGAGCCTTCCAACAAATGGGAGTACCCGTGCTTCTCCACTCAGTGCACGACGGCGCCGAAGCGATCGCCTACCTAAAGGGAGACGGAAAGTACGCTCAGCGAGCGGAATTTCCGCTGCCCGACCTGCTGCTGCTGGACCTCAAAATGCCCCTGGCCAACGGCTTCGAAGTCATTCAATGGGTGCGCGCGCAGCCGCGGCTTTCGGCCTTGCGTATTGTCGTGCTCACCACTTCCGACCAGGTGGTGGACATCGACCGCGCTCACCGTTTGGGGGCCAATTCCTTTCTCGTGAAGCCCGTGTCCTTCTCCGAATTCCGCGACACCGTGCAAACGCTTTGCCACTACTGGCTGTCGCTGAGCCGGACACCATACACCTCGCGGCCACCACGCAAACAGGCGGAACCCTAGCCACGGCCGCCTTGGGGAAAGCACCCCATTGGCTGATTTAGTGTGCCAGCGGAGTGTGCGAGGGCAGTTGAAACCTAACGAAGGAGTGAAGTTTATTATGAAAAAGCTATTCATTCTGTTTGCAGCTTCGGCGTTGATTGCCGGTTGCAACCGGGCTGATCAGGGCGGCACAGGCACCGATAGCGGCAGCAGTTCAAGCAGCGGGGGCAGTAGCCCAGATTACCGGTCCGGCAGCTCGTCTTCAGGCAGTTCAGCCGTGACGAACTCGACCGGCACGAGTCCGAGCAGTACCCGCCCGACTCAGCCTCAATCGCCACCGAGCACGCCACCGAGCACGCCACCGAGCGGTTCGGCCACGCCTTAAAAGCGCGTTGGCATGTTGATGACGTGAACGGGAGCGGTGTTCCGCTCCCGTTTTCTTTAGGGTTTGTTCCTCCGAGGAGCACACACCGCAACGGGCGCCCGCGAACTCAAAACCTTCGCAAGCGATACGCCCGCATCGTTACGCTAGGACCGGCGTGATCTGTGAACGTCACCGGCGCCAGTGGAATAAAACCGACGAGCCTCAGGTATTCCCAATCGAGCAGATTCGACGAACGCTCCAGATAGAACGTGCTGAAGGGCGCAAGGCGATTCAACGCGGCCTGGTCGATCTCCACTTCGGCGATCGGTGTCTGGTCGAAGAAATCCTTCCGCACTTTGCGCACCCGCAGGATCGGCGGGATCGCCGGCGCGGCACCGCTATTCACCGTCCATGACAAAGTGTCGTTCGCAGGATTCGGGTCGACCTGGTCAGATTGCTGGACTTGCACGAACCCGGTCGCAGTGCCTTCGCGAAGTGGAGTCGCATAGAAACCGACGGTCGCAGACTCGCCCGGGAGAAGTGCCGTTTGAAACACGTTCGGCTCGAAAAAAACGTAAGTCGCGCGCGGGCCGTATCCCCATCCACCAAGGGACAGCGCGTCCACGGGCACGTTGACGGCAACTCTCACGCCCGTGGCGACTGCTGGGCCAAGGTTGCGCACCCGCACCCCGACCAGCGCCGGAATGCTCTCCTGCCCAACCGTCGGCGCCTGGAGGAACTGCAATTCGAGATCGGCTTGCGCCGGTTGCACGCTCAGCTCGGCATTGCTCTCCGGGAGCGGCGCGACTGGGGTTTGGTCCACGCGCTCGACGTGCACGCGACGCCAGGCGTTGCCTGCCGAGCGCGCGACATAGGTGCGTTGCCAGACGAAGTTCTGCCCCGGCTCCAGCGCAGGCAACCGCACGAGCGAATCCCAGATCGATGTCGCCACCTCGCCACTGACTCCGTTCATGGCCGGGCTCACGTTCAGTTCAAGATTCGTCGAACTCGATTCCACAAGACTCAAGCCCGTGACACGATCCGGACCTTCATTCCGGATCTCCGTGGTGAACATTACGAGATAGCCGACACGCGGGTTCTGCGGGAGGATCGATTGTTGCACCGATACTCTCGCTGAAGCGGCCGTCGAATTGATATTGGCGAGCGCGACGTCGTTGGCGGCCTGGCCGTCGAGCTGATCAAGCCGCGCCAACTGCAAACTCACGGTCAACTGGCCCGTGCCGACCGCGTATGTGGATATCCACCAATACCCCTCTTCGCGAGGACGAATCTCGTACCATTCGCCAAACGGCTTCCGGCTGCTCTCCAAATCCCGCGGCCGCGACGTGTCGAAGAAATAGCCGTAACTACTGAGCTCCTGGCCGAGCACCTGAAACCCCGCCGACTGGGCCGCATCGAGCACGACGTGCGACGCCATCCGCGACGACGAGACGTTCCGTGCGATGACGGCAAAGTTCACCAGATCGCCGTTCTTCACGTTCGTGCGATCGGCGATTACGACGGGTGCGATGTCGCTGGTGACTTGCACGCCTGTGAGTTGCGTCGTTGCGCTCCAGAGCGGGAGTTGCGATTCGGACAAGCCGTTCACCCCCTCTACTTTCGCGAAATAGGGGATCGTCCCAGGTTTGCGCACCCGCATCGTGCGCGACATCGAGTAGCTCGCGCCGGGTTCGATGCGCGGGATCGTCCGCCGCGACGCCGAACCAATCCGATTATCGCCCCCCGGCCCATAGCTGCGCACGGTTTCCAGCGCGAAGTCGGTATCAAACCCGTCGGACTCGCGGACAGTAACTGCGAAAGCCGGTTGGGCCGCGCGGTTCGTGACGGTGACGATGAAGATCGCGTATTCGCCAACATTGACTTGCGGCTTATCGACGTTGACCGCGATGGCCAAATCGGACGGCGGCCCGGGCAGGACGTGCAGCCGGATCACTTCCTCCGCGATGGGCAGGAGCAAATCCGGGCGCTCGTACGAGACGCTGATTTCTGCCGCGTTCGTGTAGACGCCCGAGAACGACGCGATGAGATGTTTACGCAGTCGCACCGTTTCGCCCGGCTCTACGATGTCGATGTAACCCGAGATGCCTGGCCGCAGCACGCGGTCGGCATGGATCACTTCGTCAAGTTCCGCCGAGTCGAGTCCGAAGGACGAATAGTCCACGAAAATGCCACGTGCCGGCTGCGGCCCATCATTGTGAACGCGAAACTCAATCGTCACCGGGTCGCCGAGCGCCGCGGTGATGTCCTTCGGATTCGCATCGAGGCTCAAGCCCACATCCGCCGGCAACGTCTTGATCGGGATGGTCAGTTCGGGATGATCCGCCGCGTTCGGGATCAGTTGGTCCTGATACTCGACCGTGAAGTAATTCGTGAGATCGCCCGCCTCTTTCACCGAATAGCGATACCTCAGGTAGGTGTATGCGCCGGCGGGCAGCACGTCGCCGAACACGAATGGCCCGGGCACAGGCGGCACCGGCGGATTCGGGTCTGTAAAGCGATAGAAAGCCAGTCGCGAATCTTGCCTCGTGAAAAGACTCAAGCCGGTGACCGCATCAGGGCCCTCGTTCTTGACCACGTACATCACGGTCACGTCATCGCCGACGCGCGGATTCTGCGGCTCGGTGAAGCCGAGCAATGTCAGGCGCGAGAACGCCGGTTGCACCGTGTAATCCGCGCGTGCCTCCGGCCAGGCCGCCCCCGGAGGCAACTGTTGCTCGAAGTAAGTGACATTCGCGATCAGCGTGTACGTACCCGCAAAGCGCACCTTCATCTCGCCGCTCAACTGCACTTCGGCGCCCGCCGCAAGGCGCGGGATCACGACCCTGCTCGACAAACGCGACGGATCGAGCGAAGGCAGCAACGACGCGCCCGGCGGGCAGTAACTGCGAATCGCGATCTGCGTCGCGTCCTGCGGGCTCTCGTTCCGAATCGTCAGCCGGACGGGAACAGTTTCGCCCACCTTCGCCGTGGCCGGATTGATTGCCATGGCCAGGCTGAGCCGCGCCTGCGCGGGGCGCGTCCCCGCGGTCAGATAAACCAGGTTGTCGAGCGGATCGCTGTCCGTTTGTTCCATCTCTTCGATCATCGCAAACGCGAGCACGTTCGCGTCAGCCAGCGTTGCTCGGGCCTGATAGTGGACTTCCGCTGACGCACCGGGATTGAGCTGCGGCAGCGTCCACACCGTGTCATAGATTCGAGTCTCCAGTCTCCCTTGCGTCGTCTGCCGAGACTCTAGCACCAGCCCCGGCAGTGAACCCAGGCCCACCGCGATGTCCGTGGCCGCCTCCGCCCCCACATTGCGCAATGTGATCACACCCGTGACCAATCCCCCGACTAATGGACTCGCGTTATCGGTTTCGATCGACACCGCCAGATCCGTCGCTGTTGGAAACGCGGTGAACGCCACCGTCGGAGGATTCCCGAAATCCGGCATCGTGAGTTGCGGCGGCTCAAATCGAAACCCGGAGCGCACCGGCGTGATCGTGATCACGCCCGCAGCAGGCAAACCGAGGAATGCCACGCGCCCGTTATCGTCCGTCAACCCCTGGACACTCACCGCGCCCGCCAATTGCACGGTCACGTCTCCCAGCGGACGCAAATCGCGCCGTGCGACGCTCACGGCCAACGCCCGGTTCTCGGCAGCGGCGCAGGGCAGGTCCCCTGTGGCCACAATAAGGACGCCCACGAATGCGAGACCGAGATGCTGCAAGGTAATGCTCATCAGAAGCCGGAAAACGCAGCGACGATCTTCGCGACTTCCAAGCGCCCCGCAAGCGCCAAATCGCCTCTCCCTCGGGGAGAGGGTTAGGGTGAGGGACAGACTAGTGCTTCTCCCTTGGGCTGCGGAGACGAGTCTCTCGGGCGCAGCAACAATCCAGAATTCGGTCACCCCGTTTTGGCGGCACCAGTCCCGCCGCCGGATTCTCCTCGTCATTCATGTGTCTGCGCTCTCGATGTTGACAAGGCCGCGAGCTGCTCTTACTTTGTACCGCAAAGTAAACAACCAACAAATCAGGTCATATGATTCCACCTGCCGCCCTCGAAGAACAGATCGACCAGTGGCGCAGCTACGTCCGTCGTCGCCAGGCGAGCCACTCGGTCAACGTCGCGGAGCTGGAGAATCATCTGCGCGAGCATCTCAAGCGTCTCGCCGATGCAGGGCTTGCGCCCGATGAAGCCTTCCTGGTGGCCGTGAAGCGCATCGCCAACCTCGACCCTCTCGCTCGGGACTTTGCGCGCGAGCACTCGGACCGCCTCTGGAAACAACCCGTGTCCTCGGATTCCGGAAAGTCCCTGGACCGAACGGACGCCTTCATTGCCGTCGCCTTCGCTGTTGCGGCCGCCGTTGCCCTCAAGCTGCCTGCCCTCTTCGGAATCCCGATGACCGATGGGAACGAGGGTTTCTACGTCCGCAACGCGAGTCTCTTCGTGCTGCCTCTCCTGACCGGCTATTTCGTATGGAAGCGGCGCCTCGCCATCGGCACGCTGGCGTGGTTGGCCGCGGCGTTCGTCGCCGCCGGTCTCTTCGCCAATGTTTATCCGCTCAAGCCGCAAGGCCACACCGAGGTGCTCACGGCGGCGCACATGCCGATCGCGCTCTGGCTGATCGTGGGCATCGCCTACGCAGGCGGCCGTTGGAGCCAGGTCGCGGGCCGCATGGACTTCATTCGGTTCTCGGGTGAGCTCTTCATCTATTACGTGCTGATCGCACTCGGCGGGGGCGTCCTCACCGGGTTCCTGGGGCTACTCTTCAACACCATCGGGATCCGCCCCGCCCCGTTCATCCAGCACTGGCTGGTTCCGTGCGGAGCCGCCGGAGCCGTCGTCGTTGCCTCCTGGTTGGTGGAGGCCAAGCAGAGCGTCATGGAGAACATGGCGCCCGTGTTGACACGCCTCTTCACGCCGCTCTTCGCTGCCCTCCTGGTCACCTTTCTGGGCATCCTCGTGTTTACCGGACGCGGGATCAACATCCAGCGGGACCTCCTCATCGCCTTCGACCTGCTGCTGGTGGTCGTCCTCGGACTTCTGCTCTATACCGTCTCTGCTCGGGACCCCGGATCGCCTCGAACCGCTTTCGACATCGCTCTGATCGTGCTGCTGATCAGTGCCCTTGTGGTGGACGCGGTAGCACTGTGGGCCATCGCCGCACGAATCACCGGGTCCGGACTTACCCCGAACCGCGTGGCCGCCCTGGGCTTGAACGCGATTCTCCTGGCCAACCTGACATGGTCCGCTGTGCTCTACCTCCGTTTCCTGAGAGGACGCGGATCGTTCACTTCCCTCGAAAAATGGCAAACGGATTACCTCCCGGTCTACGGCGTGTGGGCGGCGATCGTAGTGATCCTCTTTCCGCCCCTGTTCCGATACATCTGACACGCACTCAATCCCGAAGGGATTTAATCACTCAGTCCCGCAGTCGCGGAATTGTGAGGATGGTGCCCTTCCGGAAGGACCTACCCTGGGAACGCCAGAGAATCGGCAATCCCAAAGGGATTGAATCATTCAGCCC
>Ga0075418_10006404_pt1 | contig 13275 bp, 12 predicted proteins | sample SoiMetdeltSBSDD2_FD_81776 | JGI IMG/M metagenome (GOLD analysis project Ga0075418, IMG submission 81776) | Bulk soil microbial communities from a Populus tree surrounding site in Tennessee, USA - Soil MetaG P. deltoides SBSDD2 | ecosystem: Environmental > Terrestrial > Soil > Tree plantation...
GGCACGTCCCCCACGTTGTAAACTACTGCTATCGTGCGCCATAGTCGCGGCTTCACGCTGGTCGAGCTCTTGATCGTGATGGCGGTGATCGCTGTCCTGCTCTCTATCTCGGTCGCGTCATATCGCAACGCCCGGGTAGTCGGTGCCGAGGGATCGGCCATCGCCGCGCTCGAGGCGATCAACCAGGCACAGTTCGCTTACATGCAGACCTGCGGGCGGCAGAATTTTGCGCCGACGCTGATCGAGCTCGGCGCCCCGGTGCCAGGCTCGGGCACCGGCTTTCTGAGTCCCGACTTGACCTACGCCGAGCAGGTCCGGAAGAGCGGCTATTTCCTGCAGATGGGCGGCACTGAGGTCGATACCGATATAAAGGCGTGCACGGGGAACAAGCCTGCGTCGGGGTATCAGGTCACAGCTGACCCGACGAACCCGGGGTCGACCGGGATCAGATATTTCGGATCGAACGTCGACCGCGTGATCTTCGAGGGGATGGAAAGCTTCACGGGGAAGATGCCCGAAAAGGGCGCTCCAGCGAACGGGCGCGAACTGAAGCTCCCGACGGCGCGTTAGTGCCCTAACACCTTGACGGTCAGACGGATACGCGGTACAAAGTAGAGTCCGGCTTTAGCCGGACCAACTGCTTGAGCTGAACCACATCACCACCGAAATGAAACCCTCGATGCGCCGGCTGTTGTTGGCGTTCTCGGCCCTGGGTCTCGGGGCCGCGGCGATGTCCACTTACGTTCATTACCGCCTGCTGACCGATCCCGCGTACACGAGCTTTTGCGACGTCAATTCGACGGTGAGCTGCACGGAAGCGTATCTGAGTCCGTATGGCAGCTTTCTCGGGATTCCGGTCGCGCCGCTGGGTCTCCTGTACTTCGCGTTCGTGCTGGTCATGAGCGCGATGACCCGGCGTCCAGCGTCAGCGGCGCACGACAGCGCCCCCGCGTATATCTTCGCTCTCTCCACGGTGGCTCTGGCATTCGTGCTGTATCTCGGCTGGGCCTCGTATTTCGTATTGAAAGTCTTCTGTGTGCTGTGTGCGATCACCTACGTGTCCGTGGTCGCGATTTTCGTTATTTCAGGTGGAGCCACTGCGTTACCCATGACCAAGCTGCCTTCCCGTGCGCTCCGTGATGTGCGGACGATGGTCGCCACGCCGGTGGCGTTGCTGACGGCCGTGCTCTTCGCTGCCGCGGCCGTCGCCGTCGTCGCGGCGTTTCCACGCGAGGGCCACGCGCAGGCGGCCGCGCAGACGGCGCCCGCTCAGTTGCCGCCCGTCAGCGACGTCGAGCGGACGAAGCTCGCCGAGTGGTGGGAGATGCAGCCGAAGGTGGACCTGCCCATCCCGGACAACGGCGCCAAGGTCCTGGTCGTGAAGTTCAACGACTATCAGTGCGGCGCCTGCAAGATTACGCACGATTTGTACAAGGGCGTGCTCGACAAGTACGCTGCAGGGGGGCAGGTCCGTTACGTCATCAAGCACTTCCCGCTCGAACCCGAGTGCAACGTCAACGCCCCGGGGGGCAATCACTACGCGTCGTGCGAAGCAGCCGCGGCCGTCGTGATGGCCAGGTCGAAGGGCACCTCGACGAAGTTGGAAGACTGGATCTTCGCCAACTTCGGCCCGCCGGCGCTCACGCCCGACCAGGTCAAGCAGGCGGCGCGCGACGTAGCAGGCATCCAGGATTTCGATGCGCAGTATCCGCGCGCCTTGGAGGAGGTCAAGACCGATGCGGGCCTGGGCAAGCTGCTCGACGTCCACTCGACCCCGACGTTCTTCATCGCCGGCCGGCGCCTGCCTCAGGCGGTTCAGCCGCAGTACCTCGACGTCATCATCGATCTGGAGCTGAAGCGAGCCAAGTAACTGCATGCCTCCAGCGATTCAGGTTGAAGAGCTGACAAAGGACTACGCGGTCGGTTTCTGGCGGAAGCGGCCGTACCGCGCGCTGGATCGACTGTCCCTTCAGGTCGAGCCGGGGGAAGTGTTCGGCTTCCTCGGCCCAAACGGCGCCGGAAAGACGACGACACTGAAGCTGCTGATGCAGCTGATATTCCCCAGCGCCGGCCGCGCCGAGATTCTTGGAAAACCTGTTGGCGACGTTGCCGTACGCAAGCGCATCGGTTTCCTGCCAGAGAATCCGTACTTCTACGACTACCTCACCGCTGAGGAGCTGCTGACGTACTTCGCACAGCTCTTCGGCTTCGGTCCTGCCGAGCAGAAGGCCCGTGTGTCCTCGCTGCTCGATCGCGTGGGCATCGGGGCGGAGCGGCGCCTGCAGCTGCGCAAGTTCTCGAAAGGCATGGTGCAGCGCGTGGGAGTGGCTCAGGCCCTGATCAACGATCCCGAGGTCATCTTTCTCGACGAGCCGATGTCCGGCCTCGATCCGCTCGGGCGGCGTGACATCCGGACGTTGATCCTCGAGCTACGCGACCAGGGGCGCACCGTCTTCTTCAGCTCGCACATCCTCTCGGATGCGGAAGCGCTTTGCAGCCGGGTTGCGGTCGTCGCAGGCGGGCGGCTGGCGGCCGCCGGCCTTCTGAGCGACATCCTCGCCTTCGACGTTCGCGGCTGGGAGATCGTGGTCGACGGGTTGAAGCCCGACGTACACGCGCAGGTCAGCGCGATCGCCCGCCGATCGACGGAGATTGCGCCCGGGAGGTACGCGCTCGAAGTGCCCGTCGCCCATCCACCGGAGAAACTGCTCGCGGAACTCACGGCGACCGGAGCGCGTCTCGTGTCGATCAACCCGGTTCGCGACACGCTCGAGGATTTCTTCGTCCGTCGTGTCAAGGAGATGGGTGCAGGGGCGCGCGCCCCCGAAGCCGGAGAGGTCGTCCGTGCGGACCGTTAGCCGGATTGCCGTCAATGTGTTCCGAGAGTCGGTCCGCGACCGTGTGCTCTACAACCTCGTCCTCTTCGCGGTGCTCCTGATCTCGTCGAGCTACCTCCTCGGACAGCTGACGGCTGGACAGGACGTCAAGATCATCAAGGACCTCGGACTCGCCGCGACGTCAGTGTTCGGTCTGTTCATTGCCATCTTCATTGGCATCGGGCTGGTGTCGAAAGAGGTGGAGCGCCGCAGCATCTATGCACTGCTCGCGAAACCCATAAGCCGCACCCAGTTCGTGATCGGGAAATACTGCGGCCTGGTGCTGACGCTGGCCGTCAACGTCGCCGTGATGACGGCCGCGCTCTACCTCGTCCTGACTTACATGACGGTGACCGAGTCAGCCGAGTTCAAAGCCGGCTGGGACGCGCCAGGCATCGATCCGGCGCTCCTCAAAGCCATCTTTCTGATCTTCCTGCAACTGGCGATCGTCACCGCCATCGCCGTGTTCTTCTCCACTTTCTCGACGCCGATCCTCTCCGCGGCGCTGACGTTCGGCATCTACATCGCCGGCCACTTCAACACCGATCTGAAGAACTTCGATCGCATCGTGGAATCGAAGCCGGCGATCTGGCTCGCGCGCGGCATCTATTATCTGTTGCCCGACCTGTCGGCCTTCGACGTCAAGACCGAAGTCGTCCATGGCCTGCCGGTGGCCGCTGGGTACTTGCTGTCGACGGCAGCGTACGGCGTGCTCTACGTGACGGCCGTGCTGCTGCTGGCGATGTTCATTTTCTCTCGAAGGGACTTCAAGTGAGCCGGCGTGGCAACCCCATCGTGGCGGTGGCCGCCGTGCTCGTGTTTGCCGCGGCCGTGGCCGTCCAGGTGTTCCGCGATCGACAGTTTCCCCGCGTGATCACGGACACGGGTCGCGTCCTGTACGTGCAGTCGGGCGCCGCGATGGATCGGATGGTCATGGAGTTCGATGCGCTGGCATCGGACGTCTACTGGATTCGCGCGCTTCAGGTCTACGGCGGTGAGCGGCTCATCAAGGACCGGCCGCGCAACTACTCCCTGCTGTACCCGCTCCTCGATCTCGCGACCACGCTCGATCCGTACTTCACGATTGCCTATCGATTCGGCGCCATCTTTCTCAGCGAGCCCTTTCCCGGCGGCCCCGGACGGCCCGATCAGGCCGAAGCGATTCTCGCGAAGGGACTGAAAGCGCAGCCGACGAAGTGGCAGTATTACCACGACATCGCCTTCGTCCGTTACTGGCACCTCAAGGACTACAAAGCGGCCGCGTCGTGGTTTCAGCGCGCCGCGGATCAGCCGGGCGCGCCAAACTGGCTGACTCCCATCGTGGCCGTGATGCAGAACGCCGGCGGCGATCGCAATGCGGCACGCCTGTTGTGGCAGCAGATTCTCGGGTCGGATCAGGAGTGGCTCCGTCGGCTCGCCGAGCGACGCCTCCAGCAGCTCGACACGCTCGACGTGATCGACCAGCTCGAGCGCGTCGTGCGAAACAATCCACCTCCGCCAGGCGGCCAATACTCGTGGCGGTGGCTGATCTCGCAGCGCGCCCTGCCCGGGGTGCCGCTCGACCCCACGCGCACGCCCCTCGTCATCGACCCGGCGACCGGCAAGATCAGCGTGTCGGAGTCGTCGGAGCTGCAGCCAATGCCCGACAATCCCGAGCGGCCTCCTTCGTGATGTCCGACATCTATGCCATGACGATGCTGGCCCTGCTGGGCCTCGCCGTCGGCAGCTTTCTGAACGTCTGCATCCATCGCCTCCCTGAACACAAGTCGGTCGTCAGCCCGGGCTCGCGGTGTCCAGGTTGCGGCTACGAGCTGCGCTGGTACGACAACATCCCGCTCGTCAGCTACGCACTGCTGGGCGGACGATGCCGATCGTGCCGAGCACCCATCTCGATCCGCTACCCGATCATCGAAGTCGTCACGATGGTCGTGTTTCTCGCGCACTACTGGGTGATCGGGCCTGACATCGTGCTGGTTCCGCGGCTGTTGTTTGCCAGCATACTCATCGTGCTGTTCGCTATCGATCTGGAGCATCATCTTCTGCCGAACGCCATCACGCTCCCCGGGATCGTCATCGGGCTGCTGTTCAGCGTGTTGCTTCCGCCGGGTATCGTGTCCGCCGCTCTCGGAGCGATCATCGGCGGCGGCAGCCTCTGGCTGATTGGCGAGGCGTACTACCGCTTCTCGGGACAGGAGGGCATGGGCGGGGGCGACGTCAAGATGCTGGCGATGATCGGCGCCTTCCTCGGCTGGAAGCTCGCCATCGTCACGCTGGTGTTCTCGTCGATCGCGGGCGCGCTGATCGGCGTGCTGGTTCTGGCGATAAAGAAGGGTGGCTTGAAATACGCGCTTCCGTACGGCACGTTCCTCGCGCTGGGCGCCCTGGTCGCATCGCTGTTCGGCGATCAAATCGTGGCGTGGTATGTGGGGCTATATGCGATCTGAAACGACGTGCTGACGTGGTTGACGTGCTGACGTGCTGACGTGCTGACGTGCTTCGGACGCGCGCACGTCAAGCACGTCCACGCGTCCAGCACGTCCGCGCGTCCAGCACGTCCGCACGTCCAGCACGTCCGCACGTAAAGCACGTCCGCACGTCAAGCACGTCGCACGTAGCACGTGACACGAATGACTCAATCCGCCTACCTCTTCATCGGCCTGACTGCGGTCGTTGCCGCACTGGTGGGATTGCTCGCGTTTGCGGCGGCGAAGTTCTTTGCCGCGGCCCGCGCGGCGTCACAATCCGGCCGTCTCGAGGGTGCCGAGACGGCGTTCATGGCGTCGGCGATGGAAGAGGCCGTGCGCAAGTTGCGTATCGAAGAGCGCGCAATGGCCGCGCGGGCGGAGGCCTCGGAACGGCTGAGCAGCGAGATCATCGCCAGCATGACGTCCGGCCTGCTCGTGGTCGGCGACGAGGGCGCAGTACGCACGCTGAATCCGGCTGCGCGCTCCATCCTCCACCTGCCAGCTGACGCGCCGCTCGGCCCTTTCCGTGAAACCTTGGCTGAAAGTAGCGCGCTGGCGGATGTCATCGACGAATGCCTGACGACGCGGCGCGCGATCGTGCGCCGCGCGGTGCAGATGAAGAAAGCCAATGGCATCACGTCGCATCTCGGCGTCACCGTTTCGCCCATCGGCGGCGACGATGCGGCGCACGGGGCGATCTGCCTGTTCACGGACCTCAGCGAAGTCGTGGAGCTCGAAGAGCAGCTGCGGCTGAAAGACAGCCTGGCGCGACTGGGGGAGCTGACTGCCGGGATCGCTCACGAATTCCGCAATGGCCTGGCGACGATTCATGGCTACGGCAGGCTGCTCGACCTCGATCGTCTGCCACCCGACTTTCGGCCGTGCGTCACCGGCATCCGTGACGAGACCGAGGCGCTCGGCCAGGTCGTCACCAACTTCCTGAACTTCGCCAAGCCAACGGAGCTCGTGCTGACGCCGGTGGACATGTCGGGCGTCGTCGAGCGTGCCGCCGATGACGTCAGGAGCGAAGTGAAAACCCGCGGCGGAACCATCGACATCCACGGCGAGTTCGGTCACGTCGACGGTGACGAGGTGTTGTTGCGCCAGGCCTTCAGCAACCTGTGTCGAAACGCGCTCGAGGCGTGTGTGGAAGCCAACGTCACTCCCAGAATTGTGATCGAAGGAATGCGTGAAACGGGTCAGCACGTGCTCCGGGTGACGGTGAGCGACAACGGCGCAGGCATCCAGGAGGGCCTCGAGGCGCGGATGTTCAGGCCGTTCGTCACCACCAAGGCACGCGGCACCGGTCTGGGTCTCGCGCTGGTGCAGAAGATCGTCGTCACGCACAACGGGCGGGTTGCCGCGTCGAACGCCGAGGGTGGCGGAGCGCGGCTGACGGTGACGTTGCCGCTCCCGGCCTGATCGATCCTCGTAACTTCTTCACGCCTTCGCCCATTTCCGCCAAGCGCATTTCTCATTTGTAACCGCGAGTCGCAGAATGGCACAGGGCCCACCGCACAGTAGTGTGATCGGTCCCTGCACTCCGCCAGATAAGAGAAATCCGGACAGTAATTTAGGGTCGTCGTGCCAACTGCAAGCCGTGCAGTGGCAGCCGCATTGCTCAACAGCGGTGCGAGATGTTTTCTGCACGCCGACTGGATCGCGGGTACTCCCTGACCGAGCTGCTGATGATCATGGCCGTGGCTGGCACGCTGATGGCCTTTGCGCTGCCGATCCTCACCGACCTCGGGGAAGGCACCAAGCTCGCTGCGGCGGGGCGCGAGATCGAGCGTGAGCTTCAGAGTGCGCGACTCAAGGCGGTGACGGTGAACCGCGTCATGCGTGTGCGGCTCAATTGCCCGGCCACCGGTTACTTCCGGACGGTCGAAGTGCTTGGCAATGCAACCGATCAAAATACCAACCGGTGCGTCCAGTCGGCGTTTCCATTCCCCGCGCCCGACCAGGATCTGATTACGCGTCCGAACTTCGACGGCCCGGTCCGTCTCGTGTCGTCCGGCGCCACGGTGACCAGCCAGGTGCTCGAGTTCCGGCCTGACGGCACAGCGGCCCTGGTCGTATCCAATGTCGCCCAGGACATCGTGACGCCCGTGACGATCACGGTGACGCGCAAGGGCAAGTCGAAAACGGTGACGGTCAATGGTGCAGGCAAAGTTCTCCTCGCGCAGTAGACGGCTGGCTGGGAGCCGCGGCTTCAGCTTGATCGAAGTAGTCATTTCAATTGGGCTGCTGTCGGTCGTCTCGCTGGGCGTTGCACAGCTCTTCGCGCAGTCGACGCGGGCGAACGTCACCGCGAAGGGCCGTACGTCTGCGACCGCCCTGGCCGAACAGAAGCTGGAGCAGATCCGGTCGCTGACGTGGGGGTTCGACGCCGACGGCCTGGGCCTGCCGGTCACCGATACGACGTCGAACCTGGCGGTGTATCCGCCTCAGCAGAACGGATCGGGGCTGAATCCATCGCCGGACAATTCGCTCGAGCAGAACACGCCGGGGTTCGTGGATTTCCTTGATGCGCAGGGGACGTGGGTCGGGACGGGCACCACGCCGTCGCCAACGGCGGTGTACATCCGCCGCTGGTCGATTCTGCCCCTGCCGACCAATCCCAACAACTCGCTCGTGGTCCAGGTGCTGGTCACGCCAATCGCCAACGAGAACGCGCGCCAGGCGACGATCTGGACGCGCACGCGGATGCCCGGCGACGCGCTGCTCATCACGATGAAAACGAGGAAGGCACAATGACGCCGCCGACGCTTCGCCGCTCGGAAGCCGGCTACTCGCTGATCGAGCTGTTGGTGGCGTCGGCCGTCATGCTCGTCGTGACCGGAGCGATCTTCGGTCTCATGAATCCGTCGCAGGGCATGTCGCAGGCGACCCCCGAGGTCTCGGATCTGCAGCAGCGCATGCGTGTGACCACCGACACGTTGTTCAAGGAGCTCGTGATGGCCGGGGCAGGGACCTATCAGGGCCCGGTCACCGGATCGCTCGTGAACTTCTTTGCACCCATTCTGCCGCGCCGGACCGGCCGCGTGAATCCTGATCCACCGACAGTCTTCCGGCCTGATGCGATCACGCTCGCCTACATTCCGAATACCTATTCCCAGACCACCATCAGCCAGCCGATGCCTCCGCAGTCATCCGAGCTGAAAGTCAACGACCAGCCGAATTGCCCGTCGGGGCAGGAGCTGTGCGGGTTCGTAGAAGGCATGGTGGTGTTGATCTTCGATAGCAGCGGTCACTTCGACGCGTTCGAGATCACGAACGTGCAGGACTCGGCCGGTCACCTCCAGCATCGGGGACAGGACCTCACCCACCGCTACGAATCGGGTGCGACCGTGACGCAGGCTGTCAGCAGCACGATCTATCTCGATCGGACGACCAATCAGTTGATGAAGTACGACGGTGGCAGCGACGAACGCGCCCTCGTCGACAACGTGGTCGATGTGCAAATCAGCTATTTCGGCGATCCGAACCCGCCCTTGAAGCCAAAGCCGGCACCCGGCGATGCGAACTGCTTGTACGACTCGACCGGGAACTACATCGGTCCGGACGTACTCCCGACCGTTGACGGCTCGCTGGCTGCCTTGACACCGGCCATGCTGACCAATGGACCGTTCTGCGGCGGTGGTTCCAACCAGTACGACCCGGATCTGCTGCGCGTGCGCAAGGTGCGCATGACAGTCCGACTCCAGGTGGGGAGTGCTCAGTTGCGCGGCACGGACCAGACGCTCTGGCGTAATCCTGGCCAGGCACAAGCCGCCCCGAAGCTCGTTCCCGACTACGCGGTGACTTTCGAGGTGACGCCTCGAAATCTGAACCTGGCTCGCTGAGGATGCTGCTGTGGAGATGACGAGGCTTCGGAAACGGCTCGGCGCAGAAGACGGGACGGCGCTCATCATCGCGTTGATGGCGACGATGCTCCTGACCGCGCTCGGTGCCGCAGTGATCATGGTGACCACCACGGAAACCAAGATCTCCAACAACTACAGCAACGCCCAGGAGGCACTCTATGCCGCCGACGCGGCGGTCGAGCGTGTCGTGCAGGACCTGCTGATGGTGCCGCGGTGGAACGACATCCTGACCGGTGCGACGCAGTCGGCATTCGTCGACGGCAGCATGACGGGAATGAAGCAGCTGGTTGGCGGCGGTTCGACCACTCTCTGCTGCGGAACGAGTTCGGCGACCGGGCAACTGCAGGCGGAGACCGACCTGTTGAACAGTTGGGGCGCCAACAACCCGCAGTGGCGGCTCTTCGCATGGGGCCCGCTCATGAATGTGCTGCCGGATTCGGCCTCCGTCGACAGTCCGATGTATCTCGTCGCGTGGATTGCCGACGACCCGGCCGAGAGTGACGGCAACCCGCAGGCCGACGTCAACGGCACGCTGACCGTGCATGCGGAAGCGTATGGACCCGGCGGCGCGCGCAAGGTCATCGAGGTGACGGTCGCCAGAACGTCGAGCACCGAAATCGAGCGCGGCCAGATCGCCCAGCGCGGCCAGGAAGAGTTGAACCAGCGCGCCCGCAAAGCGGCCGTCCAGACCCCCGGCAGAACGCTGACGAACATGCGGATGAACACCACTACTGGTGGGATGACGGTGCAGTAATGTCGATGATGTCTTCGTCCGCTCGTCGCGCGGCCGCCGGGGTTCTTGCGGTCACACTCGTGCTCGGCGGTTCGGCCACCGTCTGGGCGCAGCTCGATCCGCTCCTTTTTCTCAAGCGCGTGCCTCCGACCGTCATTGTCGTGATGGATACGTCGGTACGCATGCTGGAGGACGGGAACGGCAACTTCTACGATCCTGCGTTCTACTCGACGACGGCGGACCCCTCCGTGATGGGCGCCTTTCCGGGGATCAATGCCGGCACCGTCAAGACCTATCGGCGCGTCTATCGGAATCTGACGCACGTGAGCCTGCCGGCGACCGGCTACTCGGCGGACCTGATCACGCCATCCGCCGCGGTCTGGGATCCGGCGGTCCCGCTGACGTCGAATGCGCCCGCCGATCTCGCGTTTCTCGAGCAGACACGCTACTCGATCGCCAAGCGCGGGCTCGCCTCCTCGGTGACCGAGAATGCCGGCAGCATGTTCAGATGGGGCCTCCTCCGGCTGCGCCAGTCGACGCCGGCGTGGCGCGTGTCGCCCAACTGCGACCGTCCTGTCTTCGTCAACAGCCTTGCGCAGCTGCTCTTCGGCGACACCAACCCGTGCAACGCCGGCGGGCTGGGCCGTTACGGGATCTACGCTCCCAGCGTTGTCGCGGCCAGCCACGCCCAGGCATCAGCTCCCGCTGGCACCGTCATGGTCACGCCTGCCAATGCCACAGCGGTCACAGTATTGGATCGGTTGAACCGCCCGATTGGAGACAACATCGGTCTCGTGCCTGCCGGCCGTGGCGGCGTCGGCTACGAGGATCGCCCGATCAACTACGCGCTGCTCGACGCCAAAGCGGCTGCCATCGCGGCGATGACGGCCGACAGTGCGGCCAATCGTTCCTGCCGCAACACGGTCGTCGTCCTGATCACGAGCGGTAAAGACGATGGCGATGCGACGTACAACTCGAGCAACGATCCGGTCACGACCGCGACGACGTTTCTCACCGTCACGGCGAGTGGTGTCACCAAACGAGTTCCAATCCACGTCGTCGCCGTAAGACCAGCCGCCGCAGACGAGCTCGAGCTGCGGGCGGTCGCCACCAACAGCGGGGGCCGGTATACGAAGGCCGTGACCGCTGACGATGTGACGGCGGCCGTCAACTATGCGGTCCAGGCCGGATTCGCGCGCCAGGCGGACTTCGACACCGGCAATTCCAGCGACTTCGTTCCCGTCAGCCCGATTGTCGGTACCGTCAATCTCAAGAACGCGGTCGACTCGACGGGCAACACGCTCCCGGACACCGACATCACGGCCATTCCCGGCGGTCAGCCGCTGCCGCAGCGCAGCAATGTGATGATCAGTGCCGGGTTCAGGATGCCGGGGTTCGACGGCCGGCTCCGTGCGTTCCGCGTCTACCGGCCGGAGGTCGACGCCACGAAGCCGGCGGGATGGAAATTCGTCAACGACGGCACGAAACTCTGGCCTGACATCGATGGACGGCCGTCACTGGCGGGCCTGGCCAGGGCGCCGTCGGATCCGAGCGCGCGCAACATCTACACATACATTCCGAACGGGTCGGGCGGCGGCTCGATGGTCGCGTTCACGACCAGCAACGCCGCCGCGCTCGCACCCCATCTCGGCGGAGTGTCCGACGCATCGTCTTTGATTCAGTTCGTCCGGGCGCAAGCCCTTGGAGCTGTGATCGGTTCCACGCCTGCGTTGATGGATGCGCCATCGCTGGATCCGCCTCCGGACGACGACTACGGGCGATCCGATGCGACCGGAACGTTCGCTAGCAGCCATAAGGACCGCCGCAGCATCATCTTCTTCGGTGCTAACGACGGCATGATCCACGCAGTCGACGCGCGGACGGGCTTCGAGGTATGGGCGTTCATCCCGTACAACCTGCTGCCGAAGCTCCGCACGCTGCTCGATGGCCAGCCGGTCGAGCAGTTCGACTACTTCGTGGACAGCTCGCCGAAGATCGCCGAAGTGAAACTGGGCGGCAGCTGGCGGAGCATGCTGATCATCGGGCAGGGGCAGGGCGGGACGTTCTATCAGGCTTTCGACGTGACCGAGGCCGGCATGGGCCTCGATCCGACAGCCGATGGCCAGTCCGCCGTCAACACGCTGCTGTCGCAGTTCGATTCGCCAGGGGAGCGCATCCAGTTCAAGTGGGCCTTCCCGAACTACTCGAACTTTGACCCGACGTACACCGCGACGTTCACCGTCTACGACGGGACGCCCGGAGGCAGGTTCAAGGTGTTCGGCGACCTCAAGGCGACGGCCAATCACGTTGAGAAGACGGTTGGGCTGACGTGGTCGGACCCCGCAGTCGGTCCGCTGACCCCGGATCGCTCTCTGAACGCCGTGATAGTTGGCTCGGGCTCCTTCCCGGATATCGAAGCATCGATTCCGAACCGGGGCGCAAGCGCGCCCAAGGCCGGCATGTCGATGTACCTGATCAACGCCGACACCGGTGAGTTGATCGGGAATAGCGGCGGTGCTACGTGCAGTGGCACCGGCTGCATCAACGTCGGAGACGTCGCTGGCAACGGTCGCAAGAACGGCCTGCAAGCCGACCCGACTGCTGCGGGCGAGGCGGGAAGCCCTGTCGTCACCAAAGCGTATCTGGGCGATATCGACGGCAAGTACTGGCGGTTCAACTTTACGTCGGCGGGCGCCATCACGACGTCGGAGATGGTGGACACCGGCGCGCCAATCTACGCATCGTCCGCGTTGCTGTTTGTTGGCAGCGCGGATATCTACATGTTTTTCGCGACGGGCAGCGATCTGCTGCCAGCCTCGGCTCCCGGAGGCACGGGAACGTTCAAGCTGTTCGGACTCAAGGACAATTCGCCCGGAGCCGGCGCGACGGTGAAGATTCAGCGCGATCTCGCGACGGTGACACTCTCCGGCGGCCTGGCGAACGGCGAGCGTCCGTCAACATCTCCATCGGTTGCTGGCGACATCGTGTTCTACACGACGACCGTGGAAGCGGCCGGCACGCCGTGCGCGGACTTCACGTCGAGGCTCTATGCCCTGACGTACAGCGGCGGCGCCGCGTACGACACCAACAACAACGGCAAGGTCGAGAACAACGAGAGCCCGATGGTCCGTGCGATGGCTGGAAGAGCGACGGCGCCGTTCATCGTCGATCAGCACCTGTATCTGGGCACAGCTGGCGCGGATGGGGCCGCAGTCGAGGCGTTCGGCGATCCCGAGGACTTCAACAACGGTATCGGACAGGTCGGCGTTCGCATCCTGTCCTGGCGGGAAATCCGATAATGGGTGAGGCCGTCCTTTGTCCGTCCTGCGGCGCCA
>Ga0075418_10006405_pt1 | contig 13275 bp, 8 predicted proteins | sample SoiMetdeltSBSDD2_FD_81776 | JGI IMG/M metagenome (GOLD analysis project Ga0075418, IMG submission 81776) | Bulk soil microbial communities from a Populus tree surrounding site in Tennessee, USA - Soil MetaG P. deltoides SBSDD2 | ecosystem: Environmental > Terrestrial > Soil > Tree plantation...
CCTGGCCCTCGGTGAGACGCCCAACATCGCCGCCCGCCTCCAGAGCCTGGCAGCGCCCGATACGGTGGTGATCAGTGCGGCGACGCACCAGCTTGTACAGGGCTTGTTCACCTGTCAGGCGCTCAGCACGCCCACCCTCAAAGGGGTGGCGCAGCCGCTGGTGGTGTACCACGTGCGGGGTACCAGCGAGGCGCAGATCCGCTTTGAGGTGGCCATCACCCACGGCCTAACCCCGCTGGTGGGGCGGGAGGAGGAAACGGGGCTGCTGCGGCGGCGCTGGGAACAGGCCACCGAAGGGCACGGACAGGTGGTGCTGCTCAGCGGTGAGGCAGGCATCGGCAAATCTCGCCTGGTGCAGGAGCTGCGGGAGCACGTCGGGCCAGCGGGGGTGGCGCGGATGACCTTCCGCTGTTCGCCCTATGCCCAGCACAGCTCCCTATACCCGATGATCGAGCATCTGCAGCGATTCCTGCAATGGCAGCGGGAAGATACCCCTGAGACGAAGTTGGCCACGCTGGAGCGGGTGTTGCAGGGATATCACCTGCCGCTGCACGACGTGGTGCCCCTGTTTGCCGCCCTGCTGTCGCTGCCGCCTCCGGCGCACTACCCGCCGCTGGCCCTGAGTCTGCAGCAGCAACAACAGCAGACGCAGGCAGCGTTGCTGGCGTGGCTCATGGAGGAGACGGAGCGGCAACCGCTGCTGATGGTGTGGGAAGACCTGCACTGGGCGGATGCCTCTACCCTGGAGTGGCTCGGTCTCCTCATAGACCAGGCCCCTACCAGCCGCCTGCTTACCCTGCTCACCTATCGCCCGGAATTCCGTCCGCCATGGGCTAGCCGCGCCCATCTCACTCAGCTCACCCTCAGCCGCTTCACGCGCCCCCACGGCGAGGCGATGGTAACGCGGGTGGCGAGCGGCAAGGCGCTGCCAGGCGAGGTGCTGCAACAAATTGTGGCCAAGACTGATGGTGTGCCCCTGTTTGTGGAAGAGTTGACCAAGATGGTACTGGAGTCAGGTCTGCTCCAGGAGCGCGAGGACCACTACGCCCTGACGGGTCCGCTCCCCCCTTTGGCCATTCCCACCACCCTCCACGACTCGTTGATGGCGCGCCTCGACCGTCTCGCCACGGTGCGTGAGGTGGCGCAACTGGGCGCCACACTGGGGCGGGAGTTTACCTATGAGCTCCTGCAGGCTGTCTGGCCGCTGGACGAGGAGACCTTACAGCGCGGGCTCCGTCGGCTCGTCGACGCGGAGCTGATCTATCAGCGCGGTGTGCCACCCCAGGCCCGTTACGTCTTCAAGCATGCACTGATTCAGGAGGCCGCCTATCAGGCGCTGCTGAAGAGCACACGGCAGCGCTATCATCAGCAGATTGCCCAGGTGTTGGAGTCTCGGTTTCCCGACATTGTCAAAACCCAGCCCGAACTGCTGGCGCATCACTATACGGAAGCCGGCCTCAGTGCCAAGGCCGTGGGCTACTGGCGACGGGCCGGTCAGCGGGCCCTCGCAGGGTCATTCGGTTTTGGAGGGAGTAGCACATGACATTCGTGAATCCGCAGTATCTTGTGGGGACTGACTGGCTAGAAACGCATCTCACAGACCCTGATCTACGCGTGCTGGATTGCACTGTCTTGTCCGACGTCGACAGACGCTGGCCCTATCTTGAAAGTGGCCGTGAGACCTGGGCACAAGGACATATTCCGGGCAGTGGCTTCGTTGATCTCATGAGCGAGCTCGCGGACCAGGAGAGTCCTCTGCCCTTCATGATGCCACCCGCCACCCAGTTCGCGGAGGTCATGTCCCGGTACGGCGTCGAGGACGGTACGCGCGTAGTCCTCTATGAAGCCGGCAGGAATATGATGGCGAGTATGTGGGCAGCGCGGGTTTGGTGGATGTTGCGAGCCTTCGGCTTTGACCATGCCGCAATATTGAACGGTGGCTTGCACAAGTGGACCATGGAGGGACGCCCGGTCTCAACCGAGCCATGTTCCTATCCTCTCGCCCGCTTCACCGCTCGACCACGCCCGGAACTCATGGCCGACAAACACGGTGTGCTGGCGGCTATCGGGGACAGCAGCACTTGCCTCATCAACGCGCTGACAGCAGAGGAGCATGCCGGGACCATCGCGTATTATGGGCGGCCAGGGCGCATCCCGTCGAGTGTCAATATCCCGACCATAGCCCTGGTCGATCCGGTCACCCATGCGTATCTCCCGGCGGAGCAGTTGCGCGCGAAGCTTGCAGCGGTTGGGGCTTTCAACCGCGGCCGGGTGATTACCTACTGCGGTGGAGCCATCGCCGCGTGCAACGTTGCGTTGGTGCTCACCCTGTTGGGTAGCACCAACGTGGCAGTGTACGACGGCTCGCTATTGGAGTGGGCGCCAGACCCGACCCTGCCGATAGAAACGGACTGATCAGCCAACCAGGGCCATCTATGAGCAGCCTCGAAGCCTTGCAGCCCAACGCCTCCGTGCGCGGTATTCTGCCCGGTTGCCTAGTAACCGTCGTCAGCGTACAGTGGTTTGGCTCGGAAGCCCCTGAACTTACCTACAAGAGCCCCACTGGCCGGGTCGCCAACGAGCTGCTGTATCGCCACGACGAAGCACGCCTGGAAGTGGCCGAGCAGGGCCGCCCCTGGAGTTTTGATGGCGATGGGCATCTGTTCCGGCTGGTGTCTGAAGCGCATCGCATCCGCCTGGCGCATCTGTTTGACCCGCTGCTCGCCGTGCACACGTCCCTCATCGAGCCGTTGCCGCATCAGATTACGGCGGTTTACGAAGCCATGTTGTCGCGCCAGCCGCTGCGTTTCCTGCTGGCCGACGACCCAGGCGCCGGTAAGACCATCATGGCGGGGCTGCTCATCAAGGAGCTGATCGTGCGCGGCGATCTGCAGCGCTGCCTCGTCGTCTGCCCTGGGAGCCTGGCCGAACAATGGCAGGACGAACTCTACAGGCGCTTCCAGTTGCCCTTTGACATCCTGACCAACGACAAGCTGGAAGCGGCGTGCACCGGCAACTGGTTCCTGGAACATAACCTCGTCATTGCCCGTCTGGACAAGCTCTCACGCAACGAGGACGTGCAGCAGAAGCTCCAAGCCCCGGATTGCCGCTGGGACCTGGTAGTCTGCGATGAGGCCCATAAACTCTCCGCCACTTTCTTTGGCGGCGAAATCACCTACACCAGGCGCTACAAGCTCGGGCAACTACTCGCCCCCCTGACGCGGCACTTTCTGCTGATGACTGCCACGCCCCATAACGGCAAGGAGGAGGATTTTCAGCTCTTCCTCGCCCTGCTCGACGGCGACCGCTTCGAGGGCCGCTTCCGCGATGGTGTGCACCAGGTGGAGGTCTCGGACCTGATGCGCCGTATGGTCAAGGAGAACCTGCGCAAGTTTGACGGCACACCGCTGTTCCCGGAGCGTATCGCCCACACCGTGCCCTACCGGCTGTCCAGCGCCGAAGCGCAGCTCTACAAGGCCGTCACGGATTATGTGCGTGAGGAATTCAATCGTGCTGAGGCGCTCCAGAACGACAAGCGCGCTGGCACCGTAGGCTTTGCGCTGACCATCCTGCAACGCCGGCTGGCGTCCTCGCCCGAGGCCATCTACCAGTCACTGCGCCGCCGCCATGAACGCCTGGAGAAGCGTTGCCGCGAGCTAGAGCTGCTGCAGCGGGGGACCGTGGTCAGGGTGATGGCTACGGCGATACCCACCCTGGACGATGAAGACGTGGAGGATCTGGAGGAGGCCCCTGACCACGAGATGCAAGTCGCTGAAGCCGAGATCCTGGACCAGGCGACCGCCGCGCGTACTATTGACGAATTGAAGGCCGAGATCGCTACCCTCGGACGCCTCGAAACGCTCGCCGGCGCCGTGCGTCGCAACGGCGAGGACCGCAAGTGGCGCGAGCTGGCCGGCTTACTCAGCGTCATTTTTACGCCCGCCGCCATCGCCAACCAGGTGGCAGAGGACCCAGCCCCGTATGGGGCCGGCACCATCCCGCCGCCTACCCCCTCACCGCGTCAGAAGCTCGTCGTCTTCACCGAGCACCGCGATACTCTGAGTTACCTCGATACCCACGTGAGTACACTGCTCGGGCGCAAGGAAGCGGTGGTCGTCATCCACGGCGGTATGGACCGTGAGGAGCGCTCCAAAGCCCAGGAAGCGTTTTTGCACGATCCGGAGGTGCAGGTATTGCTCGCCACCGACGCGGCAGGGGAGGGTATCAACCTGCAGCGCGCCCATCTGATGGTGAACTACGATCTACCGTGGAACCCCAATCGCTTGGAGCAGCGCTTCGGCCGCATTCACCGCATTGGCCAGACTGAAGTCTGCCACCTCTGGAACCTGGTGGCCGAGGAGACCCGCGAAGGCGACGTCTATCGCACCCTGCTCGACAAGCTCGAACAGGCCCGCCAGGCTCTCGGTGGCCAGGTCTTCGACGTGCTCGGTAAGCTCCAGTTCGAGGGCCGCCCACTGCGTGACCTGCTGCTCGATGCGATTCGCTACGGCGAGCGCCCTGAGGTGCGCGCCAGACTCACGCAGGCCATTACCAGTGCGGTGGATCGCCCGCAGCTCCAGGCCCTGCTCGAAGAGCGCGCCCTCGCACACGACGCCATGGACGCGAGCCGCGTCGCTCGGGTGCGTGAGGAGATGGAGCGTGCCGAGGCCCGCCGTCTGCAGCCGCACTACATCGAGTCGTTCTTCCTCGAAGCCTTCACACAACTCGGCGGGACGGTCCGCCAGCGGGAGCCACGCCGCTACGAGGTCACCCATGTCCCCGCTCCCATACGCAACCGCGACCGCCTCATCGGCATCGGCGAACCGGTGCTGCCGCGTTACGAGCGCATCGCCTTCGAGAAAACCCTCATTGCACCGCAGGGCCAGCCCCTGGCGGCCTTCGTCTGCCCCGGCCACCCGCTGCTGGATGCCACGCTCGACCTGACGCTCGAACGCCACCGCGATCTCCTGCGCCTGATGTGGGACGCCTGGAACGACGTATTTCGCAAGACGCTCGGCCAGTCCGAGCGCTCACTGGTGATCGAGCTACGTGACGTGCGCAATCGCTGGGCGCACCAGGAGCCCTTCTCGGGCGATGATACCGATCGCGCGCTCGACTCTGTAGAGCGCTTGCTGACTGCGGTATCGGCCCCGCAAGCTGATGAGATCCGTAAGGTCAAGATGGAACTGCGGCGCACCATGTTTGACGAGCAGGCGCGCAGCGAAAGGCGACGCAGCGCCGGCACGGCCATCGAAAGCGCTGCAGGGGCAGTTAAAACCCTGGCGTGAGGTGGTCACACCGCATAGAGACGTAGCCAGTGGCCGCTACCAGCAGGCCGAGTTTGCCGCCGATCTGTGGCAGGTGCACCTCGGCGAGGGGACAGACGAGGACAAGCACCCGGTGGAGTTTTTTCGCCGTACCTACCTCACCGAGAGTTTGCAGCGCCTACTGGTTGGAGCGGTGCATCGCCTCGCCGGGCAGGGTGGCGACCCGGTGGTGCAGCTCCAGACCAACTTCGGTGGCGGCAAGACGCACTCGATGCTGGCGCTCTATCACCTGTTGTCCGGCACGGCCCCAAGCGAGCTGCTGGGGGTAGACAGCGTGATGCAGCAGGCGGGGGCGAAGACACTGCCGACCGCCAGGCGCGTCGTGCTGGTGGGCAATAAGATCTCACCCGGCAATCCGGTCACCAAACCCGATGGCACGGTCGTGCACACGCTGTGGGGCGAGCTGGCGTGGCAGCTTGGCGGTAAGAAGGCCTTCCAGCGCCTGTGCGCCGATGACGAGAAGGCCACGAGTCCCGGCGATGTGCTGCGGGAGCTTTTTAACACTTATGGTCCCTGTCTGGTCTTGATTGACGAGTGGGTGGCCTATGCGCGCCAGCTCCACGACCAGGGCGACCTGCCCGCTGGCACATTCGAGACGCAGTTCACCTTTGCCCAGGCCCTGACCGAAGCGGCAAAGGCGGCAAAGCACTGCCTGCTGGTCATTAGCCTGCCGGCCTCGGATACCGCTGACCATACGGCCGATGTCGAGGTCGGCGGCCAGCGCGGTCGCGAAGCGCTCGACCGGCTACGCAACGTGGTGGGGCGTGTCGAGTCCTCGTGGCGGCCAGCGAGCGCCGAGGAGGGGTTTGAGATCGTGCGGCGGCGGCTCTTCGAGCCCCTGGCCGATCCGACGCAATTCACGGACCGCGATGTGGTGGCACGGGCCTTTGCGGAGCTCTACCGTATGCAGCACCAGGAGTTCCCGTCTGAGTGCCGTGATGCGGACTATGAGAAGCGCATGCGTGCAGCGTACCCGATCCACCCGGAAGTGTTTGATCGCCTCTACACCGATTGGTCCACACTGGTGAAGTTCCAACGCACCCGTGGTGTGCTGCGCTTGATGGCCACGGTGATCCACAGCCTGTGGGAGAAGGGCGACCGCAACCCGCTGATCCAGCCGGCTCACATTCCCATCGACGACCCACGCGTGCAGTTTGAGCTGACACGCTATCTCTCGGACAACTGGGTGCCGATCCTCGAAAAGGACGTGGACGGCCCCAGCTCGCTGCCCTTGCGGCTCGATGGCGAGGTGCCGAACCTCGGCAAGTTCGCTGCCAGTCGGCGGGTGGCGCGCACGATTTACCTCGGTTCGGCGCCCACCACGACCGCCGCTAACCGTGGCCTGGAAGACCGGCGCGTGAAGCTCGGGTGTGTGATGCCTGGGGAGTCGCCGGCCGTGTTCGGCGATGCACTGCGACGGCTGGCGGCAGCGGCCACCTACCTCTACCAGGACGGGCCACGCTACTGGTACTCCACGCAACCCACGGTCACCAAGCTCGCCGAGGACCGCGCCGAGCAACTGAAACGCGACCCGGACAAGGTCGTGCACGAACTCGACCAGCGCCTGCGTGCCGACTTGCGCAAGATGGGCGATTTTAACCGTGTGCATCCGCTGCCTGGATCGAGTGCCAGCCATTCCCGTCGAGCCTGCAAGCCCAGTGTTCGCGGGGTCAGCGGCACTGGCCTTTCGTAAACCTTGATGCGAAAATACCCCCTGACGTGAATGTTTTGATCTTCTCATGACAGGGATTCCCATGGCCCGTGTGGCTCCCAAAGCACGCAAGCATCTCTCGGCCGATGCGCTCTTTCGGTTGGTGCACACCGGCTTTGACCACATCCCGGATTATCGCCCTGCCGACGTGGATATTGCGCCAGAGATTCCCGCTGGGATTCCGGAGCAGGTCGTCCGCACGGTCACAGAGAACAGTCGCACGCTCAAGTTCACGAACCACGGATTTGAGAGTGAGTAAGGGCGATAAGCTTGAGGAACTCCTCAGGAATGTCGATGTGCCTTCCCGCCACCTATTCCTGCAGACCGCCACGCTTTGCGGCTTGCAGTCCGTGGCTGAGATTGTATCATCATGCAGTGAAGACGTATACGATAGGACGCTGAGATGGGACGCATCCGTGCATTTCCCCTGACTTTCTATGAGGAGTATCTGGACCATGCCTCGGACCCCATCGCCACCCCTCTGGTCTCCCTACACCCTGGCTGGGCACCGCTTTCAGCTCCTCAACCCCGATCATCCTGAGATCGCGGCCCGTGTCCTGGGCGACCTCGATGCGGGTATCGACGTGTACTACGACAGCCGTTGGGACCTCACCACCCAGTTCTGTCGCTTCCTGCTAGCGCACCCAACCTGGGTCGCTGGGCGCTCAGTGCTGGTGCTCGGGGCAGGTATTGGCCTTGAGACACTCGTCATCGGTCGCCTCTGCAAGACGCTCTACCTCAATGATCGTGCCCCTGGTGCCCTCAACCTCTGTGCGCAGCAGCTACGGCGCAACGGCATCACAGATTTTACGTGTCTGTGCGGGTCTTATGAGACCCTTGACCTACCACCAGTTGACTTACTCGTTGGCTGTTACCTGGTGTACAATCGAGACACGGCTGCGGCCATGCGCCAGCTTCTTGCGCGGCCCACACCGCCTGTGCTGCTGAGTAACGGCAACCTCCTGAGCTGGCAAGCCCTGCTGCGCGAGGCAAAGCGTCCGTACCGCGCCCTCCTCCCGCCTGACGACTTCCCCTGCCTCCTGTTTGAGGCGGATGCGCCGGAGCCTGAGATGGCCCACGGTCAGGCGCCACATCGCCGCCGCTGGCGCCATGGTCTGGCTCCTCATCTGCGGAAGGACAAGCCATGACGTTCGATGCGATACTGGCCCAGGTGCTCGACCTGCTGCAGCGCCCCGGCAGATGCTAGCTGAGGTCTACGACTGGTTCACTGAGGGGTTTAACACTTGATATGGCCCGTTGTCAGGATGTGGCCATAGCGATGCAGACGATGAAGAACACCTGAAGAGGAGATTGACCTAGCCATCCGCTATGCTGATGACAAAGTCCAGAGTATAGGCACATCCATGGCGGCATGGCAGCGCCGGCTCGAAGCTCGCAAAGCGAACCGATCTTTAGGGACGGCGTGATGGTGGAGATAAGGAGCAATATATGGCTCTGGATGCCAGAAAGCGCCAGCAAAAACTCGTCAAAAAGGCCGCGAAGCGCAAAGCTGTGCTGGCCACCAAAAAGCCAGCATGGTCTGCGGGCAGTATGGTGTCGCATGGGAGACATGCTGTGCCTGCAGCAAATACCCCGATCCATGAATGCCTGGTTCCGGACAGTCTGTTTGACATTGGTATAGGCAATGTGATTGTGAGTCGGAAAATGCCCAATGGGTTTATCGGGGCTGCCTTCTTCCTGGTGGATGTGTTTTGCCTGGGTATCAAAGACGCCCTCTATGACGTGTTGTCCCCAGTGGAGTATGACTACAGGGTGTCGGGCCTGCAGCAGGAAACGTTCAAGGCGATCCATCCCACCTGTGCGCGCAAGCTGGTGGAGGGAGCTGAAGCTTATGCCCGTGATCTGGGCTTCAACCCACATGCAGATTACCAACGCGCCAAGCAGATTTTTGGCGACCTCGACGCCACGGCCTGTCCAACACACTATGTGTTTGGCAGGGACGGCAAACCCTTCTTTATGTCTGGCCCCTACGACCCACCGGCCAGATGCCGCAGAATCATCGACACACTCACCAGGCGCTGTGGACCTGAGGGGTTCCACTTCACGGTGGCTGGAGGCGCACCGTTGGAACTGCGGTGATCATGATAGGCTGACCAGACATACTGCAGGTGCCTATGGGTTGTGCTATGGTTGTGCTGGACTGCCACCGCCAGCGGACGCACCATCCTAAAAGCACGAGGGACTGCACATGGACTTCTATGCAGTGCTCGATGAGGTACTCGAACTTCTCCAGCGTCATAAACGGGTCACATATCGGGCTCTCAGGCGGCAATTTGGCCTCGACGATGCGTACCTGGAGGATCTGAAGGCAGAAATCATCGAGGCGCGCCAGCTTGCCGTCGATCAGGACGGTACCATGCTGGTCTGGTGCGGGGACCTCGCATCGCCTCCACCTCCGGCTGCCGCGCCGATCAGTGTGCAGAACCGTGCGCCACTCACCTATACACCGAGACACCTGGCCGAGAAGATCCTCACGTCGCGCAGCGCGCTGGAAGGCGAACGCAAGCAGGTCACCGTCCTGTTCGCTGACGTGGCGGGCTTCACGACACTCGCCGAGCAACTCGACCCCGAGGTGGTCCACGACATCATCAACCGCTGCTTCGAGGGTATTACCGCGGAGATACACCGCTTTGAGGGCACCATCAACCAGTACACGGGCGACGGCGTGATGGCCCTGTTCGGCGCGCCTCTGGCGCACGAAGACAGCCCGCGCCGGGCGGTGCACGCCGCTCTTGGTATTCAGCGTGCTATCCGCGATGTAGCCCATGCCCTCCAGGCCGAGCGCGGGCTCAGCCTGCAGATGCGCATTGGTATCAACACGGGTCTGGTCGTGGTGGGCAAGATCGGCGACGACCTGCGCATGGATTACACGGCGGTGGGCGATACTACCAACCTGGCGGCACGGCTGCAGCAGATGGCGCCGCCGGGGAGTGTGATGATCAGTGCAGCGACGCACCAGCATGTGGCCGGCTTTTTCGAAACGCGTGATCTGGGCGAGACGCCGGTGAAGGGGCGTGCCCCGGTGCACGCCTTCGAGGTGCTCCGGTCTCGTGGGCGCCGGACGCGCTTTGATGTGGCGGTGGAGCGGGGGCTGACACCGCTGGTGGGCCGGGAGCGAGAGCTGTCCACACTGTATGAGCGGTTTCGTGAGGCCAAGGCCGGGCGGGGGCAGGTGGTGGGTATCGCTGGCGAGGCAGGGATGGGCAAATCGCGCCTGGTGCTGGAGTTTCGACGCGCCCTGGCGCAGGCCGGCGAAGCCGTGACGTGGCTGGAGGGTCATTGCATCTCCTTTGGCCAGGCCAGTCCGTTTCTGCCGCTCATTGAGCTGCTACGGGAGAATTTTCAGATCGACGAGTTTGATGGCGAGCCGGAGATCATCGCCAAAGTCGAACACGGCATGCGGCGTATGGGGGAGTTGGAGGCGTACATCCCCGCCATTCGCTATCTGCTCTCAGTGGACCCGGGCGACCCGGCTCTTGCCGCTATGGAGGGTGCAGCACGTCGGCGGCACCTCTTCGCCGCCGTACGGGCGTTGTCGCTCCGCGGAGCACAGCTACGCCCCCTGGTGCTGGTGGTTGAAGACCTGCACTGGATCGACACCAGTAGTGAGGAGTTTCTCACCTTTCTGCTGGACGCCGTGGTTGGCGTGCCACTGCTGCTCCTGGTGACCTATCGCATCGGCTACACACCCCCGTTTGGGAGTCGGAGCTTTTACACGACGCTGACGCTGCACAGCTTCTCCGAGGCCGAGACGCTGGCGCTGGCGGGCTACATCCTTGGTATGGCACAGTTCCCCGCAGAGCTGCAGACCGCCCTCATGGAAAAGGCCGAGGGCGTGCCACTGTTCATCGAGGAGGTGACCAGGACCCTGCTCGATCTCGGCGTCCTACAGCGTGAGGATGGCACCTATCGTCTCGTGAAAAATCTCAGCGAGGTGAGTGTCCCTGACACGATTCAGGGGATTATTATGGCTCGTCTGGATCGTCTCGGGGAAGACGGCAAACGCACCGTGCAGCTTGCCTCGGTGATCGGTCGGCAATTCCTGGTGCGGCTCCTGGCGCGCGTCGCTGGATTGAGCGAGCGACTCGCAGGGCTGCTGCGTGAGTTGCAGGCCCTGGAGATCATTTACGAGCAGGGGCTCGTGCCTGAGCCAGCCTACATCTTCAAGCACGCCGTGATTCAGGATGTCGCCTACAATAGTCTCCTGCTGCAAAGACGCAAGGCCCTGCACCAAGCTGTTGGAGAGGCCATCGAGGAACTCTATCCTGACCGGCTGGAAGAGCACTACACCGAGCTGGCACATCATTTCTCGCAGGGCGAGGTCTGGGACAAGGCCTTCCTTTACTGGCGGCACGCTGGGGCCAGGGCATTTGCGCGCTCGGCTCTGCGGGAGGCCATGGCGTGCTTTGAGCAAGCGCTTACCGCCCTACCTCGTGTGCCAGAGAACCAAGCCCAGCGCGAGCAGGCCATCGATCTGCGCCTCGATATGCGTAACGTGCTCATCGCACTTGGCGACTTCAGGCGCATGTTTGCCCTCCTGAGTGAAGCCGAAACCCTTGCGCAAGCCCTGGAAGATCAACATCGGTTGGGCTGGGTCTCTGCCTACCTGAACCCTTATTTTTCCAATCTTGGCAACCAGGATCGTGCCATTGAAACTGGCCAGCGCGCCCTGACCATCGCTCGAGCTAGTGGCGATTTTGCCCTGGAGATGATGGCGACTTTTTTCTTAGGTCTCCCCTACATCTCTCTGGGTGACTATCAGCAGGCGGCACACTACCATCGCGGGAATGTAGAAGCCCTTACGGGCGCGTGGCGCCATGAACGCTTCGGCGAGCCTGGTTTGCCCTCGGTATTCTGTCGTGCTTATCTTGCCTGGAGCCTGGCTGAACTAGGTGAATTCGTCGAGGGGCTCGTATGCGGCGCAGAGGCTGTCCAGCTAGCCAAGACTGTCGATCAACCCTTCACACTCAGCCATGCGTACTTCGGCCTCGGTATGCTGCACCTACGTAAAGGAGATTTCCAGCCGGCCATTGCAGCACTCGAACAGAGCTTGCATATCTGTCAGACCGGGGATGTTCAGCTTATCCTCCCCTGGGCAGCCTCATCCTTGGGATATGTTTACGCCCTCAGCGGACGTCTCTGGGAGGCACTGCCCCTACTGGAGCAGGCAGTCGAGCAGAGTGCTAGGATGCAGCAAATGACTTACTACCCACTCTGGATGGCGCATCTGAGCGAAGCCTACCTCCTGTCAGGCCCCCTGGAGGATGCACACCAGCGCGCTGAGCAGGCGCTAGCGCTCTCCCGCGACTACAAGCAACGGGGATATGAGGCTCATGCCCTACGCCTCCTCGGCGAGGTCGCCGCGCACCGTGATCCCCTGGAAGTCGAGCCCGCTGAAGCCTTCTACCGCCAGGCTCTCACCCTCGCTGACGAACTGGGGATGCGCCCACTCCTGGCCCACTGTCACTTCGGCCTCGGCATCCTGTATAATCGGATAGGCCGTCCAGAGCAGGCACACGCCGAGCTTTCTGTTGCTATCGAGCTGTATCGCACTATGGATATGACATTCTGGCTGGAGCGCGCTGAAGCTGTGCTGGTGCAGATAGCCTGATATGCTGCTGTACAGGTTATAGAAGCGCGCTAGACAAAGGAACCCAGCGCAGGTGGATATTCAAGGTATCCAAGAAAAGCTACGGAGCGGAGCATACCATTGGCGACAACATGCTATTCAGCGGAGCATTGAGCGAGCAATAACTGAGACAGAGGTTGTAGAAGCCATTGTCAATGGAATCATCATCGAAGCATATCCCGAAGACAAATACGGCCCGAGCTGCCTTATACTGGGCAGGACAAGACGAGGACATCCTCTGCACGTGCAGTGTTCACTGCCACCGACCGTGTGGATTATTACCCTCTATGAGCCTGATCCCGAAGAGTGGAGTGATTTTAAGATACGTAAAAGCAGGAGTAACCCATGAAATGTCTGGTGTGTTACCACGACATGGTCGAACGTAAAGTCACCTTGGATCTCCGTATTGGAGAGCACCTCATAGTCATCGAGGAGGTGCCGGCCACAGTGTGTGAGAATTGTGGTGAACGGGTCTTTGCCCCTGAAGTGACTCGCCAGGTTCAGGCCGTGGCACAAGAACGCAAAGAGAGAGCAAGGACTATCCTGGTGCCGGTATTTTCTCTTGGAGCACAAGTGAAGGCATGACA
>Ga0075418_10006406_pt1 | contig 13275 bp, 8 predicted proteins | sample SoiMetdeltSBSDD2_FD_81776 | JGI IMG/M metagenome (GOLD analysis project Ga0075418, IMG submission 81776) | Bulk soil microbial communities from a Populus tree surrounding site in Tennessee, USA - Soil MetaG P. deltoides SBSDD2 | ecosystem: Environmental > Terrestrial > Soil > Tree plantation...
GCTCGCGCCGGCTGGCGATCAGGACCAGAGCCTCGGAGCCATCCAGCAGCTTCTGCACGTTGGCGACCGACAGGGGCTCCGGGCTGACCAGTGCGGCATACGCGGGGAACTCCCTGGCGATGCGCTGGTCGAGCATGGTGAGCTTGGGCACCATGGCCTGCAGGCGCTGACGCAAAGCCTGCTCCTTCTCGCTGTTGCGCTGGGCCGGCAACGCTGAGAGGGCATCCGTCAACTGTTTGTCGGACGTGCGCCACTCGGCAGCCAGATCCTGCCGCTCACGCAAGATATTGGCCAGTGCACCGGTGCCGGAGGCAAAGCGAGCTGCCATCTGACCGACCGACGTGGCGGCCTGCGAGCTTTGCGCACGCTGCATCATCTGGAATGCTTCGTCGCGCAACGTGGCGACGCCCGCGCTGTCGGTCTTGGCAAGCCGGAAGGCAGCAACCGCCTGCATCAGGTACATCTCGGCATGCGGAATGCCTTGCGATCCGCCGGGTCTGGCAGTGGCCCCTCCCGTACGCTGGTCGATGGCAAGGTAGAGGGCCGAAGCATTCTTCATGGCAGCGTGGGCGCGCGCCCAATCGTTTCGCTTGAAGTGCACCATGCCCATCCCGGCCATGTTGTCGGCCTGGCTGAGCTCGTCACCCGTCTTCAGCGCGATCGGCAGGGCACGCGTCAAATAGCGCTCCCCCTCGTCGAGCTGTCCCTGGTCGATGAGGTGGATGGCAACAGATTGCAGCATGGCGCAGGTGACGCTGTGGTCCGGACCGAACAGGTCCTGACTGACCGCCAAGGCGCGCTCGAGGTAGGGATGTCCCGCTTCATGACGGCCTTGCGCCATGTAGAGAAATCCAAGGCTCTGCAACGTCACTAACTTTTGTGAGCCGACCAGCACAGGGTTGACGCCCCGTGCGGTCTCCAGCAGCGCCAGGGCACGCTTGAACAGGAGCTCGGCATCAGTCAGACGCTGCTGTGTGCGATAGAGCGATGCCACCTCCGTCAGGTACTGCACGAGGGTGGGATGATCGGGCCCGAGCTGCTTTTCGGCGATCTCCAATGCCCGCTGCAGCAACGGTAATGCCTCATCGACACGGTCTTGCAGCCGGAATAGGTGGCCAAGCCCCTGCAACGATAGCGCGACATTCGCGTGCTCGCGACCGTACGCGCGCTCGTTGATGGCAATTGCGCGTTTGCGCAGCGTCTCCGCCTCGCCATAGCGCCGCAGCAGCGCATAGCTGCTGGCCACGACTTCCAGCTGGGTGGCAACACTGGGATGGTCCGGTCCGACCAGCTTTTCCATCATGACGAGCACGCGCTCTGTCACCATGCTCGCCTCTTGGGGGCGATCGGATTGTTGGTAAAGACCGCCCAATTGCAGCAGGGTGAACATGTGCGCCATCTGGGCCGCGGCAGTTACACTGCCGGTTTTTGCTGCCTCCTCATGCAAGCCCAGCGCCTGCTTCAGCGACCGCTCCGCCGCATCGCTGCGGCCAACACCGAGTTCGATCTGGGCCAAGGTGCCGAGCAGTTGCGCGCGCTCCGTAGGCTTGCGACCCGCCGACAGGGCCAGGGCGCGTCGAATATGGCCCTCTGCCTCGCCCCAGCTCTGCAGGGCCACTTCAGCTTCGGCGAGGCCTCGCAATGGTTCGGCCAGTGCGGGGTGGTCGCGCCCCAGCTTTTCCTCGCGCGCGGCCAGCACGCGCTTGAGCAAGGTTTGAGAGAGGTCCGGGCGGCGATTGAGGCGGTGCAGACTGGCAAGAGTGTCGAGCACCGCCAGCACGCTCTCATGCGACGGGCCAAGGGCTCGCTCGCGAATGGCGAGCACCTGTTGATAGAGGGGCCCGGCTTGGTCGTAGCCCTGCTGATACAAGTGCGTCGCGGCCAGCTGCTCCAGAGCGTTGGCGTAGTCGGGGCTGACCTCGCCGTATCGCGACTTGGCAAGCACCACCAGTCGTTCGGCGAGCGGCAGCGCCTCTGCGTATTTGCCCGCTGTATGCAGCTCGGTAATCCGTTTAGCGATCGCCACCGGATCCGACGATTGCGCGTTGAGACTGCTGGCTGCGGACAGCCACGCCGAAATCGCCATGAGACCAACAAATGCGGCTTTGCGACAAAACTGCAAAAACATGACGACACCCTCGATCGCCGCCAAAACAAGGGCGCATGGTGCGTTCCACAGAATGACGCGAGCAAGGCACGAGCCCGGTTCGAAAGCACATCGCGCGCATGTGAAGTGATGCAGCTTGCTTCACGCCAGCAGCACGGCTTCGTCGCCCGGTCAGCAGAGGGTGGCGCTCTCAGGGCCTGGCCGCCCGCGCCATGTAGTTGACGTCCGTATCGCCCGCGATCGACCAGGCGTCGGCCAGCGGGTTGTAGACCAGGCCCGCACTGGCGAAGTCGCCCAGCCCGGCCGCCGTCAGGTGACCGGACAGCTCGTCCGGCGTCACGAAGCGGTTCCACTGATGCGTGCCGACCGGCAGCCAGCGGAGCACGTACTCGGCACCGACGATCGCCAGCAGGTAGGCCTTCATGGTGCGGTTGATGGTCGACAGCAGCAGCAGGCCGCCTGGTTGCACCAGCGCAGCACACGCCTTGAGGAATGCGCCGACGTCGGGCACATGCTCGACCACTTCCAGGCAGGTGACCGCATCGAACGTGCGCCCTTGCTGCTGCATCTCCTCGACCGTGCCGCATTGGTAGTCGATGCTGAGGCCTTGGCCGGCCGCGTGCCGGCGCGCCGCCTCGATGTTCTCGTTCGCCGGGTCGAGCCCTGTCACCTGTCCGCCGAGGCGGGCCAGCGGCTCGCAGATCAGGCCGCCGCCGCAGCCGATGTCGAGCAGGGTGAGGCCGGCAAGCGGCTTCAGGCTCGTCGCGGGGCGCTGGAAATGACGCACCAGTTCATCGCGGATGTAGCCCAGTCGGGCCGGGCCGATCTGGTGCAGGGTGCGGAACTTGGCCGTAGGGTCCCACCACTCCGATGCCAGTCGCCCAAAGCGGTCGACCTCGCCCGGATCGAGCGTGCGGGGGCCTTGCTGGGCGGCCTTATGCATGGCTTCAGGCATGCCGCATTTGGCCGGTTGCATGCGAGCCCGTCAAGGTGACGCCGACATTGGCGCGCACAGGTTGCGAAGGCCGGGCCTTGTGGCTATGAGTACGCGCCATAAGCCGCAAGTTAACGATCCTTGGATAGACCGGCGGGAGCTGAGCGCTGTCGGCAAGTGTGGGGTTCGGATCGGGTTGCCATGTCGTTTGTGGTTATGAAGTTCGGCGGCACGTCCGTGGCGAATGTGGAGCGCATTCGCAACGTCGCACGCCACGTCAAGCGCGAGGTGGATGCAGGTAACAAGGTGGCTGTGGTCGTGTCGGCCATGGCCGGTGCAACCAACCAGCTGGTCGCCTGGGTGCGCGAGGCCTCCTCCCTCCACGACGCTCGCGAGTACGACGCGGTGGTGGCGACCGGCGAGCAGGTGACCGCCGGCCTGCTTGCCATCGTCCTGCAGTCGATGGGCATCCAGGCGCGCTCCTGGCAGGGCTGGCAGGTCCCCATCATCACCGACAACGCGCACGGCGTGGCGCGCATCAAGAACATCCCCGGCGACAAGATCCGCGAGCGCCTCGAGCAGGGCGAGGTGGCGGTCATTACCGGCTTCCAAGGCATTGAGTCCGAGCGCAATCGCGTCGCCACGCTCGGCCGCGGCGGCTCCGACACCAGCGCGGTGGCGGTGGCCGTGGCGGTCCGCGCCGACCTTTGCGACATCTACACCGACGTCGACGGCGTCTATACCACCGACCCGCGCATCGTGCCCAAGGCCCGGCGGCTGCCCAAGGTCTCCTACGAGGAGATGCTGGAGATGGCTTCACTCGGCTCCAAGGTGCTGCAGACGCGCTCGGTGGAGCTGGCCATGACCCAGCGCATGCGCGTGCGCGTTCTGTCGAGCTTTGCCGCACCGGACGGCCTGAAGCCGGTCAGCCCGAAAACCTGGGACGAGGTCGGCACCATCATTTGCAGTGAGGATGAAATCGTGGAGCATCACGTCGTCAGCGGCATCGCCTACGCCAAGGACGAGGCGAAAGTCACCCTCCGCCAGATCGAGGACAAGCCGGGCGTGGCCGCCAGCATCTTCGGTCCGCTCGCCGAGGCCAACATCAACGTCGACATGATCGTGCAGAACCTGTCGGCGGACGGCAAGCGCACCGACATGACATTCACGGTGCAGGAATCCGACCTGGAGCGTGCACTCGAGGTGATCAAGGTCGCCAAGAAGGACATCGGTGTTTTTGAGGTAAACAGCTCCTCCGACGTGGCCAAGGTTTCCGTGATCGGCGTCGGCATGCGCAGCCACGCCGGCGTGGCTGCGCAAATGTTCAAGGCACTTGCAGAGAAGGGCATCAACATTCTTGCGATCACCACGTCGGAGATCAAAATTAGCGTGCTGATCGACGCGGCCTACGCTGAGCTGGCCGTGCGCACGCTGCATGCCCTATACGAGCTTGGCAAAGACTGATTTCATGGCTGCCCCCGGACACGGGGGACGACAGGCTGTAGCGATCGCAAGGACGGCGGCACCAAGTTGCCGCCTTGGACTTGGGCGCGGGCGAGGCAGGGTACGCCGGGAGTGGCGGTCAGGCGCTGATGGTCAACAGAGGCGGAGATACACCGAGGATCAATCCCTCGGAGCCGGCGCTCCGCATCATCATGCGCCGCCTGCGGGAGATCATGGCCGAACCTTCGGATGGCCAGTCCCGGCTCGACAAGATCGTGCGCCAGATTGCCGGCCTGATGGTCGCCGAGGTGTGCTCCATCTATTTGAAGCGTCAGGACGGCTCGCTCGAACTGTTCGCCACGGAAGGCCTCAATCCCGGCGCCGTGCACAACACCTTCATGAAGCGCGGCGAGGGTCTGGTCGGCCGCTGCGCCGAACTCGCTGTTCCCATCAACGAGCCGGACGCGCAGAATCACCCGGCCTTTTCCTATCGCCCCGAGACGGGCGAGGAGATCTATCACTCCTTCCTGGCCGTGCCGGTGCTGCGCGACGGCGAGGTGCTGGGCGTGCTGACCGTCCAGAACAAAAAACATAAGGAATACTCCGACGAGGACGTCGAGGTGCTGCAGACCACCGCCATGGTGCTGGCCGAGCACCTGGTGACGGGCGCGGTGGCTGGCGTCAACGCCGGCTCCGAGTTCAGCCGCGCAGTGGGCCATGTGGTGCGCGGCCAGGCCTTGTCGGAAGGCCTGGCGCTTGGCCATGTGGTGCTGCACCAGCCGCGCGTCGTCGTCACCGAGCTCGAGGCCAAGGACCCCGACGAGGAGAACCGGCGCCTGGAAGCCGCCGTCGAGGAGCTGAAGGCGTCCGTCGACGAGATGCTGGAGCAGGGCGAGATGGCAGCCACCGGCGAGCACCGCGAGGTGCTGGAAGCCTATCGCATGTTCGCTCACGATCGCGGCTGGCTGCGCCGCATGAACGAGGCGATCCAGCGCGGCATGACGGCGGAAGCTGCCGTCGAACGTGTGCAAAACGACACCCGCGCGCGCATGCTGCGGCAGACCGACGCCTATTGGCACGAGCGGCTGCGCGATCTCGATGAGCTGTCAGACCGCCTGCTGCGCATCCTGGCCGGCCGGCCCCGCAACGGCGTGGTCACGGCCAAGCTGCCGCACGATACGGTGCTGGTCGCGCGCACCATGGGACCCGCCGACTTGCTCGACTATGACCGCTCGCGGCTGCGCGGCCTTGTCATCGAGGACGGCGGCGGCCAGAGCCATGTTGCGATTGTCGCCAAGGCGCTCGGCATCGCCGCCGTCGGCCATGCGCGCGGCCTGATGGAGCGGGTCGATGAGGGCAATCCGATCATCGTCGATGCCGACAGCGGCGAGATCCATATCCGCCCGTCCAGCGAGGTGATCGCCGCCTTCGGCGACAAGGCGCGCTTTCAGGCCCGCCGCCACCGCAAGTACCGGGCCTTACGCGACCGGCCGGCCGTCACCAAGGACGGGCAGAAGATCGACCTGCACATCAACGCCGGCCTGCTGATGGACATCCCCCATCTGGCCCAGTCGGGTGCTGACGGCATCGGTCTGTTCCGCACCGAGCTGCAGTTCATGATCTCGGCCACGCTGCCCCGCTTGGAGCGGCAGATCCAGATGTACCGCTCCGTCGTCGACGAAGCCCACGGAAAACCGGTCGTGTTCCGAACCCTGGACGTGGGCGGGGACAAGGTCCTGCCCTATCTGCGCCAGCCGGCCGAGGAGAACCCCGCCCTCGGTTGGCGCGCCATCCGCCTGTCTCTCGACCGGCCGGGCCTGCTGCGCACCCAGGTGCGTGCCCTGCTCAGGGCGACAGCGGGTCAGGAGCTCAGGCTGCTGCTGCCGATGGTGTCGGCAGTCGGCGAGTTCGACATGGCCCGCGCCCTCATCGACCGCGAGCTTGACCTGCTGCGGCGGCGCGGCATGAGCGATCCGGTCAAGGTGCTGCTTGGCGCCATGATCGAGGTGCCGTCGCTGCTGTACGAGCTCGATACCCTGATGCCGCGTGTCGACTTCGTGTCGGTCGGTAGCAACGATCTGTTGCAGTATTTGTACGCGGCCGACCGCAACAACACCCGGGTCTCGGGCAGGTACGACCCGCTGTCGGCCGCCTCCCTGCGGGCGCTGGGCGCCATTGCCGAGGCTGCCCGCCGCCACGACAAGCCGTTGAGTCTGTGCGGCGAGATGGCCGGGCGGCCGCTTGAGGCCCTGGCGCTGATCGGAATTGGCTATCGTTCGATTTCGATGGCCCCGGTATCGATCGGCCCGGTCAAATCCATGGTGCTGAGCCTCGATGCCGCGGCCCTGCAGCGCTGGATGACGGGCATCGTAGCGTCCGGCGAAGGCAATCTGCGCGCCCAATTGAAACGCTTTGCCGAGGAACAAGGAGTGGAGATCTAAATCCCACTAGAATTATGAATTTGCTGGCGTCCTGCCGATGGCGAAATTCGCGTGCGGCCCGCCGGCCCGGCAGGCGACTTGGGCGATCCGGAGCAGGGGCGGCCGTCACACGGGGAACGCACTTTGACAATAGCCTGAGTTTGCTGAAGAGTGGCGAAAAGTAACGGGGTTGCATCTGCGTTGGTTACAAGTTCGAGGCAGAGGCCGGGAGGGCCTGCCGCCCCTCGGGGCGGCCCGCTCGATGCGCGCGCGCGTGTAAGCGCGATCGCAGAGCCGTTGCCTGGGCGCGATGACCAGCTTGGCCAGATCTTCATTAATATGCGCCGTGCGATGGGTGCGCCGCGCGATGCGATTGCGCGTCGTCTAGCCACGCGCACCTCGACAATCGACGATTTCGAGGCCGGCGCCGTTTCGGCTTTGCCGCACTGGAAAGAAACCGAGCGGATCGTTCGCGGCTACTGCGAGCTGTTGCGCCTCGACCCACAGCCAATCCTGTGGCGCATCCGCAGCCACCTGGACTCGATGGCCCGGCCGCCGCTGCCGGCAGCGCCCTCGCGCCCGCCGGCCCCAGGCCCAGTTCCGGCCGCCGCAGGTCGCCCCAGCGTCATGCCGGCGCCACCAGCGACGCGCAGGAGCGAGCGCAAGATCGACCGCGAGCGCGACGAGGACGACGACGGGCCGCCGCCCAGTCGGCGCCGGCGGCGCATGCGTACGCTGTTCACCTTGACGGCGCCGGTGGCGCTGCTGGCGGGGGTTATCTATGCGGCCCAGTCGGCACCCCGGCTCGTATACCCGGTCATCGCCTTCCTGCCCGACCGGCTGGAAATCCCCGTGCGCGCAGGCCTTGAGTACATGATACGGCTTACCGCGCCCAGTCGCGATGGACTGCGCTGGATCGAAGTCAGCGATCCAAAAATGCGCAAGGCCGACAAGCTGCAGACCGAATCGCGTTAGCAACCCGGGATGAACCAAGTTGCGCCCCTTTTGAGGGACGCCGCGCGCCTGCGCTTGACGATGCGCATAAATTTCAGGCATGGCCACGCCGATGACCGCCATACCCTCAGACAAGCTCGACAAGGTGCTGCAGCGCTGGGACTTCTTGCAGTACGAGTTGTCCGAGCGCGTCAACCAGTCCAATTACGCCCAGCTCTCCAAAGAGTTTGCAGACCTCGGGCCGCTCGTCACCACCATCCGTTCGCTGCGCCAGGCCGAGGCCGAGCGCTCCGACCTGACGGCCATGCTGAATGATGCTGCGGCCGACAAGGAGTTGGCGGCGATGGCCAGGGAGGAGCTGTCCGCGCTCGGTGCGCGCATTGAAGCGCTGCAGCAGGACCTGCGTGTCCAACTGCTGCCCAGGGATGCCGCCGACGAGAAGAGCGCCATCCTGGAGGTCCGGGCGGGCACCGGCGGCGACGAGGCGGCCCTGTTTGCCGCCGACCTGTTTCGCATGTACAGCCGCTACGCCGACCTGCACGGCTGGAAGACCGAGATCATAAGCATTTCGGACAACGACCTCGGCGGCTACAAGGAGATCGTCGCCTCCATCACCGGCAAGGGTGTGTTCGCACGGCTAAAATTCGAATCCGGCGTGCACCGCGTGCAGCGCGTGCCTGCCACCGAGGCAAGCGGGCGTATCCACACCTCCGCCGCCACCGTCGCCGTGCTGCCCGAGGCCGAGGATGTCGAGTTCGAGATCAGGGCCGAGGACATCCGCATTGACACCATGCGGGCCGGCGGCGCCGGCGGCCAGCACGTCAACAAGACGGATTCGGCCGTGCGCATCACCCACCTGCCGACCGGCATTGTGGTTGTCTCCGCCGAGAAGTCCCAGCACCAGAACCGGCGCCTTGCCATGCAGGTGCTGCGCTCGCGTCTCTACGAGCAGGAGCGCGAGCGCCAGGACAGCGAGCGCGCCGCGCAGCGCAAGGGCCAGGTCGGCAGCGGCGATCGCTCGCAGCGCATCCGCACCTACAATTTCCCGCAGGGGCGCGTCACCGATCACCGCATCGGCCTCACCTTGCACAAGCTCGACCAGGTGCTGCAGGGTGCCGGCCTCGACGAGCTGATCGACGCGCTCATCACCCAGCATCAGGCCGAGCAGCTGGCGGCCATGGAGCAAGATGCAACGGCCTGACGCAGTGTCCGTTATCTCACGCACTGTGCACAGTGCGCTGGCTGACGCCGTGCCCACGCTCAAGCGCGCCGGCGTCGCGGACGCCGGCAACGACGCCCGGCGCTTGCTGGCTGCCGCGCTCGGCGTTTCCGCCGCGCAGCTGCTTGCTTTCCCGGAACGGCAGCTCGGCCCGGACCAAGCCGACGCGTTTGCGCGCTACATCGATCGACGCGTCTGTCGCGAGCCCGTGTCGCGCATTCTTGGCGAGCGCGAGTTCTACGGCCGCATCTTCAAGCTGTCGCCTGCCACCCTCGATCCGCGGCCCGACAGCGAGACGCTGATCGAGGTGATGCTCGGTTTTGTCGATCGCGCCGGTGTGCGCCACGCGCCGTTGCGCATTCTCGACGTTGGCACGGGCTGCGGCTGTCTGCTTACAACGTTGCTGTGCGAACTGCCCAACGCGACCGGCGTCGGCACGGACATCAGCCATGCTGCCCTGCGCACGGCATTCGACAACGCACAGCGACTAGGCGCGGCCGCGCGCGCGGCGTGGAAGATCGCCGACGCCCTTGAAAACATCGAAGGCCCGTTCGATATCCTTGTGTGCAATCCGCCCTACATTCGCTCGGCGGAAATCGCTGAGCTCGAGCCTGAGGTGCGCGATTTCGATCCGCGCGCCGCCCTCGATGGCGGCAGCGATGGCCTGGCCGTCTACCGCCGTATGGCGCCGCGCGTCGCCTCTATCGTTGCGAATGGATGGGCCATCTTCGAGGTTGGCTACGACCAGGCTGAAGCTGTGGCAGATCTGCTGGCATCCGCCACCGGGAATAGGAATTATCAGCGGTTAAGCCTTCACACAGATGTCGCCGGAAAGAGACGCTGTGTTGCCTGGGGAACACGTGCCTGAGGATAAGGGCAGAAAGCTCTTGGATTCTCCCCCCGGCCGGGATAGTCTTACCCCAGTGGAATCGTCCACGCCCCCTAATACGGCCGGTCTGCAGTTCGGTACGATGTGGGGTGCTTGGACCGATGCGAAGCACGTTGAATTGCTCGCAACAAGGCGACGTATCGTCAGCACCACTTACCGCCCAAGAGAAGCAGAAATGGCGTAATGCCGTTGTCGAACGCTTGTCCGCTTGCGGACTGCGGTGCCGGGAAGGCAAGGCCATCGCATTCGATTGTGGCTGTGATGCCAGGTCCGTGAATGAGCTGCTCACGGATTGTCCGGACGAATCCGGGGCTTGGCATTGCAGGCTGACCTTGCTCGCGTTCGCGGCAGGGTTGAGGCCAATAGGATCGGTCCTAGTAATACGGGAGCCTTAGAGGCAGTGAGGCAAGGACAACAGAATCGCCGCGGACGCGGCAACAACCGAAATCGGAAGAGCCAGAATCCGCTTTCTCGCAGTTTCGAATCCAACGGCCCTGATGTGAAGATCCGGGGCACCCCGGCACATATTGCCGAAAAATATCTGGCGCTCGCTCGCGATGCGCAGTCCTCCGGCGACCCTGTGCTTGCGGAGAACTATCTGCAGCACGCCGAGCACTACAGCCGCATCATCATGGCCTATCGCGAGCAGCTGCAGCAGCAGGGCGGCGACCTGGCCAACGGCAATGGCCAGCGCATACGTGTCCCGGGTGAGGGCGGCGAGGGCGACGACTTCGGCGACGAGGACGGCGGCGACGACATGCTGGACGACGGCTTTCTGCAGCCGCCCATGCCCCAGCATCATGGCCAGCCGCACCATCAGGGGCATCAGCAGAACCGTCATTCGGGCTACGATGCCAACCGCGATCGTCCGTTCCGGCGCGACCAGAACCGCTTCCGCGATCGGGACCGTCACAATGATCGAGGAGATCGCGGCGAGCGGGGAGACCGCGGTGAGCGGGGAGACCGCGGTGACCGGGCAGATCGGGGTGATCGTGATCGCCAGCCCGTGGAGAACCGGCCCAGTCCTGCGATGCAGGAGCGCCAGCCCGACGCTCCGGTGGAGGCAGCCGGGGGTGGCAGTGGTGGCGAGCCGCGCCGCCGCGACCGTTTCCAGCAGCCGCACGAGCAGCCGGAGTTCCTGCGCCGTCCGGTGCGTCGCAGCCGGGGCGAAAACCCTGAGCCGGCCACGCCTGCCAAGGAAGACTCGCGCGACTAGCTCCAGTCTTGCGCTGCCGTGATCGTGGCACCTGGGCGTCGGCTCAGGTGGGCGGCACCACGCGCGCACCTGCTATGAGCTCGCCACCTGTGACGACCTTGGCATAGATGCCGAAGTCGGAATGCCCGAGCGACCGCTGCAACAAAGCAGGGATCGCCATATCGCGGGCGCCGGTAGATGGGTCGACGTTGGTCGCATCACAGCGCTGCGTGCGTGCGAACACCGCCAAATGTGCCGGTCCCACGCGCAGGTCCTTGTCGAGCCATCCGAGCTCGGCCCACGGGCTTACTCCGTCGATGTACAGGTTGGCGCGGAAGCGCAGCGGGTCGAGCGGCCGGCCCTGCATGCGTGCAAACTCGCGCACGCTCGCCAAGTTGACGATGTGCACGCACTTGGCCGACACGTCCGAGAAGCTGTGTCCCGGCGCATGCACGATTTTCGGCGGGCCGCGCAACTCGGCCTTCATGTAGCTGGCGATGAACTGCTCGATGAGCTGACGGCCGATGCGGCTGTTGAGCTGGCCCCGCGCCACCTGCTTGCCGTCTCGGAAGATGGTCAGCGTCTCGGTGGCATCGTCGAACTGCGAGCGCAGGGTCGCCAGCCGCTCGTCGCGCATCAGCATTAGAAAGCTGATCTTGGGCAGGTGGCGCGGTGCGTCGGGGTCGAAGCGGCCCGGACCGTTCTCGATGGCATAGGCTCGGTCGAACGGCAGCGTCTGTCCGGTGGTCAGCCGAACCTGTTCCAGGCGCTCAGGGGTCAGGCCCTTGATGGGATAGCGGTACAGCGCCTTGAGCTCGGCACTTAATGGTTCGGTCATCTCTGGCAGCGCTGTATTTTGTGTTGGCTTGACCTGCATCATGCCCTTTTGGGCAGCGGACAGCCATCTTATATCCGGCGTGAGGCTCACAGCTGCAATGCCGATCGCGGGTTGCACATGGGCCTTGATGTTGGATCCTAACACAAGACGGCGGCTCGCGTGCCCGTAGGGGGCGGACCCCGTGCCTAGGAGGGATGGATGGATTTCGAGAGGTTTACCGATCGCGCCAAGGGCTTCGTGCAGGCAGCACAGAGCCTTGCGTTGCGCGAGGGACATCAGCAGTTCGCGCCCGATCACCTCCTGAAGGTTCTGCTCGATGACCCGGAAGGCATGTGCGCCGGTCTGATCCAGCGGGCTGGCGGCCAGCCGGCCGACGCGCTGGCCGCTGTCGAGCGCGCGCTCGCCAAGCGGCCCAAGGTGTCGGGTGGCGGTGCCGGCCAGATTTACATGGCGCCCGAGCTGGCGCGCGTGTTCGACACCGCCCAGAAGATCGCCGACAAGGCGGGCGACAAGTACGTCACCGTGGAGCGGCTGCTGCTGGCACTGGCCATGGAGCAATCTGACGCCGCCCGCGTGTTGAAGGACGCCGGCGTCAACCCCACCACCCTCAACCAAGCCATCAATGACATTCGCAAGGGGCGCACCGCAGACAGCCCGGGTGCAGAGCAGGGCTATGACGCGCTGAAGCGCTATGCTCGAGACCTGACCGCGCTGGCCGCCGAAGGCAAGATCGATCCCGTCATCGGCCGCGACGAGGAAATCCGCCGCACCATCCAGGTGCTGTCGCGGCGCACCAAGAACAACCCCGTGCTGATCGGCGAGCCCGGCGTCGGCAAGACCGCCATCGCCGAAGGCCTGGCGCAGCGCATCGTCAAGGGTGACGTGCCCGAGAGCCTGAAGGACAAGAAGCTGCTCGCGCTCGACATGGGTGCGCTGATCGCGGGCGCCAAGTATCGCGGCGAGTTCGAGGAGCGGCTCAAGTCCGTGCTGTCGGAGGTGCAGGCCGAGGGCGGCCGCATCATCTTGTTCATCGACGAGCTGCACACCATCGTCGGTGCCGGCAAGGCCGAGGGCGCCATGGATGCCGGCAACCTGCTGAAGCCTGCTCTTGCCCGCGGCGAGCTGCACTGCGTCGGTGCCACCACGCTGGACGAGTACCGCAAGCACATCGAGAAGGACGCGGCGCTGGCCCGTCGCTTCCAGCCGGTGTTCGTCTCCGAGCCGACGGTGGAGGACACCATCTCCATCCTGCGCGGCCTCAAGGAGAAGTACGAGC
>Ga0075418_10006407_pt1 | contig 13275 bp, 11 predicted proteins | sample SoiMetdeltSBSDD2_FD_81776 | JGI IMG/M metagenome (GOLD analysis project Ga0075418, IMG submission 81776) | Bulk soil microbial communities from a Populus tree surrounding site in Tennessee, USA - Soil MetaG P. deltoides SBSDD2 | ecosystem: Environmental > Terrestrial > Soil > Tree plantation...
CTCGAAGCCGGCGGCACGGGCAAGACACCCTGCGTCATCGCCCTCGGAGAAGCGCTCCTCGCCGTGGGTTGTCGCCTCGGCGTCTTGACTCGCGGCCACGGTGGCAACCTCGGCAAGCAACATCCCGTCCTCGTGAGCAGCTCTCAGGCGCAGGGCGCCGCCGATGAGAGCCGGCTCTTGGCGGCGGCCTTCGGCCCGGCGGTGCCTCTCGTCGCCAGCAGGGACAAACGCCGCGGTCTCGAGCTCCTGCGCGGGCGCGGCGATTTGGACGTGATCCTGGTGGACGATGCGCTGCAGACCGCAGCGCTGCCGGTGGATCGTCACCTGGTGCTGCTCGACTGGGAATCGCCGTTCGGCAATGGCTGGCTGCTGCCGGCGGGCCGCTTGCGCGAAGGTCCGCAAGCGCTGCGGCGGGCACAGGCGCTGCTCTTCACTCGCTCCCGTGGTGGCGTACCCCGCCATCCGGCCTGGGCCCACCTGCGGCCCGAGCACTGCTTCCTCGCCCGGGAAGAGTTCCCGGGAATCTCCCGTCCCGAAGCGAGCCCCGTCGCTCCGGGGAGTCTCCACGGCCAGGGGGTCGTCCTGCTTTGCGGCCTCGGGCGGCCGCGGGCCTTCGAGGCTGCCGCGGCCACTCTAGCGGCACGCGAAGGCTTCCAGATTCGTCGCAGCGTGCGCCTCGGCGATCACGCCGATCTGATGCCGGCGCTCCGCCACCTGACCAGCCGCTTGGAAAGGCTCGACGCTGCCTGGGTGCTGGTGTCGCGCAAGGATCTGCTGCGGCTGCCGCCGGGAGTCAGCAAAGAAGAGCCGCTGCTCGTGCTCGAGCAGCGGCTCCACGTGGACTCACTGGGGGAACTCCTGCGGGTTCTCGTCCCCGCCTCGGCTCACTTGTCGGCGAAGTCGGCGAAGTTCACCGACACCGAACCGTAAACGTGCATGTCCTCGGTCGGTCCCACCGCCACGCGACCGATGAATTCGATGTCGGCGATGAGGAGCAGCTCTTGGCCGTTCGCCAGCGCCTCGGCGAACGGTCCCTCCGTCTTCATCCCCGCCGGGGCGATGAGGATGCCCGTCTCGGCGGTGCTGTTCGCCGGGACCACGAAGCTGGTGGCGGCATCGAAGTTGTAGTCCGCCAGTGTCCAGCCGGTCCCCGAGGTCGGGCCGCCGTCGGCGCGGCGCCAGCGGACCGTGTAGCTTTCCAGCTGGAAGGCGTTGACGAAGGTGCCCGGATCGGTCACCACCGAGCCCGTCTCGTTGCGATTGGTGAACTCCACCACCGCCACGTCCTCGGGAATGGTGATGAGGCCGGTCCCCTCGTCGAAGTGGATGAGATCCGCAAGCACCGGGCCGCCGCCATTGATCGAGGTGACGCGGACCTCGATGACCGGCGTATCGGCTTGGCATCCCAGGAGGGCACAGAGCAGCCCTGCCAGGATCGTAGAACGCCACATGGTGTTCCCTCCAGAACGGCGGTCGCGTGCCTGCGGCCCGCCCGGCACCCTGGACACAGGTGCAGCCCCGGCACAGCAACGGCCATGCCAGGGCCTGGAGGCGAGAGCATCGTCACCAGCGCTGCCTCACCATGTCCCGGCGCGGCGCGCGAAGGCTCTGGAGCGCGAACGTGCTGCGGTTGCCACGCTGCGCCCTCGGGTCTAGCCTTGTCTGGAGCCAGCGAGGGAAGGAGTCCCGCGCCATGCAGGAGAATCCCGCCGCCGACGTGCTCGTCATCGGCTCCGGCGTCGCCGGCTTGCTGACGGCGCTCAAGGTAGCGCGCTTCGCCCGCGTCGTCGTCGTCACCAAGCGCGCCGCCATGGAATCCACCACGCGCTATGCCCAAGGCGGCATCGCCTCGGTGATGGACAGCGCCGATTCCTACGCCGCCCACGTGCAGGACACCGTGATCGCCGGCGCCGGCATCTGCCGCTCCGAAGTCGTGGAGATGGTGGTGCGGCAAGGGCCGCGGGTCATCCGCGAGCTCATGGATCTCGGCACCCGCTTCAGCCGTGACGCCGGTCACGGCTTGGAGCTCGGACGGGAAGGCGGCCACTCGGCGCACCGCATCGTGCACTTCAAGGACACCACGGGGCGGGAAGTGGAGCGCGCTCTCTACGCCGCAGTGCAGCGCGAAGCGAACATCACCTTGCACGAGAACACCGTCGCCGTGAATCTCCTGGGCGGCCGGCGCAGCGCCGCCTCGCCGCCGCGAGAGTCACCCGTCGGCGGCGCCTACCTGCTGCGCCCCGACGGCGTCATCGTGACCCAACGGGCTGGCGCCACGGTGCTCGCCACCGGCGGTTGCGGCAAGGCCTACCTCTACACCTCGAACCCCGATCTGGCCACGGGGGACGGCATCGCCATGGCCTACCGCGCCGGTGCGCGCATCGCCGACATGGAGTTCGTGCAGTTCCACCCCACCTGTCTCTTCGACCCGCGGGGCAGCCGCTTCCTGGTGAGCGAGGCGGTGCGCGGCGAGGGCGCGGTGTTGCGCAACGCCGCGGAGGAGGAGTTCATGCCGCGCTACGATCCGCGGCGCGAGCTGGCGCCGCGGGACGTGGTGGCGCGCGCCATCGATCAGGAGATGAAGCAGCGCGGCGACAAGTGCGTCTTCCTCGACGTGCGCCACCGCGGCGGCGATTTCCTCCGCCAGCGCTTTCCGGGCATTTACGCTGCCTGTCTGGCTCTCGGCCTGCGCCTGGAGCGCGATCTCATCCCGGTGGTGCCGGCGGCGCATTACATGTGCGGTGGCGTCGCCGTGGACCTGCAGGGCCGCACCGATCTGCCCGGGTTGTACGCGGTGGGGGAGACGAGCTGGACCGGCCTGCACGGTGCCAATCGCCTGGCGTCCAACTCGCTCCTCGAAGCCCTGGTGTACGCCGATCGGGTGGCGGCGGACCTGCGAGCCCAAGGGTTGGACGCGGTGCCCGCCGACGTGGCGGCATGGTCCGATGCGGGGACCGCGGCGCGCTACGAGACGGTGCTCCTCGATCACGACTGGGACGCGGTGCGGCGGTTGCTCTGGGACTATGTGGGCATCGTGCGCAGCGAGGAACGCCTGGCCCTCGCGGCACAGCGCCTCGCCCTGCTGCGCCAGGCCATCGAGGGCTACTACTGGCGCTATCGCTTGAGCGCCGATCTCATCGAGCTGCGCAACCTGGCGCTGGTGGGGGAGCTCATCGTCCGCTGCGCCCGTTTCCGCCAGGAAAGCCGCGGCCTGCACACCGTTCTCGACTGGCCGGAGTCGCGGCCGGAGTTCCAGGGTGACACCGTGCTCTCCCGCTTCGAGGAGCCGCGCTTGTTGCCGAGCGGTGCGCCGGTGCACGCGGTGGCACCGGAGGCGACGCCGTGAGCGGCGACACCCCTTGGTACGTCCGCGCTTTCGACGCCGAGTATCTCGAGGTCTACGCCCACCGCGATGCCACCGAGGCCGAGCGCGTCACCGCCCGACTGCTCGAACCGCTGCAGCTCACCGGGCAGCGCGTCCTCGATCTGGCCTGCGGCGCCGGGCGCTACAGTGCGGCGCTCGGCCGCCGCGATGCCCGCGTCGTCGGCCTCGATTTGTCCTTGCCCTTGCTCCGGCAGGCGCGCGCCGCAGTACCCGGAGCGCGGGGTTTCGTCCGCAGCCACATGGGAGCGTTGCCCTTCGCGGCGGCGAGCTTCGATCTCGCTCTCTGCATGTTCACCAGCTTCGGCTACCTGCCGACCGCCGCCGAAGACCGGGCCGTGCTCGGCGAGATCCGCCGGGTGCTGGGAGCCTCGGGAGCGCTGGTGCTCGATCTCCTCAACGCCGCGAGCGTGCGCCGCTCGCTCCCGGGAGAAAGCGAACGCCGCGCCGGCAACCTGCAAGTACGAGAACGTCGCTGGCTCGAAGCGGACGATGTGGTGGTGAAAGCGGTGGAGCTGGAACGCGGCGGCAGGGTGCGGCGCTACGAGGAGAGGGTGCGCTTGTGGCCGCTCGACGCCCTCGTGGCGGCGCTCGCTGCAGCGGCACTGCCGGTGCGCCGGATGTGGGGGAGTTATGCGGGCGAGCCGTTCGTCGCCAGCACCAGCCCGCGGCTCATCCTCCTCGCCGGCGCCGACCGCCCCGGGTGCTAGACTGCAGCCCACACCGGAGGTTGCATGCAGATCGCTTCCCGCCTGCCCTGGAGCGTTTCGAGCTCCGGGGCACTGGTGCAAGCCCACGTGCGCGGCCAGCTACCGGAGGCGCTGCGTGCCCCGGGCTTGTCCAGCCTGCCGGCACTCGCGGCGCGCACCCCCATGGCGCCGGACCTGGTACGAGCTCTCGCAGCAGACGGCGAGGGCGCCGCGGCTCTGCAAGCCCTCGCGGCGCCCGGAGCTCTCGCCGTGGCCACGGGGCAACAACCAGGTTGCGTCGGCGGCGCCGTTTTCGTCGTCCTCAAAGCGGCCACCGCGGTCGCTTTGGCGCGGCGCAGCGCTCGCGCCCTGGGCCGACCGGTGGTGCCGGTGTTCTGGAATGCGGCGGACGACGTGGACTTCGACGAGGTGTCCCGTGTCGGCTGGCTCACCGCGGCAGGGGAGCTCTTCTTCCTCGAGCTGCCCGCTGCGGGTCGGCAGGCACAAGGCTTCGTCGGCGATCTGCCGGCAGCAGGGGACGAAGCCGCAGCGAGCGCCGCGCTCTCTCTTCTCGACGGCGCTCGCCGCGACGCCTTGCAACCCTTGCTGCCGCGTGGCGCGCGAGATCACGCCGATTGGGTCGGGCGTCTGCTCCGTGCCGTGTTCCCCGAGCTGGTGGTGGTGGACGCGCGCCATCCCGCACTCCGTACCCACGCGGCCCCGCTCTTCCGCCGTTACCTCGAAGCGGCGGACGCAGCCACCGAGGCGATCGAAACACGCGCCGCCGCCCTCGCTGCGGCGGGTTTCGCGCCCACGCTCTCGCCCTCGAGCACCCGACAGGCGCTCTTCCTCGTCGACGGTGGCCGCCGTCTCAAGGTGCGCGACGACAGGGCGCCGCTGCGTCAGGCTCTCGAACGAGCCCCGGAGAGCGTGGCTGCCAACGTCGTCCTGCGGCCCCTGATCCAGGACGCACTGTTTCCGGTGCTGGCGAGCGTGGTCGGCCCGGCGGAAATTGGCTATCTGCACGAGAGCCGGGCGCTGCGTCCGCTCCTCGGCGTTCCCGAGAGCGCCCTCGTCCCGCGGCTGGCCCTCACCCTCGTCGGTACGAACACCTGGGAGGCCGCGCAGCGCCACGGCATCGACGCCGAACGCTTGCTCGCCCACGGCGAGGCGGCACTGCGCGAGGCGGCGCGCCGGCGCGCGCAGGAGCCGCGGCAACGGGTGGAGGCGGCCTTCGGCGCCACCCTCGGCGCGCTCGGCGCCCTGGTTCCGTCCGGCAACACCGCGTTGGAGCGGCCACTCCGGCGGCTGGAAGGAGTGCGTGACGACTTCATCGCTGCTCTGGAGGATGCGGCGGTGCAGGAGCTGCTGCGCGCCGAACCAGCCCTCGAGCGCTTGTCCCAGCGCCTGCGCCCGCGCGGCCGCGCCCAGGAGCGCGTCCTCGCCACGCTCTGGTTCCTGGCCCGCCGGGGGATAGAGGCGCGGCAGGAGCTGTTGCAGCTCGCCGACATGCATCTGGACACGCTGGAGCAAGGTGACGTAGTGCACTGGCTCGTTCTCGACTGAGCGGCAGCAGCGAGAGTGCGGGCGGGAACACTCGCGCCACCCCCGCCGTACCTCGCCCAGGAGGAAACATGAGCGAGCGCTTCGATGTCCTCGCCTTTGGCGCCCACCCGGACGACGCCGAGGCTGCCTGCGGCGGCCTCTTGGTCCAGCTCGTCCGCCAAGGCTATCGCGTGGCCATCTGCGATCTGACCCGGGGCGAGCTGGCGAGCAACGGCACCGTCGCGGAACGGCGGGCCGAAGCCGAAGCCGCCGCACGCGTCCTCGGCCTGCACGGCCGCCTCGACCTCGGCCTGCCGGATGGGGGGCTCCACGCCGAGGACCCGGAGCAGCGCCGCCGCATCGTCGCCACGCTTCGCACCCACGTTCCGCGCCTCATCCTGATTCCCGATCTCGCCGCGCGCCATCCGGATCACCTGGCCGCGCACGCCCTGCTGCGGCAAGCGCAGTTCTTCTGCGGCGTGGCCGGTTACGACGCCGGGATGCCGCCGGTGGAGCGCCCGGTGCTGGTGCGGGCCCTCGACTTCCACCCCATGGTGCCGTCCTTCGTCGTCGACGTGAGCGCGGTCCTGCCTTTGAAGTTGGAGGCGCTGCGCTGCTATCGTTCTCAGTTCGAGCCCGGCCCAGGACGGGTGCCCACGCTGCTCAACGATCCGGCGTACCTGCAGCGCGTCGAGACCAACGCCCGCACCTACGGGCAGCTCATCGGTTGCACCGCCGGCGAGCCTTACGCCGTCGACGGCCCGGTGCCCCTGGTGGATCCGGTGGCGGCGCTCGTCCCGGCGGGGAAGAAGGTGCCATGAAGATCGGGATCACCTGTCACACCGGTTCCGGGGGCAGCGGTGTGCTCGCCACCGAGCTCGGGCTGCGCCTGGCCAGCCGCGGCCACGAGGTCCACTTCATCACCCGCGAATCGCCGTTCCGGCTGCGTGGCTTCGTCGACAACGTCTTCCTCCACCTGGTGGAAACGGTGTACTACCCGCTGTTCCAGGAGCCACCGCACACGTTGTCCATGGCCTCGAAGATGGCGGAGACCGCCGTGTCCTACCAGCTGGACGTCCTGCACGTGCACTACGCCATCCCGCACGCGGTGAGCGCCTACCTGGCCAAGCAGATGCTGCGCCCCCAGCCGCTGGCGGTGGTGACCACACTGCACGGCACCGACATCACTCTGGTCGGCAACCAGCCGAGCTTCCAGAGCATCACGCGCTTCTGCATCGAACAGAGCGACTGCGTCACCGCCGTCTCTGAATTCCTCCGCCAAGAAACGCTGCGCACCTTCGAGGTCGCCAACGGGATTCGCGTCATCCACAACTTCGTGGACGCCGAGCGCTTTCGCCCTGGTGTCTCTCCCGAGCTGCGGCGGCGCTTCGCCCGGGACGACGAGTTCATCCTCATGCACGCCTCCAACTTCCGGCCGGTGAAGAACGTCCGCGCCCTGGTGGAGATCTTCGCGCGCGTGCAAGCCGAGGTGCCGGCGAAGCTCGTCCTCATCGGCGAGGGCCCGGACCTGCCCTTCGCCAAGCGGCGCCTGACCGAGCTGCGTCTCGCCGATCGCGTCCTCTTCCTTGGCAACCAGCAGTGCATCGAGGAATTGCTGCCCGCAGCGGATCTCTTCCTCCTCCCGAGCCATCACGAGAGTTTCGGCTTGGCGGCGCTGGAGGCCATGGCCTGTGGCACCGTGGTCCTCGCCACCGAGACCGGCGGCACGCGGGAAGTCATCGACCACGGCCGGAACGGTTACCTCTGCCCGCCGAACGCCGTGGACGCCTGGACGAGCACGGCGCTGGCGGTGCTGCGGGATCCGGCACAGCGCGCCCGCCTGCAGGTGGCGGCGCGGGAGGCCGCGGTGCGCCGCTTCGCGGCGGAAAAGCAGGTGGCGGCGTACGAAGAGGTGTACCTCGAAGCCATGCAGCGGGCCTGTGCCGCGGCGCGTTGACAGGGTCGGCAGCGCTTCCTAGAGTGGAAGGCATGCACAGGGTCGCGAAGAAGAAGCAGGGTCTGGCCGGGGTGGCCGTATGGAGCGCCGCTGCGCTCGCACTCTGGCTCGGCGTCGCCGGTTGCCGCAGCCGCTCCGACGAGCTGCTCGTCGCCTACTCCGGCGACTGTCAGGCCTGGATCGATCCCTGTGGCTGACGTGCCGGACGCCTCGGCGGCCTCGCCCGGCGGGCGAAGGTGCTCGATCCCCTCCTGCAGAAGTACCAGGAACATCTGATCCTCGACGCCGGCGGCTGGTCGGAGCGCAACGAGCGCCAGCGGGCCCTGTCGACGCGGGTCTTCTTGGAAGGCATGCAGGCCGATGGCTTGCAAGCGGTCAACGTCGCTGCCCGCGACCTCTTGCTCGGGCCGCAGGAGTTGCAAGCGCTGCAGGATTCGCTGCAGCTGCAGTTCTTGAGCGCCAACATCTATGTGGACCGGAAGCTCCGCTTCCAGCCCTACATCGTGCTGCAAAAAGAAGTGGCGGGGAAGCCGTTGCGCATCGGTATCGTCGGCGTCACGTTACCCTCACAGCTGGCGCTGGAGGAGTGGCCCAGCGGCTCGCAGCTCGAGATCACCGATCCCCTCGAGGCGGCGCGGCAGACGCTGGAGGGGCTGCGCCCGCAGACCGATCTCCGCATCCTCTTGGCTCACCTACCCCTTTCCACTCTGGAAGAGTTCGCTCGCGCCGAGCCCTACGGCTACGACCTGCTCATCAGCGGCACTGGCGAAGTGCGCGAGACCGTGCCGGTGGGGCCGACGCCGGCGGTGCTTTCCCCCGGAACCCGGGGCAAGCATCTGGCCTGGCTGCACCTGCGCCCGGGGAGCGCCGGCAAGACGGAGATCACCGGGGGCCAGGTGCTCGCCTTGGACGACCGGATCACCGACGACCCGGCGATGGCCGCCCGGGTGGCGGGCTTCAAGACCCGCTTGGCGGCGGCAGGAGGCGACAGCACGACGGTGGCCCACGAACCCGCCGAGAGCGCCGCCAGCGCCCCCGCGACTCCCTGAAAACCGTCTTTCCCGCTCTCCCTGCACTAGTTGCGCCGCCAGGGAGCTTTGATTAACATTCCGTGCCTTTCGCGGAGCCCTGCCGTGGAGCCCATGGAGGTCGTTGAGTGCGCGAGCTGCGACCGCAGCGACAAGTGTGTCTCGGGCCGGCGCTCGTCCTGCTCGCAGCCCTCTTCGCCTGCGTCCCCCGCCTCGAAGCGCGGGAGATCGTCATGGTGAGCGGCGGGATCGCCGTTCCCCTCGGCAAGACCGGCGATTTCACCGATACCGGCGCGGGGATGGAACTGCGCTTCCGGCACTCCAACACCGGGCACAGCGCTTGGGAAATCACCACGGGCTACATGGAAGCCCCGCTCACCGGAGTGATCCCCGCCACCATCGAGTCGTACGAGGCCTTGGTGCGTACCAAGAACCTGGGAGCACAGCAGGCCTCCCAGCCGGGAGAAGGTTATCTCGTCGCCGAGTACGGGAAGCTCGAGCTCTTCAACGTCGGCGCCAACTACACCTACCGTTTTTCCCAGCGCCGGAGCTTCTCGCCCCTCGCTTCCGTGGGAGCGGGCCTCTACATCTGGCGCGTCCCTTTCCGCCTGCGCTTCTTCAACGTTCCTTCCTTCGGCGAGCAGCACGCCTACGATCCGATGGGACCTTCGGGGCACCAGTTCGTCTTCGACGACCGCTTCCCGCCGCAAGTGATCGACTACACCAAGGACGAGACGAGCGGCGGCCTCAACGCCGCCTTCGGCCTCGACTACCGCGCCACCAAGAGCTTCGGCGTCGAAGGCGAGGCCCGCGCCCATCTCTTGTTCTCCTCGGGCAAGGGTGATCAGGAGGATTCCGCCGACGATCAGCCGTACGTCGACAACATGAGCTTCCTGCGCTTGCAGATGAGCCTGTACTACCGTTTCTGAGCCCTGCCCGGCATCGCCCGTCGTCTGCGAACCCATTGTGGCAGCGTTGCTTGACCGACCCGAACGGGTGCCGTATCCTCGCTTCGAGTGCGCCCGTACATGGGCACGGGACGGAGCAGGGGAATGCTCAACCAAAGTGTCCTCGTCCTCAATCGCAGCTGGCTGGCGATCCACGTCTGCGACGTCAAGCGTGCCCTGACGCTCCTGGTCCTCGATCTCGCTCACGTGGTCACCGGGGAGTTCGAGACCCACGACTTCCAGTCGTGGTGCGAGCTCTCCCAGGCGGCGGTGCACAACACGCTGCACACCCCGCGTTACAAGCTCCTGATCCCCGAGATCATCTTGCTCACGCATTACAACGCGGTGCCGCCCCGGCGGGTGAAGTTCTCGCGCCGGAACATCTTCGAGCGCGACCGCTTCTCCTGCCAGTACTGCGATCGGACTCCGGTGCGGTCCGAGCTCTCGATCGACCACGTGGTGCCCCGCAGCCGGGGCGGCTCCACCACCTGGAGCAACGTCGTCCTCGCCTGCACCGAGTGCAACGCCCGCAAGCGCGATCGCCTGCCCTGGGAGGCAGGCATGCGTCTGCAGCGGCCGCCCCGTGAGCCGGCCTGGCGTCCGGGGGCCGGATTCCGCCTCGCGGTGCGGCGGCGTAGCTGGGACCGCTTCGTCGACACCGCCTACTGGGACCTCAAGTTGCACGAGGACGGTTCGTGACCCGGCCGGTCTACGTCGTCGGCGCCGGGGCCCTCGGGAGCCTGCTCGGAGCGCTGCTTTCCCGCCGCACCCAGGTGGAGATCGTCGGCCGCCCCAAGCACGTCGAGGCCATCCGGCGCCAGGGGGGCCTGCGCGTCTCCGTCAGCGCCCCGGGGGTCTATCCCCTGGAGGTGAGCGAGAGGCTGCACCCGCCGCCCCCAGAGGCCATCGTGCTGCTCACGGTGAAGGCCTTCGACCTGAGAGGCGTGTTGACGGAGCTTGCGCCACGCCTGGATCCGTCCCATCTTGTAGTGGTCCTGCAGAACGGACTTGGGATCCGCACCCTCGCCACGAGCGTGCTGGGCCGCCCGGTGCTCCGGGCGGTGACCTTCATGGCGGCGGCGTTCGAGGCGCCCGGGCACGTCGCTTTCAATGCGCCCGGGAAGACCTACTTCCCGGCCGGCGGGGAGGTCCTGGATCTTTGGCGTTCCAGCGGCATGCCGGCCGAGCAGGTCGGCGACATCGACACCTACGTCTGGCGCAAGCTGGCGATCAACGCCGTCATCAATCCACTTTCGGCCCTCCTCGGCGTTCCCAACGGCGACTTGCTCAGGTTGCGCGGCCTGCCTCGTGGCCTCGTCGAAGAAGTGGTGCAGGTGGCCTCCCGGGCCGGACAAGGGCTCGAGACCGAAGAGACCTTGGCCAAGGTGGAAGCGAGCATGCGACAGACCGCGCGCAACACCTCGTCCATGCTCCAGGACCTGCGCGCCGGCCGGCAGACCGAGATCGAGTGGATCAACGGCCGCATCGTCGCCCTCGCCGAGGAATACGGACTCGACGTGCCCCGCAACCAGCAGCTCTTGGAGCTGGTGCGTTTCGCCGCCCGCAGCGCCGCGGAGAATCGGCGTCCGGCCGGCGTCACTTCCTGAATCGCGCCCTTCTCCTTCTCGTCGCCCTCTGGCCTTGGGGGGCGCAGGCCATCCAACCACAGGGAAAGGCCGGAACGCCGGCGCCGCGTGATCTCGGCCCCTGGCCGGCGGCGGTACAGTCGGCAGCGCGGTCGCCCGCCCTCGAGCGTCTCGAGGCGGCTTCCGGCTCGCGCTGGAGCGTGCGCTGGGATCCCTGGACGGGTCTCGCCCGACTCGGCTCCGGGGGCCGACCGGAATCCGGCCCGGCGCTCAGCGACGGCGCCGCCCGTGCCGCGGCAGCGACCCTGCTGCAGGATCACGGCGCGCTCTGGGGTGCGGACCGGGTCGAACTCGTCCAGGTTCGCTGGCGGAACTCGGGTCCTGCCTGGCACGCGACCTGGGAGCAGCACCTGGACGGTGGCCCGCTCCGCGGCGCCTTTCTCGACCTCACCCTCGGCGCCGACGGGCATCTCGTCGCTTTCCGTTCCACCCTTCTCCCTAACCTCCGAGTCTCACGCCACCACCTCGGTCTCGACGTCGCCCGCCGCGCTTGCGAGACCCTCGTGGGCTCCAGCCTCAGTATCGAAGCGAGCGAAGAAATCGTGGCGGTGCGACCGCTGCAGCGCTACGAGGCTTTCGCCGCCCTGGAGCTCACGCTGCGTTCGCCCTTGGGCGCGCGTTGGCGCGCCATGGTCGATGCCGCCACCGGGAGCGTCGCGGCGCTCGAATCTCTGCTCCGCACGGAGTACGTGGAGGGCACCACCACGGGAACGATCAAGCCGCTCTACGAACACGATCCTCTGGTGAACGCCACCTTCCCCTGGCTCCTGGTGCGGCTCGGGGACCCGTCCAGCGCCGATAGCACGGCGAGCGACGGGGCGGGGAGCTTCGCCTTGAGCGCGAACCCCGGAGCCGCGCAGCTGGAGGCGACGCTCGCGGGCCTTTACGTCACCGTGGACAACGAAGCGCCGCGTGGCACGAGCCCGCGCTTTTCCACCCTGGTCGCGGTTCCCGGGACCGCCGCGGTGCATCTCACCAGCGACCACGCCCGCGACGACGAGCGCAGCATCTACGTCCATGCCAACATCATCCACGACTACGCCCGGCGCCGCTTCGGTTTCAGCCAGCTCGATTACCCGGTGCCGGCGGTGGCGTCGGTGCGCAACCCGTCCTCCGGCGAACCCAACTACTCCAACGCTTTCTGGGATGGACAGAGGATGGGCTTCGGGGTCGGCGGTAGCGGCAACTTCGGTCTCTTCGCCGACGTCGTCTACCACGAGTACACCCACGCCATCACCGATGTCCTCTATCGACCGGTGGGCGGTCTGCGCGGCACCATCGGTGCCGCCATCCACGAGGCCTTGTCCGACTACTTCGCCTGCACTCTCACCGACGAGCCGCGGGTGGGCGAGTACCTCGGTGGTCTCGCCGGGTTCCGCAACCTGGACAATGAGCTCGTCTGGCCCGAGGACCGCCACCCGGGAGACGAGGAGCACGCCAACGGCGAGATCCTGGGCGGAGCGCTCTGGCATGTCCGCACTGCCGTCGGAGCCGAGGTCGCGGACCGGGTGATCCATTTCGCTCGCGAACTCTTCCCGCAGACCTTCGACGAGTATCTCGAGGCGATCTTGCTCGAAGACGATCTCCTCTACGGCGACAGCGCCCCGGGCAATGGCTCACCCCATCGTGAAGCCATCCTCGCCGCCTTCGGCCGCCACGGCATCGGCCCGCTGGTGGAACAGGAAATCCGCATCGTGCACACGGCGCTGCACGACACCGAAGACGCCGCGACGGCGCGCCGCGTCAGCGCTCGCCACGGGAGCCGGGTGGTGGAAGGGATGCGCTTGCACTGGTCGACCGGCGGCGACTGGACGGTCGAATCCATGCAGCCCGATCCTGCCGGCGGGTTCACCGCCCTGCTGCCCGGCCAGGCCGACGGCACCATGGTGTCGTACTACCTGACCGCCTATCGCACCCGGCCGTACGAGGAGCAGCGCTTGCCGGCGACGGCGCCGGCGGCGGTGTTTTCCTATCGCGTCGGTGTGGACCATGAAGCGCCGCACCTGGAACACGCACCCTTGGTCGAGGTGCCGGCCTTCGGCTGGCCGGCGGAGCTCCACGTACGGCTGCAGGACAACCTA
>Ga0075418_10006409_pt1 | contig 13273 bp, 10 predicted proteins | sample SoiMetdeltSBSDD2_FD_81776 | JGI IMG/M metagenome (GOLD analysis project Ga0075418, IMG submission 81776) | Bulk soil microbial communities from a Populus tree surrounding site in Tennessee, USA - Soil MetaG P. deltoides SBSDD2 | ecosystem: Environmental > Terrestrial > Soil > Tree plantation...
ACGGGTAATTTGAACATCATCACCGCCGCACACATGGCGCGGATGAAGGACAAGGCGATCGTCGGCAACATCGGCCACTTCGACAACGAGATCGACATGGCCGGGCTGAAGAAGGTGAAGGGGATTGAGCGGATCAACATCAAGCCGCAGTACGACGAGTACCGGTTCCCCGACGGCCACAGCGTGATGGTGCTGGCGGAGGGCCGCTTGTTGAACCTCGGCTGCGCCACCGGGCATCCGAGCTTCGTGATGTCGGCGTCATTCACCAACCAGGTGATCGCGCAGCTCGAGCTGCACCAGCACAACGACAAGTATCAGAAGAAGGTGTACATCCTGCCGAAGCATCTCGACGAGGAGGTCGCCCGGCTGCATCTCGGCCATCTCGGCGTCAAGCTTACGACGTTGAGCAAGGAGCAGGCTGATTACATCGGAGTGCCTGTGGAAGGACCGTATAAGCCGGAGCACTACCGCTACTAAAAGGCAAAAGGGAAAAGGCAAAAGGGAAAAGGCGAAGGGAAAAGGCGAAGGGAAAAGGCCGGTCGGTTCTACACCCACCGGCCTTTCTCTTTTCCGCTTGGCGCGTTTACCTTTTACCTTTTACCTTTTACCTTTTAACGTTGCTCGATCGCACTCTTCATCGAGCGCAAGATGCCTTCCATCGAATCCCGACTGCGGCGCTGAACGATCGATCGCACGAGTGTTCGTGTGAAACCGGTCAACGATCTGGTCCGCACACGATTCATCGACACCATATAAAACCCCGACCTTCCATCGTCGAAGGCACAGGTCAGGCCGAGGCCGGCATCGAAATAGTGTGCGGCGTAGATCTGCTTGGTGGCGATGAGGCCGGGGCGATTGGCGTCCGCGGGTGCCGGATAGAGCGAGAGATGGGTGACCCGCGTGACAGGTCGATTGATGTCATCCTTGCTCCAGTACAACAGGTCTTCGGTCCCGTGCAGACGCGCGGCGGGAAACTGTCGCAAGTGGGCCATGAATTCCGGCGACAGCTTTTCGAAATCACCGAACGTCTGGAACAGGATTTTGAACTCGTCGGCGACATCGAGCGGGGTCGCTTTGTTGCGGTAGTCGCCGAGGGTTCCGTTCGCAAGGTACGCGTTGGCATTGGCCGCGAGCAGCTGGCGCCACAAATCGCCGGCCTGCTGCTTCCAGTTCGGTGCGGTCCAGTTCACATCGCGCGCGAACCGCTCCATGTCGCGCGTCGACAGCCGGACTCCGCAATCGCCCGGCTTGCACGTACGAATCGTGTCGAGATCGTAGTCCTCGAAATGGAGTTCCCGGAGATCCTCCGGCACCGGTGTCTGGCTGAATCTCCCGGTTTCGATGACGACATCGCTGGTCTTGAGGTTCGAGAGACCACGGTAGCGCTCAAATAGTTTTGCCTGCGATCCCACGATTCGGACGGCACCGACGATGGCGACCTCGCGACGATCGGTGTCGAGTACTTTAGCGATCGGTTCTCCGCGGTCGAGCCGTGCCAGTTCCGCGTTGGTGAAGCCCGCCGTGGCGCGAAGCAAGGCATGCGCCTGGTTGCCTGTAGTGTGAGACTGCGCCACTCCAGACGTGAGCGTAGCCGTCAGAAGACTGAGAATGCCCGCAATTCCCAGGCGTTTCGTCATGCGGTTTGGATGCGGTAGTCTACACGATGAAAGCGGGGTCTAGAGACCAGGCGCGCCACGGGCGCGCCCGCCGGAGCGGAGCGGGGCGTTCGGGGCCCCGCGAGCGACGGCGTGGGGGGGCCGCGGGGGCGAAGCCCCCCGGATATAAGAAATGAAACTCGGCCTATACAGCATCACCTACCTTGGCATGTGGTATCGCGGTCGCGCGCTCACCCTCGAGGAGCTGATCGACCGCGCGCGCGAATACGGTTACGAAGGCGTCGAGATCGATGGCAAGCGGCCGCACGGCAGCCCGCTCGACATGCCGCGACGGAGATGCGAGGAGATCCGCCTCAAGGCGCGGGACGCCGGCATCGATATCTACGCGGTTGCCGCCAACAACGACTTCAGTAGTCCGGTTCCTGAACAGCGCGAGAGTCAGCTGATTTACGTGCGCGATCTCATTGGCATGACCGCGGATCTCGGCGTCAAGACATTGCGGATGTTTGCCGCCTGGCCTGGCTTGACCGTCACGCCGGAGGGCGCGCGGTATACGAAGGCGCGTCAGGTGTGGCGTGATGCGCATCTCGACACTCCGGCGGAACAGACGTGGGCGTGGTGCCGCGAGGGATTGATTGAAGCCGCGCGCTGGGCCGGCGACGCCGGTGTCACGCTGGCGTTGCAGAATCACGCGCCGGTGACGAACAGTCCCGAGGACATGTTGCGGATGATAGGGGAGGTTGACTCGCCGCATTTGAAGGCATGCTTGGACGCGCCGCTCGCCGCGAAACAAGGCGTCACCTCGATGCAGGACGCGGCCCGGGAGGTTGCGGGACTTCAGGTACTGTCGCACTTCGGCGGCGAGTACGAGCAGGGCGCCGATGGCAGCGTTCGCGGCCTCGTTCGCAATCCAGACGAGACGCTGACGCCTGAGAACTATTACCTCGATTTCGCCCTGGGTATGCAGGAGATCGGATACGACGGCTACATCGGCTACGAGCTTTGTCATCCGATCCCGGACGTCAATGGCATACCGGTTGGCCTCGACTTCGCCGATCTCAACGCGCGCCTCGCGGCGGAATACATGCGCGGGATTCTGAAAGAGGCGGCGAAGTTGGCGGTGGTCAAAGCAGTGTGAGTTATGGGAAGCAGTGATCCTCCGGCTAAGAGCGGGAGCCACGGAAGCCTGGAGTTTTCGCGACGCGCGCTGTTGCGCGGCGCCTGCGTCGCGCCGATCGTCGCCGCTGCCACGCCGCGATTCGGCCGCGGCCCCGCGGTGATCGCCGATCGTCCCAACGACATTCGCATCCTCGAAGTCCGCCACCAGTTCGAGGATTTCCAATATCGCGCCCCCTATCAGTTCGGCGGCCGGTCCGTCGACCGCGTCACGCTCCTGAACGTCACCTGTCGGGTCGGCACGAATGGCGGCCGTGAAGGATCTGGTTTCGGGTCCATGACACTCGGAAATGCTTGGGCGTTTCCCGCGGCGTCACAGGACGAGGGCCTTGGCGCGATGCGCGCGCTCGCCGATCGGTTGCGCAACGTCACCGCGGCGTGCGACGAGAAGGGACATCCCATCGATCTCTTCCGCGTGCTCGAGCCGGAGTATCTCCGTGCTGCCGCCGACGTCTCGCGCAGCCGCTCGTTGTCCACGCCGATTCCGAAGCTGTGCACGCTCGTCGTCGGGAGCGCCTTCGACGCCGCGATCCACGATGCGTACGGCAAGGCATTCCGTCGAAGTGTGTACGAAACTTACGGCCCGGAGTTCATGAGCCGAGATCTGTCGGCCGATCTCGGTTCTTCGTTCAAGGGGGAATACATCGACAAGTACGTGCCGTCGATGCCGAAGGCCCGCATGCCGGTGTTTCATTCCGTCGGTGCGAGCGATCCGCTCGATGCGTCCGACATGCAAGGACGTACGCGCGTCGATGACGGGCTGCCGAACACGCTGGAGGAGTGGATTCCGCGAGACGGCCTGATCCGCTTCAAGATCAAACTCAATGGCGGCAACCTCGAGGCTGACTACAATCGCGTCGTCCGCATCGATCGCATCGTCAATCGCGCGCAGGCGGCGCGCGGCATGAAGGACTGGCAGTACTCGCTCGATTTCAACGAGGGTTGTCCGAATGTTGCGTATCTGCTCGATTTCCTGCGGCGCATCCGCGAGGCGACGCCGACCGGTTTCGAGCGCATCCTTTATATCGAACAGCCGACCGCGCGCGATCTGGCCAAGGATCGCGCGAATGTGATGCACGAAGCCGCGCGTCTCCGGCCGGTGGTCATCGACGAATCATTGACTGACCTCGACGCGCTGCTGCTCTCGCGCGAGATGGGCTACACGGGCGTGGCGCTCAAGGCGTGCAAAGGGCAAAGTCACGCCATGCTGATGGCAGCCGCGGCGCAGAAGTTCGGGATGTTTCTCTGCGTGCAGGATCTGACGTGTCCGGGTGCGTCGCTGATTCACTCCGCCGGCATCGCGGCACGAGTTCCAGGAAACGCCGGTATCGAGGCGAACGCGCGTCAGTTCGTGCCGGCTGCGAATCGTGCGTGGGAGGCCAAGTTCCCGGGCCTATTCACAATCCACGAAGGAATGATGGCAACCGGTCAATTAACTGGGGCGGGGCTAGGAGCTGTCAGCTGACACACTACTTCACGAATTTAAAGGATACCGGCGACCCGATATCGATCTTGCTTCCCGTCGACGTCAGCTTTCCGGTCGACGAATCAATCCGAAATACGACGACGTTGTCTGAATTCTGATTCCCCGCGATCAGATACTTGCCTTGCGGATCGATGCCAAAGCCGCGCGGCGTGTTGCCTTGCGTTGGCGTGTTGTCGACGTACGTCAACCGCCCACTGTTCTGATCGATGGTAAAGACGGAGATGCTGTTGTGGCCGCGGATCGAGGTGTACAGAAATCGTCCCGACGGGTGTATTTCCAGTTCAGCGCCGCTGAATCCCTGTTGCATCTGCACGGTCGACGGAAGCGCGGACACGGTTTGCAGCTGTGTCAGTCCGCCATAGCTCGCGTCTCTGGTGAATGCGGTGAGGGTGCAGTTCAATTCGTTGATGACATACCCATAACGGCCGCTTGGATGAACGGAGAAGTGACGTGGACCCGCGCCCGGTTCGACTTTCGCGTTCGGTGGCTCGTTCAGCGTGAGAAGTCCTTTGCGCTCGTCGAGCTGGTAGATCACGATCCAGTCGAGTCCGAGGTCCGCAACATACACGAACCGTCCTGAAGGATCTGTCGTGATCGAGTGGGCGTGCGGTTCGCTCTGGCGACTCTGGTTTACGCTGTGGCCTTTGTGCTGCATCAATGCCGATCCGGACCTCAACTTGCCATCCTTCGCGTTAATCGGCAGGACTGCCACGCTGCCGCCGCCGTAGTTGGCGACGAGCACATTGCGTCCATTTTTGTCGACCGTCAAGTGTGCCGGCCCCGCGCCTTCCGACGATTGCGTACCGAGCGCCTGCAACTTGCCCGTTGCTCTGTCGATGGCAAAGGCGCTGACGCCGCCCGTCTCATCCGTAAACGTATTCGTCTCGTTCACCGCATACAGATATTTCTCGTTGGGGTGGACGGCAAGGAAACTCGGGCTCGTGGTCTCGGCGACAAGCTCTGCCGGTGACAGCGTGCCGTTTTCCGTGTCCAGGCGCGACACATAGATGCCTTTGCTCTTGGGGCCCGTATAAGTGCCGACGTAGACCAGCATGCTGCTGCCAGTTGGCGCCGGACCCTGCGCAAGACCGTGACTCGCCGTGCCAACCGCCGCCACCGCCATCACGAACACCGAAAACAATCGAGCCATGCGTTCTGCTACCCCCAAAAGCTAGAAGCTGCCAGGCTGGAAGCTGTCAGCTTTTTCACGTATCTTACAGCCTCTACGAGGTACTACCATGCGACGCAGAGAATTTCTTGGCGCCGTGACCGCATCGTGGGTCGTGGGCGCCGCCAACGGCAAAGCGCTATCCGCGGCCGGGGCTCAAGCGAACGCGGCGCCGCCGGCGCGCAAAGGCCGCATCAAGCAGGGCGTTACGCGCGGGGTGTTCGGACGCGGTGCCAATTTCGAGGACAGCTGCCGTGAAGCGGCTCGCCTGGGCATTAAAGGTTTTGACCTAATCGGCCCGACTGACTGGCCGGTCCTCAAGAAGCACGGGCTCGTTCCCTCGATGTACCCTGGCGGACCCGGTGGCACCATCGCGGTCGCGCTGAATCGCAAGGAGAATCACGAGAAGCTGCTGCCCGCGATGAATGCGGCAATCGATGAGGCAGCCGCGAACGGTGTCCCGAACATCATCACCTTTTCTGGCAATCGCAACGGCATGGCGGATGCCGAGGGCGCAGACAACTGCGTCGCGTTCCTCAACCAGGTCAAAGCCCACGCTGAAGACAAGCAGATCACTATCTGCATGGAATACCTGAACAGCAAAGTGAATCACAAGGACTACATGTTCGATCACTTTGCCTGGGGCGTGGACGTGATGAAGCGCGTCAACTCACCCCGCGTCAAGATTCTCTACGACATCTACCACGCTCAGATCATGGACGGCGATATCGTCCGCAACATCCGCGATAATTTCCAGTGGATCGGCCACTTCCACACCGGCGGCAATCCGGGCCGCCACGAGATCGACGAGACCAACGAGCTGAATTACCGCTTCGTCATGCAGGCGATCGCCGATCTCGGGTTTACCGGCTTCGTATCGCACGAGTACTCGCCCTCAACTGGGAACGATCCGATTGCAACGTTGGAGAAAGCGATCCAGATCTGCGATGTTTAAAGGGAGAAGGGAAAAGGCAAAAGGGACAAGGAAAGGGTTGAAGGACAGCCCTTTGGCCATTTCCTTTTCCATTTTCCTTGTGCCTTTTCCCTTACTTCGAAAATGTCGGGAACATCCCCTTCAGCTGATCGACCGTCGCGCCTCCGCCGTACTGATTCAGCTCAAACGTCTCCGCATACTTGATCGCACGCCCCTTCTGTTCGCCATAGAGCTTCACCAGCAAATCGCGATAGGTATTCGCCTCGTTCGCGTTGCGCTGTTTGACGATATCGAGGAGGAACGCCTTTCGACCCGCTTCGTCCGTCGGGACATTGCGGCCGTATCGAGCTTGCCAGGAGTCAGCGTCACCAAACTGTGAAGGTAAGGCCGAGATGCAATCGAACTTCTTCTCCGCGACCTCGTCGATCCCGACTGCCAGGATCGGGTCGAACGGATACGGCTTCTTGAACCCATCCGAATAGAACAGATAGATCGGATTGCCCTTCGTGGGCGGTGTGTAGGGTGCGAAGAACGGCGCCGCGACGACGACGGCAGTATCCTGCGCTAACTGGCCCACTGCTCGATGATCCGGATGGTAGTCCCAGGGCCGGTGCGAGAGGACGATGTCGGCCTGCCAGTCGCGAATGACGTTCGCCATTTTCTTGCGCGTTTCGAGATCGGGCATCAGCTCGCCGTCGTGGATGTCGAACACGTCGGTAGCCACACCAAGCTTGGCGTGGCACGCTTCGACTTCTGCCTTACGCCGCTGCGCAAGTGGACCGCCGGCCATTGAGAAATGACCGACGTCGCCGTTGGTCATCGCGACGAGCTTGACTTTGTGCCCTTGCGCCGCAAACAGCGCGGCAGTTCCAGCAAACTTCAGCTCGGCGTCGTCGGGGTGGGCGCCGAAGGCGATGATGCGAAGCTGTCTCGCCGCGGGCTGCGCCTGCGTGGCGCGCAGAGTCGATCCGGCGGGAAGGAAGCATGCGGCAGCAATCAGGACGATGAACAGGGAGCGAATCGAACGCATGGATCACCTCGTTGGGTGCATATCGTAACTGATCATGCCGGGATGCGGTTTCCGGGATGCGGGATCCGATCGGATCCCGACCTCGGATTCCTGACACCGGATCCCGGACACCGGATCCCGACGCTTTCATCCGAAGCGTGTTTCATCCCACATCGGTGGACTCGAGCTCCTTTCGCGAAATATCATTCTGGTCTCATGACTATGACCAACCGATTCCTGGCCGCCGCATTGGCCGGGTTCACCGTGATTGCCACCCACGTGACGGCGCAAGGCCCGCCGCAGACGCCGCAACCGGCTCCAGCGCAAACGCCGCCGGCGACTCCGCCTCAGACGCCCGACACGGGCGGACGGGGCGGACGCGGTCGTGGCGGTCAAATGGCGACGTTCCCCGCGCAGCAGCGGGCACTTGCCGATCCCGCAGTAATCGCGAAGGGGAAGCAGCTTTTCACGACCAACTGCGTCAGCTGCCATGGCGCCGACCTGCGCGGAGGCGTGACGGGCGGGCCGAATCTTCTACGCTCGGGGACGGTGCTGATGGATCAACATGGCGAGTTGATTCTGCCGATCGTGCGCGGTGCCCGTGCGGAACGCGGGATGCCACCGCTGCCGATTCCCGACGACGATGTCATCGCGATTGCCGAATACATTCACAGTGTGGTCGCGTCGGCGCGCGGGCAGGGCGCACCTCCCGAAAGCGAAAACCCCCCGCCCAACGCGTTGGTCGGCGACGCGACGGCGGGCGAGGTCTACTTCAAAGCGAACTGCACCAGCTGTCATTCGCCGAGCGGCGATCTCACAGGCATTGGCACACGCCTCGATGAAGCGAAGGCGCTTCAGAACTACTGGGTCGTCGGCGGTGGCGGCGGCGGCGGACGAGGTGGTCGCGGTGGCCCCAGCGCACCGAGCGACCGACGCCGAGTGACTGCAACCGTGACATTGCCGAATGGCGAGAAGGTTCAGGGCCAGGTTCTTCGGCTCGACAACTTCTTTGTGACGTTGCTCCTCGACGATGGGCGGCAGCGAACGATTCGGCGTGAAGGTGATCTCCCGAAAGTGGATGTGAAGGATCCGTTGGAATACCACAAGAAACTGCCGGCGATCCTGACCGACAAGGACATGCACGACGTAACCGCATATCTCGCGACACTCAAATGACGATAAAGAAAATGCTTGTCGCCGCGGCACTCGCGGCTTCCCCCGTTGTTCTGATCGCGCAGGGCCGCGGGCTCGACCCCGCGAAGCTCTTGAAACCACTCGCCGACGAGTGGCCGACCTACAGCGGTGACTATTCGTCCAAGCGATACAGCCTGCTGAAGCAGATCAATCAGCTGAACGTCAAGCACCTGACTCTGGCGTGGACGCTGCGCCTGACCGGCGGTTCGGTGACTGGGTCTGGCGGTGACGTCTTCGGCGGCGGCCGCGGTGGTGCGTCACCGAACTACATCATCGGCGGGGAAGGCACCGGCGAATACCCCGCGGGTGGTCCGCCGACGATCAAAGCGTCGGCCTTAATGGTCGACGGCACGATCTATTTGACCGCGCCCGATAACGCGTGGGCGATCGACGCGCGCGATGGTCGAGTGCTGTGGCACTACTTCTGGAAAGCGCGCGGTGGCACGCACATCGCGACCCGCGGCTTCGGCATGTGGAAGGACTATCTCTACATGGAGACACCGGACAACTACCTGGTGTCGCTCGAAGCCAAGACGGGGAAGGAGCGCTGGCACAAGGTCATTGCCGACTTCGACCAGCAGTACTTCTCCACCGCGGCTCCCGTCGTCATTGGCAATCACGTGATCGCCGGCACCGGGAACGACCTCGACATGCCGGGTTTCCTGCAGTCGTTCGACCCGGAGACCGGTGAACTGCAGTGGAAGCTGTACACGGTGCCGATGAACCCCGGCGATCCGGGGGTCGACAGCTGGCCGAGTCTTGATGCGGCGCGCCATGGCGGCGCGCAGCCGTGGCTGCCGGGCGCCTACGATCCGGAAACGAATCTCTACATGTTCGGCACCGGTAATCCGACGCCTGCATACACACCCGGCCGCGGCGAGGAACATCACGACAATCTGTTCACGGGATCGCTGATCGCGGTGAACGTCGATACCGGCAAGATGGCCTGGTATTACCAGACGGCGCCGCACGACATGCACGACTGGGATTCGGCACAGACGCCGGTTCTGGTCAATGGGCTGTTCAAGGGCCGGATGCGGAAGATGGTGATGACCGCGGCGCGGAATGGGTACTTCTTCGTGCTCGATCGCGTCACCGGCGAACACCTGCTCACCGAGAAGTACGGTTCAGCGACCAATTGGGTGAAGAACCTGGATGAGAAGGGCCGCCCGCGTCGAAACGTTGATAAGGATCCGACCATTGGTGGCTCGATTGTCTCGCCGAGCGCGGGAGGAACGATCAACTGGGAGCCCCCCGCGTTCTCACCCGACACGGGACTGTTCTATGTTGGGGAAAACAACATCTACTCGATTTTCTATCTCACCGACACCGATCCACGTGGTTCGATGGGCCTCGGCGGAAAACTCGAGGCACGCGCCGGCACTGGAGGAAGTTTCCTGACCGCGCTCGATTATCGAACTGGCAAAGCCGCGTGGCGCTACAAATACGAAGGAGGCGCGGGCGGAGGCGGCGGCATCCTCGCGACCGCCGGCAAGCTCGTCTTCGCCGGCGACGGCGCCGGCAACATCGTCGCGCACGATGCGGCTACGGGGAAAGCGCTCTGGCACTCGAAGATTGGCGGCGTCACCAATCCGCCGCAGACCTATCTGCTCGACGGACGTCAGTATCTATTGGTGGCGACCAACGATACGTTGTGGGCGTTTGTTATGTATTGATTCGCTCTTCGCTTCTCGCTTCTCGCTTCTCGGCTACCTTGCAACCATGAGCCAGCAACGAGGAGCGAGTAGCGAGCAGCGAAAAATCAATGCATTTCAACATCACAGCTCCCGATGCCCCCACGAAAATAATTGAACTGCACGTTCGGATGATCGCCGAGCAGCGACATCGGTACGGACGTATCGACGATTCGCTTCGAGATCATTAACGCCGTCAACCGCTGGCCGAACGGGTTGTCGTGCGTGCCAGCGTGCCAGATCGAGACCTTTTCCGCCTTCCAGGTCTCGACCGGGCCGACGCTGATGGCCTTCGTCGGCACGGTCGCCACGTTGCCGCCGCCGCTCGTGCGCGCGTTTTGCGCAATGGTCAGCGGGTGCAGATCGACGACCCGTGTGGGGAGCTGGCGATACTCCTCAGCTGTCGGTGGCGCATTCTTGTGTTGCCCACCTCGCGGTAGCGGATCGTTGAAGGCCCAGTGCTTCACTTCGCCCTGGCCGCCCTGCATGACGGCGCATCGCACGCCCGCGTCCCACGACTTTCGATACGCGCTCGTATCGGCCTTTGGAAAGTGCAGATGCGAGTCCGGCATGCGTAGCCGCCGGTCGATGCGATTGAAGCAGAGTTCGCGATCGGCCCGTTCGAAGCTCAGAGGATGTGCGACATCAACTTCGCGTCCGGTCGCCGTATCGAACCATTCGTCCATTCCCCAGAAATGGCCCGAACGCACGTCGAGGTCGAGCGCGTTCACGATGCGTGCGACGAGCGGCAGCTGTTCGGTGGGCCCGATCGGACCGCAAATGCCGATCGGATTGTCGTCGGTGCTCGCGCGCCAGGCGTTGATGTATTCGAGCGCCTCGGCAAGATAGAACTCCTCGAGCGTGTCATACAGAATGACGTTGAAACCAGGCCGCGACAGTCGCGAGAGATCGCACGACGTGATTCGTGCCGCTTCGTCGATCAGCTCGCGATCGAGCGTCGTGTAGTCCCACCAGTCAGGCGCGATCGCGCTGAGTGGCCGGCTCACTGCAATCCATCCACGATGCGCTGATACGCAGGATTCAACACGTAACGATCCTTTAATGCGGCTTTCAACGGATCGTCGTTTTCCTCACCGAACCCGTAATGGAGGTGACGACGCCAACCTTCCGCGAACGTGAACGTCTTCGACATCGACCCAAGTGTCCGCGCAAACTCCTCCATCGTCGCGATGTAGCTGTCCATGCCTTGCGTCGCGCTGAGCCACCCGCGCTGACTGCGGTGGCATTCGAGCGCCTCGCGTTTTCGATCCTGGACGTCTGTCGTGTTCACGAATGCCTCGGGAACGACCGGGCGACGCAGCCCGTCACGGAGCCCGTGGGGACTGCCGTGATAAATCGTGACATTCGTGGGCACGTGATGACGGGCCGGGACCGTGCGATAGCCCGGCACACTGCGGGCGAAGGTGGCCGTCACGGCCAGACGCGCAGTGTTCATGTGGTCTTCCATGTAGTCCTGCGGCGAATGGGTCAGGACGATGGAAGGATTCACTTCGCGAACAACGGCTGCGACGCGTCGCAGCGTGCGATCGTCGTAGAACACCTGCAGGTCATTACAAATCGGCGCGTGCCACACGGCTTGCATGACCGCTGCAGACGCCTGTGCCTCGGCGCGGCGGATGCGCGCGATTTTAGCCGGGGACATTGTCAGGCTGCCGAGATTGCCGCTCGAGATGTTCATGCAGTGAATCTCCCAACCCGCATCGTGCAGAAGTAGGAGCGTGCCCGCCATCATGAACTCGATGTCGTCAGGGTGAGCCGCGATCGCAAGTGCGCGTGGCACTCCTGCCCCCGTGGCACCTCTGGCACTCCTGGCACCCCTGGCACCCCTGGCACCCCTGGCACTCCTGGCACCCCTGGCACCCCGGGCACTCCTGGCACCCCTGGCACTCCTGGCACCCCTGGCACCCCTGGCACCCTTGGCACCCTTGGCACCCGTTTCTTTAGCTCCCCGCGATTTCGCCAACGCGCACCGGCCTTCCATCGTTCGCGGACTTATCGGCGGCAGCCATGACGCGATGGGTCACGAACGCATCGCTGAAACTCGTCAACGGCATGTCCTTGCCACTCTCCAAGGCGTCGAAAAACGCCTGGAACTGAGTTTGGTATGGATGATCGCCAACGTCGCCGCTATCGAGCAGCTTCATCGACAGCTGGCTCCAGGCGTGACGGTTCAACCCTGCCACTTTTTGCGAGTGAAATCTATTGTCGAGAATGCTGCCCTCGCTCCCGACGAGGTGGGTGTGGAAGTAATAGGGCTGCAGGCAATCGACCACCGCCGCGCACTTCCCGATGCTTCCATTCTTGAATTTCAGAATCGTCGTCGAAGTCGTCCGGTACTCGTACGGCGTGAACAAAGGATTACTGCTTTGGGTCGCGTAGCTGGTCACCTCGTCGACCTCATCGTTCATGCAGAGGAGCAGCGCGTCCATGGCGTGACACCCGGCTGTCAGCAGCGCACTTCCGCCGAGATTGCGCTTTGTGTTCCACCGATATTGTCCGTACCACGGTCCGATGCCATGGTAGTAGTCGATCTCGCCGTAATGCAGCTTTCCGATCAGTCCCGAATCAAGGATCGCCTTCGTCGCTAAGAACTGTGACGAATAGCGGCACTCGAAACACACGCAGGTCTTGACGCCGGTATCCGCGACCGCCTTCTTCATCGCGAGAACTTCATCCCACGTGATCGCGAGAGGTTTCTCCACGATCACGTGCTTGCCGTGCGTGGCGGCAGCGATGAACTGCGCCGAATGCTGATCCGGATAGCTGGTGATGTCGACGACATGGATCGAACGATCGCTCAGCATTGCCTCGAGGTCGGTGTACGGCGTGATCGGCGTCTTGTGCCGCGTCGTCAGCTCAGCCGCCGAGAGCGACCGCGAGGACCACAGCGCCGTCACCTTCCCTTGTCTGGTCGCGTTAATTGCGTCGATGTGGGCTGTCGCGGCCCAAGAGTAACCGACCACGGCCACGTTAAA
>Ga0075418_10006410_pt1 | contig 13273 bp, 12 predicted proteins | sample SoiMetdeltSBSDD2_FD_81776 | JGI IMG/M metagenome (GOLD analysis project Ga0075418, IMG submission 81776) | Bulk soil microbial communities from a Populus tree surrounding site in Tennessee, USA - Soil MetaG P. deltoides SBSDD2 | ecosystem: Environmental > Terrestrial > Soil > Tree plantation...
ACGGCCGCGAAGAAGGAACGCGCGTCGGTCTGGAGAATCTCGCGCTCGTGCTCGAGCAGGAAGAGGTGCACGCGTGAAGCGCCTCCTTTTCTGCGTGCTCTTCTCGACGTCGTTGATGGCGGAGTACGCATCGGTCAACGGCCTTCGCACCTACTACGAGATCCACGGACCCGCGGACAGCACGAACGCTCCACTCGTGCTGCTGCACGGCGGCGGATCGACGATCGAGACCTCGTTCGCAAACTACCTTCCGCTCCTCGCGAAGACGCGCCGCGTGATCGCGTTCGATCAGCGCGGGCATGGCCGCACGGCGGATGTCGATCGCCCGTTCTCGTTCGAAGAATCGGCCGACGATGCCGCGGCGCTGCTGCGCTTCCTGAAGATCGGGCAGGCGGATTTCTTCGGCTACAGCAACGGAGGAACGATCGCGCTGCAGATCGCCATTCGTCATCCGAAGCTCGTGCGGCGTCTCGTCGTGTTGTCCGCGAACTTCAAGCGCGACGGAATGCCTCCCGAGTTCTGGGAAGGGATGAAACACGCGAAGCTCTCGGAGATGCCCGCCGAATTGCGCGATGCGTACGTGCGTTTCTCCCCTCATCCCGAACGACTGCAGTCCTTCCACGACAAAAGCGTGCAGCGGATGCTGAGCTTCAAAGACATTCGGGCCGATGCGCTCCGCGCGATCGAGGCACCGGCGCTGATCATCATCGGCGACGCCGACGTCATCCGGCCCGAGCACGCCGTCGAAATGTTCCGCACGATGCGTCACGCAAGGCTGGCGATCCTGCCGAACATGGATCACATGAGCATCGTGAAAAACGTGGACCTGCAGGCGCGCATGATCGAAGCGTTCCTGCAGTAGGTTTCCCTCTCCCCGCCGCGCAGGGAGAGGGTCAGGGCGAGCGGTCTTGTTAGGCCGTTTTGTCCGGCGCCGGCGCGCCGATCTCTTTCACCTTCGCGAACAGATCCGACATCTTCATGCCGGACAGAGTCTCGAAGAGCGCGGGCACCTGCGCCGCGATCGCGGCGAGGTCGCCGGTGATGCGGTGCGCGCCGGCGGCCTGTCCGTCGCCGGTCGACACGACCGTGATCTTGTCGATGTTGGCGAGCGGCGCAGCGAGCGCCCTCACGACTTCCGGCATCTGGGTGATGAGCTTGTCGACGACCGCGGCCTGGTTCCACTCCTGGTACGCCTCGGCCTTCACGTTCATCGCCTTCGCCTCGGCCTCACCTTTCTTGAAGATGATCTCCGCCGCGGCCTCACCTTCCGCGCGCACCGACGCCGCGCGGCCCTCGGCCTCGATCATGAGGCGCTGGCTCTCCGCGCCGGCGAGCGTCTCGATGCGCGCTCGCTCGATCTCCGCCTCTTTGAGCACGGTCGCGATGAGCTCCTTCTCGTGACGCAGGATCTCCGCCTCCTGGACTTTGATCTGTTCCGTCTTCTCGATCTGCTGCACGCGGACCGATTCGGCGACGACTTGCTGCTCCATGATCTTGGTCTGGATCTCGTACGACTTGTCGGCCTGCGCCTCGGCGCGCTTGGTGGTCTCCTTGAGCTGCGCCTTCTTCACGTCGAGATCCATCTGCGCCGCGGCCTGGGCCTGCAGCGACAGTGTCTCGGCGATCACGCGCTGCTGATCGGCTTCCGCTTTCTTGATGGCCGCCTCGCGCAGCGCCTCGGCGCGCTTGATGGCCGTGTCGCGATCCGCTTCCGCCGCGGCGATGTCCGCGATCATCTTGATGCGGGCGATGTCGGGCCGGCCCATGTTGGTGATGTAGTCGTTGCCGTCCTTCACTTCTTTGATCGTGAACGACACGACCTCGAGGCCCATCTTGTCCATGTCATCCGCGCACGTTGCGCGCATTCGATCGGCGACCATCTCCGGCTGCTTCACGATCTCTTCGACCGTGAGCTGGCCGATGATGCCGCGCAGGTGACCTTCCATCACCAGACGGATCAAGCCCTCGCGCTGCTGCGCCGTCTTCGACAGGAACTGCTCCGCGCCGGTGAGGATCGACTCCTGATCGCTCTTCACCTTGATCTGCGCGACGGCTTCGACCGTCACGGCGACGCCTTGCTTCGTGTAGAGGTCCTGCTTCGGTGCGACGTCGAACGACATCAGCTCGAGCGAGAGAGCCTTGTAGCTGTGGATCATCGGAAACACGAGCGTGCCTCCGCCCTTGATCACGCGCGTTCCGCCGACGCCGTAGACGACGAACGCCTCGTTCGGACCGACCTTCCGGTACATCTGCGCGATGAATCCGAACAGCATCAGTGTTGCGAGCACGATGCCGCCTGCCACGATCCACGTTGAAAGACTGAGCATGTTTCTTCCTCCTCAACTCCCAGCCCGTTGCGAGTGGCGAGTTGCGAGTTGCGCGGGCTTACGACTCTGCGCAACGGCCCGCGCAACTCGCTACGCGCAACTCGCTACTCCGCGCCCAGCTCATTCCACGTCGCCACGTAGGCGATTCCTCGCTCGTAGCGCGTCACGACGACTTCCGTTCCTTTGGCGATCGCGTGTCCCGAATCCGAGCGCGCTCCGCACACGCGGCGCGTTCCCGAATGCGTAAACACGATTTCGCCCGTTCCGTCGGCTTCGCGAATCGGCACCACCACGCGGCCGATCACGCCGATCATCGTCAGCGACTCGGCGATCGACTCGCGTCGCGCGAGCGCGTTGATCACGCTGTTGATCAGCGCGCCGCCGCTCGCTCCGATCACCACAGCGCCAGCGGCGACGAGCGGTACCGACCACGGTGTTAGGCGCTCGAGCAGCAGGCCGCCTCCGCCGAACCAGGTGAAGAACGCGGTCAGCGCCGCCGCATTCAGCATCGACGATTTCGCCTTCTTCGGCCCCGCATGCCGGATGAAGCGCGGCAGATGCAGAACGCGATGGCCGTGCGACACGTGATGCAGCAGCGGCAGGTGATGCAGTCCCGAGACGAACGAGAGAACGCTGAGTCCCAGGCCTGCGACGAAGCAGACGACGAAAAGAGTAGTCATGGCGTTTCCCTATGGACGATCTATATCCGGCGCTTCCTGCGCGATGGCGTGGGCGGCGGCGAAAGCTTTTCGATCAGGTGATCGATGAGCTGCCGGTTCTCCACGATCGATCCGAAGAGGATCAGGCACTCACGCGAGTGCTCGTGCTTCGCGATCTTCAGCAGCGCCTCACTCAGGCGCCGATCTTCCGCAAAGTCCTCGGATCCTTCGATGAGCCAGAGATCGAGTTTGTCATCGAGCTCCCTCCTCGGCCGCATGCGCAGCGGAGGCATGTCCTCCAAGTCGTCGACGAGATGGCCGGGATGCACGCGAAAGAGCCGCGCCAGCCAAAGGCGCGTGTTCCCGGTCATGTGCGTCCGGCTGCCGCTTTCGAGCTGCGAGAGATACGACTGGCTGATCTGCCCGTCGAGCTCCTCCCGCACCGCCTTCGCGACCTCCGCCTGCGTCATCTCCCGTCCCAACCCCCTCGCGAAACCTTCGAGGGTCCGAAGCCGCGTCAGCTTCTCGCCGAGTTTCATTGCAATTTGCAATATATTGCTGCGGGCAATATTCGGCAAGTGGCGGATTTGTAAAGGTGTTGAGGTACTGAGGTGCTGTGGTGTTAGGGGGCGGCGGGGGGCTCACTCGCGAGCGAGCGACTCGCAACGGGCGTCTGGTGTTAGGCGGTGTTCAACAAAACCTGAAACCCCCTAAGACCCCAACACCTAACACCCAACACCTTCGGCGGGCGTCAGCCCGTCGAAAGCTAGTCGCGCCCGTACTGGTAGCAGCTCTCCGCCTCGCCCTCCTGGGCATGGCGGATGTCGCACTTCGCGTCGCCGTCGCTGTGCGTGAGCGCCGATCCGATCAGCGTCACGACCTCGGATCCGGCCGGTGCATCGGGCGGATCGGGATAGCCCGCGACCTGCAGGTCATAGAGCTTCTTGTCGCACATCACCCGAACGTAGCCGTCGGTGAACTCGACGTTGGCCGCGTCGAAGTGGACGGAGAGCCCCTTGTGCATCGGCACGTCCATCGTCAGAAGAAAACCCTTGTCGACGGAGTGATCGCCGTTCGTGTCGACGAACACGGCGATGCGATTCTCTTTGATGCTGCGGACGACAGCTTCGCCGGAGTACTTCGTGATCGACGCGTGCAGCACGGGAGATACGGCAATGACGAATAGGGCGAGGCAACAGATCTTCCGCATGGTGGTCTCCAGGACGGGCCTCAGGATAGCACGCTGCCCCGAACCTTCACGACCACCAGAGTCATGTCGTCCTCGAGCTCGCCATCGCTGAAGGCCATCGCCGCGTCGACGATCGACTGCTGCAGCTCCTCGGCGGTGAGGGATCCGCTGTCGGCGACGAGCGCCTCGATCCGCTGTTCGCCGAACTGCTCTCCGCTCGCATCTGCTGCCTCGGACACTCCGTCGGTGAAGAGAACGATCCGATCGTCCGGCAGCAGTTCCATCTCGCGCTCCTCGTACGCGGTATCGCGAAAGAGTCGGGAGAATGCCGGACCGCCATCCTCGAGCCGGACGATGCTTCCGTCCGCGCGCGCGACGACCGGCGCGTTGTGTCCGGCGTTGCACCAGCGCAGACGCATCGCCGCCGCGTCGATCGTGGCGTAGAAGAACGTGATGAACCGTCCGCCGGACATGTTCGAGACGACCACGCGGCGGACGCGTTCGCACAGATCGCGCGGTGAGCCGCTCGCGGATGCGCGTACCGCGGCCTGCAGGCCCGACATCGTCAGCGCAGCGGGCATTCCTTTGCCGGCGACGTCGCCGATGCAGATCGCCATCTCGCGATCGGCGAGCGGGATCAGATCGTAGTAATCGCCGCCCATCGCGCGCGCGGACTGCCACACGCCGCTCACGTCCAATCCTTCGACGCGCGGCATTTCGTGCGGAATCAGCGACTGCTGGATCTCGCGCGCGTGCGCGAAGTCGGCTTCTTCGTGTTGCGCGCGAATGCGATCGATGCCGAGGTCGAGCTGATCGGCGACGGACTGCAGAAAGTCGAGATCCTCGATGTCGAAGGACGCGTCGGAGAGTTTCGTCGCCAGCGCGATGAAGCCGTTCGGCGGCGTGTTCGGCGTGTTGATCGGCACGACGAGCACCGCTTCGATCTTTCGCAGCGCGGCCGCGGTCTCCACCGGAATGTCATGCCGTCGCGGATCGAACGGTCGACTGAGAAACGGCGTGAGCGGTGCGCGCGCGAAGCGGATCCCGACGAGCGAGTCGGCGACGCCGACCTTCGCCGCGGCGACGAATTCTTCGTGCCGCGTGACGAAGATCATCACCGCCCGGTTCTGCAGCGCCTGCTGCACCTTCTCCGCGGCCGACGAGAGAAACGGCGCGAGACTCGTCGACGCGAGCGTCTCGGCGGAGATCGCGCGCAGCGCGGCCGGGTAGTCGTACTTGTGGCGGAACAGATTGCGGTCGACGACCGTCTGCAGCTTGTTGCGCACCGGAACGAACAGCAACGCGACGACCAGTGTCGACGCGATGACCATGGTCTGATTCTTCAATCCCGCGACATTCACCAGCAGCGTGCCCAATCCGCCGACCAGCGCGAGATAGAGCACGACGATCGCGCCGCTCAGAATCGCGTACACGACCGTCTTCCGGATGATGACGTCGATGTTCATCAGCCGGTACTTGAGAATCGCCGCGGCGAAAGAGATCGGGATGAGCAGCGAGACGACGGTGGGAATCAGGTCGACGGTCTGGAACACGACGCGCCACGAGACGACCGACTCGCCTGCCGACGTCAGCGCGAACGCGCCGGCGAAGCCAACGGCGCGCGCGACGATTCCCGTCGCCAGCGCGGTGATCAAGCCCCACAACGGCCACTGCACCTGGCGCTTCTCTTCGACGCCCGCGCTGCGATAACTGCTCGTGAATGCGATCGCCGCGAGGACGGGATACGACACCAGAAGCAGAGCGGGAAGAACGACGCTCGCGAAGCCGATGAGCGCCGCGACCATGCCCGAGCCGTAGCGGCCGATGACGTTCGTCGCGCCGATCAGGAACGCCAGGATCGCGAACGCCGCGCGGAACGGGCGGCTCGCGAACGCGCGAACGATCCCCTGCGCGCGTCCCGCCCAGATGATGTGCAGCGCGACGAGGAGTCCGACGATCGAAACGAATTTCGACGAGCCGCCGAGAATGTGCGCGAATCGGTTCGCCGCCTTCGGCGCGTTCGGGTCCTGAAGAAATACCGCGATCGCGGCGAAGATCAGCAGCAGCATCGTGCCGCTGAGAAGCGCGCCCGCGTATACCCAGCGGATGATCTTCGGCCGCCGCAAAACGATCGGCCGCTCTTTCGGAAAGATCAGCGAGAAGTGCAGGATCAGCGGCGCATACGCAATCGTGCACGCGAGGAAGAGCAAGGGTGTGAGTCCGCTGAAGCCGAACGACGCCGCGACGCCGCGCCCGCCGCTGTTCTCGAAGACCGTTGCCGCGCTGCCGAGGACCGCGAGTCCGGTGACCAGCGCGAACACGTAAAACACCAGCACACGGCGGTCATCGGGCCGCCGCGCGAAGACGACGATTGCGACGGCGACGAAGGCGCACGCCACGATCAGCGCGACGATGATCTTGATGACGACGAACGGAGAGCGAAGCGGCGAGCCCAGCCGGATCGGAACGTCGAGCACCTTTCCTTTGCGCTGCACGCGATAGATCACCGTGTCGCCGCGTTTCAGGCCGTCTTCGATCGCGCGAAGCCGCGTCATCTCGCGAATCGGAATGCCGTTGACGGTGAGGACTTTGTCGAATGCCTGGAGACGTCCGTCGGCCGGGCCGCCGCCGGAGATCAGGAGCACTTCGCCCGGAGCGGCGCCGAACTGCCGCACCTTCCGCTTCTTCTCCGAGGTTTCTTTCGGTGCCTCGGGCGTGTAGTAGACGCCCGCCCACCCTTTCTCGTGCCACGCATGAATCCGCGCGAATGTGTAGCCGAAGCCGGCGCTGACGACGGCGATCGTCGCGATGAAGATCAGAAGATTGCGGGCGCGCGGGGACATCCTCGCCCCGATACTACGGCAAGGACGGGCCGGTGTTCATTCGCGCGATCCTCGCCGGTTCACGATGGACATGAATTCGTCGCGCGTGCGCTCGTCGTTGAGGAACTCGCCGCGCAGGACGTTGGTCTCCATGAACGACGATTCCTGTTCGACGCCGCGCATGACCATGCACAGGTGTACGCCACCCATCCACACGGCGATGCCGCGCGGCTCGAGGATTTTCTGGATCGTGTCCGCGATGTCGTGGGCGAGATGCTCCTGCGACTGCAGCCGGCGCATGTGCACTTCCACGATGCGCGGGATCTTCGACGCGCCGATGATCCACTGCTCGGGGATGTAGCCGACGATGAACTTTCCGAAGAACGGCAGGATGTGGTGCGCGCAGAGCGTCTTGTACGTCCCGCCGATCACGACCAGGTTCTGGCAGTGCTCGTCCGCGCGCGAGCACGCTTTGCGGAAGAGTGTCGTCAACTTCTTGACATCGGTGTAGTCGTAGCCGCTGGTCATGGTGATGAGCGACTCCGCCCACCGCCGCGGCGTGTCGAGGAGGTTCTCGTCATCGAGATCCACGTGCAGCAGGCGCAGAGCTTCGCGCAGGTGGTGCTGGAGCTTCTCGCGATCGATCGACGGGCGCGGCCCGGTCAGCACGCCGCGATCGTTGATGATGGCGTCGAGCTCCGTCGAAATCACGGCGAGGTCGTTGGCGTCTTTCATCCCGCGTACTTTACTGCGCGAACGGCATTCTCAGCAGCGCGCGGAGGCCGCAGCCGTCGAGGCGGTCGAGCCCGTAACGCAATGTTTCGAAGTCGGTCCTTGCCGTGTACGTGCCGAACAGGCGGTCCCAGAGCGAAAAAAGATTCGCGTAGTTCGAGTCGGTCTCGTGGATCGACACCGAATGATGGACCTTGTGCATGTTCGGTGTGACGAACAGAAACCGCAGGAATCGATCGAGTCGCTCCGGCAGGCGGATGTTCGCGTGCTCGAGTTGAGCGTTCGCCGCGGAAAGCGCGAGATAAATCGCCAGCATCCACATCGGAATCCCGAGCAGAAGAATCGGCGGTAATTGCCAGAGGATGCGCCACACGGACTCGGCCGGGTGCTGGCGAAATGCCGTCGTGACGTCGACCGCCTCGTCGCTGTGGTGTACGCGATGGAAGCGCCACGCGAGCGGCCACTTGTGCATCGACACGTGTGCAGCGTACGTGAAGAGATCGAGGGCGATGATGCCGAGAACGAGCTGCATCCAAACGGGCAGGCGATTCGGAATCGCATGTGCGGACGCGGACGCGGCGAGAAACGAGAGCGCGAGGTTGATGGCGAGCACGATCGCCGTGAGTCCGATGTTCGGCAGAGCGTGCCGGAGCCGGCCGCGTTGGCGGTAGAGCGGAACAAACGATTCCAGCGACCAGAGAAGCGCGCAGACGGCGATGATGGCTAGCAACATAGCAACATGATATATACTATAGCAGTTGCTCTATGTGGCATGTTCTCATCCATTCGATTCCGCCCCGTCCGCTCTACCTCCGCGCAAAGGTCCGCCAGCGTCTCGAGCGCCTCGGCGCCGTCGCGCTCAAGAACTCCGTTTACGTGCTGCCCGAGAGCGATGACGCGCTGGAGGATTTCCAGTGGCTCGCCGGTGAGATCACTGCGGGAGGCGGACAAGCCTTCATCGTGGCGGGGCGGTTGTTAGGCGGAGCCACCGATGAAGAGCTGATTGCCACGTTTCGCTCCGCGCGCACCTCGGAATACGAGGCGTTTCTGGACGAGCTCCGCGCCGTGGTGCGAAAGCCCAATCAAGGAATCGAGGCGGCGCTCGCGCGTCTGCGCCGCCGCCTCGGAGAGATCCGCGCGATCGATTACTTCGACGCGCCGAAAGGGAAGGAGGCCGAACAAATGCTCGCCCGACTGGAACGAAAACAACCGAAGCCGCGCCGCGTTGTCGCCAAGGGTCCGCATCCGAACGGCGCGACATGGGTCACCCGCCGCGGAATCAAGATCGATCGCATCGCCTCGTCCTGGCTCGTGCGCCGCTTCATCGATCCCGGTGCGCGCTTCCGCTTCATCGATCCCGAGTCCGGAAAGCCGAAGAAGGGCGAGATCGCCTTCGACATGGCCGGCGGCGATTACACGCACGAAGGCGACCGCTGTACGTTCGAAACGATCGCCGCCGCCTTCCGGCTCCGCGATGCCGCGCTCCGCAAGATCGCCGAGATCGTTCACGACATCGATCTCAAGGACGACAAATACTCGCGCCCCGAGACGGCCGGCATCCGCCAAGTCGTCGAAGGAATCCTCGCCGCTCACCCCGGCGACGACGCGCGCCTCGAGCGCGGCTTCGCTGTCTTCGACGATTTGTACGCGTCGTTCAGGCGTTGACCACATCACGGTAAGACGATATCTTACGGACGTGAAAACGACCGTCTCATCGAAGGGTCAGATCGTCCTGCCTGCCGAGTTGCGGCAGAAGGATCGTATCGAGGCTGGACAGGAATTCGAGATCGAACGCATGGATCGCGGCGAATACAGACTCGTGCGTGTCGACGCTCGAACGAATGAGGGACTCATCGATCTGCTGCTCGATTGTCCCGTGAAGGACTACTTCGTCGCAATCGAATCCGAGTCCACCGACACGCTGTGAAGTATCTCGTCGACGCGAATGTTTTGAGCGAACCGACGAAGGCGCAGCCGAGCCTTGCGGTCATTCGATGGCTGCGCGATCACGAGCGTGAGCTCGCTGTCGATCCGATCATCGTTGGAGAGTTACGCTTCGGAACCCTGATTTTGCCGAGAGGAAAGCGGCGCGAGCGGCTGGAGCACTGGTTCGAGTCGGTCGTACGGCGCGTGGCATGTTTACCGTGGGATGCTTCAACTGGGCTCCGATGGGCCGGCCTCGTGGCGAAACTCCGCACTTCCGGTCGCGCCATGCCGATCAAGGACAGTCTCATCGCAGCCACCGCGCTAACGCACGATCTCGTACTCGTAACGCGCAATCGCGCGGACTTCCAGCATTCGGGTGTGCGGCTGCTCGATCCCTTCAATCGCCCCTGAAATTTTGGCTCGCGGTTCGCACATTTGACCACTGAATGGCCATTCATTCATACTGCCGCACGCTAAAATAGCGACCACAATCTCGAGGAGTCGAAAATGGCGGAAGTCAAGACCCAAGGCGCCGTGGAAGCGATGGAGGTCGCCGAGGCCTCACGCGAGACCGAATGGGAAAAGCCCTCCTTCGTCGGTGATCTTTTCCTCGGCAAGCTCAATCTCGATCTCATCCACCCCTTCCCCGAGCAGCCGGCCGAAGACAAAGCCGAGGCGGATGAGTTCCTGGCGAAGCTGGAGCGATTCCTCGCGGAGAACGTCGATGCGGACAAGATCGACGAGCAGGGCGAGTACGACTACGAGCTCTTCAAAGGTCTCAATGAGCTCGGCGCGTGGGGCATGAAGATCCCGAAGGAGTACGGCGGACTCGGATTCAGCGCGACGAACTACAACCGCGCGCTCGGACTCGTCTCCACGTGGTGCGCATCGACGGTGGCGTGGCTCTCCGCGCACCAGTCGATCGGCGTTCCGCAGCCTCTCAAGCTCTTCGGCACCGAGGAACAGAAGAAGAAATATCTCCCGCGCCTGGCCAAAGGTGCGATCTCCGCGTTCGCGCTCACCGAGCCGGGCGTCGGATCCGATCCCGCAAAGATGCAGACGACCGCGAAGCCGAGTCCCGACGGCAAGGGTTGGATCATCAACGGCGAGAAGCTCTGGTGCACGAACGGTCTCAAGGCCGAGATCATCGTGGTGATGACGCAGACGCCGCCGAAGATCGTGAAGGGCAAAGAGAAGAAACAGATCTCCGCGTTCATTCTCGAAACGAACACGCCGGGCGTGGAGATCGCGCATCGCTGCCAATTCATGGGTCTGCGCGGCATCGGCAACGTGCTGATTCGCTTCAAGGACGTCTACGTTCCGAACGAGAATCTCCTCTGGGGCGAAGGTCTCGGCCTGAAGCTCGCGCTCATCACGCTGAACACGGGACGCCTCACGATTCCCGCGGGCTGCGCGGCCGGCGGCCGGCGCATGATCGAGATCGCGCGCGACTGGGTCAACGAGCGCGTGCAGTGGGGCGCGCCGATCGGCAAGCACGAAGCGGTCGCCGCGAAGCTGTCATGGATGGCGTCCCATACGTTCGCGATGGAATCGATCGTGTGGCTCACGTCCGGTCTCGCCGATCGCGGCAACGTCGATCTCCGCCTCGAGGCGGCGATGGCGAAGCTGTTCAACACCGAAGTCGGATGGCAGTGCGTCGATCACCTCGTGCAGATCCGCGGCGGACGCGGATTCGAGACCGCGAACTCGCTCAAGGCGCGCGGCGAGAAGGGCTATCCGGTCGAGCGGATCATGCGCGATATGCGCATCAACCGCATCTTCGAAGGCACGAGCGAGATTCAGCACCTTTTTATCGCGCGTGAGGCCGTCGATCCGCACATGAAGCGCGGCTACAAGCTCCTGCAGCCGGACACGCCAACGGGGGAGAAGGTTTCGGCGGCCGCGAAAGCCGGCGCGTTCTATGCCGCCTGGTATCCGTCGCGTTACCTCGGTTGGAGCCGTTTCCCGAAGCACAACGAGTTCGGACGTCTCTCCACGCACATGGGCTACATCGAGAGACAGTCGCGTCATCTTTCGCGCTCGATCTTCCACGCGATGATGCGCTTCCAGGCGAAGCTCGAGCGCAAGCAGATGGTGCTCTTCCGCATCGTCGACATCGGCACCGATCTCTTCGCCATGGCGGCGACGATCAGCTACGCGACGATGCTCGCCAAGAAGGGCGAGAAGAACGCGCTCGAGCTGGCCGATCTCTTCTGCCGCGAGGCGCGCACACGCATCGATCAGAACTTCCGCATCATGTTCGACAACCACGACGAGCTTGCGTACAAGGTCGTGCAGAAGATCATGAAGGGCGAGTACGAGTGGCTCGAGGGCGATCTCGTCGAGCCGGTCGTTCCGACCGCGGCACAGGTCGAAGAAGCGATTCGCAAGTTAGCCTGACAACGAGCGGCGGGCTGAAGCCCGCCGCTCCACTTTCACTTCGTGCACTCCCTCGCCTAACTCCACGTGCGTGACGAAGTGTGCGCCGCGCGTGCCGTGCATGATGCGCCAGCGCACATTGTTGCGATACTCGCCGCCGACGCGCAGACGCGGCGTCCTTCGCGAAAACGGCGCGACGACCGTCGCGCGTCCCACCGCGATGGTTTCGCCGGAAGGCCGCCAGAAGTGCATCTCCCGATGCGCGAACGCGCGGCCGTCCGCGTGACGAAGCCACAACACGTGTGCGCCTTCGGTGAGTGAGCTGGTCGGAACGAGCAGCACGAATGAATCGCCGGAGAACAATCCCGCGTCGTTGAGATTCGCGATCGGTGTGTAGTCGATCATCACATCGACCGCGACCGGATCGACTCCTTTACGCATGCGACCTTCGATGTAGAGCGGCGCGGTGACCGTCGCGTGATGCCGCGGCGCATCGAGCACGACGTCGTCGTCGGGTGATGACGGAGGCAGCGCGTCGAAGTACGGACGATTGGTCACGCGCTGCGTCGGAAAGAGATACTCCGATCCCTGCACGCGGCCGTTCTTCAGACAATTCGCGCAGCCTTCCGCGACTTCGTTGCGCACGTGCGCTTCGCGGAAGCGGTGATAGTGCGCGCCGTTCCAGATCTCGTCGAACGACTGCTCGTTGAGATTGCCGAAGCTCTTGTCGTTGAGACAGCAGGTCCGGATCTCGCCCGCCGACGTCACCCAGATCATCGACCATGGCGCGCCGCAGAGCCAGTGCTCATCCGCGGATGCGACGCGCTTGATGTAGTCGTACTGATCGCGTGCGGTGGTGAACAAGCTGCTGAAGTAGACGCCGTACGATTTCGCTTTTGCAGCCGCGTCGTCGAACGCCTCACGCACGTGATCGGCATCGACGAGCCCGAGGTTCTCGCGCTCGTAGTGCTCGTCGAGCTCCGTCTTGCCGACTTGCGCGAGAAGCGGCTCGACATGGACGCCGATCGCGCCGACTTCGTGACAGAGATCAACGAGATGGGGGATGTCGTCGACATTCGACTTCATCGCCACGAACGAGAACGAAAGCGTGTGCGAGCCGTGACGCCGGCCCGCGTCGGCGAGCGCGCGAATCCCGCGCATCACGCGCGCGAACGTCGCGCCCACGCGAATCGACTCGTACGTTTCCGCTCGTGCCCCGTCGATGGAGACGGTCACGCG
>Ga0075418_10006413_pt1 | contig 13270 bp, 16 predicted proteins | sample SoiMetdeltSBSDD2_FD_81776 | JGI IMG/M metagenome (GOLD analysis project Ga0075418, IMG submission 81776) | Bulk soil microbial communities from a Populus tree surrounding site in Tennessee, USA - Soil MetaG P. deltoides SBSDD2 | ecosystem: Environmental > Terrestrial > Soil > Tree plantation...
CCCGATTGCCGGTGGCGCGGTTGAGCGTGCGGAACGAGACGCGCTCGGAGGTGGTGGTCGCCGGATAGAGGGCAACTGCACAGGAAACGAGCGAAAGTTTGAGGTATCCCTTCCAGCTAGGCCGGGGCGCCATGTACGTACTCCTGACAATGCCGAGAGGGGCGGCCTCTGATCGGGAAATCCTACAGAGCTGCAACGTTAGCAAAGTTCGCGGTTTCCGCGAACCGAACGTTGTACAGGATGAGAACTCCGCGCCCCTCGCCAACCGCCAATGCTGGCACGGCCGCGTTAACAAAGGCACAAAAAAGCAATGACCCGCGGCTTGGGGGACCGCGGGTCAAGCGCGACTGGCGCGTGAGGGAAGCAGAAGGGGGGTTCTGCGCGCCTGTCTAACCAGTAAACGTCCACCTTGGCCCGGGGTTCCTCAGATTCCCCTTCACCCCACTCTTTTTTGAACCCTGGGCCCCGCCGGCCAACTCCGTCAGGCCAGCTCCGTCAGGCCAGCTCCGTCAGGCAGGGCCAAGGGCCGGCGCCACGGCTGCCCAATGATCGAGGGCGAACGCCAGCCCAACGGCCAAACCGACGCCAAGTACGGATAGGCCGCTCACGACCGAGGCGAGCCAGACCACTTCTCGGAACTCCGATATCCATGCGCTACGCGGACCCATCGCACGCTCTCCCAAACAAATCCGGATGGCTTGCCCGATAACCGGGCGCGCGCTGTTTGGTTCCGGGCGCCCCAGCCCTGCGACTACTTGGACTTGCGAGGCTTACGCTTGGGCTTGGACGGGGCGGCTTCGGCCGCCTGCGGCGGCGGCTCGTTGGAGCGCTTCTGGTCCAGCGCTTCGAGGAGCTTAAGGAACTTGTCGGGGATGGGCTGGGTGGTGACCTCGTCGAACATCGCCTTGAGGCGGCGCCCCACGTGTTCGTGCACCGGGAACGACGCCTCAACCGTGCTCCCGGCAGGCGCGGGCGCGTCCTTGTTCGTCGGTTCCTTTGCCGGCTTCTGCTCGCCCTGTTTGCCCATTGCGCCTTTGATATGTGACGTGAATCCCTTACATATGACGCAACGCACTTCGACGCTCAACTGCGCACGGGATGCCGTCCTGGGACAGACCCCCTAGTCGGGACAGTTTTCCACTATTGCGCCAGCCCCACACGGCCCGCCATTCGACTATGTCGCTCGCAGAGAAAATATCCGCTCATCTTCCACAATTGCGCCGCTTCGCGCGCCTCCTGACCGGCAGCCAGACGGCTGGAGACAGCGCGGTCGGCCGCGTGCTGCAGGCCATCATCGCCGATCCCTCGATATTCCCCGACCTGCCGCCGCGGCTCGGCCTGTACCAGTGCTTCCTGCAGGCCTTCACCAGCCGGCTGGAGGACAATGGCCGGAACGCCATGGACCTTGGGCCGACCGCGGCCCGATCGCTCGCGGCGCTGAGCCCGCAGGCAAGACAGGCGTTCCTGCTCGTCACGGTCGAGGAGTTCAGTCGCCGCGAGGCTGGCCAGATCCTGGAGCTTTCCCATCGCCGCATCGAACAGCTTCTGGAGGAGGCCGGCGCCGTCATCGGCAGCCAGATCTCGACCGACGTGCTGATCATCGAGGATGAGCCGCTGATCGCCCTGGACCTCAAGTCGCTCCTGACCGATCTCGGGCACCGTGTGACGTCGATCGCGCGCACGCACGAGGATGCATTGCGCGCTGCCTCGCAGGCCAAGCCCGGTCTGGTCATGGCCGACATCCGTCTCGCTGACGGAAGCTCGGGGATCGATGCAGTGAACGATATCCTGGCCAGCTTCACCGTACCGGTGATTTTTGTGACCGCATACCCGGACCGCTTGATGACCGGCGAACGGCCCGAGCCGACCTTTCTCATCACCAAGCCGTTCCGCGTGGACGCCGTGAAAGCGATCGTCAGTCAAGTGCTGTTCTTCGACCAGCAGGCCAAGCGGCGTGCGCCGGCCTAATACGTAGTCTAGTCCGGTGCACGCTCGATCAGCGCCTTCAGGAGCCGCGCTAGGGCAGCTAGGTTCCGCTCGGGTCCCCAACTGCCTAGCCTCAGTCTTTTAGCGATTGATCAGCCCGACCGTGAGCCGCCGCCCACGGTGCGCGCTACGATTGCCTCGGTGGCTGAGTCCGGCCCGAACTCGCGCGCTGCCGTCACGCCGAGCAGCTCGCCAAGCTTAGTACGGGCACGATTGACGCGGCTCTTGATGGTGCCCACCGCACACCCCGATACCGAAGCCGCCTCCTCGTAGGAGAAGCCGGCAGCGCCCACCAAGACCAAAGCCTCCCTCTGGTCCGGTGGCAGCAGATTCAGCGCCCGGCGGAAATCCTGCATGTCGAGATGGCCCTGCTGGCCCGGATGGACGGCCAGCTCTTCAGCCTTGTTGCCGTCGCGGTCTTCGACCTCGCGTCGACGCCGGCGACACTCGGAGAAGTAGGTGTTGCGCAGGATCGTGAACAGCCAGGCACGCAGGTTGGTTCCTTCCTGGAAGCTGTCGAGGTGGTTCCAGGCCTTGAGGAGGGTCTCCTGCACGAGATCATCGGCGCGCTCGACGTCGCCACATAGCGAAACGCCAAATGCTCGCAAGTTCGGAATGAGTTTGAGCATGGCCTCCTTGAGAGGCACAGACTCGGTGTTGCCCTGCTTGAGGGTCGCGGACCGGGTGCTCACTGCTTGCGCTCCCTCGCTTCAAGCGCCTCGAGCAGCTTGACGAACCGATCCGGAACCGGCTCTTCAGCTACGTCCGAGAAGATTGCTCGCAACAGGTTGCCTAATTGTGCCTGCTGAGCGCGATCGAGCATTCCGTGGCGCTTTGGCATGTCGGCTGGCCGCTCGTTGTTGTCGCGACCGTTTTCGTTGCGCACGACGTAAAGCTTCCTCTTGGTCACGTAGTCGTGAGTGGGCTGCTCGAGCTGATCGGCACCGGCCGTTTGCCGCGTCGAGCCGTCTTTACCCGCCATCTAGGACCCTCCTTTTTGCCCCTTACCGGCAGGCTGGCCGCCGGACTAACGAAATAACGCGTCCGCTCAGCGATGGTTCCATGGAACATTCGTCGCCGCACTGCGTTTATTGCCGAGCCTACGCCTGGTTTTTGAGAGGGGACACATATGTCTGTTGCCGACCTCGTCGCCGCCCACCTGCCTTACCTGCGTCGCTTCGCCCGCGCCGTCACTGGCAGCCAGAAGAGCGGCGATGCCTACGTGGCTTCGACCCTGGAGGCCATGCTGGCCGACCCCACGCTGTTTCCTGAGGATCTGCCACCGCGCATGGCGCTGTATCAGACATTCCTCAAGCTGGTTAACTCCATCAAGTGGAATAGCCAGAGGACCGAAGAGCCGCCGCATCCGGGGCTCGACGCAGTACGGCGCAACCTGGACGTCCTGGCCCCGGCGGCCCGCCAGGCTTTTTTGCTGATCGCGGTCGAGGAGTTCTCGCCGAGCGAGGCGGCCACAATTCTCGATATCGACGAGAGCGAACTGCAGGAATTGGTCGATGAGGCCGGCCGTGAAATCGCGCGGCAGATTGCCACCGATGTGGTGATCATCGAGGACGAACCGCTGATCGCCCTCGACCTCGAGCGCTTGGTCACCGACCTCGGTCATCGCGTCGTCAAGATCGCCCGCACCGAAAAGCAAGCCATCGAAGCCGTGATGCGGGCCAGGCCGGGCCTGATCCTGGCGGACATTCAGCTGGCTGACGGGAGCTCGGGCCTCGACGCCGTCAACGAGATCCTGCGCTCGTTCTCGGTGCCGGTGATTTTCGTTACCGCCTACCCGCAGCGTCTGCTGACCGGCACGCGCCCTGAGCCGACCTTCCTGATCGCCAAGCCGTTCCACCCCGACAATGTCAAGGCGGTGATCAGCCAGGCGCTGTTTTTCGACATCCGCGGCCGTCCCGAGCAGCCGCGCATGGCGACCGCCTAGGCAATGCAAAGGGGCTCGCGGCAAGCGATCAGCCGCGAGCCTCCCGCAGTCCCGGCCGCAGGGCCTTGGACGCTTACGCTTTTGCAAACGCCCTTTTTTGAACGTGCGCGCAGGTGAGCCGTGGGCGATGCTCTCGATACGCTCGGCGCGCACGCCTTTGCGGGCGCGGCACGTCTGCGCGGGAGGGATCATCCTCTCGGTCATCCTCTACACCTTGGATGCCGGCGTTCTCGCCTGGACCACGGTGATCCCCGCTGCAAAGGCCGACGGCTGCACCGACATTCGTGTCGATGCAGCCGTCGCTCGTTTCCGGTGCGGCGACTATCCGTGCAGATAGCCCAGGAAGTAGAGGATCAAGATGACCGGCAGTGGAATCCCAACCAGCCAAAGAATAAGGCCGCGGCCCATGTCAAAGTCTCCCTGAGCTGTTGTGTTCAAGCTCAAGGAAAACGTGACTAGGGCGCGCGAGTTCCAAGCGCGCGCGACAGCGGGCGGGCGCCAGTTGCACGCGCCGGATCCTGCACCGACTCATGATCGGTGGCCAGTTCCACGTCGGTCGTCGCACGCCGGCCATACAGCGCTATCGCACCCTGCACGTCGCCGGGCTGTAGATCGCGGAAGCGCTCCTCGTAGCGGTAGCCCATGATGGTGCCGGCGCTGCTCGGATGATCGAGGCCGATGGCGTGGCCGATCTCGTGCGCGATGGTGTAGCGCAGATCGTATATCTTCAAGTCGCCGTCGAAGCCCACCTTCCAGCGCTTGGCCGGGTTGAGGCAGACCAGCGAACGTGAGATCGGCTTCACCTCGCTCGCCGCATGCGTGTTGTAGAAGACGTCGGCGAACGCCCAGCCGTCGGGCTCCACCTGGGCACCAATCAGGATATCGGCCTTGGCCGGATCCGTCGCCTCGCGGAAGCTGATGCCGGCCACCGATTCCCACATGGCGAAGGCTGCGGAAATCTCGTCCCGCAGCGCGCTCATGGCGACCTGCGAAGAGGCGGTGAGCCCGTCGAGGCTCGTCATCTTGCGGCAGTTGCGGGCGCCCGGAAACTCTGCCGTGCCGGACATCAGGCTGTAGGTCACGATTGGCGCCTCGAAACCAGCGCCGTTTTTCTGCCAACGGACACTGTTGCCCTCAAGCTTGAGGATCTTGAAGTTCGAAGCTTCCCCGGCGACCGCCACCCCTGCAGCTGCGCCAATAGCGAGGCCAGCGATTAGGCCCAATACCGAAATTCGCAAGAGATCCCCCAATCAAGCGCGGCCGTTTTGGCCGGTTTCCCCGTACCTGCAGTTTGCGGGCCAAGTCCCCCCGCGCAGGTTTAATTGGAGGTTAAGAGGGCAAAATCGCCTCGTCAATCAAGGCGATGAAGATTCTCGCTGCAGTGCAGCGAAAGCTTGGCAATTGGTGAATGCAAAAAGGCTGGAACGCCGCGCACTTCGCGACGTTCCAGCCGGCCATTTCACAATCACGCGATTAAGCGTGGGCTGTGCTTATTCGGTGATGACGAGAGCCACGGCACGATCGCGCGGATCGACAATCACCACGTCGTCCTCGACCACGATGAAACGATAGCTCTCAACCTGAGGCACGCGGTCGATGACGCCACCCGGGAACGGCTCAAGATCGACGCGGCTCGGAACCTCGGCGCCAAGCGCCAGGCGAACGCGCACGTCAACCGGCCGATCCTTCGGCACGCTGGCATAGATGAACGCCATCTCCTCGGCCGACAATGTCAGCTGCGGCCGCGACGAGCCTGCCGCGTACTCCACCGACGACGGGATCACGTCGACCACGTAGTAGGTGGCCGGATCAACGATGCAGATCTCGTCATCCACCACCAGATAGCTGTAGCCGGCGTAGATCGGCGCGAAGGCCAGGATGGCCGGCGTCAGGCGATGCAAGTGGCGACGATGGCGGCTCTCGATATAGGTGCCGACCACCACCTTGGCGCGGAAATCGCGCGCCCTGACACGGTCGACACGGCGCTCGCGGAAAATGCGATCACGCACGCCTTTGCGCTGCTCGTCGCTGGCCTGGATGCGGTTGACCTGCTGCGGCCCTGCCCGCTCGGGCGAACCAGCCTGCTTGCCTTCCCGCCGGCCCTTCTCCTGCGCCTGCGTCTGTTGGCGCTGCTGGCGCTCTGCGGCCTGCCGCTGCTCACGCTGCTGGCGCTCCGCCCGTTGCCGCTGGTCGCGCTGGTCGCGTTCCGCGCGCTGGGTCTGCTCACGCTGACGTCGCTCGACCTGCTGCTGTTGTTGGCGCTCGCGGCGCTCCACTTGCTGCTGCTGGACGCGCTGACGCCGCTCGGCCTGCTCGGTGTTGCGCTCGCGCTGACGCTCGACCCGCCGCGGTTGCTCACGCTGCGGACGCTCGACGGCCCGCCGCTCCACGCGCGGCTGACTGCGCTCTACCCTGGGCTGACTGCGCTCCACCCTGGGCTGACTGCGTTCCACGCGGGGCGCCGCTCGCTCGGGGGCGGCACGCGGAGCCTCGCGGCCGGCGCCTCCGCCACCCCCGCCGCCGCGCCCGCGCTGATCTCCATCCTGCGCCTGGGCCAGACCGGCCGCGCCGGCACCAAGCAGCAGCACCCCGGCTGCCGCCGTAATCAACTTCCTGTTCATTTGCATGCACTCCCTGTTACTGCGTCGCCTGCCGCAGCCCTGCGCTGCGCGCCGCGCGTTCTCGACGAAGCAACGCGTGCACGCACTGTGTGTTCCGATCCGAGACTGTGCAGGCGCAGGGGCAAGCCGCACTGCGAAGCGAGCGCAGCAACGCTTCGTTCACAATCTCGTGCTCCGGTTGCGTGTGGAACTAGTTGTGCCACGATTGCTTTTTATCAAGCGAGCTCAACTGCATGCGGAACGAGGAGTCCTCCCATGAACGAGATGTTTGCGCAGGGCGACCTGCTCATCGAGCGGGTCGACGACATTCAGCCGTCCGGTACCGTCATTGCTGCAGATCAGACGGGCGCCACCGTGCTGGCCGAGGGCGAGCTTACGGGACACCGTCACGCCATCTTCGATCGCGTGACCATGTTCCGCGAGGATAGCCTGGCGCGCGATATTCCTTCCGGCCTCTACGTGGGTCACGTGAAGGTGGAAGGCTCGGCCGTCATTCAGCATCAGGAGCATGCCCCCATCATGCTGGCCGAGGGCACCTACCGCGTCCGCCGTCAGCGCGAGCTGGAGCCCAAGGACGCGACGCTTGTCTCTGATTGAGATCGCCAGCCTCACGGACGTGCAGCGAGCGGGGCTTGCGGAATACGGCGAGCGATGGGCCCGCATCCGGCAAACCACCGCTCGCGTCGATCGGGACGAAGCCGAGGAAGGAGTGCGCAGGGCCTACGCCGTCGCCGGCCTTGCACCGCCCCGACACGTCATATGGGGTGAAAGCCCTTACGAGATTGCCCACAAATGGTCGCGGTTCTCTGCGGCCGGCGACAGCGTGCGCCATCTGGTCGTCGACATGGTGCGGCGACGCGCCGAGGCGGCAGTCGATCGCGCGGTCAGCCTTTCGGTACGCACCGCCCTGATGGAGGAGCCGAGGCTCACCCGGCTGCCTGCCTATAGCGCCAGCATCGAGGATGCGGTGCTGCGCGCCTGCGAGCGGGTGCGGCCGCGCTTGCGCACGCGCTTGTTCAGCCTCGCCAAGCTGACGTCGCTGCGTCGGTCACAGACCTTTGCCACCGCCAGCTTCGGTTTCCACTCCGCTCCGATCCTGGGGGCTCTACAGTACCTGCACGACGTGGGCGGCCTGCGTCCGCACACACGCGCGCTGGCTGGGCTGTGGCAGATTGCCAAGAACGCGTCCTGGATTATTCCGCATGAAGATGCCTGCTGGTTGTCCGAGCGACCCGAGCGCCTGGAGCTCGACGCCAACACGCGCCTGCATTGCGCCAACGGCGCTGCGCTCAGCTATCGCGACGGCTGGTCGGCCTATGCTTGGAAGGGCGTTATCGTGCCCGCCTGGATCATCCGGCGCCCCGAGCTGATCAATGTGCGCAACATCGGCACGGCCATCGACCCGCAGGTGCGGCGCTGCATGATCGAGATCCTGACGCCCGCACGCTTCATCGCCGACGGCGGCGCCTGTCGCGTGTCGCAAGACGAAACCGGCGTGCTGTGGCGGCAGCGCTGGCGCTGGGAGGCGTGGGCCGCCGTCGAGGTGGTGAACGGCTCGCCCGAGCCCGACGGCACGTTCAGGCACTACTTCCTGCAGGTACCGGCCACGGTGCGCTCCGCACGCGAGGGCGTGGCATGGACGTATGGGTTGACCGAGCACCGCTATCGCCTGGCCGTGCGTACCTGAAGGCTTAACATCCAGACGGACCGCATGCACGCGGCTTGCGTGAGCGGAACTGCTTGTCCGAGCGTCGCGTTGCTGTGCTAGCTCGATCGCAAGCGCAACGCGCATCGCAAGGAGATGAACATGCCCGCCCTTATTCTCTGGCTGCTCGGAGTGCCGCTCTCCGTGATCATCCTGCTCTATCTGATCTTTTGATCAGGTGGCGCGGGCTCGCCTGCGCACGCAGCACAAGCAATCTCGGCATGCTCGCGCCGGTCCCGGGAACTCCCGAGCCCGGCGCGGCGTTTTCCAGGTGACGTTTACGCTTGGACAATCACACACAGCCGACACGACGCCAGTCGCGCGCGCCGGCCAAGGAGACAGTCATGGGAAATCTTCTGCACTATGCGCTTGTGTTCCTGGTCGTCGCCCTGATCGCGGCGGCCGTTGGTTTCGGTGGCGTAGCTGGCGTGGCCATGGAGGGCGCGCGCCTGCTGTTCTGGGTCTTCATCATTCTGTTCCTGGTGTCGCTGGTGGCCGGCGTGGTGAGACGCGGTTGAGTATGATCCGTCGACAGATCTAACAGGAGATCAAACATGAAGGCCTCTTTGGCCGCGGCCTTGGCGGCGACCCTGCTGCTGGCTCCCGTTGCTGGCCTGGCGCAGACTGCGAAACCGGAAGCTTTTGTTACGGTGCAGCCAGCCGACCAGTGGCTTGCCAGTCAGTTCATCGGCCAGGCCGTCAGCAATGACGCTGGCGAGGTGATCGGCGACATCAACGACCTGCTGTTCGACAAGAGCGGCAAGATCGCCAACGTCGTGATCGGCGTCGGTGGCTTTCTCGGCATCGGCGAGAAGGGCGTCGCCATTCCCTACGCCGCGCTCGACATCACAGCCGATGCCAACGGCAAGCGCGTGATCAAGGCAGCTCTGTCGCGCGAGCGGTTGCATAGTGCGCCCGACTTCCGTGCGACCGAGAAGACCACGTACATGCGGGCCAAGGAGCAGGCCGCCGACATGGGCCAGAAGGCGCTCGACACAGCAAGCGAGCTCAAGGAGAAGGCGAGCCGCAAGCTCGAGGAGATGCGCGGCGCGGAGCCCAAGAAGTAATCTCGGTAGCTTTGATCCAACAAGAAAAGAGAGGCGGAGCCTGCGGCTCCGCCTCTCGCTGTTCTGATCTAACATTCGTCAGTGCGATGCGCGCCGCCTGCGTGTGGCTGCCGCCTTGCGCGCCGAGGCTGAACGTGCAGCTGCCGGGCGCCGTGCAGCGGCTCGGCCTCCGAGGCGCCCGCCCTTGCGTGAGGCGGATCTGTTCTCTGGCTTGCCCCGGCCCGACCCGCTCTTCTTGCCGCCGCCGCTTTCCTTGTTGACGGTCGCCCAGGCCCGGCGCGCGGCCTCTTTAGGCCGAATGCCGCGATCCTCGTAGCCGTCCTCGATGTGTCTGGCCTTGCGCTTCTGCTTGGCGGTGTATTTTTCTTTCGATCCTCGGGGCATAACACACTCCTTGGCTGCAACCGTGATCGTGGGCGCAACGCTCAACACCCCACGCAGTTCCACGCGCTTGACTCCACCCAACGGCTCGCGGACATGGGAGCAAGGGCAAGGCAATGGCGAGGGCGCATGACGGAAGTCCTGTTCTATCACCTGGAGCACCAGCCGCTGGAGCGCGTCCTGCCGAACCTCGTCGAGCGCACGCTCGAGCGCGGCTGGCGCGCCGTGGTGCAGGCGGGCTCGGAGGAACGGGTCGAGGCCCTCGACACACTGCTGTGGACCTATCGCGAGGAAAGCTTCCTGCCGCATGGCACTCGCCGCGACGGCAACAGCGCCGCGCAGCCAATCTACCTGACCAGCAACGAGGACAATCCGAACGCAGCAGGTGTGCGCTTTCTGGTCGACGGAGCCGAAACCTCCGAGTTGTCCAGCTACGATCGCGTCGTCTACCTGTTCGATGGTCGCGATGCGGCTGCGGTGGCCAAGGCGCGCGCGCATTGGAAAGCGGCCAAGGCTGCTGGGTGCGAGGTCACCTATTGGCAGCAGTCGAGCGAAGGACGGTGGGAGAAAAAGGCCTGAGCCAAGGGCTGCGCGCTGATTAGGTAGGCAAAGTCCACCAGATGATGCGGCCCATCGCGAAGGCGCTTGCCGATGCCAGGCACCCCGTTGCCAGGCTAACGACCGCACTCAATGCCAAGGTCCCCGAGTAGCCGAACGGGCCATAGATGGCACGGCGCTTGTTCGGATCGGTAAGGCTAAGGAAGGCCAGCGCCATGCCGCCCACCAGCCAGAACCACCACGGTGCCTGAGCAAAACCGGCACCGATCGAAGCCAAGATCAGGAAACAGCCGAGCATGACAGCCCTCCGCAACCAACCCGCAAGGTGCGGTCTCGCCTGAGTCGGCTTGCGGCGTAAAGAAGGCAGGGCCCGCTTTTGTGGACGAGTTGCCTAGGCTGTGGACAAGTGTGCCGATCTAGCGCGGCAGGTCGGTCCGGCCCATCAGGAAGCGGTCGATGGCATGCGCGGCCTGCCGGCCTTCGCGGATCGCCCACACCACCAGCGACTGTCCGCGGCGAATGTCGCCAGCTGCAAACACCTTCTTGTGCGGACGCACGCGATAGTCGCGCTCGTTGGCATCGAGGCCCTTGAAGCGGCCGCGCGGCACCACCGGCAGCTCCATCTCCTTTATGAGGTCGTCCTCGATCGGCCCCGCGAAGCCCATGGCGAACAGCACGAGGTCGGCCGGCATCTCGCCTGCGCTGCCCGGCACCGGCTTTAGGCTCGTGTCGACGCGCGTGTAGAGCAGCTTCTCCACCTTCCCGTTGCTGCCCGCAAAGCCAGTCGTGGAGATCGCATACTCGACCTTTGCGCCCTCAGCCTGACTGGTGGAGACGCGCAGTTTCAACGGCCAGTGCGGCCAGGACAGTGCCTTGTTCTCCTTCTCGGGCGGCATCGGCATAATCTCAAGCTGGGTGACGGACTTGGCGCCCTGCCGGAATGACGTGCCGATACAGTCGCTGCCGGTGTCGCCGCCGCCGATCACCACCACGTGCTTGTCCTTGGCCGTGACCTGCTGCTCAGTTCCCTGCGGCTCGCCCGACACGCGCCGGTTCTGCTGCGGCAGGAAGTGCATGGCGAAATACAGCCCTTCGAGGTCGCGCCCCGGCGAAGCCGCGAAAAAGTCGAACGGCCTTTCTGAGCCGCCGGCGAGCAGAACCGCGTCGTGCCCTGCGTCCAGCTCCTTCATCGACACGCTCTTGCCGACGTGCACGTTGCAGTGAAAGACGACGCCTTCCGCTTCCATCTGCTTTACGCGCCGCTCGACGATGGGCTTCTCCATCTTGAAGTCAGGGATGCCATAGACCAGCAAGCCGCCGGGCTTGGCGCTCTTCTCGTAGACGTGCACCTCGTGCCCGGCGCGCGCCAATTGTTGCGCCGCAGCCAGGCCGGCAGGTCCGGAGCCGACGATGGCCACCTTCTTGCCGGTCTTGTTGTCCGGCACCTCCGGGGCGATCCAACCTTCCTCGAAGGCCTTGTCGGCGATGGCGCACTCGATGGTCTTGATGGTGACCGGCTTGTCATCGATGTTGAGCGTGCAGGCGGCTTCGCACGGCGCCGGGCACACCCGTCCCGTGATCTCGGGGAAATTGTTGGTCGAGTGTAGGTTGCGCGCCGCCGTTTCCCAGTGGCCGCGATAGACGAGGTCGTTCCAGTCCGGGATCTGGTTGTTGACCGGGCAGCCGTTGTGACAATAGGGGATGCCGCAATCCATGCAGCGCGCGGCCTGGGTCTTCACCTCGGCGGCCGGCAGCGGCACAACGAATTCGTGCCAATGCTTGACGCGCTCGGCCGTCGGCTTGTAGCCGCGGTCGTGGCGGTCGAACTCCATGAAGCCAGTGATCTTGCCCATCGTCGCCCACGTGCCGGCTGTCCGGCCCTGTCCCTGTCATACCGGGGCTTGTCCCCGGTATCCACCTATCCGATCGCTGCCATGCTGATGGCTGGATGCCGGGCCGAGGCCCGGCATGACAGTTAGCCTTTGGCCGCGGCTGGCAGGCCGATCTCCAGCACCTCGAGGCCGGTGCCGTCGACCGCCTGATGCTTGCTCATCTCGGCCAGCGCGCGCCGATACTCGACCGGCATCACCTTCTTGAACTTGGGCAGGTAGTTCGTCCAGTCATCAAGAATGGCCTTGGCCTGGGCCGAGTTGGTGTAGTGCGCGTGACGGGCGATCAGCTGGTGCAGACGCTCGGCATCCTGCTTGGTCATGTCGCCCATGACGTCGACCAGGCCATGACTCTCCAGATCGCCGCCCTGGTTGGAAAGCTTGCGCATCACCTCTTCCTCGGCCTCGACGGGCTCGAGGTCGATCATCGACAGGTTGCAGCGCCGCTCGAAGGTGCCGTCCTCATCCAGCACGTAGGCAATGCCGCCCGACATGCCAGCCGCGAAGTTGCGGCCCGTCGGTCCGATCACCACAACCACGCCACCCGTCATGTACTCGCAGCCGTGGTCGCCGGTGCCTTCCACGACGCAGGCCGCACCGGAGTTGCGCACCGCAAAGCGCTCGCCAGCCACACCGCGGAAGTAGCACTCGCCGGAAATGGCGCCGTACAGCACCGTATTGCCGACGATGATGCTCTCCTCCGGCACGATGCCGGACCGGGGGTCGGGCCGCACGATCAGCTTGCCGCCCGAGAGACCCTTGCCGACGTAGTCGTTGCCCTCGCCGACCAGGTCGAGGGTCACGCCGTGCGCCAGCCAGGCGCCGAAGCTCTGCCCCGCCGTGCCCTTGAGCGACAGCCAGATCGTGTCTTCCGCCAAGCCGGCGTGGCCGTACCGCTTGGCCACCTCGCCGGACAACATGGCACCTGCGGCGCGATCGCGGTTGCAGATCGCCAACTCGTGCTTGACCCGCTCCTTCTTGTCGAGCGCGGGCTTGGCCAGCTCGATCAGCTTGTTGTCCAGCACCTTGTCGAGCCCATGCTCCTGCCGCTCGCAATTGTAAACGGCGACGTCGCCGGGCACCTCCGGCTTGAAGAACAGCTTCTCGAAGTCGAGCCC
>Ga0075418_10006414_pt1 | contig 13270 bp, 8 predicted proteins | sample SoiMetdeltSBSDD2_FD_81776 | JGI IMG/M metagenome (GOLD analysis project Ga0075418, IMG submission 81776) | Bulk soil microbial communities from a Populus tree surrounding site in Tennessee, USA - Soil MetaG P. deltoides SBSDD2 | ecosystem: Environmental > Terrestrial > Soil > Tree plantation...
AAGGTGCAGACCATCCACGCCTTCTGCGAGCGGCTGCTGCAGCGCTTCCCGCTGGAGGCCGGCGTGGCGCCGGGCTTTGCCATTCTCGACGACCAGGAGCGCAACGCCCTGCTGCGGGAGGCAATCGACGAGGTGCTGACCGAAGCGACCTGCAAGGCCAAATCGCCAATTGCCAAGGCGCTGCAGTCGGCCATCGGCTTTGCAACTGAGGGCGACTTCGACGTCTTGCTGGCCGAGGCCCTGCGCGAGCGCGACTGGTTGGCGGCGGCCGTGCGCCTCGATGAAGAGGCGGCTGGCGACTTCGCGGGCGCGCAGGCGATCTACCGCGTGGCCCTCGGCCTCGATGCAAGCGCCAGTCTGGAGGACGTCACCCAACAGCTCGATGGACTGCTGTCCAAGGCCGAGCTGACGCGTGCGCAGGGCGTGCTCGCCTCCGGCAGCGCCACCGACATCAAGATCGCCGCGCATCTGTCGACCGCCCGCAAGGCGAGTGGCGCGGCGCGGCGCATCGAGGCATTGCAGGATGCGTTCCTCACCGCGCAGGGCGAGCCGCGCAAGTCGATGATGACCAAGCCGTTGGCAGCCGCGCACCCGGACGTGGAGCCGCTGCTGGCGCGGGCGCGGGACCGCTTTGCCGCTCTGCATGCTGAGCGCAATCGACTGGTGCTCCTGGATGCTGCGCTGGCGCTGCTCCGGCTGGGCCATGCCGTCATGCAGCGATACGCGCAGGCCAAGGCGCGGCGCGCGGCGCTCGATTTCGACGACCTGATCATGCGGGCATCGAGCCTGCTCGGCACATCGGCTGCGGTCGAATGGGTGCTCTACAAGCTGGACGGCGGCCTCGACCACATCCTGGTCGACGAGGCGCAGGATACGAGCCCGGTGCAGTGGCAGGTGGTGCGTGCGCTGGCCGAGGAATTCTTCTCCGGCACCGGGGCCCGCGAGGTGACGCGCACGCTATTTGCGGTCGGCGACGAGAAGCAATCGATCTACGGCTTTCAGGGCGCCGCCCCGCATATGTTCGCCGACGTTGGCAAGGCGTTTGCCGAGCACGCCGGCCGGGCCGGGTTGGCATGGCGCAACGTTCCTCTCACGCTGTCGTTCCGCTCGGCGGCGCCGTTGCTGCAGGCGGTCGACCGGATCTTTGCCGACCCGGTGCGCGCACCGGGTCTAACCGCAGCCTCAGAGGTTATCCGGCATGCGGTGCATCGCGCCGGCCAGGCGGGGCTGATCGAGGTATGGCCGACCGAGAAGCCCGAGCCGGTCGAGCGTGGCGAGCCCTGGTCGCCGCTCGACGATACGAGCGCGTCCTCACCGGTGGTGCGGCTGGCGACGCGCATCGCCGGCGAGATCGACCATTGGTTGCAGTCGAAGGCGGTGCTGGCCTCCGAAGGACGGCCGATCCGCGCCGGCGACATTCTGATCCTGGTGCGCAAGCGGGCACCGTTCGCGCCGGTGATGGTGTCCACCTTGAAGGCGCGCGGCATCAAGGTGGCCGGCGCCGACCGCTTGATGCTGATCGATCAGATCGCAGTGCAGGACCTGATGGCACTTGGCGACTTCATCTGCCTGCCCGACGATGACCTGGCGTTGGCGGCGGTGCTCAAGTCGCCGCTGATCGGCCTCGACGACGATCACCTGCTGGCGCTGGCACCCAAGCGCAAGGGTTCGCTGTGGCAGGCTCTGCTTGCAACTGCTGCCGGCGACGCGGCTGTCAATGCCGCAGCCGAGCGGCTGCGCGGCTGGCGTGCCAGGGCCGAGCGTGTGCCTCCGTTTGAGTTCTACGCCGGGTTGCTGGATCGGGAAGGCCTGCGCGGGGCGATGCTGAAGCGGCTCGGGCCGGAGGCGGCCGAACCGCTCGATGAGTTCCTCAACAAGGCGCTCACCTACGATGCCGGCGCGCCACCGACTTTGCTGGGATTTCTCGGCTGGCTGCGCGCAGGCGCGCCTGAGATCAAGCGCGACATGGAGCAGGGCCGCGATGAGATCCGCGTCATGACCGTGCATGGCGCCAAGGGGCTGGAGGCGCCGATCGTGTTCCTGCCGGATACCTGCTCGACGAGATCGGGCCGCCGGCCGGGAGGCCTGCTGCGGCTGGAGCAGGCGACGCGGCCGTCCGGCCTGCCGCCGCCGTTCCTTTGGCCGGTAAAGGGAACAAGCAGGGTTGCCGCCGTGCAGTTGGCGAAAGCAGATGCGGAGCGCGCCGAGGCCGAGGAGCGCAACCGCCTTCTCTACGTGGCGCTCACCCGCGCGCGCGATCGGCTGTACGTGGCAGGGTACGAGAGCGCACAGGGTGCGCCGTCGCCGAGCTGCTGGTATCGCCTGATCAAGGATGGCTTGAACGGCGAGCTGCGCGAAGTCGTCGGCCGCGACGGGCGTCCCGTTTGGCGCATCGAGAGCAAACAGACGGCCAAGCCGGCTGCCGGTAAGGGCGCAGTCGTAAGCGCCGTCGGTGCGATGCGGGTGCCGGAGTGGGCGAAACGGGCGGCGCCACCCGAGCCGCTGCTCACCGTGCCGCTCAGCCCCTCGCGTCTCGTGCCGCTGGAGACCGACGCGGAGGGTGAGCCGAAAGACGCGCCGCGTCGGCGTTATACGGAGCCGCCGCCGCTCAGTCCGACCGCCCTGGCCGACGACAGCCGCTTCCTGCGCGGGACGCTGATCCACGCCTTGCTCGAGCACCTGCCGACGCAGCCGCAGTCCAGCTGGCAGTCGGCCGCCGCTGCGTTCATCGCCGTGCGCGGCCAAGCGTTGCCGCGGGCGGCGCGCCAGGCCATCGTGGCGGAGACGCTGGCGGTGCTGCGCGAGCCGGCGTTCGCGGTGCTGTTCGGACCTGACAGCCGCGCCGAAGTGGCGATCGCCGCTGAGGTGCCGCGGCCGGACGGCAAGGGACCGGCGCTGCGCCTGACCGGCAAGATCGACCGCTTGGCCAGCGACGGCGATTGCGTGCTGATTGTCGACTACAAAACGAATCGGCCGCCGCCCGCCTCCCCCGACCGCGTTGCCGATGCTTACCTGCTGCAACTTGCAGCATACCGGCTGTGCGTTGGCCGCATATTTGCGGGCAGGCCCGTCCGGGCCGCGATTCTGTGGACGGATGGGCCGCGTATCATGGAAATCCCGCAAGCCGCGCTCGATGCCTATCAACACAGGCTCTGGCAACTCGATCCTGCCAGCCTTGACGCCTGAGGGGTGCGTCCCTACGTTCCGGCCGACACATTTCTGCCCGCGAGGGCGTCCCCACAAGGAGACCTGCCAATGCCTGGAGAGACCGTCGTCGTCTCGGACGCAAGCTTCGAGAAGGACGTGCTGCAGTCGTCGGAGCCGGTGCTGGTCGACTTTTTCGCCGACTGGTGCGGGCCATGCAAAGCGATGGCGCCGGCACTCGAGCAGGTGGCGGCCGAGATGAAAGGCAAGGTGAAGATCGTCAAGCTCGACGTCGACGCCAATCCGGCGGTCACGCAGAAGTATCACATCCAGGCCATGCCGACGCTGATGATCTTCAAGGACGGCAAGGTCGCGGCCCAGCGGGTCGGTGCGCTGGTGCAGAAAAAGCAGCTGGCCGACTGGATCAACGGCTCGATCTGAGTTGCAGGCAGCGCGAGTTTGAACGAGGCCTCGGGAGAAATCCCGGGGCCTCTTCGTTTCAAGAGCGCCGATACAGCATGCGGGCGCGGATGGTGCCCGGTAGGCCGCGGATCTCGCGCACGATGTCCTCGGCATCGGGCACCTGGCCGTCGGCGTCGAGCACCACGTAGCCGAGCTCGCCATCGGTCTGGTAGTGCTGCGCGGCGATGTTGACCTTGCGCCGCGCGAACACCTCGTTGAGGTGACCGAGTTCGCCCGGCAGATTGCGCTGCACCTGGATGAAGCGCGTGCCGGCCGGACGCGGCGGCAGCTGCACCTGGGGAAAGTTGACGGCGCCGGTGGTCGAGCCGACGTCGGAATACTCGACAAACTTGCGCGCCACCTCGACGCCGATGCGCTCCTGGGCTTCTTGCGTGGAGCCACCGACGTGCGGCGTCAGGATGACGTTGTCGAGGCCCTGCAGGGGGCTTTGGAATGGCTCGGCATTGGAGGACGGCTCGGTCGGAAATACATCGACGGCCGCGCCAGACAACGCTTGGGCCTGCAGGGCGGCCGCGAGCGCCTCCAGGTCCACCACGCTGCCGCGCGCGTTGTTGATGAAGATCGCGCCCTTCTTCATGCGGGCAAGCTCGCGCGCGCCAATCATGCCCTGGGTCGCCGGTGTCTCGGGTACGTGCAGGGTCACGACATCGGCTTTGGCGAGCAACTCGTCGAGGCTGTCGGCCGGCTCGACGTTGCCGTGGCGCAGCTTGTCGGTGTGATCATAGTAGATGACGCGCATGCCCAGCGCCTCGGCGATCACAGCAAGTTGGCTGCCGATGTTGCCGTAGCCGACGATGCCCAGCACCTTGCCGCGCACCTCGTTGGCGCCGACCGCGCTCTTGTCCCAGCCGCCGGCGTGTGCCGACAGCGACTTCGGAAAAATGCGCCGCATCAGCATGATGATCTCGGCCATGGTCAGCTCGGCGACCGAGCGCGTGTTGGAGAACGGCGCGTTGAAGACTGGGATACCCATGGTGCGGCAGGCGGCGAGATCGATCTGGTTGGTGCCGACGGAGAAGCAGCCGATCGCCACCACCGAGCGGTTGCCGTCGATGGCGCCGGCGGTGATTTGCGTGCGCGAGCGAATGCCGAGCATGCGCACGCCTTCGAGCGCTGCGCGCAACGCGGAACCGTCGAGGGCCTTGGCCCGCCGATCGATCTGTGTGTAGCCGGCGGAGCGCAGCACGGCCACCGCCGCCTCGGAGATGCCCTCCAGCAGCAGGATCTTGATCTTCTCTTTGGGCAGCGAATAGGGAAAGGGCTGCTTGAGCGTGTCCTGGGCTGACATGGGCGATCCCCGAATGTGCGTGTGCGGGTCGCGTGTGATGCTCGACCATTCGCCAACGGTCGCGGCTTGGTTTGGCGCGCAACGTCGCGATTCTGAAATCACACGAGGAAGTGTCTGGTTGTGGTGTTCCTTCGATGTCGGAGTTCGCTAGGCACACTGGCGGCACGGTGCGCTAGTTGGCCTGCGCCTGCACGCCTTCTTGCAGGGCCAGCACCTGGCCGGCAAGGTACAGGGAGCCGCTGATCAGGATGCGCATAGGTCCGCCTTCAGCCTCCTGCAGATCGCAGATGGCGTCCTCCACGCCGGCAGCCGGTGCAGCCGCGAATCCCGCCTCCCTGGCCAGGGCCGCCAGCTTGGCCGGATCGTGCGCGGCCTCCGGTGCATGCGCAATGGGCACGGTGGCGATCCGCCGGACAAGGCCGCTGAAATGCGCAAGGAAGCGCGCTGTGTCCTTGTTGCCCATCATGCCGAGGACGAGGCCTACCGGCTTGGGCGCGCGCTCCTCCATATCGGCGAGCGTCTGCGCGATGGCCTGGCCACCGGCCGGGTTGTGGCCGCCGTCGAGCCAGAGTTCGGAGCCGGGCGTTAGCAGTCGTGCCAGCGGGCCGCCGGCCAGCGGCTGCATGCGCGCCGGCCAGCGCACTTCGACAAGGCCGCGCTCGATGGCAGCGGAGTTGGTGAGGCCGAGCGCCTTCAGGTGCAGGGCAGCCGCGATCGCGGTACCGGCATTGGTGATTTGGTGGCGCCCCATCAGCGCCGGCAGCGGCAGGTCCATCAGCCGCTCCGCGCTCTGATAGACGAGCCGGCCGCGCTGCTCGAAGGCCTCATAGTCGCTGCCCCACACGAACAGCGGCGTCGACAGAGACTTGGCCTGCGCCGTGATGACGTCCAGCGCCTCGCCGGACTGGTCGGAGATGACGGCCGTCACGCCTGCTTTGAGGATGCCGGCCTTCTCGCGGGCGATCTTGGCCAGCGTATCGCCCAGCTTGTCGGCATGGTCGATGGCAATCGGCGTAATGATGCTGAGCGCCGGCCGTGCCACCACGTTGGTGGCGTCCAGGCGTCCGCCGAGGCCGACCTCCAGGATCAGCGCGTCGGCGGGGTGATCGGCAAACGCCTGCAGGGCCGCGGCGGTGGTGATCTCGAATTGCGTAATAGGCGCGCCGGCGTTGACGCGTTGTGTCTCTCGCAAGCGCGCGACCAGCTCATCCTCGCCGATCGGACGCGTCTTGCCGTCAGCGCCGGCAATCGCAATGCGCTCGTGGAAGCGCACGAGATGCGGCGAGGTGTAGGCGTGCACGCGCTTGCCGGCCGCTTCCAGCATGGCCTTTAGGAAGGCCACCACGGAACCCTTGCCGTTGGTGCCGGCCACGTGGATGACAGGTGGCAGGCGCTGCTCAGGCTTGCCGAGCTTGGCGAGCAGCGTCTCGATGCGGCCAAGCGACAGATCGATCAGCCGCGGGTGCAGCGTCTTCAGCTCGGCCAGAATTTTGTCGCTCGTGGGCATCGGGTTGCGCCGCCTGCAGGGCGAAAGACATTAGCACGGCACGAATGCGGTATCTGGCAGCGTCTGGGCCGCCCCGCATTGAGACCGCTGTGGATTGGTCAGCCGCGCGGACCGGGGCCGGGCCTGGGCTTGTTGCGCGCCTCGGTCTTGTCGCGAGCCTCGAAGCGCTCGTCGTCATCGAGCGGCTCCGGCTCCATCACATCCGACGAGCGGGCCAGCGTCTCGATGGTCTTGCCGTCCACCGAGCTGCCGTTGACGTAGCCGTTCTCGAGCGGCTTGGCGGCGATCGGCTTGGCCTGCCGTGCCAGGGCCGCGTTGGCTGAAAGGAGCCGACACAGGCGCGCCAGTGTCTCGCGCAACTTGTGGCGATGCACGACCATGTCGATCATGCCGTGCGCGAGCAGGTACTCGGCTTTCTGGAAGCCGTCGGGCAGTTGCTCGCGAATGGTCTGCTGGATGACGCGCGGGCCGGCGAAGCAGATCAGCGCACCCGGTTCAGCAATGTGCACATCGCCCAACATGGCGTAGGAGGCGGTGACGCCGCCGGTGGTCGGATCGGTCAGCACCACCAGGTAGGGCAGGCGCGCATCGCGCAGCCGCTGCACGGCGATGGTGGTGCGCGGCATCTGCATCAGCGAGAGGATGCCCTCCTGCATGCGCGCGCCGCCGGAGGCGGCAAAAAGGATAAAGGGCGTGCGCCGCTCGACCGCGCGCAGCATGCCCGTCACAACCGCCTCGCCGGCTGCCATGCCGAGCGAGCCTGCCATGAAGCGGAAGTCCTGGGCGGCGGCAACGACGTCCTGGCCCTCGAGCTGGCCTTCGCCAATCAGCACGGCATCGTCGAGGCCGGTCTCGCTCTTGGACGCTTTGATGCGGTCCGTGTAGCGCTTGCCGTCGCGGAACTTGAGCGGGTCCTGCGGGACCTCCTGCACGGAGACCTTCTCGTACTGGCCGCTGTCGAACAGGTGCTGCAGGCGCTGCTGGGCGCCCATGCGCATATGATAGTCGGAGCCCGGAATGACGAACTGGTTGGCCTCGAGGTCCTTGTAGAACACCATCTGCCCGGTGTCGGGGCACTTGACCCACAGGTTCTCCGGCAGCTCCCGCTTGGTGGTCAGCAGGTTGCGAATTTTCGGACGGACGACGTTGTTGATCCAGTTCACGCCACTCGTGCTCCTGCCAGACCGCCTGGCCCTCGTCACTTTGCTCACAGTGCCATCCCGGCGCTACCCCGCGCTCAGGAATGGTTTTTCGTGCCCGCCTCAGTTTGTGCGCAAAGCCTGCGCCAAGCTAGTCACCAGATCTAGGACGTTAGGAACCGTTTTTCCAGTCGGTTCCCCTTTTGGGCTCAGCGTAGTGCGAATGGTGTTAACTAAGGCTGAGCCGACTACGACGGCATCGGCGCCCGCGGCAATGGCGCGCGCCTGATCGGGTGTCCTTACACCAAATCCAACCGCAATGGGAAGCTTGGTGGACTGGCGGATGCGTGCAACCTGTGCGTGAACCTGCTTCACGTCGGGGGCCGCCGCACCGGTAATGCCGGTGATCGATACGTAGTACAAGAAGCCCGACGTATTGTTGAGAACCGCGGGCAGGCGCTTGGCGTCCGTAGTGGGCGTGGCCAGCCGGATGAAATTCAGGCCGCGCTCGATGGCCGGCAGGCACAACTCGTCGTCGGCCTCGGGAGGCACGTCGACGATGATGAGACCGTCGACACCGGCCGCCGCCGCCGCATCCAGGAAGCGCTCGCGCGGGCAGACGTAGATCGGATTGTAATAGCCCATCAGCACGACCGGCGTGTCCTGGTCGCGGCTGCGCAGGGCGCGCACCAGCTCGAAGGTCTTGTGCATAGTCTGACCGGCCTTCAAGGCGCGCAGCGATGAGGCCTGGATCGCCGGGCCATCGGCCATCGGGTCTGAGAACGGCATGCCGAGTTCGATCAGGTCGGCGCCAGCCGCGGGCAGGCCGAGCAGGATCTGCTCCGCCGTCTGATAGTCGGGATCGCCGGCCGTGACGAACGTGATGAGGCCCGCGCGCCGCTCCTGCTTGAGCGCGGCGAAGCGGCGGTCGATGCGAGATGGCTTTGTCATGCGGTTCCAGTTCTACTCCCTCTCCCCGTCTCTTCTAGCGGGGCAAGGGTCGGGGTGAGGGGCCGCGACATGCGTCGCGCTGGTGTGGGCTGCCCCTCGTCCCAACCCTTTTCCCACGCATGGGTGGGCAAGGGAACGCTTGCTCACATCTTCATGCCGAGATGACCGGCGACGGCGAAGATATCCTTGTCGCCGCGGCCGCACATGTTCATGACCAGCAGGTTGTCCTTGGCCAGCGTCGGCGCCAGCTTGGTGACGTAGGCCAGCGCGTGCGCCGGCTCCAGCGCCGGAATGATGCCTTCCATGCGGGTGCAGAGCTGGAAGGCGTCGAGCGCCTCCTTGTCGGTCGCCGACACATAGGTGACGCGGCCGGAATCCTTCAACCAGGCGTGCTCGGGGCCGATGCCGGGATAGTCGAGGCCGGCCGAGATCGAATGGCCCTCGAGGATTTGCCCCTCGTTGTCCTGCAGCAGGTAGGTGCGGTTGCCGTGCAGCACGCCCGGTCGGCCGCCGCTGATCGATGCGCAATGGCCGTTGTGCACGTCGAGGCCGTGGCCCGCCGCCTCTACGCCATAGATGGCAACGCCCTTATCGTCGAGGAACGGATGGAACAGGCCGATGGCGTTGGAGCCGCCGCCGATGCAGGCAACCAGCGTGTCGGGCAGACGGCCTTCGGCCTCCTGCATCTGCTCGCGTACCTCGTTGCCGATCACGCATTGGAAGTCGCGCACCATGGCCGGATAGGGATGCGGGCCGGCCGCCGTGCCGATGATGTAATAGGTGTTGTGTACGTTGGTGACCCAGTCGCGCAGCGCCTCGTTCATGGCGTCCTTGAGCGTCTGCGCGCCGGACGTGACCGCGTTGACTTTGGCGCCCAGCAGCTTCATGCGGAACACGTTGGGCTTCTGCCGCTCCACGTCGACCGCGCCCATGAAGATTTCGCACGGCAGGCCGAAGCGCGCGCACACGGTTGCCACCGCCACGCCATGCTGGCCGGCGCCGGTCTCGGCAATGATGCGCGTCTTGCCCATGCGCTGGGCGAGCTGGATCTGGCCGAGGCAGTTGTTGATCTTGTGGCTGCCGGTGTGATTGAGTTCGTCGCGCTTGAAGTAGATCCGGGCGCCGCCCAGATGTTCGGTCAGGCGCTCGGCGAAATAGAGCGGGCTCGGGCGGCCGCCATAGTGGGCGTTGAGGCTGGCGAGGTCTGCCGTGAACTTGGGATCGGCCTTGGCGGCCGCGTAGGCCTTCTCCAGGTCGAGGATCAGCGGCATCAGCGTCTCGGCCACGAAGCGTCCGCCGAACAACCCGAAGAAGCCTTGCTCGTTCGGCCCGGCACGGAACGTGTTGAGGTTTTGTCCCTCGGCCTTTTTCTTCCTGGTCGCCATCGCTCGAGACCCAGCAACGCCCATATCTTGCCGCGCTCCCGCGCCCAGCATTTGGGGCAGGCGGGCGGCGGGATGGACGTTATACGCCCTTTGCCGCCTGAAGGAAGCGCTCGATGAGGGCCGGGTCCTTTTCGCCGGGGCTCGACTCAACGCCGGAGGAGACATCGACAATGCGGGCCCGCGTGGCGCGGACCGCCTCGGCGACGTTGTCGGGGTTGAGGCCGCCCGACAGGATGAAAGGCACGTGCTCCTTGACCCCGCTCAGCAACGCCCAATCGAAGGTCGCACCATGCCCGCCAGGACGCGTGGCGCCCTCCGGCGGCTGGGCGTCGAACAGGATGTAGTCGACCATGGCGCGGTAATCGAGGGCGACGCGCGCATCGTTGGCGGTCGCCACTTTGATGGCCTTGATGACCGGCAGGTCCCAGCGATGGCGGATGGCAACCGCCCGGTCCGGTGCCTCATGGCCGTGCAGCTGCAGCATGTCCGGACCGACTGCCTTCACCACGGCATCGATCAGACCATCATCCGCATCCACCAGCAGCGCCACGATCTTGGCCCGGCCGCGCGCCTGCGTGGCGAGCGCCGTGGCGGCCTGGGGATCGATGCTGCGCGGGCTGGGCGGAAAGAACACGAGGCCAATGAAATCGGCCCCGCCCGCCAACGCTGCATCGAGCGCGGGCTCGGTTTTCAGTCCGCAGATCTTGACCTGGGTGCTCATGGGTGCCGCTCTTGGTGCCGAGGTGTAGGGGGCGTGAGCTGTTTTGTCCAATGACGGGTGGGCGCGGCATCGACTTGCTGCAACAGGTGTGGCCGCTCGTCACGTGGAAGCGCGACCACGGCGAGGGCGATGCCTTGGGCTCGCGCACGAGATATGGAGAAGGCCGACACCTGCTCTCGACAAAGCCTCCAAGTGAGTTCATAGCACCGCCCAGCGATGTCGCGACGCGAGGATGTGCATGACCAACAAGGCGAAAAAGCCTGCCAAGGCGGCAGCGGCAAAGGCAGCGACCGCGAAGAGCACCGCGCACAAGGCCAAGCCGACGCCGGCGCCGGCCGGGCCTAACCCGCTGCTGGAGCGCTGGACGACGCCGTTCGAGGTGCCGCCGTTCGACAAGGTGCGCACCGAGCACTTCCTGCCCGCCATCGAGAAGGGCTTCGCCGACAACCTCGCCGAGATCGCCGCCATCGCCAACAACCGAGCGACACCGACCTTCGCAAATACGATCGACGCCTTGGAGGGTGCCGGCCGGCTGCTGGATCGGGTCTCATCGGTGTTCTTCAACCTATCCGGCACCGACACCACGCCGCACATCCAGGCCATCGAGCGCGAGGTGGCGCCGCGCTACGCCAAGCACAGCATGGGCATCTACCAGAATGCCAAGCTGTTCGCGCGCGTCGACGCGCTGATGAAGGAGCGCAAGAAGCTCGGCCTGACGCTTGAGCAGACGCGGGTGCTGGAGCGCTACCATCGCGGTTTCGTCAAGGCCGGTGCCAAGCTCGACAAGAAGGCCAAGACGCGCTTGGCCAAGATTGCCGAGCGATCGGCATCGCTCGGTACGCTTTTTGGCCAGAACGTACTGAAGGACGAGCAGAACTACTTGCTGGTGCTGGACGGCGAGGCCGATCTCGCCGGCTTGCCCGACGCGGTGCGCGCTGCGGCCGCGCAGGCGGCCACCGATCGTGGCAAGCCCGGCCAGCATGTCATCACGCTGTCGCGCTCGAGCATTGAGCCGTTCCTGCAGTACTCGGCGCGGCGCGACCTGCGCGAGCAGGCTTTCAAGGCGTGGATCAAGCGCGGCGCCAAGGGCGGCAAGACGGACAACCGCGGTATCGTCAGGGAGATGTTGGGCCTGAGGGCGGAGCGGGCGCAACTGCTCGGCTACAGGACGGCCGCCGACTCCACCCTTGAATTCTCGATGGCCAAAACTCCGGCCGCGGTGCGCAAGCTGCTCATGGACGTATGGGGACCGGCGCGCAAGCGCGCACTGCAAGAGCGCGATCTGCTGCAGCAGGCGGTGCAGGCCGAGGGTGGCAACTTCAAGATCGCCGCCTGGGATTGGCGCCACTACGCCGAGAAGGTGCGCAAGGCGCGCTACGACGTGGACGAGGCACAGATCAAACCCTACCTGCAGCTCGACAGCGTGATCGCCGCCGCCTTCGACGTGGCCGGCAAGCTGTTCGGCGTGTCCTTCAAGGAGCGCAAGGACCTGCCCGTCTATCACCCGGAGGTGCGCACCTTTGAGGTGCTCGACAAGTCCGCCAAGCACGTCGGGCTGTTCTTCGGCGACTACTATGCACGGCCGTCCAAACGCTCGGGCGCCTGGATGTCGGGCTGGCGCGATCAGTACAGACTGGGCGCAGACGTGACTCCGATCGTCGTCAACGTCATGAACTTCGCCAAGGGCGCGCCGGGAGAGCCCTCACTGCTCAGCCTCGACGATGCGCGCACGTTGTTCCACGAATTCGGGCACGGCCTGCACGGCCTGTTGTCGAACGTGACCTACCCGGCCCTGTCCGGAACCAGCGTCGAGCGCGATTTCGTGGAGCTGCCATCGCAGCTGTACGAGCACTGGCTGGAGCAGCCGGAGGTGCTGCGCAAGTTCGCCAGGCACTACAAGACCGGCAAGACCGTGCCCGAGGCGCTACTGAAGCGCATCAAGGCCGCGCGCACCTTTAACCAGGGCTTCGCCACCGTCGAGTACCTGTCATCGGCCATCGTCGACATCGATCTGCACGTGCTCAAGAGCGCCGACAAGCTCGACGTCGACAAGTTCGAGGCCGACACGCTGGCGCGCATCGACATGCCTGAGGAGATCGTCATGCGCCACCGCATCCCGCACTTCCAGCACATCATTGGCGGCTATGCGGCGGGCTATTACAGCTACATGTGGTCGGAGGTGATGGACGCAGACGCCTTCCGTGCTTTTGAGGAGACGGGCAACGTGTTCGATCCGGCCACCGCCAAGCGGCTGCGCGATTGCATCTATTCCGCCGGCGGCTCGCAGGACCCTGCCGATGCCTACAAGGCCTTCCGCGGACGTCTACCCGACATCCAGGCGCTGCTTGACAAGCGCGGCTTGAGCAAACCGATGGCGGCGTAGGACTGGTGGTGTGGGTCGCCACCTTTGCCTGCTGCGCATGCGAACGGGGATGGAAAGCCAGATTGGCACTGCTGCGATGGCGGTGGTGTCCCTTGCGGCGGCAGCCAAACTCGCCGTGGCTGCCCAGACCCAAATCCTGCGGCAGGCTCGATACGGGCAGTGGCAGCATGGAGCGGAGGCGCTGGACACCGCAAGCCGCGTTGCGGCCTGGAGGATACGACGTTGGCAGCGCTACCGTGAACGCTTTGCTACGCCGGCGCCAAGGTCGG
>Ga0075418_10006416_pt1 | contig 13268 bp, 15 predicted proteins | sample SoiMetdeltSBSDD2_FD_81776 | JGI IMG/M metagenome (GOLD analysis project Ga0075418, IMG submission 81776) | Bulk soil microbial communities from a Populus tree surrounding site in Tennessee, USA - Soil MetaG P. deltoides SBSDD2 | ecosystem: Environmental > Terrestrial > Soil > Tree plantation...
CAGGCCGAGCCGGTACTGCTCCTCCGCGAGATCCGAGAACCCGGGCTCGCGCTCCTGCAGCTCGCGCGGGCGCAGGGCCGCCTCCCAGAGCGGACTCTCCGCCGCGGCGCCCGCGGTGATCGCGTCCCAGAGGTCAGCGATCGCCGAAGTCGGCAAAGGCCTCGACCGTCCGGTCGACGTCCTCGTCCGTGTGGGCGAGGGAGAGGAACAGTGCTTCGAACTGCGACGGCGCGACGTAGATGCCGGCGTCGAGCAGGTGGCGGAAGAGCGCCGCGTACCGCTCCGTGTCGGACGCGCGGGCATCGTCGTAGTTGCGAACGGGTCTCGAGCGCATGAAGAGCGTCAGCATCGCACCCACGCGCTGCAGCCTGCCGAAGGGCCTCAGGCCCTCTTCCAACCGCGTGCCGAGGCGCTCGAGCTCGTCGTAGACGGCCCCGTCGCGCAGCCGCCGTAGCACGGCCAGCCCCGCGGCCGTGGCGAGCGGATTGCCGGACAGCGTCCCCGCCTGGTAGACGTCTCCAGCCGGCGCCAGCTGCCCCATGACCTCGGCGCCGCCGCCAAACGCCGCGAGCGGCAGGCCGCCGCCGACGATCTTCCCGAGGATGGTGAGATCAGGTGATACGCCGAAGCGCTCCTGGGCACCGCCGCGGGCGACGCGGAAGCCGGTGATGACCTCGTCGAAGACGAGCAACGCTCCGGAGGCGTCGCAGAGCGAGCGCAGCGCCTCGAGGAAGCCCGGCTCGGGCGGAACGACGCCCATGTTCCCGGCCACCGGCTCGACGAGGATGCACGCGAGCCCCTCCCCGTAGCGCTCCACCGCGGAGGCCGCGGCGACGATGTCGTTGTAGGGGGCGACGATCGTGTCGGCGGTGACGCCGGTCGGCACGCCGGGGCTCGAGGGGATTCCGAGTGTGGCCACACCGGAGCCCGCGTCGGCGAGCAACGAGTCGACGTGGCCGTGATAGCAGCCGGCGAAGCGCAGGATGCGGTCGCGGCGCGTCGCCGCGCGCGCGAGCCGGATGGCGCTCATCGCGGCTTCCGTTCCGGAGGAGACGAGCCGCACCTGCTCGATGGACGGAACCGCGTCGACGATCTCTTCGGCGAGCTCGACCTCGGCCTCAGTGGGGGCACCGAAGCTCGTGCCGCGCAAGGCGGCCTCCCGCACAGCCTCGACTGTCTCTGGATCGGCATGTCCAAAGATGAGCGGCCCCCAGGACATGACCCAGTCGAGGTAGCGCCTGCCGTCCACGTCCTCGACGTACGCCCCTTCGCCGCGACGGAAGAAGACCGGCTCGTCCAGGCCGACGGCCCGCATCGCGCGTACCGGAGAGTTGACGCCTCCGGGGATGAGTTGTGCGGCCCGGCGGAAGAGCTTGCTCCGGGTGCCTAGAGCCACCCTGCGAGCTCCTTCGTCCAGTACGAGACGACGAAGTCGGCGCCCGCGCGTTTGATCGCGGTCAGCGACTCGAGCGCGGCCGCGCGCTCCTCCATCCAGCCCCGCCCGGCCGCGGCCTTGACCATGGCGTACTCGCCGGACACGTTGTAGGCCGCGATCGGGAGGTCGAACCGCTCGCGCGCCGCTCGGATCACGTCCAGGTACGGCAGCGCCGGCTTGACGATCAGCGCGTCCGCGCCCTCCGCGACGTCGAGCGAGAGCTCGCGCGCCGCCTCGCGGACGTTCGCGGCATCCATCTGGTAGCCGCGCCGGTCACCGAACGCCGGCGCCGACTCCGCCGCCTCGCGAAACGGCCCATAGAAGGCGGATGCGTACTTGGCCGCGTAGGACACGATCGGGATCTGCTCGAAACCGGCGTCGTCGAGGGCCTCGCGGACGGCGCCGACCCGACCGTCCATCATGTCGCTCGGACATACGGCGTCCGCCCCGGCCTCGGCGTGGCTGACGGCGGTCCGCGCGATCAGGTCGAGACTTTCGTCGTTCGCGACCTCGCCGTCGCGAATGACGCCACAGTGGCCGTGGGACGTGTACTCGCACAGGCAGACATCGGTCAGCAAGAGGAGCTCGGGATGCCGGCCCCGCAGGGCGCGCAACGCGGCCTGGATGATCCCGTCGTCGTCGTAGGCGCCCGAGGCCTCCTCGTCCTTCTCCTCCGGGATGCCGAAGAGCAGGGCTGCACGGACGCCGAGGCCGGCGAGCACGTCGGCCTCGGACAGGACGTCGTCCACCGAGAAGCGGCCCATGGCGGGCAGCTCCGGGTTCGTCAGGGACTCCGGCCCGACGAAGAGTGGCATGACGAAGTCGTCCAGGTCGAGCCGCGTTTCGCGCACGAGGCCGCGCAGCCGATCGGTGCGGCGGAGACGTCGCAGGCGGGTCTTCGGGAACGCACTCACGCCCAAAAGCCTAATGAGCGCTCGCGGGCGGCTCCCAGAGCTCGAAGCGGTTCCCCTCCGGGTCGGTCGCCCACCCGAAGCGGCCGTACTCGGACTCATCGACGTTTTCGTCCACCTCGGCCCCCGCAGCTCGCAGCTGGGCGAGTATCGCGTCCAGGTCGCGCACGCGGTAGTTCAGCATCGACTGCTGATCCCGGCGGCCGAAGTAAGCCGTGTCCGCGGCGAAGGTCGACCACACCATCACGTCACCGCTCTCCGCCGTGAACACGACCTCGGGAACACCGAGGTTCGCCCGATACCACTCGTGCAGCGCGTCCGGATCGCGCGCGCGGAAGAAGACGCCCCCGATCCCGAGCACCGTCTCCACGCCGCGAGGCTATGCGAGAAGGCGCCGCGCCGCCACCCGCGCCAGTAATCCGTAGCCGGCGCCCAGGCCGACGAGCCAGAGGGCCTCCCGCGCCACGCTCGGCCAGGGATCCGCGTCGAAGAGGGCGGACGAGAAGAACCGCGCCGCGTGAGAGAACGGGAATGCCTCACTGATCCAGGCCGCGGCGGGAACGACCTCCTTCGGGACAAGCCCGAGGAAGACAATCGGGAGCACGGCGAGCAGCGCGACCAGCGAGGCCGACCGCGCCTCACGGGCCAGACCGCCGATCAACGCGCCGAGCGCGCCCAGGCTCGCGCCCGCGAGCGCCACGCCCGCGAACAGAAGTGGCAGCCGCTCCCACGGCTCGCCCCCTTCGATCCCGGCGGCCTGGATGACGATCCCGAAGACGAGAGCGATCGCCGCCCCGAGGGCGAGCGCGACCGTCGCCGCGAGGGCGACCTTCGCCCACACGAGTTGTCCGAACCCGACCAGCCCGCGGGCGAGCCTGCCGATTACGTTCTCGTCCCGCTCGGCCGCGAGCGCGCTGGCCGCGAGCAGCAGCGTCAGGAACGCGATCGTGACCGCGATCGCATACGACTGGACCTCCGCGGACAGCGCCCAGGTGCGCCCGTGCTGCGAAACCTGGACGAGCTGGATCGGGTTCGCCGTGGCCCGCATGGCCGCGTCGGTCTGGACCAGCGCCAGCTTCGCGTCGTGTACGAAGTCGAGGACGCGATCGCGCTCCTGGCTCGGGGGCAGCCGGTCGAGCAGCTGCGAAGCGCGGTCGAGGCCGAGGACCTGGATGTCCCGGCCCAGGAAGGTGATAGTCGCTCCGTGCTTGAGCGCGTCGACGTATCCGAGGTTCGTCCGGATGAACGCCTGCTGGAGCTGGCGGTTCAGCGAGTAGACGAGCGCCTGGATCTGCTGGTTCACGCGCGAGCCGAGCGTCCCCGTGGTCGTCTGGACTCGGAGCTGCGGGCTGCGGAGCATCCCGCGTAGGTCGGAGAGGAAGTCCGGCGGAATCGTGATCGTGGCGACGACCTCGCCGTTTCGCAGCTCCCGCGCGGCGTCGTCGCGCGAAAGCCGGACGAGCTTGACGTTCTCGCTGACCTGGCGGATCGTCTCGTCGACGTCGAACGACTGGCCGGCGAGAGTGATCGTGTGCGGCAGGCCCGCCTCGTCGACCAATGCGACGCGGGGCTTCGCGTTCGCATAGCCGGCGACCAGGCCGACGAGGAGCGCGATCACGAGCGGGTAGGCGACCAGCGTCCCCAGCAGGACGGGCGAGCGCCGCAGCACGAGCAGGTCCTTGCGGACGAGGAGGAGCGCCGATCTCATACGAGCGTGCGCGCGAGCTCGGTGCGCTCGTACTCCTCGAGCGGCCCGTCGAAGGCGAGCACGCCCTCGAGCAGGACGCAGACCCGGTCGGCGTGACCTTCGAGCTCCTCGTGGTTCTGCGTGGCGAACACGACCGCTCCGCCCCGCAGCTTGTGTTGAACGGCGCTCTGCCACAGCTTGCGCCGCTGCGGCGGATCGAGCGCAGCCGTCGGCTCGTCCAATAGGAGGACGTCGGGGTTGCCGAGCAGCGAGATGGCCAGATTGAGCCGCTGTCGGTTTCCAACCGACAGGCGGGCGCTGGGACGAGGAGCGTCGGGAAGCTCGAATTCGCCGAGCAGGCGCGTGGCCGCCGACGCGGGGTCGGGCTCTCCCTCCAGCTCGGCGAACAGCTCCAGGTTCTCACGCGGCGACAGACGCCCGTAGTGGGCCGGCCGCTGCGGGGTCCAGCCGATGCGGACGCCCTCCCGCTGCTCGACCGACCCCCACGTCGGCGTCAATCCACCGGCGAGGAGGGCGAGCAGGGTGGACTTCCCCGCCCCGTTCGGACCGAGCAGGGCGACGACCTCGGCCTCGCGTACCTCCAGGGTCGTCCGTTGCAGCGCGACGTGATCTCCGAACCGACGCCCCACCTCGCGGGCGGCCAGAACCGTGGTGGTGTCTCCGGTCACCACCCGAAGCCGAAGCGTCGTCCGTGTGCGGTCCTAGAGTTCGGAGCGATCCGGTGCGCTCCAGGAGCCATCCGAGCCATCGTAACGAGGCCGTGATCCCCGCCTGGGACTGGTCGTTCGACCAGGACGGCTCGCTCGCGTTGAGTCCTCAGGAACTCTGGCCCGATCCGCGCCCGCGCCCGCGGGATGTGCCCAAGTCTCCCGCTTCGTTGGAATTGTTGAAAGAGGAGGCAGGACCCGCTACGGTCAGACCGATGCGCGCGCGTCCTTCTAGACAGGCGCGTCTCGAGCGAAAGCGACATCTTCAGGCGCGGAGGCGGGCCCGAGGACTCGCCTTTGCGGTGATCCTCGGCACCGCCTTGCTCGTGACTCTGCTCATGACGGCCTTCGGCTCGTCCGGCCGCCGCACGGTCCAGGCCGCCGCCCCGGCGCCCGCGCAGCGGCTCCTTCCAACCGGCCCTCCGAGCCCGCAGGTGATCGCCCTCGCTGGCGCGCTACGCATCCAGCTCCCCGTACCCCAGGAACGGCTGAGCGCCATCGGCGTGTACGGCACCGGCGATGCCGCGCTTTCACTGCGTCCGCTAGGGACGAAGGCGAACCAGGGCTTCATCACCCGCACCTTTCACCGCATCTTCGGGGGAGGCAGCGGCCACGGGCCGCGCTACTACTCGCTCGGCGGTGCGAGCGCCGGCAACACCACACTCGACGTCGGCGCCGCCGCGGGAACGGACGTCTATGCCCCGGTCGACGGAACGGTCGTGGGATTGACGCCGTACGTGATCAACGGGCGCAAGGTCGGCGCGCAGATCGACATCCAGCCTCTCGCCGACCCGGCGGTCGTGGTTTCGGTCACCCAGCTCCGACCCGATCCGGCGCTCAAGGTCGGAGATTCGCTCGCTGCCGCGACCTCCAGGATCGGGACGATCGCCGACCTGGCCAAGATCGAGCAGCAGGCGCTGGCGCGGTTCACGACGGACGCGGGCAACCACGTCACGATCGCGGTCTATCCCGCCGCGACCCTGTCGCTCCCCTGAGGATCCTTTTCGTCGCCGACGTCTTCGGCCCGCCGGGACGGCGCGCGGTCGAGACAAGGCTGGCAGGGCTCAAGGAGGAGCTCGGCGCCGATTTCTGCGTCGTGAACGGCGAGAACGCGGCGGACGGAGCGGGGCTCACTCCCAAGCTCGCCGACAAGATCCTGGCCGCCGGCGCCGACGTGGTAACGCTCGGCAACCACGTCTGGAGGCGCATGGAGATCGGGCCCTACCTCGCCGCCTCCGAGCGAGTCATCCGTCCGGCCAACCTCTCGAGGAACGCTCCCGGAACGGGGCTGACCGTCCAGCCGGCCCAGGACGGGACACCGGTCGCGGTGCTCAATCTCATCGGCTGGCTCTTCCTCACGCCGGCGTGCACGCCCTTCGAGATCGTGGACGGGCTCGTTGAGGAGGCGCGGAGGCTCTCCTCCATCGTCGTTCTCGACTTCCACGCGGAGGCGACCAGCGAGAAGGTGGCGATGGCCCGCTGGCTCGATGGCCGGGCGACGGCAGTGATCGGGACGCACACGCACGTCCAGACCAACGACGCGCGGGTACTGCCGGGAGGCACCGCCGCGATCACGGACGCGGGCATGACCGGGCCGCACGACTCGGTGATCGGCGTGGAGGCCGACGCGGCCATCCAGCGCATGCGGACGGGGATGTCGATCCGCTTCCGCCCGGCTCAGGACGACGTCCGGATCGAAGGCGTCTTGGTGGAGTGCGACGAGGACGGGCGCGCGCGAGCGTGCGAGGCTGTCCGCGTGCCGGTGGAGGGCGCCTGATGCTAGTCGAACACGTTGAGCGCTTCAACGAGGCCGTGCGCACGGGGGACTACGAGCCTATGCTCGCCGCCTTCGCGCCGAATGCGGAGATGGCGTCCGAGGGAGTACCCGCTGGGCCGTTCGTCGGCCGCGAAGCGATCGCGGCCGCATATGCGCGGCAGCCACCGGACGACGAGGTCGTGCTCCTGGGCGAGCCGCGCGTGGACGCGGACACGACCGAGTCCGACTACGCCTGGAAGTCAGAGGGAAGCCGCGCCGGACGGATGATCCTCACGGCGCGCGATGGGCAGATCGCCCGCCTCGTCGTCACGTTCGAGTAGCAGACGTCTCGGCCACACGAGCACGAGGAGTAGGCCAACGAGCACGAGGTCGCGAACGAGCACCGTCCAGGAGGCGGCCTCGTCGAAATGGAGCGCAAAGACCCAATAGCGATACGGGAACCACGTCTGCGTGAGCACGCACGCGAGCGCGAAGAGCCCCGAGGCCCAGAGGCCGCGCCGACCCCACACGAGCGGGACGAGCGGGACCAGCCAGATCAGGTACTGCGGCGAGACCACCTTCCCGAGCGCGATGTAGGCGACGACAGCGATCGCCGCAGCCCGGACGAGGCGTTCCCGCCCGGGCTCGCCCCGCGCGTACCAGACCCACGTAAGAACGACTGCGGCGACCTGGAGGATCCCCTGGATAGCCGCGATCGCGTCCGCGAGCGACCCGCCGAGATTCTGCGAGCCGTGGCTGGAGACCATCGTCGCCCCGAGCCCGAAGAGGTGATGCAGCGCGAGGATGATCGCCGCGCCGAGGCTCTCGACCTGGAGCGGTCGGCTTCCCTGCTCGAACACGCTGTGCCATACCCCTCCCGGCGAGAGAACGAAGAACGGGACGAAGCAGGCCAGCGCGACCGCGAGGAAGATCCCCGCGCACACGAGCGCTTCCCGGCGGCCGCGCCGCTTCCAGACGAATGCGAGCGCGAGCGGGAGCAGCAGGCCGGGGTAGAGCTTGGCGGCGACTCCGACCGCGAGCACCCCGTGCGCGAGCCGAAGTCTGCCGGCGACAAGGCTCGCGAGCGCCCCCGCCGACAGAGCGGCGGGCCACAGGTCGAATCGGGTCAGCATCACGGGCCCGACGAGCAGCGGCGAGATTCCTGCCAGGGCGAGCGCCGCCGTCAGCCGTGTCGAGGTGGCGCCGAGACTCGTCAGCGCGACGGCCATCAGCGCGATCATCGCCGCGCCGCAGACGAGCATCATCCACTCGAAGCGGCGCTCGAACGTCTCCTCGGATGGATGGCCGATCTCGGGGACCGCGAAGAACGGGAGCGCGGCCGGCGGGTACTCGAGCCGGATGTCGCGATAGGGGACCTCCCCGTCGACGATCTGCTTCCCGTAGCGCTGGTACAGCGGCGTGTCCTTGACCGGGTGGTGGGTGAAGAACCCGACGTGGAGGATCGCCCACGAGGCGCAGAAGAGCCCGATTGCGAGGGCGGCCACGACGGCCGCGAAAGGAACCTCAGCCTGCGGGGACCAGCGTTCGAGGCGCGTGTTCACGGGGCACAGCATCCTCGACGCGCACCGCTTGCCGCGCCGGGTACGCGAGCAGGGCGATCGCGGCGAACGGGAAGAACCACGGGATGTACAGATAGAACCAGTGGGTCAGGACGAGCTGGAAGCCGAGCAGGATCGCGCCAGTCAGTGCGGCGAGCTGCAGCGGTCCCTTGCGCCTGGGAAAGAAGTAGACGGCGACCGACCCGACCACGAGTAGTCCTTCCAGGACCCACTGGACCGCGCGCAGGTTCGGGATGCCGGCGGCGTGGTACTGCCTCCAGTCCCAGAGCGAGAAGGGCGACTCGCGGCCGATCTGCCACCCGAGGGTCCGGTCCCAGAAGACCCGCGCGGCATGCAGCGGGTTCGGCTCGAGAAGCAGGATGGAGAAGGCGGCGAGCGTGGCCACGAGGAAGCCGGCGAGGAAGATGACCTTCGCGCGCGGCCGCCTCAGGCCCTCGGGGTAGGAGAGCCATAACGGCGCGACCAAGAGCGCGGCGAACTTCGTCCAGCCGGCGAGGGCGGAGAACGCGCCACGCGAGAAGCTCGACGACAGCAGCCAGAACCCCCAGATCAGGAAGGCGGGCATGATCGAGTCGTTCGTGTTCGAGGCGAGGACGTACGCGGTGAAGGGGTACGCCACCCACGCGAACGCGAGCGTGGCTGCCAGCCGGCTCCCTCCGAAGCGCAGGCCGACCAGGGCGAGACCGATCAGGCAGAGGAGATCCCACACGATCGAGGTGGCGTGGGCCGCGGGCAGGCTGTCCCACTTCCCGCTCCAGCCGAAGATCGCGACCCAGGGCTGGTAGGCCTCGTAGGCGACAGGCCCGTACGTGTCCCCCCGCTCGTTGGCCGACTCGCAGCGCCCGTTGGTCTGGATCCGCTCGCGGATCTCGCCGCTCGAGTCCGCAGGGCCGCACGGCTTGAGCGAGTCCTCCACGGGCATGTGCCCGTACGGAGATTCCCCGCTCGCGATCCGATCGGCTCCGATCACGCCGGAGTAGCCGACGTCGATCACGCTGTGCGGCGCCTCCACGTTGATCCCGATCCGGAAGCCGAGGAGAAACACGGTCGCGGCGGCGAGCACCCAGACCGGCCAGACCGAGCGGAAGGCACTCTGCGGCTTGCGACGCGTGCCGATCCAGATCAAGCGGCCTACGAGGTAGAGCATCGGCGGGTATGCGAGCGGAACGCTCGTGAAGATGTCCCCCTTGTTGAAATACCAGAGGGAGACGGAGAAGAAGAGCAGCGCGAGCAGATCGAGGTTCCGCCACGAGAGCGGCCGTCTCAGGTTCCCGAGGCCGAGGAGGAAGACAGCGCAGAAGCCGAGCCACACCCACGTGTTGTTGATCACCGTCCCGCCGAACGCCCCGGGGTACCCACGCGCCATCTTCCAGGCCACCTGCGGCCCGGTCCACGCCTCGAGCACGAAGCCATTGGAGTCGTCGACGCGGCCTGCGGCGATTTCCCCTGCGGCTCCCCACCAGACCTTCACGTCCCACGCCCCCGACTTCTTGTCGTAGGTCGCCTGGGTCGTGCGTCCCTTCCTCGGGTAGCGCTCCAGCCAGTCGCGCACCTTGTGCTCGGCGAGGAAGATCGTCGTCGCCGACCTTTCCGTCAGATGCGACGCCCGCTGCTGGATGCCGACGGGGGGCTGAAGAGGCGATGGCTTCTTGTCCTTCGCCGCCGCCGCAGGCGCGAGGAGGAGCGCAAGGAGTGCCGCGACGGCGAGCGCCCGCATCCGGGTCAGGTTAGCGGCGCTCGGTCGAGCTCTTCTTGAAGGACCAAAGCTTGTTGCCGATGAAGTTGAGCGGCGTGACCAGGACGATCGCTATCGCCTGGCCCGCGATCTTCCCCACGCCCAGCCCGACGAGCACGTGCAGGACGAGCAGGTTCGCGCCCAGGGCCAGCAGCGAGACGACGAGGAAGCGGAGGCCTTGGTAGGCGACGTGGCCCCGCTGATGCCGGAACGTCCAGAGCCGGTTCCACGTGTAGTTGTTCGTGACCGCCACGAGAAACGAGCAGGCGGCGGCGGGGATGTAGTGGAGGCCGGCTCCGCGCAGCAGCACCGTGTAAACGGCGAGATTGACCGCGTAGCCACTCGCCCCGACGGCGCAGAACTTGGCCAGCTGCACCCAGTTGTGCGGACGGGAGAGCGCCGCGACCGCCCGCGATCGTGCGGCTCCGACGGTGACGGCTGCAGCGCTTCGTTCCACTTGGGCAGGCGACACTAGCTGACCTGGAAGCCCGGTTCTCCGGTTGGCTGTTCCCAGCTCACGTCGAGGTTAGACACATGTGCACCCGCCGGGCCGTGTGAACACCACTCGACCATGCTCTCCACCCGCTCGTCCTCCCCCTCGAACGCCGCGTCCACCGAACCGTCGGGAAGGTTACGCACGAACCCGCCGAGGCCGAGCGACTGGGCGCGCGAGCGCGCCTGATAGCGGAAACCCACGCCTTGCACCGCTCCCCGGATCCGGACCCGGGCTCGTTTCAGCTGAAACCTTCCTCTCCGACCAGAGGAACGAAGCGGCATGGAACGGAGCGGATGACGGCCGGCCCCTCGGGACTGCGGACGACGAGGAGAAGGTCCTGCGCGCGGCGGCGGCCGACCGGAATCGCCATCCGCCCGCCCGGATCGAGCTGCTCGTACAGCGACTCGGGCACGTCAGGGGCCGCGGCCGCGACGGCGATCCCACGGAAGGGGGCCCGGTCGGGGACGCCGAGCGTTCCATCGCCGACGCGCACCTCGACGTTGGAGTAGCCGGCCTCGGCGAGGGCACGCTCCGCCTCCTGCGCCAGCTCCGGGATCCGCTCGATCGTGACTACCTCGGCAGCGAGCTCGGCGAGCACGGCTGCCTGGTAACCGGAGCCGGTGCCGACGTCGAGCACCCGCTCCGACCCCCCGAGCGCGAGCACTTCGCAGATCCGCGCGACCATGTAGGGCTGGGAGATGGTTTGTCCCGATCCGATCGGCAGGGCCGCGTCCTCGTAGGCGCGCCTCCGCTCGTCGGGCGGGATGAAGAGCTCGCGCGGGACACGTTCCATCGCGGCGAGAACGCGTTCGTCGACGATGTCACGCGCCCGGAGTTGGGACTCGACCATGTGCTGCCGCTCGTGCTCGAACTCAGACACCGAAGTGCGAGCGAACGAGCGGTGCGAAGTCGACGATGCTGCGCGGCTCGCCCTCGAGGCCCACGAGCAGCACCGGCACCTCGGAGTCGCCGGCGACCAGCGAACCGTGGCTGCCGCCACCAGCGTGGTGTCGTCCACCGAGATCGGCGAACTCGTAGCTCGGCGCCGCGGATACGAGCACGTCGCCGGCGTTCGGGTTGCGGAGCGCTGCGGCGAGCCGCGTCGCGGCCTCGGGGTAGCCGGCCAGCACGGTCTTGCCGTTCGCGACCTCCTCCCCCTCCCGCCGGACGACGACCGTCTCACCGTCCAGGTAGGCGACGAGATCGACCGACGGCTCCCGGTCGAGTCGCGCGGCGAGCTCGGGCACGTCGAGCCGGCAGCCGTCCAGGCGGTACACCATTCCCGCTCGGTTCGAGGCGGTGACGACCACTCCCTCGACGTTGCGGAACCGCTTCTGCAGCTGCGCGGTGCGGCTGACGTGGGTCTGCCCGTGGTCTGAGCAGAGCAGGACGGCGTAGCGGTCGAGGAATTCGTCCGGCCCGCCGGCAGCTTCGACCAGCGCCGAGAGCGCACGGTCGACCCGCGCGATCCCCTCGCGCGGCGAATCCGGGCCGTGCGCGTGAGAGAGGTAGTCGTAGTCAGAGAGGTAGTAGGCGAAGAAGTCGAAGCCGTCACGGGTGACGAGCCAGCGCCCGACCGCCGCGGCGTAGTCGTCCACCGTTCCTGCCGAGCGGTTGCGCCACGCGAGTGGCGCGCCGGTCTGGTCGGACTCGAACAGGCTGTAGAAGAAGAACCGCTTCGGGCCGAGGGTGGAGCGGGTGACACCGGGGATCGTCGTCCGGTGACGCGTACGTCCGCGGTAGCACGGGATGTTCACCGCCGCGGCGACAAAACCGGCATCCTCCAGGCTCTCGAAGACGGTGGGCGAGTCGCCCAGGTGCTCGCCGGTCATGTTGACGATGGCGTCGAGGATGGACTGGCGCATGCCGGCGCGCCGGATCGCGCCGAAGGACGATCCGTACTCGACCAGCCGGCGCTCCTCGCGGTGGTACCAGACGAGGTGCGGGATTCGATGTGCATCCGGGTAGGTCCCCGTCACGATCGACGAGACGCACACGGGCGTGAGCGACGGGAAGGCTGAGACGGCGCGGGTGTAGCGTGCGTTCTCCGCGAGCAGCGTGAGCGTCGGTGCCTCGCGACTATCGACGGCTGCCTCGAGCATCGACGGAGTCAGCCCGTCGACCAGTGCCAGGATCAGCTTCTTACTTGGCAAGAGAGCGCAGGCCCGCGTACTTCTCCGAAGTGCGAGTGCGGAGCCGTGCCCCGATCAGCGGAAGCGCGACGGCTTCCAGGTAACCGACGACGGGAATGAGGGCCAAGGCCCCGATCAGCACGGCGACGAGCGCGATCCAGATCGCCGTCGCCAGCTGGGTGCCACCGCGCCTGAGCGCCCCCTGGACGAATTGGGCGGAGCCTCCGACTCCAAGCACGCCCCCGATCGCTCCGCCGATCGCCTCGCCCCACTCGCCGATCCCGAGACCGATCAGAAGGCCGCCCCCGGCGGCGAGCAGGACGGCCAGGAGCGTTCCCAGCGGGCTCGACGCGAGCGCGCCGGCACACAGGACTCCGAGCGCCGCGCCCAGCCCCACCGCGAGGCCGATCCAGTACCAGCTTCCCACGTGGCCCAGTGTAGTGCGGCGTCTCAGTGCGACAGCATGCGGCCGAGCGCTCGTCGGCAATCATGCGGGACACGACCGGCCATCAAGAGTCAGTGGCGGACTGTACGCGGCCGATCACCGCAAGTCCGAACTGTGCAGCGCGCGCGCCGTCCACCACTCGGTGGTCGAACGTGACCGAGATGTAGCCGATCCGGCGCACGACGATCTCGCCGTCGTGGACGATCGGCCGCGGCACGATCCGGCCGATGCTGAGGATCCCGACCTCGGGGTAGTTGACGATCGGGGTCTGGAACAGGCCCGCGAGCTTGCCCGCGCTCGTGACCGTGAAGGTCGAGCCGCGCAGCTCCTGAGGCGTGAGCTGACCTGCGCGCGCGGCCTCGG
>Ga0075418_10006424_pt1 | contig 13262 bp, 17 predicted proteins | sample SoiMetdeltSBSDD2_FD_81776 | JGI IMG/M metagenome (GOLD analysis project Ga0075418, IMG submission 81776) | Bulk soil microbial communities from a Populus tree surrounding site in Tennessee, USA - Soil MetaG P. deltoides SBSDD2 | ecosystem: Environmental > Terrestrial > Soil > Tree plantation...
CACTGCTCTTGGACCCATCCCACGCACGCGACCCATTGGGCGCCCTGCCCCAAATCTCCAACCCCTTGATCGTTACCCAAGACGCATCAACGTGAAAATGGGTGTGTGGCCCACTATTTGGAAATCTCACGATCGCCGCATGTCTATTGACGGCTCGGTAGGTAATTCGCGCCGTATTGGATGTCCCCCCACGAGTTACCTTAAGCGATTGATTATAAGTCCCATCCTTGAGCCAAATCGTGTCTCCAGCAACGGACTGCCCATGTGCCGTATTGAGGCTACACGGGCTTGCATCCGAGCAGGCTGTACCAGATCCACTAGGATGCACATACCGGTTCGCAGCGTATGACAGCGATGGCAGGACTAGAGCGAGTATGAGCAAGTATTTAATCATTGCAGCAACCCTGTCCCTCTGCGACGTGCCGCCACGACGCCGGCATCTTGGATTGCAAAGCCAATCCATTTGCGCACCGCATCACTATAGACATTGTAGTAATCGATAGTTAGCGCAGTCGGATCGAGGATAATGAAGCCACGTAGGCAAGTCCCTGCCGTACAGGTCCCATTCGCAGATAACATCATAATGCCGTCGTCATTCGATCGGCTTGTGGTTTTCGCCGCTGCCGTTAGTCCATCTTGCATCGTATTGGCATGAGAATATTGCCCCGTCCCCGCATAGAGCGACAGCATGCACTGGCTAGCGTCATCATCTGCCTCTTCCACATCATAAGCCTGTGCACGGGTGCCAAAGATCATGCCCGCCAGGGGGCGGAATCCCAGTGCATGGCTTGTCGCCCCAGTGGTTATCCGGGTGTCGATATCGAAAACAGCAGAGTCCGCACCGCCAAATTTCATCGCTAGGAAAGGCCAATTGGAAGCAATGGGAACGCCCTTACTTGTCGCTGTGAATCCGGCGGCATCCCATCCGCCGATTTGCAAGGCCATATCCAAGCCGCCACCGTCCAGTACCTGCCCCGCGTATAGCGTCGAGCTGACTGCACGTATGTTTGTCGTAGATGCATTATGCTCGCTGTAGCAACCGATCGATCCCTGTGTATTTGCACCATCATTAACGGCGACGCCAGCACTGAATAGGTAGGTACTTGAGCTATCGGTCGCAAGTCGTGCAGTCGAGATGATGACCGCATCGGGTTGGAACGCAGGACTTGTGATGTCTACAGCCCCGTCTAGAGTCGCACTGGCTGCGATAGTGCCAACCTTTGCTTGGAAACCTGTCCCGCCCATAAGAAGCACCGTGAGCAGATAGGCAGCCGGCGGCGCGTCCGTCACGTCTAAACGCAGGCCATTCGACTGCCAGTCGTAAAAGCTCGCTGCCCCGGTAACGCCCGTCGTCTCCAAGGTCTCGAGCACGCGATCGGTCCGCGTCTCTCGCATGCCATCAGTTGGGATGGTGACATCATTGTCGTGAACCGCGACCACTCTCTGAGAGCTCCCGTCTGTGAAACCCAGAGACATCATCGCATCGGCAGCAAGGATGTTGTCGGATATGCCTGTGGTCACAATGAAAACCGCCGCACAGGGTGTAGCCGTACAATTCTCACCAAAGTCACCAAAGTTGATATTTTGAAGCCCGGTAGTGGTATTGAGGGGAACGCGAACAACTGCCGCGTCAAATGCCCATGCAGGAACTACAGATAGCAGTAAAATGATCAATAAAAAAATCATGGGGCTGGAGGTATCCCTATACGCAACCTGAATTTCTGTGGGGTATCGAACTCATCAACTCCAAGCTCCCACAAAAGGCATGCTGACTGAACCTCGAACGCCAAGATATACTTCTCAGACGGTGCCTTACTATCCATTAACTGAATGATCGCTTGATTATCCGCCTTATCTTGCTCGCTCCAACCTTCCGGTACCCATTCCCGTTGAATACGGCTATTCAAGATTGCTGGAGGAGGGCCCCCTGGTTTGGCATAGTCGAATAAGACCGACCACATTGCATTACACGGGATTCCGCCGCTACCCACGTCTCGTTGGTTCGGGTGCAACTTCTCTACAAACGCCCATGATGGGGTAGCAAATAAGAGGAGGAGTAGTAGTGTTATTCTGACCATCTGTTGGTTGCAAACCTCACCTTGGTGCTGAGCACAAATGTATTGGCGACCTGCGTCGTCGTTGCGGTCGCGTCCATCTTCGCACGCCAGAATAATTTATCGCCTGCTGCACAGGTGCCATTCGGTGTAATTGCCGCGCTCCAAAGCTGCTCAAGGTCATATTGGGAAGCGAAGGTAATTGAGATCGGCGTCGCGGTACTCCAAGGGCCAGCTATCGGATCGCCATCGCTTCTACACATGACCTCAAAGTTGAACCTGAGCACACCTGTAGGGGCCGCATTCTCATTAACCGCTTCGAGCAGAACAAAGACTGGCGTTCCGTTATACGAATCGCGTAGCGTTACCGATCCTCCAAACGTGGAGGCGACGTTATCTCCGCAATTGAGTGTCCACATCTCGGGACCGTCACCGGTAGGATTAATGATCCGCTCTACTGGGTCCGTGCAATTGGTCCCATCAGCAGAGAACATCCCCGCATTAAATACGTAAGTCTTGTATTCAATGCCACTGTTCAGTAGCGTTACCCCACCCGTCAAATTCGCCACGAGAAAATCCGTGCCGTTGTACTGAAGACGTAGATTTTTGCCGCTAGGAACACTTAGGACCAGGTCACAGGTATCCACACCATCAAAGCACTTAATAGTGGAATTGAAAAACTTCAGACCTGTAGTGCCATTGCCCAAAATCGCGGCGTTGGCCTCCGAGTTCAGGCCTGTAGCTACCCTACCAATCGCATAGACATCATTTATATTCTGTGAGCCGCCTCCGCCGCTCGCGCAACTCGCACAAGCAGCATCTTCGCCATTGCCTCTCCAGATGTTCCCGTCATCAAGATCAATACAGAGTTGCCCGATCCCAGCATAGGGACTACAGTCCGTAGCATAAAACGGTGCAAGTTGACCGGCTCTTACGCCATCGCCCCTATACCACTGGCCACTATCAAGATCTTGGCATAACTGCCCCATAATGATTGCTGAGGTACAATCCGCTTGCCTTACCAAGCTAGGGCCACAATCCACTTGTCCAGCGCCGGTACTCGTCCCAACTACACCATTGGCACACGAGGTCGTCAAATTCTCTAGAATGCTAGTGCCACCTCCTCCACTGGCGCCACCAACCGCGCCAACGGACACCCAAACGCCAGCTTTGCGCTCTAACGTCAGAACTTGCACTCGATTGCTCAAAACGACGTCGGTCGCGCCAAAAAACTCGATTGAGCCGGGCGTGTGCTTGACTGTGACCGTATCGCCCGTATCTGTCGTGGCAAGTTGCACTTTTGCGCCATTTGTGGTGCATCCATTGATGGTTGTGAGATCATCAACCACTCCCGTCTCTGGTTGCAGCGAAACCTTCACAGGATGCGAAGAACGAAGCGATTTATCCATTTCGCCACGCGGAGCTACCGTTGGATTGGGTTCTGCGAGCACACGGCCTAATTCGATAGGTAAAAGTAGCGGGGCGCAGTCAATTGTGATCGCACCGGCAGAAATCGTAGCAGAATTCCAGTTTTGATGGGATAATGGGGCTTGTGCGACTGTTACGTTGAAAAATGCGAGGATAAGTAGAAAAATGGTGCAAAGTATAAACATTGTATACCCTCGCCTGTAGTAATTTGTGTGTTGCAGTGCCAGGGTATTGCTTGCCATTGTCTGTGAAACGGGAAAGGAATCGGTCTGAGCGACTTGAGGAGCCCCTGACACTGCTGAGAGTATAGTGACTACGAAATTAAATGTCTATACTTTGTATAGAGTTGTAACTATGGGAATGGTGTATAGCGGATTTCGTTGGCGCCGCATCCGCAGTGGGTACAGATAATCGGCCAGCGAGAGATGACGAGAACAACCTCGGCAATGGTCTTGGCTAGAGGCATACCGCAACCACTACAAGAGCAGATGGATGAGCGGGAATCGATGCGGATATGGGTCAAGATTTGTCCTCTTCTTCCTTGAGTAGATCCTTAAATGCCTGTTCAATGTCACCAGCACCCCCTGGCTCAAGTCCAGATGTCATATGCAGATGCCTAAAGGTAATAAACAGCCCGAGGATAGATTCACGGATCATCGAGACGTCTTGACTCGTTACCTTCTCATCCGCTTCTGTGCAGATCTCAAACTCAAAGCATCCGTCGTTTCCGGGCGTGTAGATAAATCTAAGCCTCTGGCCCACGCTGCTTCCTTTCATGCTCGCGCATTTTCCTAAGCCCAATGCGCCTGATATTACAGACCGTAGATTCCTCAAGTCCCCACTCTTGGCCAACCTCTCTGAGTGTATACCCCTCAATAAAAGTCTTGCCGATGCTATGGCGCTCTCTCTCATTGAGAATGTCGAGGCCGCCTTTAATGTCCAGTGATTGTATCATGTTCAGAGAATAGGAGGCGATGAGGGAATCTGCGATAGGAATCGCCCTGCCCACCAAGGGATGGTCAAACGAGATGGTCTGATAAGTGAGATCATCTCCCTTCGTGGTCGGGTAGCGGTAGATGCCATTCCAATGCCATTGTTTCAAAGCGTTGAACATGGCACCCTTCACCTTTAGATAAGCCCACGACCAGAATTTGAATCCCAATGATTCGTTGAATAGCTCGGCTGAGTCTATAAGGGCAATATACCCTTCTTGGCAGAGGTCCGCAAAGAGATCAAGACACTCGTTCCGCTGCGCAATCCGGTTTGCAACCCCATCAACACGAGGCATATGGCCTAAAATGAGCTCTTCCGTATCCACTCAGGGACCTTTTTTAAAAGTCCCTGTTGCGTTGTACAAGCCTACCATCAGGTCAGTGGCTTCACCGGCAATGCCGACAATTGCCTCCTTCTGCTTCTCGCTCATCAACTCGCCATCTTTATCAAACTTGTCGGCGGCCTCTACCCCCGCTTTGACCAAACCCACTACAGCTTGTTTCTGGGCTGCACCACCACCAACAGGGGATATGGCCTCGGCATCCTTTGTCAGCTTACCAACCGCCTCCACTAGAGATGGCAACACCTGAATCACTGCCAGCAGACCCTGGATCCACATCTGTATAACCCTTTGTTCCTAGGATTAATACTTGGTCGCATGCTGGCCATAGGATACCATGTACAAACCTTATACGCTATGCCTTATTTCGCTCTTGATAGTTGCGTCTCCACTCTCTTTGGCAAGCCCTGCAATATCTCACATCCTTATAGACGATCAAATTCTCCCCAGCATAAGGATGTCCTTGAGGGCAATGAGTCTTTAGCCGGCTCTCTCTACATGTGCGACAATCCCGCCTCCCTCTTATGATGATAAGGTTCTCGCCTTCAAACGGGTGACCCCGTCTACAGTGAGACTTCCCCCAGTACTTGCCCTTTTTTGCCTTCTCCTTATATTCCTCGTCACGTTTATTTTTGCACGTGCGGCAATACCTCACACCCGCAGAGATGAGTAGATTATCCCCCTCATACGGATGGCCATGAGGGCAGTGCGTTTTATGTCCTTGGCGCTTCCCTCTCGCTCCTCCCCCGTCTCGCATACGCCTCTCCCGGCTGGTATACATATACATTATTCGGTGTGGGCAACGGCGGATCTTGTAATGTCGTATGCACCTTAATCGCCATACCACGCCTCGGTACAGGAGGGAAATAGGTCTGGCTAATCAGTTTTCCAGCAGCGGCTAGCACCCTGCGGATTTCCACCGTCTGCTGTACGCTCAACAACGCAATCTCTTTCCAATCCATACGCCGGCAACCAAACCACGCAACGTTATGACACTCCATGTAGGTGTTAATGATCTTTAGGAATACACCTTGCATCAGATTCGAATTGGGAACATCCTTCACCAGCTCTTCGATCTCTTTAAGCGAATAGAGACAAACTAGCCGCGTCATCATTCCCCTTTATCCTTGGAATTCAGTCTATAGATTAAGACAGTTACCCATCCAATACATAAGAGAGTCCCGAAAGCAATCGTTCTTGGAATGAACGGAGAATAAAGCTCTACCCCAAGAATCGCGCACATCGCGAATAAACAACCGATAGCGAACGGGAGCCATCTCTCTGAGTTGGTGTTATGATTCATCAGTGCCCGCATCGTCAAAATGCTCCATGATGATGTGGTCCCATCTATCCTTTTTGGCGACGATGATCTCTGTAGGGATTGGCGCATTCCACGCCATGGATAGTGCCGACCCTGCCCGGATCGGTTTAACTAAACCCCTTCTAGCGAACCATGCCGCCGCTTCTAAGCCAGGCCTCCCTGGGTAATCAAGCAGCACGAATTGAGTAACGCTCCGCTTCCCACCTGATGGCGTGAGGCACTTGTACGACACCAGCAGGTTTCTACGTGTTGGATATTTCTTCGCTGTTTTGAGCGAATAAGTACAATCGGTGACGAGCAAGAGGGTGTAGTCATCAGGGTTATTTAGGCTAAGAGGGTCAATCCCCTTTGCCACAAGTGCCTCATGACGGGCTTGTCGCTGTTTCTCTCGTTCAGCCTCCTCACGCTCTTTTTCTTCTTTTTCCTGCTCAGCCAGTAAGGGACTGCGCATCATCTTGGTGATGCCGTCAATAGGCATGTGGCGCCGTAGGTTGTCTCCCGCATCGAGAATGAGACAGTTCTGTTTTGACTGATGGAGTCGACAGCCACGACCTGCCATTTGTACGAGTAGTGACTTCGACTGAGTAGCACGCAATATTCCCACACAATCCACATTGGGAGAATCGAATCCAGTGGTAAGGACACTAACGTTGATAAGGTACCTGATCCTGCCGCCCTTGAATCGGTGGAGAATATCATCACGTTCATCCGTCGGTGTATTGCCTAGAATAATTTCGGGGGCGCCCCCTCGCTCCCTGAGCGCTTCAGCCACGATTTGCGCATGTGCTCGGTCTACACAGAACAACATAATGTGGCTGCGGTCTGGAGCCAGATGTAAAATCTCATCACATGCCGCACTAACCACCGACTCTTCACAGCTTGCCTGAGACAAGTCACCAAGAGCGAAATCTCCCCCACGCGTGCGGACGTGGGAGAGATCCGGCCTGGCCGCCGTTTGCACACCTACAAGGCGGCACAGGTATCCCTGATCCGTAAGCTCGTAAATTGTTTTGTGAATGGCTAGCGTATCAAACCAGGCGTCTTTGGGAGCCCAGATCTGACCGTCTCTCAGTCGGTAAGGCGTAGCCGTCATGCCGATACGTTGCGCATCAGGACACGCATTAAACAGCGTGGTCGCCATGGAAGGTTCACTAGGACGGCTGACGCCATGGTGAACCTCGTCCCAGATGACGTACCTGAATTTCCCCTGGCCTTGCAGTTGATCTATATGGTTATAGACCGACTGGATACCGCCAAAGATGACTCTCGAATCAATATCTCTGCGTCCCAGTCCGGCAGAGTAGGCGCCAATACTACGGTCATCTATAAGGCCAGCAGCCCGCTCATTTTGTGAAATGAGTTCCTTGCGGTGTGTCACAACGAGCACACGCCCTTTTAGCCTATGACACAGATCGGCTATGCAGAGCGACTTTCCGCTGCCCGTGGGTAAACTACAGACAGGGTGCTTGCCCGCCTGTAACGCCTCTAGAATACTGTCAACGGCTTCTTGTTGGTAGGGGCGTAGCGTAATCATGTCTTATCGAATCGATTCTCTCACTATCTTCTATTTTTCTCTTGCATTGCACCTAGCTAGCGTTAGCTTCAGATCCATCGGCCATTTTCTATGAAAATTCCGCCACAGTATCGCGATCGTGCTAAATTTCGCGTGAACAATATTATAAACGAGGGAACCTAAATGTCAAACGGCAAAATTGGGGAGACTGTACTTATATTGGCGCGATTTAGTACATATGGCGAACAAACTGTCTCTGTGCAGAAAGCTGTGAGTAATAGTATAGATTTCGCCAGGACATGAAGAATGGTGAGCATTTCTATGGAATTACTGAAAAAGACTGCAAAAGGCTGCAGAAACCACATATTCTGAATTTTAAGGCGACTATACTTCAAAAACTCCTATAATCGTGCTGATTTCTAAAATCTATACAGCCTAAACGTATATTCGGTATAAAATTGGCTACTCATGCTTGACAAAACGGGGATTGATGGTATATTGGAAGTATGGAAGCACGATCTTGAACAAAGGTCGGAGCCGGTGCACTTGCCAACCAGAAGGGAGCGGTTGGCAAGGTGACCGCCTATTTGTAGCGTTTCTAGCGCATATTGCTTATAGATTGGATTATTTAGTGAATTTATGGAAGATTTTGTCAGAGTGGAAGGGGAAGGCACAAAAAGAAGGGATCCCGAGAGGATCCCTCACCCTGACTAGACTTGCCTAACCTTAACTCGACTAGACGCGACGAGATGGCCCTAGCCTCGACCTGACCAGTCGGGCTAAACCTCGGCATGACGATTTCTCCCAGACTTGACTCGACTCGACATAACACGGCTTGACAGGACAAGAACGCTTTACGCATGTCGTCCCTGACTAGACACGACATGCCACACCCAGCCAGGCCATGCCCTTACTAGGCGTGCCATAACCAGACATGCCCCGAACCACATGACACGTCTCCCCTGCCTCGACCAACCATGCCGTGATGTGACGTGACCTGACTTGACCTGACGCGAACTAACAGAAATACAGCAGATGTCTGCCCAGACCGGACTCGACTTAACGTGCCTCGACAGGACTTGACACGCCTCAACCTAAAATACAGCAGATGTTTGCCAGCCCAGACTCGACTCGCCTGGTCATGACACGACTAGATCCGATTAAAATCAGGGGCTTGTCTTCCCTCTGTACATTTCCCTGCCCTGCCGTGCGGAGACTTGCACCAACACAACCCGCCCCGCCTTGAAACACCTACGCATTTCGTCCCTGACTTGACCAGCCTAAACATGGACGGACATGCCTGGACAAGCCATGAAGCATCCATCCCAACTAGACGCGCCCCTTCTTGAAACACCTACGCGTTTCGTCCCTGCCTCGACACGACGTGCCATACCGGAACGTAACTTGCCATGACCTGACTCAACCTTGGTACATAACTCTTACACAACTCTTGCACATTTCGTCCCTGCCTCGACCTACCCAACCTCGACCCGACATGACGCACCGTGCCATGAGCAACCCAAATTTCACACAGATTTTCCCCAGCCTTAACCTGCCCGAACAGGACTGGACACGCCAGGACCGGCCACGAATCTGCAACCAATCTGTTCCCTGCCTTGCCTTACCATGCCCCTACTCGCCAGGCCATGGTACCATCTATAATGTCGTATCCCTGCCTGGACCAACCCAAACTCGACTCGACCTGCCGCACCTCTACAGGCCATGAAACTACCTATCTCTTTTTCCCAGACTAGACCCGCCATACCGGAACTAAACTAAACTTGACATGCCTCGAAAAACCTATGTATGACTTCCCTACCCCGACCTAGCTTAACCCTACCTACCGGGCCTGACCCCACCACGATCTACCGCGGAAACTAAAAGCTTTTACCGACTATATCCTCGTAGAGCGTTTTATACTTGTCGGCCATCGTTTTATTCAGCTCGATGGCCACACGCTGCGCATCAATTAGCTCGCGCTGTACGATATCTAATCGATACTGCCTGACCATAATGAGTAGACAGGCAACTAAGTTGACGATCATGGCAAGCGTGACAAAAATGATTGATAGCTTCATGCACCCTGCTCGCTTTGCCCTGTCAGCCATTCGACGATGCGCCGGTGTCCTGCTACCGCCTGTGCTTCGGTCTCATAGCGCTCTTGATAACAGTCGTGATCACCACCAAAAATCATGGTCTCAAACAGGATAGGTTCACCCGCACCGATTAGGCGATGATCGAAACCGAGAAATACCGTTGACACATCCGCATCCCCTACTTGTGTCCTACGAAGGCGCCTTGAATCCGGATTCTGGTAGAACTCCCCAAACTCTAAGGGGTCAGTAGATACCCTAATGGTTCCGTCAATCTCTCGGATGTAATACCACAAGTGCCGATGTACTGACATGTGACCCCTCCCGTGCTAGGTGCGATCGCCCCGTGTAAAACAACGGTATCGCATGTTGACAAAATCTTGATTTTCCATTATAATAACTCCATGTAAAACAGCTACTTGCAAAGCGGTGTGTGTGCTACATATACCCTGACTCCTGCCCAGACCCGACTTACCTAGCCCCAACTCGACAAGCTCTAGGTGGTCCGGTTCACTCGGACCACCGACGCATCTCGTCCCTGCCTCGACACGACTAGACCTAACTGCCCCAAACTAGACATGCCATGAACCATTTGCATAGCCTACAGATTTCGTCCCCGCCCCGACTTGACTTGACTAAACAAGACCAAACCAGCCTGGCCGCGCCATGAATCCACTGCACATTTCGCCCCTGCCTTGACAGGACGGGCCGGAACAGAATACGACTAGCCCCGCCTTACCTTGAATCATTTAACATATTTCTTTTCCCTGACTTGACCAGCCTCAAAGAGCCTCGCCATAACTGGACTGGACCCGCCTTGAAGCATTTATATATCTAATCCCAGACTCAACCGGACTTGCCTCAACGTGCCTTGACGTACCCTGATGCCGCAGGACATGACGAGACCCTACAGGGACTATCTACACGTCTCTCCCCTGACTAGCCTTAACCTAACAGAACGCGACTAAACATGACCTGACGCGACGGGACAAGACCCGAGCAACTACACGTCTTTTCCCTGACTAGCCATAACCAAACCCAACGTGCCATAACAGGACTCAACCTGACAAGAACTAACAACGCATTGCTCCCCTGCCTTAACTAGACCGGCCACACCGAACCTCACCATGACGAGACACACCGCGAAGAACCTATGCATTCCTTCCCTGTCCTGCCACGTCTCGACACACCGGGACGGAACATACCAAGACTGACCCTGACAAGGCTTACCACGAAACTACCTAGAAATGGTTTCCCTGCCCTAACCCGCCTTAACAGGACATGACAAAACTAAACACGCCGCGAGATTAGCTACACATTTCTTCCCTGCCTCGACTGGACATAACTTGACGAGACGTAACCTAACCAGCCGGGAATCTTGTACACATTTCGTCCCTGCCTAGACTAGACACGACTTAACGAGACCAGACAAGCCCGAGCCAGCCGAGAATCACAGAATCTCAATATCGAAACGCCCGTAACCAAGTGATCGGCCATCACAGAGCCCCTCAATTTCACCCGCAAGCGTCAAGATACGCTCGAAGTCCTCAAGGTCAATCAAGCTATCATTGAGCACCACGCCGGTACGAATCTGCCACGGATGGAACTTTGGCCTCACCCGAATGATGCGGCGGTTGCTCACCACCACCGACGCCCTATCAATAAAGCGCCCATCTTCATGCAGCGCCTTTAAATCTCTTGGACCTTCGTAGACAAGTGGGGTAATCTGTTCCTTGAAATACACCGATCGCTCGATGGTCTTCCCCTGTTTGCTCGACTTGCCCGCTTGGATAATGCACTTGCGAAGGTTTGCCGTTGGTAGGACGGGCTTGCCATTGTCAGTGTAGAGGCCACCAAACCACTCCAGGCGGGCAATCTCTGCATGATCATCGTCGGTCTTGCTTCGCTTCTTGCTGAACTTGGCAATCTCCTTAACGAATGTATCCATCGGATCAGCCAATCTCGGATTGTGCATGATCAGCGGTGTACGGCCTGTTAATTCAACGGTAACCTCCATTACTCACCCCCCTTCCCTTGTTCCAATCGTTCGATACGTGAGATCATCTCTTTCATAAACGACTGCATGGTGTCTTCAGTGGCGTGTTGCTCGACCTGTAACGACTGGACTTGCTTGTCGGTTCGCTCCACCTTGTCGTTTAACTGCCGAATGGTGGTATAGACGCCATTTAAACCCACCTGATACTGCTCATGAACTCGGCGTTCCAAGTCGCTCATTTCGCTTCGCATGGTGTAGCGAAGCATATTCAAGGCCAGCCCAACTTGAGTCTCAGCCTTACGCTCATGGCGCTTCGCATAACCCACGATCTCATTTGCACGAAGCACCCTATAACCCAGCTTCCTAACCACGCTTAAAGAACGATTCCTCTCTTCAAGCAACCGCTGATTCGCCAACCGAACCGCGCTATGGATAGTGGCACGACTCACCGGACAGTCTTTACTCTGCTCAAGAACTTCGGCTAAACTTTCATATGGAAAGAAATCACCTGGAGCCGAATTTTTCACCATATCGTAGATGACATCGACATCGCTGCGACCATTTACGCGGATACTATGAGACCTCGGCATTACTCACTCCTGTATTCAAAAACCCTCGCCCCGACTAACCAAAACCAACCATAACAAAACACTACCGGCCTCGCCTAGACGCGAAGTCTTAAACCGTTCCTGCCTCGCCTAAACTAGACTTAACCCACCTTACCCTGACTCGACGGGACAAGCCTAAAGCTAAAACTCCTATACATTTCCTCCCTGACTTGACTTGACGCGACATGACCCGACTTGACGTGACTCGACAAACCATGAATCCTCTCCACATTTCGTCCCTGACTCGACCGGACTTGACCCGACCTGACTCGACGAGACAAGCCCAAAGCTGAAACTCCTTCACATCTCCTCCCTGACTCGACTAGACGGAACAAGACCAAACCAGACTCGACGGGACCAGACCTGAATCCTTTGCACATTTCTTCCCTGACTCGACGGGACAAGACTAGACACGACCCGACTTGACAGGACTGGACCGGACGAGATAAGACTCGACGAGAACCATCTGCACATTTCCTCCCTGACTCGACTAGACGGGACAAGACCAGACTCGACGGGACCAGCACTGAATCCTCTGCGCATGTCGCCCCTGACTCGACCGGACTTGACTCGACCAGACGAGACCAGACGAGCCACGAACCATCTACACATTTCGCCCCTGACTTGACCCGACACGACGGGACGAGACTGGACTGGACCAGACCAGCCGTGAATCCTCTACACATCTCCTCCCTGACTTGCCGCGAATTGACTAGACCCGACTGGACCCGACTGGACCCGCCGTGACCCGATCTAACTTACCAGGAGCCATCTACGCCTGTCGTCCCTGACTAGACTCGACTCGGCAAGACTAGACTCGACTCGGCAAGATCCACCTATACATCCTATACATGTAGTCCCTGACTAGACCGAACCTAACCCCCCTTACCCTGACCCGACGTGACAAGCCTAAAGC